>Ga0209598_10001060_pt1 | contig 22432 bp, 15 predicted proteins | sample M_140807_EF_Meta_FD_187317 | JGI IMG/M metagenome (GOLD analysis project Ga0209598, IMG submission 187317) | Freshwater microbial communities from Lake Montjoie, Canada to study carbon cycling - M_140807_EF_MetaG (SPAdes) (version 2) | ecosystem: Environmental > Aquatic > Freshwater > Lake...
ATGGCTTCAGAACCGCTCAAGGCATCGAATTCGCCCTGTTTCACACAATGGGACGCTTACCAGAGCCGGAAGTCACCCACAGATTCTGCTGAGGAGGCAAAAATGTAGCGGGGGCTTGGTCCCGGACCCACGCGGTTAATTCGTCCTCTTGCCGAAGAAGTTCAGTTTTCACGCGGTCGATGCTATGAAGTCGCCCTGAGTTATGTTGTTCTAGAAGGGAGGACCAGAACCCTGGGCATATATCAAATCCGTAATAGCGATTTTTTGCTTCAATAAGCGTATTGGTGTCGAGGACGAATGTTCTACTCACGCTCATCTCTCGCTCGTTTGAGTACGAGATCTGCGTAAGTCTGGAAGGTCTTTCCGGACATGCCTGTGAGTTGAAACGCTTCCTCGTAAAGGATTCGGCCCTCGCGGGCGGCGCGGACGATCTCACTGGAGAACTGCCGCCCTAATCGCGAGTTCTGGGTGGCGTAAAAGTTTCCCCCAGTTGCTTTGCTGCGATGTTCTGCGCGGTGCACAGCCCATGCGCGACGATCTTCCTCATAAAAATTGAAAAACGTTGTTTTGGAGATAAGTTTAAGTTGTAGTGCCCGTCTCGCAGCAACGACTGGGCTGACCTTAAACCATTTCGCGATCGAGTGAAATGGCTTGGAATGCGATTGCGCCTCCTTCCAGCGACTCCGTAGTTTGTACTCGGGAACAAGGAACTCCGCTGCCACAAGATTGCAATACTGCTCAGTCGTGTCGTCCGCAGCCAACATCTTGTCAAGATTGAAAAGGCCATCTCGTCCGAGCCAGACGTGAGCAAGCTCGTGTGCAAGGGTAAATATGCGGGCGGACTTGGTGTCTGCATCGTTGATGAAGACGACTGGAGCGATCGGATCGGAAAGAACGAAGCCCCTGAACTCATCAGGGTCGAGCGGCCGCCAATTATTGAGGCCTACGACACTGTTGCTAAATACAACGGTGCCGATTCTCTCTGTCGCCTTCCGCAAGGCTTGGAGTGCGTCTTCCCAAGAGGCAAACGCCTCAGCCCAATCCGCATCTAGATCTAGGCGTTGGCGAATGCGTTGGGCGAGCGATTTGTAGTTGTCGGAGGTCTCCGCCGATCCGACATAGTCGAGAGGGTCGTTGCCCTCGCTTTTCAGCCATTCACATAGCCAAGCCTGTCGTTGTCGGGCGGTCTGGATCGTCTCAAGAAGGTTGGGGCTGTATCGGTTAAGAGGGCGATCGTTATGTGTTCTGAAGTCAGGAATCGAGAGCTCTTCTTTCGGCGGGGCGTCAAGAAACATCGCGCCGAACGGCGTCATGGTGGTTCTCGCGAATTCCTCGAGTTGCCGAAGCGTGGGGGAACGGATCCCTTCCTTCCAGTCTTGCAGTCTTGGGAACTTCGCGCAGAGTGTCTCCAACGGCAAGCCGGAACGATCAATCGCCCAGCGGAGAAGTTCGGGTTTTATGGCGACAGTTGGCATCTTGCTTCAGCGGTTGTCGCGAGGCTATTCGGCCGACAAGAGTAAGTAATGATCGTGTCACCAAGCAGCGCTGACACGGCCTAAGTGTCATCGACGTACGATCGGACGTGCTTTCCTTGTTCGTGACTCCGGAGCTTGGCCTTTTATCCGGCCCAGCGCAGAGATTAGGGCAGCGAGCAAGCGATCTGGGGTGCATGCGACCCTTCCGGACCGGGCATGAGGCTCAGTTCAGTCGCTCCGCAGACAATTCTCTGACGGATTCGGGTTAGCTGTCAGCGCCAATGAGGAAAAACGCTGCAGATTGCGCGAGATCGAACCGATTCGATCACTTCGGCGTTGAGTCACGGCCGGCCTCGCCGCAATCGGGCTCGAGGGCCTCGATCTTCGCCAGTCTCCGGGCGTGACGGCCCCCTTCGAAGGGGGTCTCCAACCAGGTCTGGATCATCTTGTCTTGGAGCTCCTGCCCGAGCATCTCGGCCGACAGGCAGAGGACATTGAGGTCGTTGTGGCGCCGACTCAACTCGGCGGTCACTTCGTCATGGCAGGTGGCCGCCCGGACGCCGTGGACCTTGTTGGCAGCGATCGCCATCCCGACGCCGGTGCAGCAGAGGAGGACTCCGCGGTCGACCGTCCCGTGACTGACGCGGTGGGCGACGTCGGCGGCGATGTCGGGGTAGTCGACGGCTTCGGTGCCGTGACTGCCACAGTCGACGACTTCATGGCCCAACCGTTCGAGCAACCCGATGAGCCGCAGCCGCGCCGCGACGCCCCGATGGTCACTGCCAATGGCGATGCGCATCGATCATCCACTCCTGCGTGCCCTGCCGGCACCCCTGGAAACGACCCGGAAAGATCCCCGTTCAACCCGTCCGCGCGAACCGAGCGCAACAGCCTAGGCCCGCGAGATCGAGTCCACCAGTGTATCGATCCGGGCGGCCAAATGCCCGCGGATTTGCTCGGCACAGCGCCGGTAGGTGGGGAGGGGGGCGCCGATCGGGTCAAGGACGTCCTGCCGGTCGGGGGAGAGCATCGAAACCCGCCCCCCGGCTTCTGGAAACTGGGCCAGGACCCCGGCCCGGTGGGAGGCGGTCATCGTCAGGATCACGTCGGCTTGGCGAACGAGATTTTCGGTCATTGGCTGGCTCTCGTGGCCGGAGAGGTCGGCGCCGATTTCGGACATCGCCTCGAGGGCCCCGGGGCTCGCCTTCCCCCCGCCCCAGGCGGAGAGGCCGGCGCTGGCGATCACCACGCCACGGCTCTCGACCTCGTCTGGCCTGCACTCCAGGCGTTCGGCGACCATGAGCCGGAACTGCGCCTCGGCCATCGGGCTACGGCAGGTGTTGCCGGTGCAGACGAAGAGGACCATCAGGCTCGAGAGGCGGCGGATCGTCTCCTCGGAGACGATCCCCGGGCGGATGACACGGACTGAATTGGCTTCGATGGAGACGGTGGTGGCGGGCTGCGCATAGCGGGTGCGGCCGTCGTCGAGGACGAGCGACAGCCCCGGCCCCGCGCAGGCCAGAAGTTCCTCGGCCGATACCGGTGACTGATCGCCGGCGATCGGCTCGAGCAGACCGATCGGACCGGCCAGCATCCGCATGCAGTCGGCAAGCATCGGGTGCCCCGGCACGCGTAGCCGCAACTGCCCGGCGCCCGTCACGGCATCGCGGGCCGCTGCGGGCAACTGATGGACGAGGCTGTCTGGGTGATTCCCCTCGACGAGCGCGACCACCGGGCCCGGCCAGCAGCGCCGCGTCAGCCGGCGGCCGACCGGGCTCACGCACGGAGCCCAGTCGAACGATTCATCCGCACCCTTGAGCGCCAGCGACAGGCGGGGTTCGCCAGGGCGCCCCGGGGCGAGGGCGAGGAGCTGGTCGACGGTGGCCGGATGCCGGAGCGAACCGGCAATACAATAGTCGGTCTCGGTGGGGAAGCCGACGCAGCGTCCCTCCGCCAGCGCTTGCACCGCCCGGTGGACGACGTCGCGGGCGTCATCGGTGCGGCGCAGGTCGATGACCGTTGGCGGCATGGGCAAGGCCGGGGGTTCTGGGGAGGCGCCATGCCCGGAACGTGCCGGACGCGCAGCAGGCCTGAAGGACAACCCTACCGGGGCCCAGAGTGGCCAGTCAAGGATCGGCCAGCCCGGAGAGGATCGCGGATACGCCACCCGGGACCTGTCGGCCGCAGCGGCGCACGACCGGAGGAAAAAGGATTTCGCCTTGTGGTGATCCCGTCGGCTCCGCTATCAGTCCCCGACTTCCGTCGCCACACCGTGGCCCGACAGTCGCCGCACCGAGTCGCCGCACCGAGTCGCCACCCCATGCCCGTCGACCCACGGATGTCAGATTTCCGCGGTTTGCAGCCGGCCGCCGGCCCACGGCCGGCCCGTGCGCCGCGCGGCGGACACGTGTGGAGGTTCGCGGTCGTCGTGGGGATCCTCCTCGGCCTGTCGCCCGATCGGGTGACGGTCGGTCAGGCCCCGGGGGAGCTCCTTCCCCCCCCCGTCTCTCCCGGCCTCCCGGCCCCGGCAGCCCTCCCCCCAGGGGGCGTGTCGCCGGGGTTCGTCTCCCCCTCGGTCCCGCCCCCGCTCTCCGGCCCCGAGCCGTCCCGCTCCCCGGCCCCTGCCCCCGCGGGGGCGCTGTCGGCCGTCGACGAATCGAACCGGATCGTCGAGGTCCGGATCGAGGGAAATCACGCCACCGAGGTTTCAAAGCTCCCCAAACTCGTCACTCGGGCCGGCCAGATCTTCGACGTGCAATCGGTCGAGGAGGACGTCCGCACCCTCCACCGGAGCCGAAAGTTCGTCGATGTCCGCCCGAAGACGGTGCGGGTCGCCGAGGGAGTCGTGGTGATCTTCCAGGTCGTCGAACGGCCGATGCTCCGCTACGTGAAGTATGTCGGTAACGAGCGGGTCACCACGCGGACGCTGCGGAAGAAGGCAGAGATCGACGTCGGCGACGCGATGGATCCGTATGTCGTCGAAGAGGCCCGCCGCCGGATCGAGTCGTATTACCACGAGAAGGGCTTTGATAGCGCGAAGGTGACGACGGTCGAGGGGAGCAAGCCCGGCGACAAGGGGGCCGTGTTCCTTGTCGACGAGGGGAAGAGCAAGAAATCGCTGTGGACGAACTTCGTCGGCAACACGATCGCCAGCGACGCCCGGCTGATGACGCAGATCAAGTCGAAGCCGGGCATCTTCTGGCTCATCGGCGGCGAGATCGACCGCGACAAGATCGACCAGGACGTCGATCTGATCACGGCCTACTACCGAAGCCTCGGGTTCTTCCAGGCGAAGGTCGGCCGTGAGCTCCAGGTGGTGCACGGCGGCGGCCGCGATTGGACGCTGCTGACGTTCGTGATCAACGAGGGGCCGCGCTACAATGTCCGCAACATCTCGTTCATCGGGAACAGCAAGTTCAAGAACGAGTTCCTCGCCCGCGACCTGAAGCTCAAGAGCGGCGAGCCCTTCAATCAGTCGAAGATGGATGCCGATCTCGGGCTGATCCGCGACATCTACGGTGGTCGCGGGTTCGTGTTCGCCGACATTCGCGCCGATCCCCGGTTCCTCGAGCAGCCGGGCGAGCTCGACCTCGTCTACAACGTCGCCGAGGGACAGCGCTACCGGGTCGGTAAGATCAACGTCCGCATCCGCGGCGAGCATCCCCACACGCGCCACAGCACGATCCTGAATCGGCTCTCGCTCCGGCCGGGGGACATCCTCGACATCCGCAAGCTCCGCGAGGACGAACGGCGGCTGAAGTCGAGTAGCCTGTTCGCTGCCGATGCCGCCAAGGGAGACGGTCCACGGATCGTCTTCAGCAAGCCCGAAGACGACGATCAGCAATTGGCCCGTGATCCGAAGCGTTCGGGATTCCGGGGGCAGAGCCCCGACGGCACGGAGCCGGAGGATGCGGTCATCGACCTGGTCCTCGAAGGGGAGCTTCTGCCCGGCACCGACGCGGCGAGCGATGGCCAGTTCGTCGCCCCCGCCCCCGCCACGCCGCCACCGGCCCCCCCGGCCCGGATTACCGCCCCGGTGTGGCGTGGTCAGAGTCCCCCGCCTGTCTACGCCCAGCCGGCGCCCTCTGCCCAGCAGCCGGTGCAGCCGTTCGGCCAGCAGGCTCCCCAGCAGCCCGGTCAGCCGGTCGTGCCGGGCTCGCTCCCGCCGCGCTATGCCAATCAGCCGGGCTACGCCCCCCAGCCTGCCGCGGCCCCTCCCGGAGCGACTCCCTGGGGCGGGACGGCGCTGGCCCCAACCGGACCGGAGGCAGTTGACTACGGCCGCACCGCCGCGCCGCAGCAGCCGGCCTACGTCGCCCAGCAGCCGGTGGCACCAGGCTATCCTGCGAACCCTTCGGCGGCATTCCAGCCCGGCGCGACCGCCCCCGCCCCCTGGCAGCCGCAGGCTCAGGTCCTTCCTCCTCCTCAGGGCGCGTTCCCTGGCCAGCCGCTTCCGCCAGGATTTCAGCCAGGGTTCCAGCCAGGTTTTGCCGAGCCGCCTCAAGTGTTCCCCGGCCAGGAGCCGTATGTGGTCGTCGATGTCGACGCCGAGGAAACGCAGACCGGCCGCCTCATGATCGGTGCGGGCGTCAACTCCAATGCCGGTCTCGTCGGCAACATCGTCGTCGACGAGCAGAACTTCGACATCACCCGCCTGCCGCGGAGCTGGGACGACATCCGCAACGGCACCGCCTTCCGCGGCGCCGGCCAGCGCTTCCGCCTCGAGGCCGCCCCCGGCACCCAGCTGCAGCGCTACACGGCAACCTTCCAGGAGCCTTATCTCTTCGACACCCGGATCGGGCTGTCGACGAGCGCGTCTTACTACACGCGAGCCTTCTACGACTGGGCCGAATCCCGGGCGGGAGGCCGTGTCGGCCTTGGCTACCAATTTGCCTTCGCCCCCGATCTCTCCGTGAACGCCGGCTTCCGCGGTGAGAGCGTCAACGTCTTCAATCCGCGCGTCTACGCGCCGAAGATCCAGGAAATGCTCGGCACGAACTCCGTCTACGGTTTCAGCACGGGGATCGTCCACGACACGCGCGACAGCCCCTTCCTCCCCACGCAAGGGCATCTGGTGACGTTCGAGTTCGAGCAGGTCATCGGCACGTTCGTCTACCCCCGAGGCATCCTCGAAGGCAGGCAGTACTTCCTCTTGAACGAGCGCCCCGACGGCTCGGGCCGCCATGTCCTCTCGATCGGCTCGGTGCTCGGGATGTCGGGCCCCAACACCCCTGCCTACGACAACTTCTATGCCGGTGGCTACAACACCCTCCGCGGCTTCGTGTTCCGCGGGGCGAGCCCACGGCAGAACGGGGCGATCATCGGCGGTCCGTTCGAGTGGCTCAACACGGTCGAGTACCTGTTTCCGATCACCGCCGACGACACCCTGCGCGGCGTCGTGTTCACCGACTTCGGTACTGTCGAATCGAACGTCAGCATCAACCAGATGCGCGTCGCGCCCGGTGTGGGTCTGCGGATCACGCTGCCGGCGATGGGCCCGGCGCCGATCGCGCTCGACTTCGCCGTCCCGATCGTCTACGCACCGTACGACAGCCAGCAGCTGTTCAGCTTCTTCGTCGGCTTCGCGCGGTGACGACGCGGCCGAGAGACCCTGTCGAAAACCGACATGCCCGACGCACAAACCCCAGCCGGCGCTGCCCAGCAACGGATCCTCGTCGTCCGTACCCGCTATGTCGGTGACACGGTGCTGGCGATCCCGTTCCTGCGGAACCTGCGCCGGCACTTTCCGGCTGCACGGATCGACGTCCTCGTCGAGAAGGGGGCGGGGAGTGTCCTCGCCGACTGCCCCCACTTCGACGAGCTGATCGTTGCCCCGGCAGCCCCGCGCTCGCGGGCTCCGCTGGCGGCGCCGCGGGCCAACGCCGCCTGGCTGCGGGCCCGGCGGTATGACCGGGCCTACGTCCTGAAGCGGTCGGTGTCGAGCCTTCTGCCGGTGTGGCTGGCCGGGATCCCCCATCGCGTCGGCTTTGCCGAGCAGGGGGGGGGCTTGCTCCTCTCGCGCGCGGTCAGGATCCACGAACACCGGCACGAGGTGGAGGTGTTCCTCGACCTCCTCCGGGCCGATTCGATCCCGGTCGACGACGGCCACAACGAGAACTGGGTGGCCGACGATGTGGGGCGGAAGGTCGACGCGATCCTCCGCGTTCACTCCCGCGGACGGGCCCGGGTGTTCGTGGCTCCCCGTTCGACGGCGGTGGAGAAGGAATGGCCGGTGGAGCGGATGGCCCGGGTCGTGGCTTGGCTCGTGGTGAACCGTGGCTGCGACGTCTTCTTCTGCGGCGCGCCGCGCGACATGGGAATGCACGAACGGATCGCCGCGTTGGCCGGTCACGCCGGAAGTGGACGCGTCCACGATCTCACGAAGGATCTCGATCTCCGCCACACCGGCGCGCTCCTCTCGCGGATGGATCTCTGCCTGGGGATCGATACCGGGCTCCTCCATGTCGCGGCCTCGCACGGCGTGCCGGTGGTGGCGCTGTTTGGGCCGACCGATCCGAACCAATGGTGCCCGTGGGGAACTGAGGTCGAGGTGCTCCGCTCATCACGGACGGTGAAGCCGCTCTCCCAGTGGCTCCATGAAGCGCTCTTCCCCGCCACGGTCGCGGGGCTCCGCTGGCCGACCGGCATCGCCGACATCCACGACATCGACGTCGACGACGTGATCGCGGCGATCGAGAGGCTCCTCTTTGGCGACGGCCGATCGCTCTCCCGCGCGGGATGAGCCCGGTTCTCCCGGAGCCTCGGCGGATCGCCCCATCGATCATGAGGCTACCCCGAGGGGCTTTGTCAGCGCAGGATCCAGGCCGCGTCGAGAACGATTTCGCAGCTGCTGCAGAGCACGATTCGGAACTTCCCCGAGGCAGCGTTGAGCTTCTCGCCGACGTACCGTCCATTGCTCGTGAGGGAGAGAACGTGCAGCGTCCTCTCGTCGGGATCGGCAATCACGTACCAGGGCACTCCCTGCTCTTCGTAGAGTGCCCTCTTGAAGACCACGTCGCGTTCGCGGGTGGCGTCCGAAAGAATCTCGACGACCAAAGCCGGAACTTGCTCCACATGCCCCGCTGGCGGCGGCCCGCAGACGATGGTCATGTCGGGTCGAACGATCGTGTCGCTCGATACGATCCAATCGATTTCAACGAGGACGGTGGCGGCACAGGATACCGCTTCGACCGCGTTCCCCAGACCCATGACGAGCCGTCCGAGCATCTCGGCATGCCGCCCCGTCGGACTGGGCGACATGGCAACTGCGACACCTGTCCAAAGCTCCCAACGACCTTCCCATTGCCGGTAGTCGTCGATGGTGTAGTGCGGTTGATACCGACAAGCGGAGCTCATAATCGTTCAGCATACGCCACAGCCACGGCCATCGCCAAACCATCGCGATCGAACGTCCGCTCGGTCTGGCGGGGACACAAACGTACAGCCGCGACTGGAAGGCTGTCGATCAAGCGTCCCGCTGCGCGGCGCGACGGTCGAGAATCCACAGAAACGCCGGCTCTGCGAGGGGGCTCACGTGGACAAGGTTCATCAGTGCCCGTCCACGGGAATCGATCGCCCCGCCGCCGATCCGGCCACGAAGCCGCTCGCCCAGGCCCACTGGAAGTTGAAGCCGCCGATCCGGCCGTCGACGTCGAGGATCTCGCCGGCGAAATGGAGCCCGGGGCAGATCCGGCTCTCCATGGTGTCGAGGCGCACCTCGGAGAGGGGCACGCCGCCGGCCGTGGCCTCGGCGATCGTGAAGCCGCGGTCCCCGACCACCGGCAGCTCCAAGCCTTTCACCGCTGCCACGAGCCGGCGCCGCGCCTCGCGGGGGAGGTCTCCCGTCGGCGGCGCGGCGGCCGCGGTGCACAACTGCCGCGCGAGGCGTTCGGTGAGTTGCTGGCGGAGAACCGGGAGCGCGCCTTTGGCGCCGCTCCCGAGGAGCATCTGCTCGACTCCGTCGGCGGGGGTGTCGGGGAGCCAGTCGAGGAGGAGCCGCGCGCCCGGATCGGCGACGCGCGAGACGAGCCAGTGCCGGCTGATGTCGAGCGTGGCGGGGCCCGACAGGCCGGTGTGGGTGCAGAGCGTGCTCCCCGCGCTTGTCGCCACCGGCTTCCCCTTCGATGAGAGGAGCGTGAACCGACAGGGGAGCGCGAGGCCGGTGAGCGTGCGGATGAAGTGGTCGGCCGGGAGCACCAGCGGCACCAGCGCCGGGACCACCGGCGCGGTGATCGAGTGACCGAGCATCGTCGCCAGGGCGAAGCCGGAGCCGTCCGATCCCGATTTCGGCAGCGACTTTCCGCCGGTGCAGAGAATCACCTTCCGGGCGCTGACCGTGCCAGCGGTGGTGTCGAGCCGGAGGCGCTCGCCATCGCGCTCGATGAGCGTCACCTTCGCCGGATGATGCAGCGCCACCCCCGCCGCCCCGGCTTCCCGCAGGAGCGCGTCGAGGATCGAACGGGCCGAATCGGATTCGGGGAAGAGCTTGCCGGTGTCGGCCTCCCGGTAGAACGCCACGCCGGAGGAGGCGAAGAACGCGATCGTCTGCTCGACGGTGAACCGGCCCAGAACCTTGCGGATCGCCGGGGGGGTGCTGCCGGCAAAGTCGCGCTCGTCGACCCGCCAATGGGTGACGTTACAGCGTCCCCCCCCCGACACGAGGATCTTCGCCCCGAGCTTCCGGGCGCCGTCGATGCCGACGACCGCCGCCGTCTTTCCCGCGGTCGCTTGAGCCCGCCCGGCCCAGGTCGCGGCGAACAGTCCGGCGGCTCCGACCCCGACCACGGCGACGTCGGTTTGCGTCGGAATCCTGGGGGAGTCCAGGGGAGCCGACTCCAGGGCGGTTTCGCGGGGTAGAATCATGGTGCTAGAGTTTGACGGCTGCGCAGAGACTGCAAGGGGGCGGCGTGGGGCCGGCCCGTGGGGAATCGACACGTCCAGGCGCCATGATGACGCGTCCGCACTGCACCACCACCACCACCACCACCACGGCGATCGATCGGGTGCCCCCGGGCTCCGGGGCGGTTCCCCGTTGGTCAGGGGCGGCCCGGCCGGGAGGGGCTTGCTGGCCGGGAGGTTCGTGGAGGATCGCGGCCTGGGTCGGGGGAGTGGTGGCGGTCACGATCGGCTTGGCCAGTTCCTCTTCGCCCGCCGCCGAAGCCCCGATCGATTTCAACCGCGACATCCGGCCGATCCTGTCGGAAAACTGCTTCTACTGCCACGGGCAGGATGGCAACAAGCGGCAGGCCGATCTGCGGCTCGATGACCGCGAGGCGGCGCTGGCCGCCCGGGCGATCGTCCCTGGCGATCCTGGCGCCAGTTCGATCCTCGAGCGGATCCATTCCTCCGACGCCGACGTCGTCATGCCACCGCCGTCGTCCAATCGGAAGCTCTCCGCCGAGCAAAAGGCCCTCCTCGGCCGTTGGATCGCCGCCGGGGCCGAGTACAGAAAGCACTGGGCCTTCGAGCCACCGACCCGCCCCGAACCGCCGGCGGTGAACCGAGGCGGCTGGGTCCGCAACGGGATCGATGTCTTCGTCCTCGCCGGTCTCGAAGGGGCGGGGATGAAACCCTCCCCCGAAGCCGACCGGACGACGCTCATCCGCCGTCTCTCGGCCGACCTCGTCGGCGTCCCACCGACGCCCGAGGAGGTTGACGCCTTCGTCGCCGACCCCGCTCCCGACGCCTATGAGAAACTCGTCGACCGGCTCCTGGCCAGCCCGCATTATGGCGAGCGGATGGCGCTGCCATGGCTCGATGCCGCCCGCTACGCCGACTCCAACGGCTTCCAGCAGGACGGCGACACGTGGCAGTGGATGTGGCGCGACTGGGTCGTCAGGGCCCTCAACGCCGACATGCCGTTCGACCGCTTCTCGACCGAGCAACTTGCCGGCGATCTCCTCCCCGATGCGACGGTCGAGCAAAAAATAGCCAGCGGCTTCAACAGGAATCATCTCCTCAATGGCGAGGGGGGGGCGATTGCCGAAGAGCAGAGGTTCAACAACCTCTTCGACCGGGTCGACACGACGAGCACCACCTGGCTCGGCCTCACACTCGCCTGCTGCCAGTGCCACGACCACAAGTACGATCCGCTCACCCAGGTCGACTACTACCGCTTCCTCGATGCCTTCAACCGGCTCTCCGAGAACGGAACACCGCAGTATTTCTCGAGCCGGATCCGGGTAGCACCGCCGCTGATCGAGCTTCCGACCGAGGAGAACAACGCCCGGATCGCCGACTTCGAGAAGCAGATCACCGCCGCCGACACCGAGGCGTCCCCGATCATCGAGGCCGGCTTTGCCGGGTGGCGGAAGGGACTGTTGGCATCTGGTGTGCCCGGCGATTCGGCCGGACTTCCGGGGGGGCTCCTCGAGAAGCTCAAAAAACCCGAGGGGGAGCGGACGGCCGAGGAGCGGCAGGCGATCGACGCCGACCTGCGGAAGCACTTCGATGAGAAGGTGCGGAACGACCTCGTCGGCAAGGTAGCGCCGGTCGAGCGCGCGGCGACGCTTCGCCGCCAACTCGGGGAGTATCGGGCCGATCAGATCCCGCGTGTGATGGTGATGAGCGACGACAGGCCCCGCGAGACGAAGCTCCTCGACCGGGGAGACTATCTGACGCCGAAGGGGGATCCCCTCATGTTCGCGCCGCCGGGCGTTCTCCCGCCGCTTCCCGAGGGGTCGGCGGCGAACCGGCTCGGGCTCGCCCAGTGGCTCTTCCGCCCCGATCATCCGCTCACGGCGCGGGTTCAGGTCAACCGGATGTGGCAGCACTTCTTCGGGCTGGGGCTGGTGAAGACGGTCGAGGATCTTGGGGTGCAGGGGGAATACCCGCTCCACCTGCCGCTCCTCGACTGGCTGGCGCTGGAGTTTCGTGACCGGGGCTGGAGCCAGAAGCAGATCCACCGACTGATCACCACCAGCGCCACCTACCGTCAGTCGAGCCGCGTCCGCCCCGATGACCTCGCCAGCGATCCGGAGAACCGTCGCTTCGGCCGGGCGACGCGGATTCGTATGCCCTCCGCGGTGCTTCGCGACATCGCCCTGGCCTCGAGCGGCCTGCTCGACCGGCGGCAGGGGGGGCGACCGGTCTATCCCTACCAGCCCGACGAGATCTGGGAGGCGCTGGCGATCACGAAGGAACGCGACTTCACCTACCCGCAGTCGCAGGGGAGCGATCTCTATCGGCGCAGTCTTTACACCTTCTGGCGGCGGACGGTGAGCCCGGCGAACATGTTCGACGCCGCCAACCGGCAGACCTGCCGCGTCCGCACCTCGACGACCTGTACCCCGCTCCACGCCCTCACCACGCTCAACGATCCGACCTGGGTGGAGGGGGCTCGCGTTCTGGCTGCCGCCGCGATCAAGTCTTCCCCCGACGTCGACGGCCGTCTCACCCATGCCTTCCGGCGCGTCGTCTCCCGCCTGCCGACCGATTTCGACCTCGCCGCCCTGCGGCGGATGCATCAGCGGCAGCGCGAGATCTATACGGCTGACAGCGACGCGGCGCGGGCGCTGGTGTCGGTCGGCGCGAGCCCGAAGGAGGAGTCGCTCGATCCGGTCGATCATGCGGCCCTGACGGCAGTCTGTCTGGCGATTCTGAACCTCGACGAGGCCCTCACCCGTGAGTGATCCGCACACTGCCACGCTCCCCTCGAGCCCCGATCTGTCGGCCGCCATGGCCGAGAACGTGGCCCGTGTCTCACGCCGGCGGCTGTTTGGATCGGCCGGCATGGGGATCGGTGGCGTGGCTCTGGCGGCGCTGCTCGGCCGGGAGGGGCGCGCGGCCGGGCCGGTGATCGCCGGGCTCCCGGATCTTCCCCACCATCCGCCGAAGGCGAAGCGGGTTGTCATGCTCTGGCAGGGAGGGGGGCCGTCGCACGTCGATCTCTACGACCCCAAGCCGGTGATGCACGAGCGTGCCGGCCAGGACATCCCCGAGAGTGTCCGCGGTACGACGCGGCTCTCGACGATGTCGAGCGGCTACGCGAAGTGGCCGATCCAGCCGGCCATCAAGCCCTTCAAACGCTACGGCAACTCTGGGATCGAGCTTTCGGAGATGCTGCCGAACCTCGGCGGGATCGCCGACGAAATCTGCGTCGTCCGCAGCATGCACACCGAGGCGGTCAACCACGCCCCGGGGGTGACGCTGTTCATGACCGGAGCGCAGGTGCCGGGCAGGCCGAGCATGGGCGCCTGGCTCACCTATGGCCTGGGGTGCGACACCGACGAACTGCCGGCGTTTGTCGTCATGACTTCCTCCGACAAGGCGAAGACCTGCGGGCAGCTGTTCTTCGACTATTACTGGGGGAGCGGCTTCCTGCCGAGCCGTTACCAGGGGGTGCGGTTCCGCAACACCGGCGACCCGGTTCCCTATCTGGCCAACCCGCCGGGCGTCAGCCGGGCGGCGCGGCGGGCGCTGCTCGATGACGTGGCGGCGATGAATGCGGCGCATCTGGCCGACTATGGCGATCCGGAAATCGACACACGGATCTCGCAGTACGAGATGGCCTTCCGGATGCAGGCGAGCGTCCCCGACCTCACCGACTTCTCCTCCGAGCCGCAGCGCGTCCTCGATCGCTACGGGCCCGACGTCCATGTGAAGGGGAGCTTCGCCGCCAACTGCCTGATCGCCCGCCGACTTCTCGAACGAGGCACCCGGTTCGTCCAGCTCATGCATGCCGGCTGGGACCAGCACGGCAACCTCTTCACGCAGCTCGAGGAGCAGTGCCGTGACACCGAGGGGCCGTCGGCGGCGCTCGTCCTCGACCTCAAGGAGCGCGGCCTCCTCGACGACACGCTCGTTGCCTGGGGGGGGGAGTTCGGTCGCACGCCTTTCGGCCAGGGGGATCCGGCTAACCCGAAGGGACGCGATCACTTCGGCCGGGCCTATTCGTGGTGGCTCGCCGGCGGCGGGGTCCGCGGCGGCCATGTCCACGGGTCGACTGACGACTTTGCCTGGAACATCACCGCCGACCCGGTCCATGTCCACGACATGCAGGCGACGATCCTCCACCTCTTGGGGATCGACCACACCCGCCTCCTCTTCCGCTACCAGGGGAGGCAGTTCCGGCTCACCGACATCCACGGGCATGTCGTGAAGGGGATTCTCGCCTGATGGGCCGCCGGTGCCCCGGAGGAGGGGGCTGGCGGGGCGTGGGCTGGCCGCAATCTCCCCCCACCCTGCCCGGGCTGACAAATGGCGCCCTCCGGCTTTCCGGTCGTCTCATAAAGGGGGATGCCCTGGCAATCCAGGGAGGTACGGCTGGCGGCGGTAAGTCGATCGCTCGTGCCGGTCATGCCGACCAGCCCCCGGGAAAACGCCCCGGAAACCGGGCTCCGATTCGTTGAACCGGGCGGTGGCGTTGGTATCGTCGACTCCAGGACAGCGGATGGCGCCGGGTCGCCCCGGCCGCCGCTGCCGAACTCCTGGGATCAAGCCCGGCATGGCCATCGCCCGTTACCCCGAACCGGACGAGATCGACTGCCTGCTCCGTAACGCGGAGTTGCGCGACGAGATCGAGCCCTACCTCGACGAGTCGATCTTCGAGATCGACTTCCGCACCCTCCCCACCGAAGCGGAGAACCGCTTCTTGGAGTCGATGATCGCCTGGGAGAAGGCGGCGCTGGAACCGATCGCCCGCTGGTTCGATCCGCCGCTGGCCCTCCAACCCGCCTGCACGCTCGACGAGGACCAGGTCCGCGAGAGACTCTGGGAGACGATCGAGCGGTTGTTCGAGAAGCGGATCGTCCTCGACTTCACCGATCATCTCACGGATCGTGATCTTTATGTCCTGATCCGCCGGGACATTCTCCCCGCCTCCGTGAAGCGCGTCGAACTCCCCGACAACTTCGTCCATTGGGATTGCAGCGCGGTCGAGACCGAGGAGCCGACGACCTGGCTGACCTACTACGCGACCGATGCCGAGCGGGACCAGTGGAGCCTCGAGGAGGGGCGCGATCCCCCGCCCCGCCAGGTTCCCCCCCATCCCCGCGCCCTCCCGACCGCGCCGGTGTGAGCGACGGCGGGCTTTCCCCCGGGGTGGTGTCCCCTTCCCCGCGCTGCGGTGCCGGTTTCGTCGCCGGGGCTGTTTCCCCCGCCGTGGCCGGGGCGTATCCTTTGCAGAGGACCTGCGGTTCCGCCATCGGTCTTCGCCCTTCAGGGAATCCCTGCTCATGCCGTCGCCCCTCCACCGCCGTCGCTTCCTCTCGATCCCGTTTGGCTGCGGTGCCCTTGCGGCGCTCGGCGCCGTGAGCGCCTCGATCGCTCCGGCGCTGGCCGCCGACGCCGCGGCGGTCCGGGAGGCGATCGCCCGGGGGGAGAGGTTTCTCGCCGACAAGGGGCAGGCTGCAGACGGCAGCTTCTCGCCGGCTGCCGGCCCGGCGGTGACGGCGCTGGTGATCGCGGGGCTGGCCAAGAGCGGCACGCCGGTCGATGCCCCGGTTGTCCACAAGGGGCTCGATTACCTGCTGGGATTTCGCCGCGACACCGGCGGGATTCACACGCCCGAGTCGGCGATCGGCAACTACGAGACGGCGATCGCGCTGTTGGCGCTGGCCGCCTGTAACAAGGATGGCCGCTTCGACAAGGAGATCGCAGGGGCCGAGGCCTTTCTGAAGGGACTGCAGTGGGACGAATCGGAAGGGCTCACGCCCGCCGATGTCAATTACGGCGGCGCGGGCTACGGCAAGAAGGGGCGCCCCGATCTCTCCAACACCGCCTTCCTCATCGAAGCGCTGCGGAATGCCGGCGCCGATGCCGACGATCCGGCCATCCAGCGCGCCCTCCTGTTCGTATCGCGGACACAGAATCTCCCCGGGCCGCACAACGATCAGCCCCATCCCGAGAAGAACCCCGACGGCGGCTTCTACTACACCCCAGCCAACGGCGGTGAGAGCATGGCCGGCACGACGCCCGAGGGGGGGCTTCGCAGCTATGCATCGATGACGTACGCCGGCCTCAAGAGCATGATCTTCGCCGGGCTCGACAAGGACGATCCCCGCGTCAAAGCGGCGCTGGAATGGCTCGCGAAGCACTACACCTTCGACGAGAACCCCGGCATGGGGGACAGCGGTCTCTTTTACTACTACCACACGATGGCCAAGGCCCTTGATGTCCTCGGTGACGAGACCTTCACCGACGCCAAGGGGAAGGCGCATGCGTGGCGCGGAGAGCTGGCCGACGCCGTCATTGCCCGTCAGCAGCCAGACGGCTCGTGGGTCAACGCCAATGCCCGGTGGATGGAGAACGACCCGAATCTCGTCACCGCCTACGCGCTGATGGCTCTGGCCTACACGAAGGCCGAGCCGGGCGCGGCCCGCTAGCGGGTAGTGCAACATTCCTTCGGTAAATCCGGATGGGGCCTGCTCGAGGCGAGCGTAGCGAACTGAGGGCCAGGCCCACACAGGATCGCGACTTGAAGAGGTGGGCCATTGAGGTTTTCTTGGAAGTGCCAATACTGCGCGTGGTGCGTGCGATATGGGCCAAAAAATCGCGGAAAAAAAGTGATCTGGCGGCCGTGGCGCGAGGAAACACCCAGAAACATTGGACAGGGCCTTGAATTGGGCTCGACATGAAAATCAGGCGGGTGGTCTGTTTCATTGGGGTGAAGTGTTTTCGGCCCTCCGTCGAATGCAGATCTGCCCATCAAAAGGATGGATCCTATGGCTCGCTTTTCTTGGAAAGCTTTTTCTGTTTGGCTGGCTGCCTTGGCCTGCCTGCTGGCGGCTCCGGCCGGTGCGGTTTCGATCGACATGGTGACGGTCGGCAATGCCGGTAACGCGGGCGACACAAGGGTCGGCGCAAACACTTTTGGTTTCGGCGCCGTGGCGTACGACTACCAGATCGGCACGTACGACGTAACGATTGGCCAGTACACGGCGTTTTTGAATGCGGTGGCTGCGGACGACACCTACTCGCTTTACAACTCCAGCATGGAGACCATCGCAAGCATCAAGGGCATTTCGCAAACCGGGGGATCTGGAAGCCACACCTACAGCGTGCTCGGGAGTGCCAACCGCCCGATCACGTTCGTGAGCTGGTGGGATTCGGCACGCTTTTCAAACTGGATGGCCAACGGCCAGCCGACGGGAGCCCAGTCGAGCACGACGACGGAGAACGGGGCCTACAACGTGAACGGGGCGATCAGCGGCAACGCGGTGGCCAAGAACGCAACCAACCCGAATACGAGTGCTACTCCGACGTTCTACGTCCCAACCGAGAACGAGTGGTACAAGGCAGCGTATTACTCGCCGACGCTCAAGAGCGGGGCTGGCGGCTACTACGCCTACGCCACGCAGAGCAACACGGCCCCGGGCAACATCGTCGGGAGTTTGGCGAATCAGGCAAACTACACAGCCGGCGGTCTTTACTCCGTGACGCAGTCGAGTGTTTACGACTTCAGCCAAAACTATTTGACCGATGTGGGTGCGTTCACCAACAGCGGGAGCTTCTACGGCACGTTTGACCAGAGCGGGAACGTGTTTCAGTGGAACGATCTGGATGGTGCTCCCGGCTCGTCTCGTGGGCTGCGGGGCGGCGATTGGTACAACTCTGCGTTCTATGTGTCGTCCTCCGACAGCTTCTCGTACGACCCGGCGAGCGAGCCCATCAACGTCGGTTTTCGGCTCGCAAGTCCGGTCAGCGGCTCCGCCGTCCCCGAGATCGACCAAAACGGTTTGAGTGCCGTGTTGGGTTTGCTCGCCGCTGGACTGGGATTACTGGAACGACGGCGGTACGGCCGCTGACGGTTCCCTTTGGGCTTTTGGCTTTGATCCCTTTGGCTCCTTTGAATGCTGCATAGCACCGACAAGAGCCCGTACTCGCCGACAAGCGGAGCTGATCGTCGAAAACGCCGGGATTTGCAAGATTTTGACTCATCTTGACCGACACAGAACGCCGATCTAAAATAGTTTCGGATCTGAGCCCCGAGTTATTTGGGTAGTAGGATCCCCCAGGGCGTCCCGCAAGGGACGCCCCATTTTTTTGCGCTAGGTGGGCAATCTAACGATCCCCAAGCCGGCAGGGTCTTTTCTCGAGGCCGCCGCGCAAAGAACTGGTCGCAGACGCTCGAAGTAGGCGTTGCCTCCGGTTTTCCGCATGAACGAGCTTGGCTGGAGGTTCTGCTTGAGCAGGAATGCGCAGCAGTCGGCCGCTTGAATCAAGTAGGATTCATGAGACTGCCGAAGCACTGGATTCTCAATTATCAGGCGGACAGGGCAATTTAAGTGAGTCGACGCCCCGGTGCCGTGGTTGATTTTCAGCCGATTACTGGCGCGCATGCGGTCAAGAAGCCGGTTTAGCTTCGCGCCATCTGTATTGTCAGGAAAGACGATGCCACGCTCTTGCGGATTGCAGGCTCCAGGAAAGTTCTTGTAGCTCATCGTGTTTTCAAAACGCTGAAACAAAATATTCCAGGCGTAGCAAAAGGCGTCGTTTGCATTTTGGTTGGCTCTCGTCTTATCAAGCACGACATTGATGACCGCAACGTCCTTTAATCGCCCAATCTCATTGGCAAACTGTCGGATGATCGCCAGCCTGATGTGCTTTGGCAATTGACGAAGTGACGCGTGAACTTTTGATGGCTTGTTGATCATTTCGGCCGTATGCAACTCCGCCTCTTGCGGAATCCCGTACCGTGTGCGCAACCAGTGGCGAAACTGCAGCAATTGAAGAAGCGTGCTTTGCCAAGCAAGTTCGTGAACCACAACGCCAGACAGGCAGAATAGCGTTGTTGGTGATCCAGCGGTCGGTAACCCAGGATCTCCACTCTCATCGGCGTACATTAGGTACATCGCGATCTCCTACGGCGGGCAACTACCGCGGGTCAGCGGTGACGATTTGCAAAGCCCGGCTAGAAATCTATGGCGATGATGGAAATTTGCAACAGAACATTTCCGCCCAACGGCGGGGCCCGCTGACTGCCGGTGGAAAAAGTCATCCCTGACCGAACCGGCTGCTGGGCAGTCGGGAGAGCCGGTCCACTTGGAAAACCTCCGGTTTTCTCGAGTGCTACGCACTCGCGACCGCCTCGTGCGGTCGGGCCGGTACGTTATCCATAGTCCGCTAACGAGCCGTCAGTCTTTCAGGTCGAAGAGCCGCCGGAGGGCGTCGAGGAGGCCGTGCGGGGGGCCGGAGTGGCTCTCGTTCCGCAGGCTCGTGAGGGGGGAATGGAGGAGCTTGGCGGCGTAACGCTGGAACGACTGGCGGATCTCGGCACGGGCCGTGTCGTCGAGCCCGGGGAGGCGGCGGAAGAGACGGTCGAGCTCGCTCTCCCCCGTCTCCGTCCAGCCGGCCCGCAACTGCTCGATGATCGGGGCCGACGAGCGGTGGTGGAGATCCCCCATGAAGCGCCGCGTCTCCTCCTCCACGATCGCCAGGGCCCCTGGCATCTCCCGCTGCCGTGTCTTCCGGTTGGCGTCGCAGGCGGCACCGAGATCGTCGATCGAGTACAGCCACACGCCGGGGCGGGCGCCGATCCGCGGGTCGAAATCACGGGGCATCGCCAGATCGAGGACGAGGAGGGGGCGACCGCCGCGCCGCCGCTCCGCGCCGGCAAACATGTCGAGCGTCACCACCGGTTCGGTGGCTCCGGTCGTGCTGACGATCAGGTCGGCGCGCACCAGCTCGTCGAGGAGATCGGTGAACCGGGCGACCCGGGTCCCCAGCCGGGCGGCGAGATCTTCGGCGCGGGCCATCGAACGATTGACGATGACGATATCGCGAGCGCCGGCGTCGCGAAGGTACCGGAGCGTCTCGTGGGCCATCTTGCCGGCGCCGACGAGGAGCACCCGCTTGTCATCGAAACGTTCGAACACCCCACGGGCGAAATCGGCCACGGCGATGCTGGGGATCGAGAGCCGCTCGCGGCCGATGGCCGTCTCGGTGGCCACGCGCTTCGCGGTCCGTAGGGCCGCCTGAAACATACCGCCGGTGAGGGGGCCGGCAGTCTGCTCCTCCTGGGCGAGGGCCCAGGCCTGCTTCACCTGGGCGACGATTTGCGGCTCCCCCAGGACCATGCTGTCGAGGCCAGAGGCGACGCTGAAGAGATGGTGGACGGCAGCCTGGTCGTTCTCGCCGGCGAGCACTGGCGCGAGGAGGGCCGCGTCGATCCCCCGGCACTCGGCGAGGAAGTCGACAAGCTGCCGCGGGGCGGGGGGCTCCGAATCGTGCTCGCTGGCGGCATAGAGCTCGACGCGGTTGCAGGTGGAGAGGAGGACCCCCTCGCGGCCGGGAAAACGCTGCCGGAAACGGCGCAGCGCTACGGCGGCCTGCTCGGCGGAGAAAGCCAGCCGTTCCCGCAGTTCCATCGGCACCGTGCGGTGTGATCCCCCCACGAAGGCGAGCGTCATCGGATCACCCCCGGACGCGTTGCCGGAGCGATCGGTAGGGCCACCGACAGCATCACCTGTTCGGCGGCAGGCATCGGGAGCGGGCCGGTTTGCCGGGGAGGCACGCCGTGACGGCTGGCGCCGAACAACCCCCAGAGGATCGAGAGCGTGAGCACGCCGAGGCTGACCAGCGAGAGGAGGGCGATGGTCCGCGGTCCGTCGGGGCGCCGGGAGGCGGCACGTTCGAGCAGGGCGGCGGTGACGAGCCAGGCCACGAGGGCGCCCATCCGGAGGATGACGGGGTCGTTCCAGGGGATCGACTCGAGAAGCCCCTGCTGACGGTTGACGGCGTTGAGCACGATGCCGGAGGCGAAGCCGGCAGCAGCCGCCCAGGCGGCGATCGTCGCTGAACGCCCAGTGAAGCGGGCGAGCTTCTCCAGGCTCGGCATCCGGAAGCCCTGGGCCGGAGCCTGCTTCCGGGCCAATCGGCCGGCCTGGATGAGCCACATCATCCCGGCAATCGCGCCGAAGGCGACGGCGACGCTCGCGGCGAGGTTGAAGCTGCCGTGGATCGCCCCCCAGACCTGCGTGGCGGGGCTCTGCGGGAAGGGGGCGCGGCTCGACATCTCGGCCGCCCCGATGAGTGAGAGAACGAGGGGGAGCATGAACAGCCCCGTCGGCGTCCGCGGGTTGGCGACCGTCAGCCAGAGCGATCCGCAGGCGAGGAGCCAGGCGGCGAGGAGATACCAGTCATAGGCGCTCGACAGCGGGACGGCCGGTTCGTTCGCCGCCCGCCAGCCGAGAAAGAGCGTGTGGGCGAGCACCCCGGCAGCCGCGAACCCGACCATCACCGCCCCGCGGATACCGGAGCGGAAGAGGAGGCGCGATCCCTCGCACGCCAGCGCCACGGCGTAGCTGGCAGCGAAACAGACGACCGAGATGCGGGAGACGATTTCGGCCATCGGCGGGGCCCGGGGGGTAGGGAACCAGACCATTCTAGTTCACCGCCGGCCGCCGCCGATGGCCCCGGGCCGGTTCCCCTCATCTCGCCCGGCTATACTTCGTCAATGACCACTTCTCTGCCCCCCGTTGCCCCCCCGTTCCGCCGCCCCTGGGACGATTCCCTTTTCCTCCGGGCCTGTCGGCGGGAACCGGTGCCGCGGACGCCGGTTTGGCTGATGCGACAGGCCGGGCGTTACCTCCCCGAATACCGCCAGGTGCGCGGGCGCGTTGGGTTCATGGAGCTGTGCAAGACGCCGAGCTTGGCGGCCGAGGTGATGCTCTCGACGGTGGACAGGCTGGGGGTCGACGCGGCGATCATCTTCAGCGATCTCCTCCCGATCCTCGAGCCGATGGGGCTCGATCTGGAGTTCGCCGCTGGCGAGGGTCCGGTGATCCACAATCCGATCCGCACGGCGGGGGATGTGACGCGGGTCCGGGAGCTCGAAGACCTCGACCCCTTGGCCTACGTCTTCGACTGCGTCCGGGCGACGCGTGCCGGACTTGACGAGAATCTCCCGGTGATCGGCTTCGCCGGGGCCCCGTTCACGCTCGCGGGCTATTGTATCGAGGGGGGAACGAGCAAGGCTTGGCTCCACACCAAGTCGCTGATGTACCGCGAGCCCGCGG
>Ga0209598_10001062_pt1 | contig 22419 bp, 15 predicted proteins | sample M_140807_EF_Meta_FD_187317 | JGI IMG/M metagenome (GOLD analysis project Ga0209598, IMG submission 187317) | Freshwater microbial communities from Lake Montjoie, Canada to study carbon cycling - M_140807_EF_MetaG (SPAdes) (version 2) | ecosystem: Environmental > Aquatic > Freshwater > Lake...
GCCCCAACCGGGCGGCGGTGTCCTCAACCCGGATCAACCGGGACACCATCGAACCCAGCTGTGGGAAGGCCTTGTCGAGCCAGCCGGAGCGACGCGCTTCCGCAACCTCCTCGGTCTCGCGGACCCTGAGTACGCACAGAGAGAGAGGACGATTCCTGGCCGGCGCCGCGCTGGCGAGTCTGCCAAGGTGCTGGCTGAAAAGCTCGCGGGTGAAGAGTCCCGTTTCAGGGTCCATGAACCGGAGGGTCCGGGCGGTCTCCAGGGCCGAGCGGATCGCGGCCTGCCGGCGATAGCTCCGCGCCAACTCCAGGGCCCGCCAGGCCGTTTCAGGTTCTGGGGTCTCCGGCGAGGCGACGTCTGCAATGCCCCGCGCGTAGGCGTCTGCAGCCGTCATCCCCCCCAGGGTTTTCATGTAGAGCAGGGATGGGATGTGGTAGAGGCGGCTGTTGCGGCGCATGCCGCCTGCGATCGCCATGGCGCTGTCGGCAGCGTCGCCTCCCCAGAGCACCACGGTGTCAAAGTCGGACTCATGCAGGAAGTCGAAGGCTGTGTAGCTGGTGAAGGCTCCGACCACTTCGGCACCCGCGGCCTCCAGGCAGTTTGACAGCCCGAGGAACTGGGGGGTGGGATCGCCCACGGCCAGAAGACGCAGCGGAGCCAGGCTGGTCTCAGGATCCTCCAGCACGACCCCCATCAGTCCGAAGGTTTCCTGGCGGAGCCGATACTCTTCTTCGGCCACGCAGGTCCGGACAAGGCTCTCCAGCCGCATGGCCACCTGGGCGGGATAGACAGGATCCGCAAGTCGCAGGTCGAAAGCCTCCGAGGGCTTTGCGCCACTACCGCCGCCGATGGCCAGCACGGGGATCCGGCGGGGCGCGGCAAGCAGCCTGAGCCTCCGGGCCAAGGCCTCGGCCTCTTCGATCCCGTCGGAGAGGTCGATGACAACGGCCTGGACACCCAGGTCCTGCAGTGCCGCCTCGGCGGCGTAGGGGCCCCTGGCCGTGACGGTGCGCCAGCCGAGCTGGTCCATACCTTCAGAAAGGGGGCCCGCCATCTCGTCTGTCCGGGCCGCAATCAGGAGGCGAGCCTGAGGCACCATTCTAACTGGCTCCGAAATTGCCAGGCGACACGCTGCTGCCCGTGGCGATAGATAGTGTTGAATCGGGCGTTCTGGACAGTCCGTTTTAAGGGAGCGGGTATTGGCTGGAGTGCTGGCGGGACAGACCGCGATCATCACCGGCGCTTCAGGCGGGCTGGGTGGTCATTTCGCGCGCCTTCTGGCTGCCGAGGGCGCGGCCGTCGCCCTGACGGCCCGGCGGCTCGACAGGATCGAAACCCTTGCGGGCGAGATCGCCGGAGCCGGCGGTCGGGCCATGGCCCTTAGGCTTGACGTCGCCGATGCGGAGACGATCCCTGCTGCCTTCGGAGAGATCGAAACGGCCCTGGGACCGGTTTCGATCCTGATCAACAACGCCGGCGTTGGTGGTGAGGGGCAGGCCCTGGATCTTACCGTCGAGACCTGGAACCAGACCTTCGACGTCAACGTCCGGGGCGTCTTCTTCGCCGCCCAGGCCGCGGCGAGGATTATGCTGGCCAACGGCACCGCCCAGCGCGCCGATGCGCGCATCGTCAACATCGCGTCCATCGCCAGCCACACTGTGCTTCCTGGTCTCTCGGCCTACAACGCCTCGAAGGCCTCGATCGCCATGCTGACCCGGAGCCTGGCGCGGGAATGGACCCGCAAGGGGATCGCCGTGAACGCCCTCTGCCCGGGCTATATAGAGACGGATATCAACGGTTTCTGGTGGGGAACTGAAGGCGGACAGAAGCAAATGAAGCTGTTCCCACGCCGACGCCTCATGGAGGCGAGCGACCTCGACGCGGCTTTCATGATGCTGTGCGGTCCGGCGGCCCGGGCGATTGCGGGCAGCGTCATCACAATCGATGATGGCCAGACCCTGCCCGGGGGCGGCTGACCTTGCCAGGCCTGGCCTAACCGGGGCAGGTTTGAATTCTAATCCGAGGGAGACAGACATGCGCCAGGGACCCCTGACCGGCCTCAAGATCATCGAATTCGCGGGCATCGGGCCTGGCCCCTTCTGCGGCATGCTCCTTTCGGACCTTGGCGCGGACGTGGTCAGGATCGACCGCAAGGGCCAGGGCCGGGGAAGTCCTGCGGACATTACCGCCCGGGGGCGACGTTCCGTGGGGCTGGACCTGAAGAACCCCGGCGCCATTGAGACCTGCCTCAAGCTGTTCGAGACCGCAGACGTCGTCTTCGAAGGCTTTCGCCCCGGGGTCATGGAGCGGCTCGGCCTGGGCCCTGACCTGGCCCTGAAGCGCAATCCGAAACTGGTCTATGGCCGGATGACAGGCTGGGGCCAGTTCGGGCCCTACTCCCAGGCGGCCGGACACGACATGAACTACATCGCCATCACCGGGGCGCTCCACGCCATCGGTACTGAGGACAAGCCCGTCCCGCCGCTCAATCTGGTGGGCGATTTCGGCGGTGGGGCCCTCTACCTGGCCTTCGGAATACTGGCCGGGGTGATCAAGGCGCGGGAGACCGGCGAGGGCCAGGTCATCGACTGCGCCATGAGTGATGGGGCGGCCTCCCTGATGTCCATGTTCTACGGGTTCAAGGCCTCTGGTGCCTGGACGGAGAGCCGGAGATCCAACCTGCTCGACGGCGGGGCGCACTTCTACGACACCTATAAGTGTTCTGACGGAAAGTGGATTTCCATCGGCTCTATCGAGCCTCAATTCTACGCGTTTCTACTTGAAAAGACAGGGATTTCTGACCCTGCCTTCAAGTCTCAGATGGACCGCAGCGCCTGGCCGGACCTGAGGGTCAAACTGGCGGCGGTGATCGCAACCCGGACGCAGGCGGAATGGTGCGACCTCATGGAGGCTACCGACGTCTGCTTCGCTCCGGTCCTCGATCTGGATGAGGCGCCAAGGCATTCCCACAATGTCGCCCGCCAGACCTTCGTGGAAGTGGCCGGGGTGACGCAGCCGGCGCCGGCGCCCAGGTTCTCGAAGACCCCGGGCGTTATCCAGGGCCCGCCCCCAGCCATCGGTGCCCATGACCGGGAGGCCCTGAAGGACTGGGGCTTCTCCGACGCGGATATTGACGGACTGAAGGCTGGTGGCGCGCTGAACGGGTAGTTTGGGACCCGGGCGCGGCCATGGGCGGTGTCGTCTGGCGCAGCCTGCAGAGGCTGTGGGGCAGGGACATGATGCTGTTCGCTGGCGGCGTCTCATTCTTCGTGATGCTGGCAGTCTTTCCCGGGCTCATGCTCCTGGTCGGTCTCTATGGTCTTGTCTCGACCCCCGAGGCTGCGTCGCTGCAGGCTGAGCGGATGGCAGGCCTGCTGCCGGCGGGCGCACGGGAACTGCTCTTGGTTGAGCTCAATCGCCTGGTCCAGGCACCGATCCGCACGCTCTCTGCCCAAAGCGGGGTCGCCCTCCTGGTGGCCGTTTATGCCGCCCACAAGGGCTTCAAGGCCCTGATGGCGGGCCTGTCCTTCGTTCACGACGAGGATGCGCCGCATGGCCTGGTCCGCTTCAACCTGCTCGCCCTCGGGCTCCTTTTTGCGGCCTTCGTCCTCCTGCCCGTGCTTTCGTTGTCCTTCCTGGGCCTGCAGGTCGCGGGTACCGTCCTTGGCCTTCGCCTCCTTGGGATCGTGGGTCCCTGGATGACGGCCCTCGGTGGCCTGTTGCTCGCCCTCAGCGTGATCTACCGATACGCCATGTCCAGCCGCCCGGTGCTTTGGAGGGCGTCCCTGGCCGGGGCCGTGGCGGCGGTGATCCTGACCCTGGCGGCCAGTTGGGCGGCCGCCCTCTACGTACAGTCGAGTCAGGGACTGGGGGCGGCCTATGGCTCCGTGACCGCTGTCGTCATTCTTTTGATCTGGCTGTCCTGGTCGGTCCAGGCGGTCTTCCTGGGCGGTGCCCTGGCCACCGAGGTCGAGCGCCACATCGAGGGCCTTCCGCCTCAGGCCTGAGCCCGCCGTACCCGGAAGGTGAGCACGCCTGCGGCTTCAGACGCCTCGAGCAACTCGGCACCCGCTTCCCGGACAAAGTGCGGGACATCGATCCGGGCCATGGGGTCATCTGCGATCAACCTGACGACCTGATCCCCGGCAGCCTCCAGGGCCCGCCGGAGCCGAAGCGTCGGGACGGGGCAATGATGCCCCCGGGCGTCCACCAGCACCTCCTCGCCCGCCTCGGTCACGGGCGAGGCGCGAAGATATCCCCGAGCCGGTCCGGCGCACCGGGGATACGCTCGAGCCGGGGATAGCGACGGCCGCCGGTCCAGGGCACCGAAACCGTCCGGAACCGGTCCTCGGACCTGACCAGAAGTTCGACGCGCCCGGTGGTCTTGGCCTCAGTCACGGCTGTCTTCAGGACATCCGCGGACCAGGTGCGACCGTTGACCGCGACCAGGCGATTGCCCGTGGCCAGGCCCGCCCGAAAAGCGGGACCGTCCCAGAGGACGTTCGCCAGGTCTCCATCGCGATTGATCACAAGACCAAGGGAATAGGTCAGGTCGGTGATCTTGCGGTCGGCCTCCTCGGCCGCGAAGTAGGATGTGGCCTTGTCGGTGTAGACAAGCCGCCAGCCGCCTCGGGCGAGCCCATCGAGGGGGGGCGGGGTTCCGGCGTCCTCAATGCGGGCCCGCAGGAATCCCGACCAGTCCATGGGAACCAGGCGGTTGAGGGCGGCAACGACGTCGTCGAACCGGTAGGTGAGGACGCCCCAGTCACCGTCATTCAAGCCGAAGAAGCTTCGCGCGAAGTCATCCAGGGACACCTTGCCCCCGCTCTTCTCCCGCAGAAGGGTGTCGACGTCGAGCCAGACCAATTGGCCCTCAGAGTAGTAATCTTCTGACCTTTGCCAGCTGCCCCAGGGAAGGGGCCGCCTTTGGGCGATGATCGGATCGTTGGTCGTGTCGGCCACAGACCGCCAGGTCCGACCGATCCGGTTCTGGTAGACCGCCGCAGTGATGGCCAGGGCGTCCAGGGCGTCCTGACGGCTGACCAACCCGGACCTCGCGGCGAGGACATTCCCCCAATACTGGGTCTGACCCTCGTAAACCCACAGCAGGCTGTCCCGCATGGGCGTGTTGAAGGTGGGCGTCCAGAGGTCGGCTGGGCGTCGGTACTTGCCGTTCCAGGAGTGGGTGTACTCGTGGGGGAGTAGGTCGCGCTCAGGCGCGGACTTGTCCCAGCCCGTAAAGTACGAAGGCGAGACGGCGTTCTCGCTGGATCTGTGATGTTCAAGGCCAATGCCGCCCATCTCGTCGGTCAGGGCCAGCAGGAACTCGTATCGATCATAGTGACGGGCACCGTACAGGCGATCCGCCTGGACGATCAGGTTCCGGTGGATTTTGAGCTGCTCGTCCGTCATCTCAAGGCTGGCGGGCCCGTCAGCCACCAGGTTCAGGATTACCGGGGACCGACCGCCTGGATCGAGGTCCACCCGCTTGTACCAGCGGCCGGCGAACATGGGAGAGTCCACCAGGGTCTCGAAGCTGACGGGCTTGAAGGTCACCAGGCCGTCCCGGTTCGAGGCGGTATCGAGGGCGACGCCGTAGCTCCAGCCGGCCGGGAGGCGGATGCTGGCCTCGATGGGAATCCTGCGGGTGAACCAGCCCGCCGGGTAGAGGGCCATGCTGTTCCACTGCACGTTCATCATGGCCGGGGTCATCACCATCCGGCCCTGGCCGGTGGTATTGGCGGAAACAAACTGGAACTCGACCTCCAGGGACCGGGCTCCGGCAGGGGGGTCGACATGGAAGGCGGCGATCTCGACAGGGTCCCGCCGCCAGGCCAGCTTGCGGCCGTCCGCGGTGATGACGAGGCCGGTGAAGTGCTCGACCTGGGCCGAGGGCGCGTGCTTTCCGGGCAACCAGCGGGGATAGAGCAGGGTGACCGGCCCTGGCCCCACGATGGGAATGGACTGCTTCACCCGGAAGATGCGGTGCTCGAGGTCGGTTGCGTCAACCTGGAGCTTCAGGGTTCCCGGAAAGGCCTCGTCCCTCGGCGCTGCCAGGGGCGGTGGCAGGGGCTCCGGTTGGGGCTCCGAACGCTGTCCTGGCGCGGCCAAGGCGGAGGAGGCGAGGAGAAGCAGGGCCAGGACTGCGCCTGGCCCCTCAAGACGTTGCTTCATGTCAGCCCGCGTCCGAAAGCTTCAGGGTGTCCCTCAGCTCGCGCTTGAGGAACTTGCCACTGGCATTCCGGGGCAGGGCGTCCTCCTGGATCCAGATGTACCTGGGAGTCTTGTGCTTGGCGGCGATCGTCGCGCAGTGCGCACGCAGTTCGTCCGGGGTGACGGAATGTCCGGGTCGAAGGACCAGGGCAACCCCAACTTCCTCGCCCAGACGTTCGTCCGGCACGCCAAAGACCGAGCACTCGGCCACGGCGGGATGCCTGTAGAGGATGGCCTCCACCTCAGCGCAGTAGATGTTCTCGCCGCCCCGCAGCACCATGTCCTTCTTCCGGTCCACGATGTAGATGAAGCCGTCGTCGTCCATGCGGGCGATGTCGCCCGTGTGCAGCCAGCCGTCGGTGATGCTCTCGGCGGTCGCCTCGGGGCGGTTGATGTAGCCCTTGATTACCGGAGAACCGCGGACCCAAAGCTCACCCACCTGGCCCGGGGCCACGGTGTTTCCGTCGTCGTCCACGCACCGGGCCTCGAAGGCCGGCATGGCCGGGCCGGCGCTGTCGGGACGGTCCACGAAGAAGTCCGCCGCGATGGCCGTGATGATCCCGCAGGTCTCAGTCATGCCGTAGCCAGTGTTTGGCCGGGCGGTCTTCACCTGGGAGTCGATCTTCTGGACCAGGTCGGGAGGCACCTGGGCACCGCCGCCGCCGAGGCTCAATAGGCTCGAGGTGTCGCGGGTCGCAAAGTCCGGGTGGGTGATGACCTCCCGGGCCATGGTGGGCACACCGCTCATGGATGTGACCTTCTCGGCCTCGATGATCCGCAGGGCCTCACCCGCGTCCCACTTGTACATCAGCACCATGGTGCCACCCGCCGCCGTCGTGGCGTAGGCACCGCAGTTGTTGGCGGTCACGTGGAAGAGCGGCGTGGTCAGCAGGGAGACCGGAACCGGCGCAGGGGCATTGGGGTCCGGAACCACCCCGGTGCCGCGCTGGGTCGCCAGGGCCTGGGCCTGACCCGAGAACATCATGTTGAAGAGGTTGGCGACGCAGCCCCGATGGGTCAGCTGGGCACCCTTCGGGAAGCCAGTGGTGCCCGAGGTGTAGAAAATGCAGGCGTCATCATCCGGATCGATCTCCGCCGCGGGCAGGTCGCCGCCGGTGGCGATGACATCCGACCAGGGAACATAGCCTTCTGTAGCCGGGGCTCGCACGGCGACGAGGGTCATGCCCGCGACCATTTCCGGCCGCTCGGCGATCCGGGCTATACGCTCAGGGTCGACGAAGGCGATCTTGGGCTGGGCATCGTTGAACCCATAGGACATCTCTTCAGCGGTCCACCAGGCGTTCATGCCGACTACCGTGATCCCGGTGGAGACGCAGGCCCAGTAGATCAGCATCCACTCCGGGAAGTTACGCATGCCGATCGCGACGCGGTCGCCCCGCTTGACGCCCCGGGCGGCCAGCCAGTTGGCGACGCTGGCGACCAAAAGGTGGGCCTCGCCGTAGGTGACACGTTCGCCTTCGTAGACGATGTAGGTCCGATCCGCGAAAACGGTGGTGGAGAGCCAGACGGCGCGGACGTTGGGTGGTGCGTTCTTGTAGACCCTCAGCGGAGCGCCGCGGACCTCCTGCACCGTGAGTTCAAAGGGCGCGCCCGGCGCGGTCAGTTCGTTCCAGGCCGTCTTCAATTCCTGATAATGCAACTCGTCTCTCCTCCCAGGGGCCGTGCCGTGAAACCGGCCTTCATCCCTTCACTATCCATATGGCGCACCGACCGGGAAAAGGGAACTGTCGGAAGTGCGTGGGCAGTCTGGCGCGGTGCCCCTTGGTCCTCGCGTTACAGGGCGTTAAGGGGGCGGATCAGGAGACCCCGCCATGACCCGCCTCGACCGCAAGGACGCCAGCCCCGCCACCCGCGCCGCCCTCGAGGCCGCCCGAGCGAGCCTGCCCCCGGAAGATGGCGAAGACTTCCGCCTGGCCCGGCGCGGCTTCATCGCCACAATCCCCGACGCTGACATCCCCGGCGCCTGGAGCTTGAAGCCCTATGCCTTCCTGGAGGACGAGACGCCTGCGGCTACCGTCCATCCGGGCCTCTGGCGGCAGGCGCGCCTTAACGGCATCCACGGCCTCTTCGAGGTGACGCCGGGAGTCTACCAGGTCCGGGGCTTCGACATCTCGACGGTCACCTTCATCGAGGGCGAGACCGGCTACATCGTCATCGATCCCCTGACCTCGGCCCAGCCGGCCCGGACCGCCCTGGAGCTTATGCGGGCGCATCGGGGCGAGCGCCCCGTGAGCGCGGTCATCTACACCCACAGCCACGTGGACCATTACGGCGGGATCCTGGGCGTGGCCTCCACTGAAGAGATCGCAGCGGGACTGCCGATCATCGCTCCTGAGGGCTTCCTCAAGGAGGCGGTCAGCGAGAACGTCCTGGCCGGCAACGCCATGAGCCGACGGGCGACTTACATGTATGGGGCCCTGCTCCAGAAGGACGCCAAGGGCCATGTGGACTCCGGCCTGGGCAAGGGCGTTTCCGGTGGCCGGGTCGCCCTGGTGCCGCCCACCATCTCGATCTCGCGGACGGGCGAGCGGCTGGAGGTGGACGGGATCGAAATCGTCTTCCAGGTGACCCCCGACGCCGAGGCACCCGCCGAGATGAACTTCTACTTCCCGAAGTTCCGCGCCCTTTGCATGGCCGAGAACTGCACCTGCCACCTGCACAACATCTACACGCCCCGGGGCGCCCAGGTCCGCGACGCCAAGTCCTGGAGCGGCTACATTAACGAAGCCAGAGACCTGTTCGGCCGGGAAGCCGAGGTCATGTTCGCCAGCCACCACTGGCCACGCTGGGGTGGGGCGGAGATCGACGTCTTCCTGCGCAAGCAGCGCGATCTCTACAAGTTCATCCATGACCAGACCCTGCGCATGGCCAACCACGGGATGAACGCGCCTGAGATCGCTGAGGTCCTGCGCCTGCCGCCGACCCTGGCCTCGGAGTGGTACACCCGAGGCTTCTACGGGACGGTCAGCCACAACGCCAAGGCGGTCTACCAGCGCTACCTTGGCTGGTTCGACGGCAATCCAGCCCACCTCAACCCCCACCCGCCAGTCGAGACCGGGAAACGCTATGTGAGCGTCATGGGCGGCGCGGAGGTGGTCATGGCCGAAGCCCGCAGGGCCCAGGCGGAAGGCGACTACCGCTGGGGCGCCCAGGTGCTGAACCACCTGGTCTTCGCCGATCCGGACAATGAAGAGGCCCGCGCCCTGCAGGCGGACCTCCTTGAACAGATGGGCTACCAGTCCGAGTCCGGGCCGTGGCGGGACTTCTACCTGATGGGGGCCCAGGAGCTGCGGACCCCGATCCCGGCCTCTGCAACCCCCCGCCAGGCGGCGCCTGGCCAGTTGCGGAACCTGCCGGCAGAAAGCCTGCTGGACAGCCTGTCCGTCCGCCTCAATGGCGAGGCTGCAGGCGCCCTGGATCTGGAACTGACCGTGCGCTTCACGGGCGGGGAGGGGGTTTTTACCCTGAAGGTCGAGAACGCCGTCCTGCACCATCGTGCGGGGGACGGCGCTCCTGAGGTCGCCCTCAGCCGCGACCAGCTGATCGACCTGGTCCTCGGCGCGGCCGAGCTCAAGGACGTCGCGGCGGGTCAGCCGGGCGAAGCCCCTCTGGCCTCCCTGTTGTCCGTGCTGGACCGGTTCGACCTCTGGTTCGGGATCGTGACGCCCTGAGCTGGTCTCGATCCGATAACCGGCGCCCACTTATCGGAACTGGATCCGGGTTTCAGATCCGCCGCTCGCGGCCTTCCCACCAGGGCTCACGCAGCTTGCGCTTGAAGATCTTGCCGGAGTCCTCCCGGGGCAGGGCGGTACTAAACTGCACCTCCCGGGGAACCTTGAAGCCGGCCAGCTGTCCGCGGATCCAGAGCTTCACCTCCTGCGGGTCGATCTCTTGGCCATCCTGGGGCTGGACCACCGCGCAGAGAGCCTCGCCGTACTCATCGTCGGGAATGCCGAAGACGGCGCAGTCGGCCACGCCGGGCATCTTCAGCAGGATGGCCTCGATCTCGGCAGGATAGATGTTGACCCCGCCGCTGATCACCATGTCCGAGCTGCGGTCACACAGGTGCAGGAAGCCGTCGGCATCGAAATAGCCAATATCCCCCGGCGAGATCAGGCCGAACTTTTCTGCACGCCGGCGCTTGGCGTCATCCCCGTGGTAGGTGAAGTCCACCGACCCGAGGTTTCGACCCAGCACCTCTCCAGGCACGCCCACCGGACAGTCGTTCCCCTCCGCGTCGACCACGCGCACGACAGTATTGGGCATGGGCTTGCCGACCGTCCCCGGGTGGGCCAGCCACTCCTCTGCGGTACAGAAGGTGACATTCCCCATCTCGGTGGAGCCGTAGTACTCGTTGATGACCGGGCCCCACCAGTCGATCATCTCGCGCTTCACCGGCGGCGAGACCGGGGCGGCGGCATGGGCCACGAACCGGAGCGATGACAGGTCATACCGGTCCCGAACCGCCTGCGGCAGCTTGACCAGTCGGTTGAACATGATGGGCGCCATGTTCAGGTGGGTGATCCGCTTTTCCTGGATCAGGCCCAGCAGGGCTTCCGGGTCGAACCGCGGCATCACCACCACGTTCGCCCCGATATTCACCGAGACGTTGGCATGGGCGTTGGGGGCGGCATGGTAGATGGGCCCGACCACGGCGGTGACGATCTCCTGCGGGCGGTCCATCCAGTCGGCATAGCCGTAGGAGCGCAGGAGCATGGCCGTGCGAGCCTGGGCCTGTTCGTCGCTCGCCACCCCGCGCTTGACGCCCTTTGGCCGCCCCGTGGTCCCTGAGGTGTAAATGATGGTGCTGGGTGCCTGGCGGGCCTCGCCGGACCAGGGCGCGAAGCCCTCAAGCCAGGCCCCCCATTCCAGGTCTCCGGGTGCGATGGCGCCAGCCTCAGGCGGCAGGCCATAGGCTGCAGTAATCTCGGGGGGCGTGCGGACGCTGATGACCCGGACGCCTTCGGGGATTGCCGGCCGAAGGCTTGCCAGGAGGTCGGCGTGGATGACCAGAACCCGGGCACCACAATCCGTCAGGACATAGTCTGCCTCGTCCAGGGTGCAGTGCCAGTTCACGGCCACCGGGAAGGCGCCCAGGATCCCAGCCGCCTGACCGACCTCGAAGAAGGCGACGTCGTTGCGGAGGCAGAAGGCGAGGGCGTCGCCCTCGCGCACCCCCAGGCTCTCCAGGCCCGTCGCAGCCTTCAGGGCGCGCTCGCGGATGGCCTCCGCCGAGGTCTCGCGATCTCCGCACCAAAGCTTTCCCATGTCGTTTTCTCCCGTTCCGGGGATGCAAACACGAGCCTGGCCCAATGGAAAGTGCGGGGAGGGCTTGCCGAAGGCTGAGGATGGACGGCAGGGACCCCGTCATGTCACTTTGGAGACCTGCGAGGCACTGCCTCGAGGCACCCCTGACCCTCCTTGAGAAACAACCCATGCCCGACCGGATTACCTCGCCCTTTGGCACCTTCAGCACCGCCCGTGAGGTTGTGGCGGGCCGGGACCTCACCGGCCGGACCGCCATGGTCACCGGGGCGGCCACCGGGATTGGGATCGAGACGGCCCGCGCCCTGGCCGAGGCCGGGGCGGAGGTCATCATCGCGGCACGCAAGCCAGACCTGGCGGCGAGCGCTGTGGCGGATATCAACCGGACGGCCAAGGGCCCCGAGGTGCGGTTCGAGATGCTGGACCTGTCCAGCCTCGCCTCGGTCCGCGCCCTGGGCGCACGTTGGGCAGACCGGCCCCTGGACATCCTGATCAACAATGCCGGCGTCATGGCCTGCCCCCTGGACCGCACGGCGGACGGGCTGGAGATGCAGGTTGGGACCAATCACTTCGGACACTTCCTGCTGGGGGTTCTGATGGCGCCCGCCCTGGAGGCCGGCGCCCGGAAGTCCGGAACGCCGTCCCGGCTGGTGAGCCTGTCGTCGATCGGCCACAGGCGCTCAGACATCCACTGGGACGATCCCAACTACCGGACCCGTCCCTACGACAAGTGGGAGAGCTACGGGCAGGCCAAGACCGCCAATAGCCTGTTCGCCGTTGGCTTCCACAAGCGGTACGCCGGCCGCGGGGTAACCGCCAACGCCGTCATGCCGGGCGGGATCATGACCCCCCTGCAAAGGCATATGGAGCGGGCAGAGATGGTCGCCATGGGCTGGATCGACCCGGAAACGGGCGCGGTCCGCGAAGGCTTCAAGACCCCGGAGCAGGGCGCCTCCACCAGCACCTGGGCGGCCGTCGGCCCGGAACTCGAAGGCATCGGAGGCCGGTATCTTGAGAACTGCGCCGAGGCCGGGCCCTGGACCGCCGATGCGCCCTTTGTGGGCGTCATGCCCTACGCCCTGGATCCGGAAAGCGCAGACCGCCTGTGGGCGCTCTCACTTGAGGTGACGGGGGCTGCCAATGCCAGGTGATATAGATCCATTCGATGCTGGCCAAAGAAACTATCGATTTGGCCGATCCGTCTCGCCTTGCTAGGTAAAGAGCCTAACGCTGTGGTTCACTGGCGGTGCGAGGAGAAGGAAGCGACATGTCATCTGCTGAAGGCCAATGCCCGTTCGAACACGGCGGTCGGACCACCGCCAAGATGCAGTCGAATGCAGACTGGTGGCCCAACCGGCTCAACCTGAAGATCCTCAGCCAGAATTCGGCGAAGGCCGACCCGATGGACCCGGGCTTCGACTACGCCAAGGCGTTTCAGGCCCTCGACCTGGCGGCGGTCAAGGCGGACCTGCACGCTCTGATGACGGACTCGAAGGACTGGTGGCCCGCGGACTGGGGTCACTATGGGCCCCTGTTCGTCCGCATGACCTGGCACAGCGCCGGCACCTACCGGATCGCGGACGGCCGCGGCGGCGGCGGAACGGGTAACCAGCGCTTTGCGCCTATCAACTCCTGGCCGGACAATGGCAATCTCGACAAGGCCCGCCGCCTGCTCTGGCCGATCAAGAAGAAGTACGGCAACAGCCTGTCCTGGGCCGACCTGATGATCCTGGCCGGCAATGTCGCCATGGAGTCCATGGGCTTCAAGACCTTCGGCTTCGCCGGCGGTCGCGCCGACATCTGGGAACCCGAGGAGGACATCAACTGGGGTGCCGAGACCGAATGGCTGGGCGACAACCGCTATTCCGGTGACCGCGTCCTGGCCCAGCCCCTCGGGGCGGTCCAGATGGGACTGATCTACGTCAACCCTCAGGGTCCCAATGGCAATCCCGATCCTGTCGCCTCTGGCCGGGACGTGCGCGAGACCTTCGCCCGCATGGCCATGAACGACGAGGAGACCGTCGCCCTGGTGGCCGGCGGCCACACCTTCGGCAAGGCCCACGGCGCCGGCCCCGACTCCCATGTCGGACCCGAGCCCGAGGGTGCGCCCATGGAAGCGGCTGGCTTCGGCTGGCTCAGCACCTTCCGCTCCGGCAAGGCCGGGGACGCCATCACCAGCGGGATTGAAGGCGCCTGGAAGCCCAACCCGACCACCTGGGACAACGGCTATTTTGACATGCTGTTCGGCTACGAGTGGGAGCTGGTCAAGAGCCCCGCCGGCGCGCACCAGTGGCGGGCCAAGGACGTGCGCCCCGAGCACATGATCCCCGACGCCCACGATCCGTCGGTTAAGCATGCGCCCATGATGACCACGGCGGACCTCTCCCTGCGGTTCGACCCCCTCTACGAGCCCATCTCCCGCCGGTTCCACAAGGATCCGCAGGCCCTCGCCGACGCCTTTGCCCGGGCCTGGTTCAAGCTGACCCATCGCGACATGGGCCCGCGCGCCCGCTACCTCGGGCCGGACGTCCCGGCCGAGGTTCTGATCTGGCAGGACCCCGTGCCGGCAGTAGACCATCCCCTGGTCGACGCCGCCGACATCGCGGCCCTGAAGGCCGAGGTCCTGGCCTCGGGCCTGTCGGTCCCTGAACTGGTCACCACGGCCTGGGCCTCGGCCTCGACCTTCCGCGGGTCTGACAAGCGGGGAGGGGCCAATGGTGCCCGGATCCGCCTGTCGCCGCAGAAGGACTGGGAGGTCAACCAGCCTGCCCAGTTGGCCCGGGTGCTGGCGGCCCTGGAAGGGATCCGCACCCGCTTCAACGCCGCCCAGTCCGGAGGGAAAAAGATCTCCCTGGCCGACCTGATCGTCCTCGCCGGCTCTGCAGCCGTCGAGTCGGCGGCGAAGGCTGCGGGCCATATGGTCACCGTGCCCTTCACCCCGGGCCGGACGGATGCGACGGCCGAGCAGACCGACGCCCATTCCTTCGCCGTGCTGGAGCCCAGGGCCGATGGCTTCCGCAACTACCGTGCCGCTGGCGTGACGGCACCCGGCGAGGAGCTGCTGATCGACCGGGCCCAGCTCTTGACCCTCACCGCTCCGGAGATGGCGGTCCTGGTCGGCGGCCTGCGGGTCCTGGGCGCCAACCCCGGCGGCTCCGCCCATGGGGTGTTCACGGACCGCGTCGGTGTCCTGTCCAACGCCTTCTTCGTGAACCTGCTGGACATGGACGTCGCCTGGACCTCCAACGGTGCCGACCTGTTCGAGGGCCGGGACCACACCACGGGCAAGGTCGTGCGCACCGCCACCCGCGCCGACCTGGTCTTCGCCTCCAACTCCGAACTGCGTGCCCTGGCCGAGGTCTACGCCCAGGATGACGCCGCCGAAAAGTTCACGGCCGACTTCGTGAAGGCCTGGACCAAGGTGATGGAGCTGGACCGGTTCGACCTGGCCTAGGCGGGATCGCAAGGCGCACGACCAGGGCTCCGGGAGCGTCGTCTTCCGGGGCCCTTTTCGTCTCGTGCAATTTCCTTGGGTCGAGCGGGATAGCCTCGCTAGTCTCCCGGCTCAGGAGGCTCAGACATGAACATCCGCATCACCCGCGGCGCTGGCCGCGACCGGATCGAGGCGAGCCTGGCCTCCGGCGCCCGCATCGCCTTCGAAACGCCCTGCAAGGGGCCGATCCCGCACGACGCCGTCCACCTGTTTGTCGAGACCCGGTTCGGCATTTGCCGGGGTTTCTGGGGACTTGTGGAGGAGGGCATGACCCCTGACCGCATCCAGGACTTGGCGAGGGCCGGGGGGCATCCCAGCGCCTCGCGAGCCTCATTACCGGACCTGGCGCTCCATCCAATCCTCCAGGCCGAGCGCCTGGTGGAGGTGTTCGAGGCGGACCTGTGGAGCGGTGGCGAGGGGGCCGAGGCCGATCTCCTGGCCCTGGCCGAGGTGGCCTGCGCCAGCTCCCACGTGGCCCTGCCACCGGTCCCGGAGGGCGCAGTGTCCGCCGTCCGCGAGGACCTTCGCGTCTTCGCAGAGACCTGGACCGCCCTACCGCGAGGCGACGCCATCACCCTGGAGTGGAAGGGCTGAGACTTCCTCCGGCGGCTTGCGCGGGGAGACCGGAGGGATAAGGTCTGGCCCTTCCCCTGTCTTTGCGAGCAAACGCCATGGCCGTCGATCGTCGCCAACTCCTGCTGGGCGCAAGCGCCGCCGGCGCCGCTGTCGCCTTCCCGGGCCTGACCTTCGCCGCCCCGGCGGGACCGGTGGCCAATCCTCAGCTGGCGGCCCTGCTGGATCAGTTCGTGCAGGAGACGCTGGTCGACTCGCCGGAGACGGCCACCTCGCTCGGGCTCGACAAGGGGGCGAACGCCGGTCTCAAGAGCAGGCTCAGTGACGCCTCGATCGCGGGTCGCCGGAGCGCGGTCGGGGCCTATCAGTCCCGCGCCGACCGCCTGAAGACGATCAACCGCGCGGCCCTGACGCCCAGCGACGTCACAATCTGCGACACCGTCGCCTACGCCCAGGGGCTTGGCCTGCAGGGCGGCAAGTTCAGCTACGGTCTCGACAACGCCAACCCCTACATCGTCAGCCAGCAAAACGGCGCAGCCCTGAATACGCCTGAGTTCCTCAACTCGCAGCACGGGATTACGGGGAAGGCGGACGCCGACGCCTATGTCGCCCGGCTCGAGGCCCTGGCTGGGGTCATCGACCAGGAAACGGCGCGTATCCGGGCCGACGCCTCCGCCGGCGTTTCGCCCCCCGACTTCATTCTCGACAACGCCCTCGGTCAGCTGCGGGGCATGCGCGCGCTCGCCCCTGCCGACACCCGACTCGTCGGATCCCTGGTGGAACGCACCAAGGCCAAGGGTATCGCCGGGGACTATGGCCGTGCGGCCACGTCCATCGTCAGTGAGCGGATCTTCCCCGCCCTGGACCGCCAGATCGCCGCCCTCTCGGCCCTCAGGGCGGGGGCAAGCTCCGATGCCGGAGTCTGGCGGCTGCCGGAGGGCGAGGCCTACTACGCCTGGGCGCTGCGTCAGGGCACGACAACGGACCGCACCGCTGACGATATCCACCAGATGGGCCTCGACCAGGGCGCGGCCATCGACGCCCAGATGGACGCCGTGCTCCGATCCCAGGGCTTCACCCAGGGGACGGTCGGCGAGCGCATGAGCGCCCTGACCCGCGATCCGAAGTTCCTCTATCCCAATACCGAAGCCGGCAAGGCCGACCTGGTCGCCTATCTGAGCGGGCGCATAGAGGCGATCCGGCCCTACATGGCCAAGCTGTCGAAACTGGGCCTGAAGGCTGAGGTCGAGGTGCGACCCGTGCCCAAGGAGATCGAGGCCGGCGCGGCCCTTGGCTACATGAACTTCGCCGCCCTCGATGGCTCCCGGCCGGCGATCTACTACGTCAACCTCCAAGATACCGGGAACTGGCCGCGCTACACCCTCAGCAGCCTGACCATGCACGAAGCCATCCCCGGCCACGCCTGGCAGGGGGCCTACCTGGCCGAGCGCCGGGATCGCGTGCCGGCCATCTCCGCACTGATGGGCTTCAACGCCTTCGTCGAGGGCTGGGCCCTATATGCCGAGCAGATTGCCGACGAGGCCGGACTGTATGCCGACGATCCCATGGGCCGGCTGGGCTACCTTCAGGCCCAGCGTTTCCGCGCCGCGCGCCTGGTCGTGGACACGGGCCTGCACCACAAGCGCTGGAGCCGCGACAAGGCCATCACCTGGATGACCGCCGCCACCGGCCGGTCGACCGGCGCCATCACGAGCGAGGTTGACCGCTACTGCGCCAGCCCCGGACAGGCCTGCGGCTACAAGGTCGGCCACACCGAAATCGTCCGCCTGCGAGACTCCGCCAGGGCGGCGCTGGGACCTAAGTTCGACATCCGCGACTTCAATGATGCCGTGGTTGGCACCGGCGGCGTTCCAATCTCCGTCCTGGACTCGGTGATCGAGCGGTACGTCAAGGGTGAGCAGGCGCGCGGTTAGGGCGAGGTGATCCCGACCGCCATGAGGCGTGGTGACAGAGCCGTGAAGGTCTTCCTGCCTGAAGGGACAGGGCAGGGAAGAGGTCCGAGCCCCAGGGGGCAGCCGATCAGGCCGGGACTCCGTGACCCCGGGGCGGTCCCGCCATCGGGGTTTCCGCGGGCATCAGGCTCCGGGACAAGCGCCTGCGAACATCGCTCCCTCGCGGATGCGGCGAAGCGAAATCCACATGTCCATCCGGACGCACGAGGTACAGCGCGCCCTTGCGGAATCCCGCCGACCTCATCGCCCGATCGTTTGGCCAGACATGTAGGCCAATTCCAAAGTCCTGCAGGGCCTCGACGACATCCGGGCGCACCGCGCCCAAGGCGTGGGCTGTCCAGGAGAGCCCATCCAGAACGGCATGGGTGTCATGAAGGGCGACCCACGGAAGCCTGTCTCCGACCCAGATGGGTCCGACCCGGCCCCGCCCGGGCGGGCTGTTCCGGTAGGTTATGCCCACCTGACTGATCCTTGAGAACAGGAGCGCAGAACTCATGGGCAGCCGGGTCAGGAGGCCCGCCATCCTGTGGCTGACATGCAGGCGGAAGAAGCGTGCAATGACCCCTCTGTCGATCATTCGGCTGAATATGGCGTCCGTCGTCGCCACCAGGGATCGGGCGAACGCCATTCGCTCCTCGGCGTAAGTCTCCAGCAGGCGCTCAGGGGCCCGGCCAAGGATGACCTGTCCCAGTTTCCATCCCAGGTTCATCGCGTCGCCAAGGCCGGTATTCATCCCCTGTCCGCCGACCGGGCTGTGGATATGGCCTGCATCGCCGACCAGGAAGCAGCGTCCCACCCTGAACCTCTCAGCGACCCGGTGATTAACCCTGTAGGTCGAGAACCAATTGACCGCCTCAACCTGGATGCCGAGGAGAGCTGACGCGCGGGGACCCACATCCTCGAAGGCCGGATTTCCGCGTTCCCGAACCACTTCGGGGATGAAGCCGGCCAGCCTTTGCATGCCCGTGGTTCGGACGGGCGCCAGCACGAAAAAGGTGTCGGACCCCAACCCGAAATGGAAGCCGGAATTCGGAGTCTTGAGGCGAATGTCGGCGACAAAGAGAAGCGGCGTGTCGGTGTCCCCGCCAAACCCAAGACCCAGCGCTTCACGAACACGGCTATGGGCCCCGTCACATCCGGCGAGCCACGGAACGGCCGCGTATTCGAGGCGCGTTCCCCCATGGCGGAGGGTCACCCGAGCTTCATCCGCCCGGGGCTCAAGGTCGACAAGCTCGGTATCCCATTCCGGCCTGACCCCCAGTTCTGCGAGGCGCTCAAGAAGAAACTGCTCGTGGACGTCCTGGGCCAGAGCGAGCAGGAAGGGAAAGCAACTCTGTCCGGCGCCCATGTTTCTGAGGGAGACGTTCAGGCGCCTGCGCCCCTCGACCCAGAGATTCACCTGATCCGCCTCGACGCCCAGCCCAACGGCCGCATCCGACAAGCCCGCCATGCGATAGAACTCGAGGGTCCTGGCCTGGACCGCCATGGCCCGGCTCTCCTCCTGAGGACCTGGCTTGCGGTCGATGATCCTGACCGCCACGCCCTGGCGTGCGAGGGTCAAAGCCAGAAAGAGGCCGGACGGACCGGCGCCTAGGACAAGCACCTCAGCCGGACGGTTCTGCACCCTAGGTTGATCCCATGAGGGCGTCCTCCACATTCCTGCGGACCCACCGACGCCTCATCGTGACGGCAGGAGCGGACGCGTTGCCTGAAGGTCAGCCTATCCGAGGGCGCGCCACGAAGGAACCCGGCCTGTCGGCGGGGAGCCACCCCCGGTGTGAAGGGATGCGCAGGGACAGGTGAACCTTGCTCACCGGCCGCCTGGCCGGCGCATCCGAAGGCTCAATGGGCCAGTTTCAGGGTCACGACCCCAGCGACGATGAGGAGCACGCCCAGGTACCGCATCAGCGAGGATGGGTCCCCGAAGAAGAGCATGCCCACCAGAAAGGTCCCGGAGGCCCCGATGCCGGTCCAGACGGCATAGGCGGTGCCGATGGGGATCTTGAGGATACCCTCAAAGAATATGGAGAATCTGGCAAGAATATTAGACGCCTACATAAAAACGAAACGAATTTCGGGTAGTCGATAAATACCCAATATAAATAATAGACATATCAATACACAAAGATGAAACCTTCAATATATTTTTGACACATTATCAATTGCGTATACTATTTTTATGTAAATACAAATGTGATAATTCATTATTTTGATATCTTTACAGGGTTAGAGCGTAGACGCGCCGATTTCACCTCATAAAATTGTCATCTTCCATCTGCTATAGAAAATCGTCGCTCAATGCTGCGCTATGGCTAAAGCAACCGGTCACATCAATGCGTCCGGGGCCGGGTGCCTGGCGAGGGGAACCACGGGTCATGGAACGCAAGATTTCTGACGCTGATTTCGAATGCACGGCTTTGGTGCTTCAAGGTGGGGGTGCTCTAGGATCCTACCAGGCAGGTGTCTATGAGGCACTTCATGAACACGGCGTTGAACCTGACTGGATAGCGGGCATATCGATCGGTGCCATCAACAGCGCCATCATCGCCGGGAATGCTCCGGGAGACCGGCTGGACGCGCTGCGGGGTTTCTGGGACACGGTCACAGCGTCGGGCACGATGCCCTGGTCTGATTATGTGATGGGGCCCTGGACACCAGACGAGGGTCGGCAAGTCACCAACCGCATAGAAGCCGGTCGCGCAATGCTGACTGGCGTTCCAGGCTTTTACACCCCGCGCGTGCCTCCACCATCGCTACGGTCAGATGGGTCGCCGGGTGCATCAAGCTACTACGACACCAGTAAGCTTAGATCGACCTTGGAACGCCTGGTCGATTTTGACCGTATCAATCACAAGAAGGCTATGCGCTTCGGCGTCGGTGCCGTGAATGTCCGCTCCGGTAATTTTGCCTACTTCGATAATGAAACTGCCACCATCATTCCAGAACACATCATGGCCAGCGGCGCGCTGCCGCCAGCGTTCGAAGCGGTCGAAATCGATGGCGAACATTATTGGGATGGCGGGTTAGTATCTAACACGCCGCTCGACTGGATCCTGAACACCTACCCCTTACACGACACACTCGCGTTCCAGGTGGATCTGTGGACTGCTTACGGCAAGGTGCCCCGTAATCTTGGCGAAGTCGCAACCCGGTTGAAAGAGGTACAATTTTCTAGCCGCACGCGAAGCAGCACGGACAATTTCCGCAGACTGCAAAAAGCTCGTGGAGCGTTGAGCGAGATACTGGCGCTGCTGCCACCCGAGTTGCGCGGACATGAGGCCGCCCGGTACCTGGCCGATATTGCCGATCCTTGTGTCTACAACATTGTTCAGCTGATCTACCGATCACCAGATTGGGAGCTGGAATCAAAGGACTATGAATTCTCTCGGATAAGCATGCTCGAGCATTGGAAGGCAGGCTATGTGGATGCGCAGTACACCTTGGCGCATCGGGAGATATTCAAGCATCCGAAGGAATCACATGGTGTCCAAGTCTTTGATTTCTGCACGCCAGGCGCGGAGACGGTAAAATGAAGGTGTCTGAAGTCCGCGCCAACGCATTTGCGATGCCATTGACCAGCCCCGCCTATCCACCGGGCCCGTATCGGTTCGTCAATCGTGAATATCTGATCATCACTTATCGTACGGATCCGGCAAAACTGCGTGCTCTGGTGCCCGAGCCGCTCCAGATCGACGAACCACTTGTGAAATATGAATTCATCCGAATGCCAGACTCTACTGGATTTGGAGACTACACCGAAAGCGGTCAGGTAATACCTGTAAGCTTCGAAGGTCGGCATGGAAACTACACCCATTGCATGTTTCTTAACGGCCATCCGCCAATTGCCGGTGGCCGGGAAATCTGGGGGTTTCCGAAGCAACTTGCGGAACCGACGCTCACGACCAATGTCGATTCCCTCGTCGGAACGTTGAGATATCATGGCGTACCGGTAGCCTTGGCCTCAATGGGTTACAAGCACAGGATGGCCAACCATGCGGATGTTCTGGCGTCGATGAAGACGCCAAACTTCCTGTTGAAGATCATTCCGCATGTCGATGGTACGGTGCGTATCTGCGAGTTGGTCGAATACCATCTTTCGGATATCGACCTGAAGGGCGCCTGGACTGGCCCTGCAGCGTTGGAGTTGACTTCGCACGCAATGGCACCAGTCAACGAACTGCCGGTGCTCGAAATCGTATCGGCGGTCCATATCGTTGCAGATCTCACGCTCGAGCTTGGCACGGTCGTCTACGATTATCTGGATAAAGATGAAGGCCCTTTTTGAGGGACATGGTTGCCGTTGTCAGTGGCGCCACCAGCTGTATTAGCAGGGCTATTTCGAGATAATTCCTCGCGGCCTACGCTTAGGTCACCTTCGGCGACCAGAATATCGATGGTGCCAATGCCGCGCAGCCGGGTTTGATCCGAGTGGTCAGCAGGCCATAGGGGTGCGGGTTGTTACCGACAGCAAGGTGACGGAGGTCAGGCCTGAAGGCGTCGTCACCGTGACGTCACCCTCTGGAACGCCTCCAGGAATAATTAGAGTCTGCCCTAAGGAAGGGACGGGCGAGTGAAACGATAAAGGTTCACGGAAGAGCAAATCATCGCGTTCTTGCGGGAGCAGGAGGCATGTGCTGCTACGACCTGAGGGCGAGATCGTGAACCGCAAGCGGGTCCAGCGGCTCTACCGCGAAGAACGCCTGCCGGTGCGCCACCCGGGCGGCCGCAGTCGAAACAACTTCCGGGACCTGATCAACCAAGGCCCCCGCTCCGCCACCGGCGATCACGGCGGCCCGGACGGCGGCATGAACCCCAGTCCGGCCAGCAGCCCGCCCAGCCGGCCCCGGGCCCGGATGCCCAGATGGACACACAGTTCGTGGG
>Ga0209598_10001063_pt1 | contig 22413 bp, 19 predicted proteins | sample M_140807_EF_Meta_FD_187317 | JGI IMG/M metagenome (GOLD analysis project Ga0209598, IMG submission 187317) | Freshwater microbial communities from Lake Montjoie, Canada to study carbon cycling - M_140807_EF_MetaG (SPAdes) (version 2) | ecosystem: Environmental > Aquatic > Freshwater > Lake...
TCCGTATCTATCATATCAGCCGTTCTGATATCATTTGAATAAGACACCAACGACATACGACCATAATTTGTAAACTCATATTCCTTTACATAATCCGCCATTTCTGCAATAAATGCTTCCGTTGCATTGATGTTTCCATTGGTAAACACGTATTCACCCGAATAACTGTTGATATTGGGGTGCGCCAAATTGGTGCTTCTAATGCTTGATGCACTCAACTCGTTTCCTACCAAATAGGCCACAATCGGTGGATTTTTATTGGTATACACCGAGTATATCCTATCTATTACCGATCTGATGTAGGTTTTAGTATTTGCCTTATTGGTTGGATCTTGAAAATCAACCTGATCACCATTTATCCAAATGGTTTGTAAAATGGATAAGCCACCAATGGCTTTAATCGACTCGTAACATTTTTTAGGTGCACCCCACAAACGAACCGTGTTGGCGCCCATCGCTTTTATATTAATCATATCCTGATGAATGCTGTTTGAAAAATTCAACGGCAGATTTGTGTTTTGCTCCGTTTCCCACGGTAATGTTCCCGGATAACCTGGTACATACACCACCCCTTTTATCTCAAATGGAATGTCGTTTTTTAAAATAAAATGATTGTTTACCGTGTAATTATCCGGTGTTGGAGCTATTGGTATGACAACATTAGCATTCGATTTTTCTTTGGTGCATGAACACAACAACAATAATGTAATAATATTTACATTAATGAAATATCGAAAAAACATAATTAATTTTTGATAAAATTAATTGATTAACATTTCAAATTGTATTTTTATAAAAATTATAAATTTTAGTTAATTGAATATAAACGCTCTTTTTATTAAAATTAATTGAGCAATTTGGATGGGTTATGGAATGGATTTTACCAATATTATTGATTTGCATCTCTCTGATGATTTATTTCTACAATTTTAAAAAAAAAATAATTCGTCAAACAATGATATAGATACACCTAATCAACATGAACCGAAAAATATTAATGTGTCGCATGATGACTTGAAAAAAGAAATCAGCCATCGCATTACAGACTATCTAAATAAAAATAAAATTTTATATACTACTGCTGATGCAGGTTCTACCTATAGAATCATTTACGAAAATGGAGAAAACGACGACCATCAAGTTTTAATCAAAATCCCCGACCAAAAAAGTTTCATCAAATTTTCTTGTCTCATTTTTAGAAATGTACCCGATGATGCATTAAGCAGGTCAGCAGAGATCATTACACGTATCAATAACCGATATATTCTTGGAAATCTGTTGTTAATGTATGAAGAACGGTTGATTATTTTTGAAGCCAATATGATTCTAACAGATATTCATCAAATTACAGAAGAATTTATTGATCTGTATTTAAATGAAACCATTAAAGCTGGTTATTGGTGTAAGCCATTAATTAATAAAGTAATCATTGAAAACGAAGAGCCGATTATCGCTTTGCTCGAATTTATTGAGTAGTGTTTATTTTTTCTCTTGGTCAATTAAAAACGCTTCGTAGCTAATCCATTTCTTTTTCTCCCAGCTCAATACTTCAGTAGCCGATTTATCTAAGAATAATTTATAATCAAACTTGTTATTTCCTGGTGCAATATATCCGGGGTAATACCAATCGATGTTGTTGTTTTTACAATATTCAAGCTTTTTCAAGACCAATAATTTCCCTATGGAAAAAGACTTATAATCCGGATGGTAAATGTTTTTAATGCCCGCAATGGTGTTTTTCCCTTGATCAAAAATGCCAAGACCAATCAATTTATTATCTGAGCGAATTTCAATTTTATATGTGTCATAAACCTGACAAGTGGTGTCTACCAATAATTCTTTAATGGTATAATTCGTTATAAAATCAAGTTGACTAAAATACACATCATGCAACAATTCCATTTCTTCAGAAAGCGAAAATGGCACTATAGAAAAATGAAAGGAACTTGATTTCTTTAATAATTGTTCGGATGATTTACTTAATTGAATTTGATTTACACGATATCTAGTCCAATATACACGTACCCAATCTAAACCACTTGGCGTAGTATCTGTTGTAAAAATTTCGGCACCAATTCTATACCAACCTTTTTCTAAGTATTGATCAAGCATTTCGTTTTTAATGCTTTCGTGGCTATTAAAAAGCATGTTTTCAGTCATAGAAGTACGTTTATTACATCGCTAAAATATAATTTACAAACCAATATAGGTGTTAAAGAAGATAGAAATTGAATGCTGTGTAAAAAACTCAATTTTGTGTGTGCATTTTTAAAAAAATGGAATACTTTAGTGTTATGCGATTAATTGCAATCATATTTTTAATGTTCATTTTTGGGTGTCATACATCTGAGAATCAAAATGAATCAGATGCAGGTTCAGTATATGTTAAGCCAAGTATAGATAAAAATGGAAAATTTAGAAAGGGGCACGTTAGAAAATCCGTTTCTACCAGCAAAGACGCTATAAAAAACCAAAATCGCAGCCGATATTACTACCAAACTCGAGGCAAATACCGCAGAAAAAAATAGCCAACCCGCTTTTTTAAGTAACAATACTTACGGATATCAGGTGTAAAAACTCAATTTTTAAACTGATTGTTATCATTGCTTGTATTTAATCAATAGCCGATGTACTTTTACTTCAGATAAGCGCGCAACATATCTGATATCAATGAAAAACCAGAACATCCAAAACCAATGAAAAACTAAAGTCAAAATCCAAACCTTAAAAAAACCAATTGTCTAAACCTGTAGAAAACCAAACCCGTATTAAAGTCCAATTCCAAACAAAATCCAATCCAAATGAAAAAATCTTATCCAATCCAAATGAAAAAACCTCGAGCTGATGATTTACAGAGGCTTCAGTGTCTAAAAGAAGACTATTATTTATACTTAAACCGAAGCCAAAATAAATTCAAACCGCCATTACAGCAATGTAATAGGCGGTTTTTTGTGGAAAAGGGGGGATGAGGGGTTTGAGGGGTTTGTGAGGTTCAATTTGTTCAATGAGTTCAAAAGGTTGGGTGCATTTACATAGATAATCAATTGTTGATTTGTTTTAATTCGTTAATCCCACGGTTGAAAACCGATAATTAAAATACATGCTTCATTTTCCGTTTGAGCAGTGTTTTCAGACACCGGTTAAAAACCGGCGCCAACAGACGAAAATCCGCAATCGAAATTTACATACACCCATAAACCATTAAACCTTAAACCAGCGAAGCGTTTTAAACCCCCCTCCCTCCTGCAAAACATTTGTTAATATGCTTTTTATTCTTATTTTTGCCTTCCTAAAATTTAAATAAATTTTTTATGCAAATTATTCAGAGTATTCGTGATAAAGGAGCTGCAATCGTAATTGCCGTAATCGCTTTAAGCTTGATTGGTTTTATCTTGATGGACGCAAAGCAAGGCAGTAATCAGCTTTTTGGTTCACAATCAAATAATGTTGGCGAAATAAACGGTCAGTCTATATCCCTAGCCGATTTTAATAAAAAAGTAAAAACTGCTGAAGATAATCAAGCACAACAAACCGGTCAAAGACCTTCTGGTGCTCAAACGTATCAAATTAGAGAACAAGTTTGGAACCAAATGGTGGCAGAAAATATCTTTTTTTCTGAAGCAAAAAAAATTGGTATTGAGTTTACGCCTAAAGAATTATCTAGCATTTTGTTGAGCAATGATCCTTCAAATCCTTTGTTGCAAGAGCCTTCACTTAAAGATTCTATTACTGGAAAATTAGATTTTAATAAAGCAAAAGATGCATTAAATAACATCAAAAAACTTAAAGGCGAACAAAAAGATGCCATCAATAGCCAAATGATTGAGCCTTTAAGATTGAACACTACAGCTGCAAAATACACTGCATTATTAAATTCAAGCGCTTATTACCCAACTTGGATGCAGAAAAAAGATGCTACAGAAGCTAAATCTTTCGCTATCATTTCATACGTTACGGTTCCTTACAACGAAATTTCTGATTCATTGGTAAAAGTTACTGATCAAGAAATCAACGAATATGTTGGCAAACACAAAGAACAATTCAAACAAGAAAAAGGCAGAAACGTTTCTTTTGTAGATTTCAGCCTTTTACCTTCATTAGATGATAGTACTCTAGCTTTAAATGCGGTTAATGAATTAAAATCAGCATTCCAAGCCGATACCAATAACGCTTCATTTTTTGCTAGAAACGCTTCCTCTGTAGATTTTAAAGATGATTTTGTTACCAAAGAAAAAATGACGAATCAAGTTTATGCGGATACATTGGCAAGCTTAGCTCCTGGTGCTGTTTTTGGACCATTCGTTCAAGGAGAAAATTATGTTCTGGCTAAAAAAATCAGCAGCAAGCAATTGCCTGATAGTGTAAAAGCTAGACATATTTTAATTGCTACTACAAACCAACAAACAGGTGCAGAAATTATGCCTGATTCTGCTGCTAAGAAATTGGCGGACAGTATTTACAACTCGATTCAATCTGGTGCTGATTTTTCTATGATGGCTTTAAAATATTCTGCTGACGGTAGTAAAGATAAAGGTGGCGATTTAGGCACTTTTGGATATGGTACAATGGTACCAGAATTTAACGACTATTGCTTTACAAAACCTGCTGGTTCTAAAGGTGTTGTAAAAACTCAATTTGGTTACCACATCATTGATGTTGTTAGCCAAAAGGATTTTAAAACAGCATACAAAATTGCTTATTTCGGTAAAGAAATTGTTGCGAGCGATATTACTGTAAATAAAGCGAGTTTAGAAGCTACTAAAGCTTCTGCTGTTAAAACGAAAGCTGAGCTTGAAAAATACATTTCAAAAGCTGGTTTAAGTTTGACTACTGTTCCAGATTTAATTAAAGAAAACGATTTTAAAGTAGGAAAATTAGGCGATGCAAGAGCTTTGGTTCGTTGGATTTTCGAAGCTAAAAAAGGCGACATCAGCGAACCATTCAGCATTGGCGATCAGTTTGTAGTTGCTGTGTTGGATAAAGTAAAAGAAGAAGGTGTTCAAGATGCAGAAGCAGCAAGAGTAGGCTGCGAAGCCATTATCCGCAATCAGAAAAAAGCCGATATGATTAAAAAGAAAATCGGTAACAACCCAACTTTAGAAAGTGCATCTGCTGCTTATAGTAAAACCATTCAAGTGGCTGGAAATGATTCAACCGTGTTATTAAACGCTCAATTCATTAACGGTGTTGGTATGGAACCAAAAGTAATTGGTGCTTCTTTTAATAAAGCATATCAATCAAAAGTATCACCGCTTATTGATGGCACAACAGGTGTATTTATCATCAAAGTAAATACCGTTCAAAACAAACCTGATGAATCAGCTGAGGTTTTAGCTCAACAATTCAATACAAAAATCAACTCTATTAAAAGTCAAACAAATGGTTGGTACGAAGCGTTGAAAAAAAGAGCAACTATTGTAGACGAAAGAAGCAAACATTTTTAATCATTCGTTTTTCGAAAATATTAAAAAGCCGGTCTGATGTAGTAGATCGGCTTTTTTATTAGATCCCATTTGCGAGGATTGCTCCGAAGGGTAAGTTTGGCGTTTGGCGTTTGGCGTTGAAATCGATTTCTATTTGTGGATTTTATACCTTTTTTGAACAATTTTTTGAAACAGGTGGCAATTATCAAATTCTACTCGTAAAATGTTTTATAGCCCAAGATTTAAACCTTAGGTGTAATAGAATTATCCATTCGTCCTTGCACTTTTGAATTATTTACGTGAAATCACATAAGTATGATTTTTTCAACACCAAACGCCAAACAATATCATAATCATTTTTAGTAAATGAATACATCCCAGTATCTAGAATCCTGAATCAAGTATCCTGCTATCTCCTATTAAATAATTACTTTTGCTTTATGTCTGAAGTATTTACCAATAAAGTAGCCGAGAGTGGCATATTAACCATTGATTTAGAAACCTATTTCCCAAAAGAAGAAATCGTAGTTTTTGATATCAAAGATTATTTATTCATGGAGTTGATATTAAAAGAAAAAGATTTTAGGGCTGCGTTGAAAGAATTATCACTTGAAAAATTTGAAGATAAAATTGTAGCCGTTACGTGTAGCGCTGATGCCATTATTCCCATGTGGGCGTATATGCTGATTGCTGCACAATTACAACCAGTATGCATTCACGTTATATTGGGCAATGCAAGTGAAGTAGAAAAGAAATTGCTTTTACAAAACATTCAACGAATAGACATAAGTGCGTATATAGATAACCGTGTGGTGGTTAAAGGTTGTGGCGAAAAGCCCATTCCCGAAGAAGCATATTTAGAAATCACCAATAAGTTAAGGCCTGTGGCAAAATCAATTATGTTTGGCGAACCTTGTAGCACGGTGCCCGTGTATAAAAAGCCAAAAGAATAATTCTTCTAAAACCATTTTTTTCGCCTGAAGTAACGAATCATCCAAATTGGAATAATCAACATTATCCCTACGGAAATAAAGAATCCCCATTTGTTATGCAGCATTGGAATTGCTTCGAAGTTCATGCCAAATATACCGCCAATTACTGTTGCAGGTGCCAGTAAACAAGTTACAATCGTCATCACTTTCATCGATTCGTTTAGTTTCAAATTCACATTGCTCACATATAAATCGTGCATGTTGATCAACATATCGCGGTAGTTTTCTGCTAAATCGTTTGCCTGAATAATATGGTCATGTACGTCTTTGAAATACTTTTCTGTTTTTTCTTCTATTAACTCGTTCTCACTTTTTAAAATGCCATTAATCAATTCCCTAACCGGACCAATACTTCTTTTTAAAATAATCATTTCTTTTCGGAGAGAATTTATTTTTACCAAGGTTCTGTTGGTTGCGTTTTTTACAATGTCCTCTTCAAGATGTTCTATTTTTTCACCCAACTTTTCCATCACCAAAAAATAATGATCTACAATAGTATCTATGAGCATGTAAAAAAGGAAATCGGCATGCAGTTGTCTAAGCTTACTGTTATTGATTTTTATCTTTTCGCGCAATCCATTAAATACATCTCTTTTTTGATCCTCTTGTATAGTGATGATAAAGTTTTTACCAAGTACAATACTAATTTGTTCGGATTCAACCGTTTCCGTTTGTTCATTAAAAAACAACATATTTAGAACACAAAAAAGTATTCCATTAATTTGATCCATTTTTGGACGTTGTCCAATACTTAAAATATCCTCTATAATTAATGGATGAATATTAAACTGCGTACAAATTCGTTCTACTTCTACCCTATTTATACCGTCAATATTTATCCAAGAAGTTAAAGAAGTATCTAAATGTTTAAACGTGTCTTCTATTTTATTTAGTTCCGAATAGGTGATGTTTTCTGAATCGTACTCGAACAAAAATATTTTTCCTAAAACATTTTCTTTTCGTTCAGGGATGACCGTTGGGTTAACTTGAAGAACTTTTTTTGTTTTTAAAAGCTCTAATGGATTTATTAAATATTCAATGATGTTTTTGTTTGCCATAGTTTGAAGTTATTCAATTAAAACGAAAATTTATTAAGTAAAAATGGAAAAGTAAAAAGTAAAAAAGGGTTCAATTTGTTTTTTAACTTTTAATTATTAAAGTTCATTTTGTCACTTTTCTTTTACAATAATATTTTAAAAACTCAGTATTAACGATGGTTTCAAGCAATTTTAAAAATATAAAAATCAAATTGTTGAAACTAAATTTATTCTTTTTTATAAAATTCTATTAACATTTTATTGTGCCTTTTTCTTTTTCTTAAACTATATTTTTATAAAAATACACGCCTAGTACGAAACATTTACCCATCTATTTTATTGCAAACAATTTCATCAATTGGCTTGATTCGGCTCGTTGAATTTGTTATTAAACTTTATTGTTCAACTTAAAATAATTACTATGATACGAATATCTGCAATGTTGTTTTTTGTTTGTACGCTTAATGGATCAAACCCAAAAGAGAACGAACGTCTACCAGAAATTGGAAAAACTTTTCCGCTTTTATGGAAGGCGGATATTGGTTGCGTTAGTTTTAGGTCTAATGTGATTTTTAATGGGAAAGATGTGATCATAGGATCAAATGGAAGTTACTACATGGACTATGGCTATTATGACAAAAAATCGGGTGTGTATATTTTAAATGGCCAAAATGGAAATATTAAAAAAAGCTTTAGTGGTAATTGTTTGGGCGATATGGATGTAAATGGACTTTTGTTGTATAACCAAAAGCTATATTTTGGAAATGATAATGAAGAATTTTTTTGCACAACTCCTGAAGGAAAGACGATTTGGAAAAAACCGACTTCAGGTGATATTGAACACGAACCTGTGTTGATTGAAGGAAAAGATAAAAAATATATTGTTTATGCATCAGAGTCTGGTGAAGTTAGAGCCGTTGAACCCGAAACAGGAAAAACCGTTTGGGTATATTATACACCTGATTTTAATGGATGGAAACCAGAAGACAATCGCACCATTTTTAAAGTAAAATCTTACTTCAGCAATACCGCTTCATTTTTTACAAAGCCGGAATTAAGAGACCTAAACAATGATGGCGTTTTAGATCTATTGTATATAACTTACGACAACAAGCTCTATGCAATAAATGGAAATAATGGACAACTATTTTGGTGTTTTAGTAACAATGAAACACTTGGATTTCAAAACATTGTTACCGGATCTGGTGCAGCGTCTACACCCATTTTGTTTTACTCAACCTATAAAGGACCGAACAAATATTGTTCTTATCAAATTACATTAAATGCAAAAGGCAAATGCATAAAAAAGGATTCAACGTTTCAAAAAGAAACAGGATTAAGCCTAAATAATTTTTGTACAAAAAACAATAAATTGATTTTAGCCAGCAATGAATCCTTATTGATTTATGAAAAAAATATTTTAACAGATTCCATCAGCAGAAAATTTGAAGGAGTAAATAAATATGCTTTCTCTAATAATGCAATATCAAGAAATTATGGAGACGCATTGTTGTCTAACACTACGTTTTCATATAAAGGAAGTAAAAATTGTATCCTGTTGTTAAGCCAACATGACTATGTGAATTTTGATTATGGTTTTATAGAAATTATCTCTCTTGATACAAAACAAGTAATAGACCGATTCGAACTTCCCGCATCAAGTGAAATGGCGCCAATAGTGAAAGATGTTAACCAAGATGGCTATCTCGATTTGTTGGTGAATTGTACCGATGGATTTTTATACTGCTATAATTTAAAAATCAAAAATAGCTTTTAGTGAAATGTAATATTTCGAAATAAAGCAAGCGACTTACTGTTTAACTTTTAAAAATTATACATTATGGCTTATCAAATTAATAATAAAACCAAAATTATAGGGTTATTATTTTCAAGTTTAATCATCATTACTTGGGCGTATTTTTTGATGCCAAAAAAAGAAAGGTATAAACAACAAATTAATCCACCTGTTAAAAATGCAGATCTTCCTTTTTCAGAAATTATATTTAATGCAGATAGTGCGTTAACCATCGAAAAAGAAAATGGTACATTAATTAGCATTCCTGCAAATGCATTTACAAACCCCCAGGGCAAAACCATTACAGGGATGGTATCCTTTAAATATAGAACCTTTGACAATGCCATTGACATTTTCAGATCAGGAATTCCAATGAGCACAAACCAAGATAGAAATGCGTTTTTACAATCGGCTGGAATGATTGAATTGAATGCTTATCAAGAAGGAAATCAATTAATGTTAAAGCCTGAAAAATATATTGATGTTGAATTGGCTTCTTTTAAAAAGACGGACGGGTATGAATTGTATTATTTAAATGACAGCGCCAATTGGAATGTAACCAACAATTTCAACAACATAGAAAATTCCAGAAAAAAATTAAAACTACAAAATCTAATTACGCCGATTTCTCCAAATCCAGAAGATAGCATTCAAGATTTGATTTTTGAAATGGTTGCCAATTTAAATGATGCTCCTTATTTAAAATCATTTGAAAATTTGAAATGGAAGATAGATCGGAAAAATATTTCTGATGAACTTTTAGAAGCAATGCGGGTTGATTGGGACGAAGTGTCTATTAAAGAAATTAATAAACGCAAAATGAAATACGAAATGGTATTCACAAAAACGATGCGTGATTTTTCAAGTGATGCGGTAACAAAAACATTTAAAGTAAACGCTAGTCCGGTTTTCAACAAAAATGAAAAGCGTGCATTCAGAAATGATTTCGCTGAAAGAATAAAATTGTATGAAGTTGATTTCGCAAAATATACCCAAGAAAAAATAAGGATTGAACAAGAAGCGGATATGGTAAATCAATTTAGAATAAACAAAATGGGCATTTGGAATGTAGATAAGATTATAAATGATGCCGATTTGCTGATTACCAATATTTCATTTGATTTTGAAAAAGATATAGATCCATCAACCAATCACATCATGACTTATGTGATTTATGAAGACAATAATTCCGTAATTCCGTATCTACCAAAAGATTTAAAAAAGGTTGGACTTCTTCGCAATAAAAAAATGAAAATATTGGCCATATTGCCCAACAATAAAATCGCAATAGTAAATGATGAAGAAATAAAAACGCAATTAAAAATATCTGCGGATCGATTATTTTTAAAGACAGTGAAAGCTAGTGCGGTGGAGTATTTGAATAAGAGTTGAAACACGAAGGCACGAAGACACAAAAACACGAAGTTTTTTTATAAAACAAAGTTGCTAATAATTGGAAAATACTTCCAACCTCTTGAACTTTTTGAACTTTTTAAAACGAAGCACTTTTCGGATATCTCGGAAAAGGAATCACGTCTCTGATGTTTCCCATGCCGGTTACAAATAATACCATTCGTTCAAAGCCAAGTCCAAAGCCTGCGTGCGGACAAGCACCGAATTTTCTTGTATCTAAATACCAATCCAATTCTTCGGTTGGGATATGCATTTCGTTCATTCTTTGAGTAAGCTTATCCAGTCTTTCTTCTCTTTGTGAGCCACCAACAATTTCGCCAATGCCTGGTGCTAGAATATCCATCGCTGCTACGGTTTTACCGTCATCATTTTGACGCATGTAAAACGCTTTTATGTCTTTTGGATAGTTGGTAAGGATGACCGGTTTTTTAAAATGTTTTTCTACCAAATATCTTTCGTGCTCACTTTGCAAATCAATTCCCCATTCGTTAATTAAATATTGGAATTTCTTTTTCTTGTTGTGATTTGATTCACGTAAAATATCAATAGCTTCGGTGTATGTAATTCTTTCAAAATCATTGTTTACCACAAACTCCAACTTTTCAATCAACCCCATTTCGCTTCTTTCGTTTTGTGGTTTTGATTTTTCTTCTTCTTCTAATCTTTGTGCTAAAAATTCCAAATCTTCGCGATTGTTGTCCATCGCGTATTTGATAATGTATTTAATAAATTCTTCCGCAAGATTCATGTTGTCTTCCAAATCACTAAATGCCATTTCTGGTTCGATCATCCAAAACTCTGCAAGGTGACGAGCGGTGTTGCTGTTTTCTGCACGGAAGGTTGGACCAAATGTATAAATATCACTAAATGCCATGGCTGCCAATTCGCCTTCCAATTGTCCACTAACGGTTAAGTTTGTACTACGGCCAAAAAAATCATCTTTGAAATTGATAGATCCATCTTCATTTTTTGGCGCAGTTCCATCAAGTGGCAATGTGGTTACTTTAAACATTTCACCAGCACCTTCGGCATCGCTCGCTGTAATGATGGGCGTATGTAAATAAACAAAATTCTTTTTATTGAAAAATTCATGAACGGCGAAAGCCAGTGCGTGACGAACCCTAAAAATAGCACCGAACGTGTTGGTACGAAAACGTAAATGCGCAATCTCTCTTAAAAATTCCAAACTATGTTTTTTAGGTTGCAATGGAAATTTTTCTGCATCACTATCCCCTAATATTTCTACACTATTGGCAATTAATTCTACTTTTTGACCTTTACCCAATGAAGGAATAATTTCACCAACCGCTTTAATACAAGCGCCTGTGGTGATTCTTTTAATGGTTGTTTCATCCAAAGAACCCAATGCCACTACTACTTGTAAGTTATTGTTGGTAGATCCGTCGTTTAAAGCTATAAATTGATTATTGCGAAACGTTCTTACCCAACCCATTACGATAGTTTGATAATTTGTTTTATCTGAAGTTAATAGTTCTTTAATTCTACTGCGATTATTAAACATGTTTAAAAATTTTTCAAACAAAGATAAAAATCATTGATGATTATTAATCTTATTTTGGTGATTGTCTTGAAAAGGATTTATTCGCTGGTCTGTTGAATTTCCTGTTATTGTTTGGTCTTCCACCTTGAGATTGTTTTGGTGCTGGTGCAAACTTTCCCTGAGGTTTAAATTCAACATGATACAAATGCGTATTGTTTACCGGAATGGGCTTACCAATCAATTTTTGAATGTCTTTTAAGTATGCTACTTCTTCTTCTTCACAAAAAGAAAAAGCAATACCACTCAATCCTGCTCTACCGGTACGGCCTATACGATGCACATAAGTTTCAGGAATGTTCGGCAATTCGTAGTTGATCACGTGTGTAAGTTCATCCACATCAATACCTCTTGCTGCGATATCCGTAGCTACCAATACACGCGTGGTTCTGTCTTTAAAATTCGATAAGGCACGTTGGCGCGCATTTTGCGATTTGTTGCCATGAATCGCTTCAGCCTTGATATTTATTTTAATCAAATCCTTTACCACTTTATCCGCGCCGTGTTTGGTACGGGTAAAAACTAGTGCAGATTTAATTTCTTTATCTTCTAAAATAAAATTCAACAACGATTTTTTATTTGCTTTATCTACATAAAATAAAGATTGTTGAATGGTATCGGCTGTTGAAGAAACTGGCGTAACTTCTACTTTTTCGGGTTCGGTTAAAATAGCATTTGCAAGCGATTGGATTTCCATTGGCATAGTAGCCGAAAAGAAAAGGGTTTGTCTTTTTTGAGGAAGCTTTGTAATGACGCGTTTAACATCATGCACAAAACCCATATCTAGCATACGATCGGCTTCATCCAACACAAAAATTTCAATGTCTTTTAAATTGATAAATCCCTGATTCATTAGATCGAGTAACCTTCCAGGCGTAGCTACTAAAATATCTGTACCTCTTTGTAATGCTTGGGTTTGTGGCACTTGACTAACGCCACCAAAAATTACCAAAGGCTTCAATCGTAAATGACGACCATAAGCTTTGAAACTCTCTTCAATTTGAATAGCGAGCTCGCGGGTTGGCGTTAAAATTAATGCGCGAATGTTTTTTTCACCGGGTCTTTGTGCAAAAGGTTTGCTCAGCAATTGAAGCATTGGAATCGCAAAAGCGGCTGTTTTACCAGTGCCTGTTTGCGCACAACCAAGTAGGTCTTTTCCTTTTAAAATAATTGGAATGGCTTTTTGCTGAATGGGAGTGGGAGACGTGTAGCCTTCCTCGTGGAGCGCATTTAAAATGGGCTCAATGATTTGTAGTTCTGTAAATAACAAAATTATATGATTAAAAAATGAGTGCGGAAATGGAAATAAGCTCCATCATCAAAATAGGTTGCTGAATCAGCGATTATTGGGGAAAATAAATCATCAATAAAACCGGCTTTGAGCCGCGGAATAGTTTAAAGATAGGCTTTATTGCTCAATTGTGGAAGTTCTTTTTAAAGTCCTACTTAAAATTATAAATCCAATCACTCCAGAAATCAACGACGCAATCAACACCATCAGTTTTGCATTGTTTGCAATTGTTTCATTTTTAAAAGCAAGTATCGCAATAAAAACAGACATGGTAAAACCTATGCCAGCTATAGATCCTATGCCTAGAATGTGGCGCCAATTTAAATCTTTAGGCAATTGACAAAATTTAAAAACAGTAGCTAAATAAGTAAATAAAAAAATGCCAAGGGGTTTACCAATAATCAATCCCAACGCTATACCTAATGTATAATTTTCTAAAATAATTTGCGAAATGTTGGCGTTTAAAAATATGGAAGTGTTGGCTAAAGCAAATATTGGAAGTATAAAAAAGGATACCGGTTTGTGTAAAAGAGTTTGAAGGGAATATGCTTTAGAATCTTTGGCACCGTTTTCAAAAGGAATTACAAACGCCAATAAAACGCCGGTGATTGTAGCATGAATTCCAGAGTGTAGCATAAAATACCACATGGCTATTCCGCCAATTAAATAAATCAAAAGTGATTTTACTTTAAGCTTGTTTAATATTATAAGTACCGCATAAATGCCAAGTGCTAAAAAAAGATTCATCCAAACTAAAGACGTGGTGTAAAAAAAACCAATGATGGCAATTGCACCAAGGTCGTCAATTACAGCAAGTGCAGTCAGAAATATTTTTAATGAAACAGGAACTCGATTTCCCAATAAAGATAAAATCCCCAATGAAAAAGCAATATCGGTTGCCATAGGAATACCAAAGCCAGATTGGGTTTCTGTGCCCCAATTAAAAACCAAGTAAACACAAGCGGGAACAAGCATTCCGCCGATTGCAGCTAATATGGGCAACATGGCTTCACGTTTATTTGACAACTCCCCATAAAACAATTCGCGCTTCAATTCCAAACCAACGAGTAGAAAGAAGATAGTCATTATTCCGTCGTTAATCCAATACTCAATAGTTTCATTAAATAATGGAATTTGCCAAAAATGATGATACGCCTTTCCAACATTAGAATTCGTGATGATCAGCGAAAAAATCGTGGCAATAATTAAAACTATTCCAGTAGATTTTTCGTTTTTAAAAAATGTATTTATATACTTCGTTAAGTTCATTTCTGTTTAAAAAATTAATTATTGAAATGAATTTCATAGTGATCATGATTTGTTTAGGTGCTGTAACTGATGCTTATTTTTATTTTGCCTTCATCTCTTCCATCAACTTCAAAATCTTATCCAACTTCTCAATTTCAATTTTCGACAATTGTTTTTGTAGTGCTTCAATTTCAATTTTAGCTTCAATATTCGTTTTGTAATCTGCTGCGGCTTGAATTCGGTCGCGATCATTTTGGCGATTTTGCGACATCATTATAATTGGCGCGGCATATGCTGCTTGTGTAGAAAAAAGTAAATTCAACAATATAAACGGATATGGATCCCAATGTTTAAAATAAGCAATCACATTTATTATCATCCATATTACCACAATGATAGATTGATAAATAATAAACCGCCAAGAACCCATCCCACTAGCTACTTTATCGGCTAATCGCTGACCAATCGTAGATGCTATCTCATGTTCTTCGTGCCAAGTTGGTATATTTTTCATTGTATAATTTTATTTGAACGGGGAATTGATTTTACGAATTATGGCATAATGAGGTTTTATTTCTGCCAAAAGAATTAATCAATAAGTTTTAGATTTTAAAATTAATATTAATTAATCAGCATTAAATTAAAACCTTTAACCATTATTTAAAAGTTATTCAACTAAATTTGTCCGATAAGCTAAAATTTATGAGAAAGATTTCTTTATTGACGTTGGGCATTCTGTTTGCTTTTATTGGAAATGCACAAATAAATCCGGTAACGGGAAAATTGAATTCTACGGCTAAAGCCAACGATCATTTTATGATGCAAGTGAGCTCAGATCATTGGTTAAATGCACCAGATAGCATTCAATCCAAAACTAAAAACAATTCGAGAGGAGTTAATATTTATGCGATGTACGACAAGGCTTTTAAAGGAAATCCAAAGTTTAGCATTGCTTTTGGTGTTGGCATTGGAACCAGCAATATTTATTTAGATAAAATGAGTGTAAACATTAACGGAACTACGCCGCAATTAGGCTTTAATAATTTAGATACGGTTTCTCGTTTTAGTAAGTATAAGGTTTCTACCGCTTATGCTGAAATACCTTTAGAATTCCGTTTTTTATCAAACCCTAAAAATCCAAACAAATCGTTTAAGGTAGCCCTTGGTGCTAAAGTAGGTACATTGATAAACGCGCATACAAAAGGAAAGACATTATTAAACGGAGCAGGTACTACAATCAACCAATTTTCTCAAAAGGTTACCGCAAAAGGTTATTTTAACACTACGCGTATTGCCGCTACCGCAAGAGTGGGATATGGCAATTTTTCCGTTTTTGGATCATATAACTTAACGACCATGTTTAAAGACAATGTTGCAGCAAATATCAAATTGTTACAACTTGGGCTTTGTATCAGTGGTTTGTAAAATAATTTACATTTTAAATGTTAAGAATCCCGCTCTTTTGCGGGGTTTTTTGTTTGCTGACGGCTTATCAACTATTTTTGCCACTTAATTCTTGTTACAAATATTATGAGCGACGAAATAAAACACGAATGCGGTTTAGCCTTAATCAGATTGCGTAAACCTTTTAGCTATTATCAACAGAAATACAACAACGTTTTATATGGCTTAAATAAGCTGTATTTGTTAATGGAAAAACAGCACAATCGTGGACAAGACGGTGCTGGCGTTGCTGCAATAAAATTAGACTCTGAACCAGGGTATCCGTTTCTTTATCGGATTAGAAGCAATGCCCATCAACCCATTGCAGATTTGTTTGAAAAAATAGGAAAAGAAATTGCCGAAATAGAAAAATACCAACCCGAAATCAAGCATCATCCCGGATTAATGAAAGGCCACATCAACGTGATGGGTGAATTGTTGTTGGGGCATTTGCGTTATGGCACACAAGGAAAAAACGATGTTGCTTTTTGTCACCCTTTTATAAAAAAAGATATTATCCCTGCGAGAAACATGGCATTGGCAGGAAATTTTAATTTAGTAAATACGGAAGAGCTTTTTAAACTGGTACAAATTGATGCGGATGCATTTCAAAAGCAAAGCGATTTGGCCGCAATGATGGAAGTGATACATCATTATTTAGTAGAAGCCGACAAACAAAATCCAGGAGAGATTAACATTGTTGATGTATTAAAAAAATCAGTGCAAATGTTTGATGGTGGATTCAATTTTGCCGGAATTACTGGGGGAGGAGAATCTTTTGTAGTACGCGATGCACATGGCATAAGACCTTCCTACTATTATATTAGCGACGATGTAATTGTTGCAGCAAGTGAAAGAGCTGCCATAAGAACTGCATTCAACCTTGAAGAAAACGAAGTGAAAGAATTGATGCCAGGAATGGGATTAATTGTACATGAAAATGGCGATTATCAAATAGAACAAATTATAGAAGCCAAAGAAAGAAAGGCCTGTAGTTTTGAGCGAATATATTTCAGCCGTGGTAGCGATGAAAAGATTTACAGAGAACGAATTGCTTTGGGCTACAACCTAAGTAACATTGTGCTCAACACCATTAATTATGATTTGAGAAATACCATTTTTTCTTTTATTCCCAATACAGCAGAAACAGCTTTTTACGGCTTAATTAAAGGTGCTGAAGATTATCTCAATAAAATAAAAATTGAAAGAATTTTAAGCTGGGGTAATGATTATGATGCAGAAAAGCTTTCTGAAATGATAAGCCGGAAAGTGCGCATTGAAAAAATTGCCATCAAAGATGTAAAATTAAGAACCTTCATAACGGAAGACAGTAGCCGAAACGAAATGGTTCAACACGTTTATGACATAACTTATGGTACCGTAAAAAAAGATATGGATACTTTGGTGGTAATTGATGATAGTATTGTGCGTGGAACCACTTTAAAAGAAAGCATCATCCGCATGTTGGGTCGATTAAAGCCGAAAAAAATTATTGTAGTCTCTTCTGCTCCGCAAATAAGATATCCAGATTGTTATGGAATAGACATGAGCAAATTGGGCGATTTCGTGGCATTTAGAGCAGCCATTGAACTTTTAAAAGAAACAGGAAAAACTGATTTACTCAACCAATTATTAGAAAAATGCAATACACTTGAAAGCGATGAAATGCTTGATAGTGTAAATGTTGTTCGTGAAATTTATAAGCCTTTTTCTACACAACAGATTTCTGCAAAAATTGCTGAATTGATAACACCTGCTGATTTAAAAATTCCTGTAGAAGTCATTTATCAAACCATTGAAGCGCTTCATGAAGCTTGTCCAAACAATAAAGGCGATTGGTATTTTACCGGCGACTATCCAACAAAAGGTGGAAACCGTGTTTGTAATAAAGCGTTGATGAATTATTTGGAAGGAAAAAATGTGCGTGGATATTAAATAGAAAAGCCACTAAATGAAAACGCTAATAATCATAAGGCACGCAAAAAGCAGTTGGGCAAATGCAGATCAAACTGATTTTGAACGCCCATTAAACGACCGAGGAAATAAGGATGCGCCAGAAATGGCAAAACGATTATTGGACAAAAAAATCAACATCAATCATTTGGTTTCGAGTACCGCAAAAAGGGCCATGCAAACCTGTATACATTTTAGTAAAGTATTAAACATTCAAAAAGAAGAAATTCAAAAAGAAGAAATTTTATACCATTCAAGTGCTGAAACCATACATTATGTGGTAGGTAAAATAAATAATAAATTTGATACCATTGCCCTATTTTGTCACAATCCGGGAATAACAGATTTTGTAAATACGCTTTTAGAAAAAGTAAAAATAGATGATATGCCAACCTGTGGCATGTTTGCCGTAAAAGCGGACATTTCAGATTGGAGGGAGTTTTATGCTGCCGAAAAGAAGTTTATGTTTTTTGATTATCCGAAGCTTAACGTTTGAGAGGTTGGAGACGTTTATGATGTTTTTGAGGTTGGAAGCGTTTTCCATTTATTAGCATCTTTGTTTTACAAAATAACTTCGTGCCTTTGCGCCTTCGTGTCAAATAAGTTTCATTTCAAAATAAACCGCCGTTGGTTCTGGGTTAAAATAATACGCACTGGTTTCTACAAATCCATGCTTGATATATAGACTCATAGCGGGTTTCATGGTGTTTAACGTATCAAGTTTAATGGTTTTATACCCTTTTTCTATAGCAAATGAAATAGACATTTTTAGTAAATTTTCTCCAATACCCATTCGTTGAAATTCAGGTTTTACGTACATGCGTTTTAATTCTGCAACACCTTCGTCAATTTTTCTTACAGCTACACAAGCCACAAAATCATTTTCATTTTTACATAAAATGATACAGCCAAATGGAGGGCCATACATTGTTTTAAGCATTTTTAATTCTTCATCAAACTTCTGAAAAGAGAGATCAATATTCAACCAATTGGAATATTCTATAAACAAGGTCATTGCCGATTCATATTCATTGAGCTGAGAAACAAAAATATATTCAAGCATTTTAAAAAATATTTATTGTATTACTGATCTACCTCTGTATTAACAGAAGACATTTTATTTACAAAATAAACGCCCAAGAAAATACATACAGCAGCAATAATTTTAGTTAAGTCGATGGTTTCTCCAAGAAAAATCATGGCAATAACAGTAGCAAACAAAGGTTGTGAATAAATATAAGAACCAGAAACAGAAGCACCTAAATGTTTAATGCCATAGAGGTTAAATAAATACGCGCAAAATGTACCGCCGATGACAACCAATGCAAGTGCACCAAAGGCATCTGGTGTGTAAGTACTCCAAGGTATTTGAACAAATTCAGACCAACAAAATGGAAGGGCAACAATACAACCTAAAGTAAATAACGTTCTAATTACAGTAAGGGAATTATATCTTTTCATCAATGGTTTTACCAATACAAAATAATAAGAGTAGCTGATTGCATTTACAATAATGTAAAAATCACCGAGAAGAATATCTTTTGCATTACCAGATGAATGTCTGGATAATATTAAAATTACAGAACCAGATATACCTAAAAATAAACCAATGAATTTATTTGTTGTTAGTTTTTCTTTTAAAATCCATGCAGCAATTATGGTAATGAAAATAGGCGTTGTAAGCATTAATAAAGAAGCGTGTACTGTGTTGGTAAGCGATAAACCTTTAATAAATAAAAGTTGGTTTATGGCGATGCCCAGTAAGGTGCAAATAAAAAATCGGCGATAATGTATACGATTAATGCTTTCTTTATTTTTTGAAAAAAAGTACATGATCCAAAGTAAAATGGTAGTACCAATCATTCGGGTAAAATTTAAACCGAATGGAAGTATAAATTTATTGTTGAACAAAAATTTAATGGCCGTGAAATTAATGGCAAAAAATATATTCGTCCCTAATAACGCAAGATGGGCTTTGAGGTTATTTTTCATTAAAACTTATAACATTAAAAATGTAAACTACAATGTTACAAAAATGGATTGGTAGTATCAGAATGGAAGTAAAGAATTTTGAACACGAAAGCCACCTTCGCTCGAAAGGTTTAGGGAGCGTAATCATTCTAAACTTCAAAAAACTCAAAAGTATCAAGAAGCCAAAAACTGAGAATGCTTCCAACCTCTTGAACCTTTTGAACGCATTGAACCTTTTGAACCTTTTATTCAGTTCCACAAAAAAACCGTCCTTAGAAAAAGACGGTTTATTACTTAACTAACCCAAAAAATACAACAGAATGAACGTTGCACTATTTTTAAAAGCATGCGCTTTATTTTTTTAAAAATTTAATTAATCATAAAAACCACGAAGTTGAAATGCTTTACATTTTGGCAATTCAATTTTGCATTCACATAAATTACTGCGCCGCCATTTCTTTTATCTTCTCTCTGATTTTTCCTTCTATTTCATTGGCCATTCCTGGATTATCGATTAGCAGTTGTTTTACGGATTCGCGACCTTGTCCTAATTTATCCGAGTTATAACTGAACCAGCTGCCACTTTTTTGTACGATGCCCAACTCTACACCCATGTCTATAATCTCACCCACCTTAGAAATTCCTTCTCCATATATAATGTCAAATTCTGCTTGACGGAATGGAGGTGCCACTTTATTTTTTACCACTTTTACTTTGATATGATTACCTACAATTTCATCGCCATCTTTTATTTGTGTCATTCTACGAATATCCAAACGAACTGACGCATAAAACTTCAACGCGTTTCCACCAGTTGTTGTTTCTGGATTTCCGAACATCACCCCTATCTTCTCTCTCAACTGATTGATAAAAATGCAACAGCTATTTGTTTTAGAAATCGTTGCCGTTAATTTTCTCAACGCCTGACTCATTAATCTTGCATGTAAACCCATTTTACTGTCTCCCATTTCTCCTTCCAATTCACTCTTTGGAACCAACGCAGCTACTGAATCTATAACCACAACATCCAAAGCTCCTGATAATATTAATCTATCCGCAATTTCTAACGCTTGCTCTCCATAATCAGGTTGTGAAATCAAAAGGTTATCAATATCTACACCCAATTTTTGCGCATACGCACTATCAAAAGCATGCTCCGCATCTATGAACGCACAAATGCCACCCTTTTTTTGCGCTTCCGCTATTATATGTGTTGCCAAAGTTGTTTTACCAGATGATTCAGGTCCGTAAATTTCAATAACACGTCCCTTAGGCAAACCGCCAATTCCTAATGCTACATCCAATCCTATCGAACCTGTTGAAATAACCCCTTGTTCCGTTATAGGTCTTTCATTCATCATCATTACAGAACCCTTTCCAAAGTCCTTGTCAATCTTGTCCATTGTAAGCTTTAGCGCTTTTAATTTTTCTGTGTTGCTCATGTTTTTTGTTTTAATTGATGTATCTAATTTTTTTATTTGAAGACAAAACTAAGGGATTGTTTTTATTCAAACTAATTTATTTAGCATTATTTACTAAGTTTTTTATACAAAAAATTTTGAGGAAAAAACATCCGTACTACGATTTAAAAACATCCATTTATATAAATTGTTCATTTAGATTATTAATTCTTGCACCTGCTTTGTACGTTTTTTAGGCGCTATTACCTCAGAAGTTGAAATAGTTGGGTTTATCTATTAACATGTTTAATCTATTTCTATCTTTGGTTTGTTTTATTTCTAAATACTCCTTTTTTATGAAATCTATTCTTTATACTTTAATAGTCATTTGTTTTTTTACAGGATGTGATTCTAAAAAATCCAGCGTTCCTGTAGTTGCATTTATTGATGCGTTTCAAGACAATACAATCGCTCAGGCCAAGCAAGGATTTTTTGATGCACTGCAAGAAAATGGTTTCGATGAAAAAAAAGGAACAGTAAACGTTATTTATAGAAATGCTCAAGGCGACATTCCAACGCTTACCCAAATTACAAAATATATGATCGCGCAACAACCCGCACTCATCGCTACCAGCCCCACATTATCTACCATTACAGCCATTCAAAACACAAAAGAAATTCCGGTTTTTATGATGGTGAGCGGTACGCCTACTTTAATGAAATTGAATGACGCTAAAGGAAATGAACCAAAGAATTTATTCGGTACCGGAGAAACGCTTGGTTATATCGATACTTCATTCGGACTCATCACCACACTTATAAAACCTAAAAATCAGAAAATAAAAGTTGGTATGATTTTTAATCAAAGCGAACCACAATCTGTTGAAGC
>Ga0209598_10001065_pt1 | contig 22408 bp, 26 predicted proteins | sample M_140807_EF_Meta_FD_187317 | JGI IMG/M metagenome (GOLD analysis project Ga0209598, IMG submission 187317) | Freshwater microbial communities from Lake Montjoie, Canada to study carbon cycling - M_140807_EF_MetaG (SPAdes) (version 2) | ecosystem: Environmental > Aquatic > Freshwater > Lake...
GCAGGAGCCGGAACCGCTTCGAACGAAACGTCACCAGTGTAGCTGTGCACGATGTTTGTGCTGTCGGGCGTGTACCGCATTCTCAGCATGAACCGATTAGTTTCCAGAGTCAGGTCATTCAGGAAGAAGTAGGCTTTACCGGTCTCATCCAATTGGGCGACGTCGGTAATCGTTGCAGAACCACCCTGCGTGCAGGCAGCCCCTACGGTCGTACACGTTCCGCCATCGACTCGCTGGACAAAGCCATTGAACGGGCTGGTATACCTGATGTTGGGATTAAAGCTGATACTGAAGTAGCCAGCCACAGGTCCTGGAGCGATATCGAAGACCCATTTATCGATATTCGTTTCGCCGAGAATCATTGATCCACCAGCGGCCGAAGTATTTGAGATTTGGAAACCTTGGCCAGCAGTAAACGATCCGACATAGGTGCCATCCCCGGCATAAGGGACTGCTGCGGCCGAGGCGGTACCGGAAAACGCAGTGGCGGCAAACGCTACTGCAGCTGCTTTAAGAACGAATTGATTGATCGACACGACGATTCCTTTTGGCATGATTGATTGGAAGGCTGTCCGGGCAGGAAGAGAAGCGAATGAGAGGTTCTCTGCCAGGCAACCGTTTAATGCATGATCCGTGCCAACGCCTTAAGAAGCGCATGAATGCTCGTTTTTCAGGATATTCCGCAATTCATGAAGTGATCGACTGTAAGAAGGGCCGATGTGAAATTCGTCATGTTTCTTGTATCCGCACAGCGTGAAGCGGTTTGGCGGAAATTACACACGGGTTTGTCGGATCGACAGGGAGTTGGAGTTGAATCTGTCCAGTTGCTTACCCAAACATCCCCAACAACCTCATCATCCCCCGCGCCATCGGCTGCTCGATCCACGGCAGCCCCACCACCAGCAGCACCAGCCCCGCACTGATGGTGATCGGAAAGCCCACCGAGAACAGCCCCAATTGCGGCGCCACGCGGGTCATCACACCCAGCAGCAGGTTCACGAAGAGAATCAGTGCCAGAAAGGGGGTCGCAATCAGCAGCCCCAGCGAGAAGACTTCCGCACCCAGGGCGATCGGGTCGAAGCGCGCGACAAACTGAAAAGGCACTGCTCCAATCGGCAGGCTAGAGAAACTGCGCAGGGTCGCAGCAATCAGCAGCAGCGGTCCGTTCATCGCAAGAAAAGTCAGGCTTGCGGTGGTGTTCATGAAGCTGCCGACAGCATTGCCTTGAGCGCCTGATGGGTCGAAAAATCCGGCAAAAGACAAGCCCATCTGCAGACCGATCAGCTCGCCGGCGAGATCGAAGGCGGCAAATGCAAGGCGTGCGGCGAACCCGATCGACAGACCGACCAGCACCTCCTGTGCGACATATCCGCCGCCCTGCCAGGAGAGCATGTCCAGGCCTGCCGGCAGACTCAAAGTGGGCGCCATCATCACCGCGAGGACGAGCGCCACGCCAATGCGCAGTCGCGCAGGCACTGACCGGACCGACAGCACCGGCGCTGCGGTAAAGAGCGCCAGGATCCTGACGAAAGGCAGAAAGATCCCGGCCAGCCAGGCAGAGATCTGTGCGTCGGAAAAGTCGATCATTGCTTGGCCCCTGAGGCCCGGGCCTGGCCTTAGCCGCCCAGCACCATCTGCGGAATCGACTGGATCGTGCGCTGCAGGTAATCGACCAGCGTGCTGATCATCCAGGGACCGATGATGATCAGGGTGACCGCCACCCCGACCAGTTTGGGCAAGAAGCTCAGCGTCTGCTCATTGAGCTGTGTGATCGCTTGAAAAAAACTCACCGCCAGACCCAGACCGAGGGCAATCAGCAGCAGGGGTGCCGAGACGATCAGCATGGTCTCGAGCGCATGGCGCCCGATGGTGACGACGGTTTCAGGGGTCATGTCGATGTGCCTTTCAGGTCAGCCGAAGCTGGCAACAAGCGATCCCAGCAGCAGCGTCCATCCGTCAGCCAGCACGAACAGCATCAGCTTGAAGGGCAGTGAGACCAGCACCGGCGAGAGCATCATCATCCCCATCGACATCAGCACTGAGGCGACGATCATGTCGATGATCAGAAAGGGGATGAAGACCATGAACCCGATCTGAAATGCAGTCTTCAATTCGCTGGTGACAAAGGCCGGGATCAGCACCCGCATCGGCATCTGTTCAGCTGTCTGCTTCTCATCGACTCGGCCCATTTTGGCAAACAGAGACAAGTCCGCTTCGCGGGTCTGTCGCAGCATGAATCCGCGCAGAGGATCGGCGCCCTTGTCGAGTGCGACATCGAATCCGATCTTCTGCTCGGTGTAGGGCACATAGGCTTCCTGATAGATGCGATCCAGGGTCGGGCCCATCACGAACAGCGTCATGAAGAGCGCCAGTCCGACGATCACCTGATTCGGCGGCGTGGTCTGTAAGCCCATCGCCTGACGCAGCAGCGATAGCACAATCACAATGCGGGTGAAGCTCGTCATCAGCAGCAACACCGCCGGCAGAAATGACATTGCGGCAAACGCGAGCATCGTCTGGATCGGCACCGAGTAGGTCGTGCCGCCACCTGTGGCTGGAGCCGTGTTGACCGTGAGACCCTGGGCAACGCCCGGATCGGCGATCACCAGCAGGACTGCACCGATGCCCAGACTGCGCACCGCGGTTTGAAGGCGCTGCTCAGTCATGTTTTTTCAGTTTTCCAAGCAATTCGCTGAAGCGATTCGCGGCGTCACCGGCAGGGCTTTGCACCGGCGAAGCCGATATCACTGCGGGTTCGGTCGATGCGTCTGCATCGAGCTCGGCGATGGTCGAGATCGAATGAGCTGTGACGCCGATCAGCCAGCGGCGGCCTTGAGTCTGAACCACCACCAGGCGCTCGCGCGGCCCCAGCGGCAGCCCGCCCAGCATCACGATCGACCGTTGTCCGGATGAGCCGCCGGCTTGCAATCGTTTGAGCATCCACAGCACCGCCGGTATCAGCGCAATGACGGCAACGAATGCCAGCAGGGCAGGCCAGACGGTTGGTGATGCGTTCACGAATTGATTCCTGTGGGTTGGGGAGTCAGGTGCGATTGAGGCGACGCACGCGCTCCGATGGGGTCACGATGTCGGTCAGTCGAATGCCGAACTTGTCGTTTACCACAACCACTTCGCCCTGCGCGATCAGGCAGCCGTTGACCAGCACATCCATCGGTTCTCCGGCCAGCGCATCGAGCTCGATCACCGAGCCCTGTGCCAGCTGCAGGATGTGCTTGATCGGGATTCGTGTACGTCCCAGTTCGACCGTGAGCTGAACCGGAATGTCCAGGATCATGTCGATGTCCTGGCGCGACTCGCGACCGCCCTTGCCACCGGCGAGCTGCGGGAACATGTGGCTTGCATCCTCGACCCGTTCGGCCTGCATCACCTCGCTGGCCTCGCTGAATCCGGTCGGTTTGGCCTCGGCCAGGGCCGCAGCCCATTCATCGGCCAGTGCATCCTGTTCGCCGGCATTGAGGGTATCGGGGGTGCTCATGGTGTGCTCCGGATCATGTGGGCGGGTGTGTCATTGCACCTGGGGCAGGCTGAGGATGTCCTGGACTCTGATCGCATAGTGGCCATTAGAGACGCCGTAGGAGCAATCGAAGACCGGGACGCCATCTGATTTGGCGACGATGCGCTCGAGCAGTTCGAGCTCGATGAAATCGCCGGCTTTCAGAGCCATCAGCTCGCCTACTGTGGCGTTGGCATGGCCGAACTCCGCTGCGATCTCGATCTCGGCAGACTTGATCTGTTGTGTCAGCAGGCTGACCCAGCGCTTGTCGGTTTCCATTGAATCGCCCTGAAGCGACGAGTACAGAATGTCCCGGATCGGCTCGAGCGTGGAATAGGGGATGCAGATCTGCAGGTCGCCGCCGAGCTCGCCGATCTCGATCGAAAACGTGGTTGCGACCACAATTTCACCCGGGGTGGCCACCGTGGCGAATTGCGGATTCATCTCCGAGCGCATGTATTCAAGGCTGAGCGGGTAGATGCTGCTCCAGGCCTTGCGGTATTCCTCGGTGACAACTTCGATCAGGCGCAGGATGATGCGCTGCTCGGTCGGCGAGAAGTCGCGTCCCTCGATGCGGTATTGCATGCTGCCGTTGCCACCGAACATGCTGTCGATCACGGTGAAGACCAGCTTCGGATCGCAGATCACCAGGCCATTGCCGCGCAAGGGTTTGACACCGACCACATTGATGTTGGCCGGCACTGCAACGCCTCGCAGAAATGCGCTGAATTTCTGAACCCGGATCGGATTGACCGAGACTTCCGGGTTGCGTCGCATGAAATTGAACAAGCCGATTCGAAGGTTGCGGGCGAAGCGCTCGTTGATGATCTCCAGCGTGGGCATCCGCCCCCGCACGATCCGCTCCTGCTTGGCCAGATCGTAAGGAATCGGCCCCGACGATCCATCGGGAACCGCAGCCGGCGAATCATCGACGCCCTCGAGCAGGGCATCGACTTCCTCCTGGGACAGGAACTGGTCTGACATGTCGGGCGGCCTGGGACTTACTGCACGATGAACGAGGCGAAATGAACCTGCACCACCGGATTGGGCGCGGGTGGTGGCTTGGGCTTTGGGGCTTTGGCCGGCTTGGCTTTTGCCTTGCCGTCCTTTGATTTGGCCGGTGGCGGCTCATCGTCGCCGTCATCGCCCTGCTCGTCGGGTGCTGTCCAGCCCAACTGCTGGCCACTGACCAGCGCGATTTCATTGGCGAGTGTTTCCTTGCCCTCACGAGAAGTCAGGTCCTTCGCAACTTTCGAGGAGATCAGCAACAGGATCTGGTTGCGCAGTGCCGGCATGCGGTCGCTCACCTTCTGCTGTGCGTCCTTGCCTTCAACCTCGAGCACCACTCCGACTTGTACGAATCGATCGGATTCGGTGTCGGCCAGATTGACCACGAAATTCTCGAGGGTCACGAATCCGGTCGACGCCTTGCGTTTTTCTGCAGCCTTGGCCTCGGCCGCTGCCTCATCATGTTCTCCACGGCCCAGGAAAAACCAGGCCGCGCCGCCGCCGCCCAATGCCAGCACGGCAGCCAAGCCGATCACAATCAGCTTTTTCTTGCCGCCCTTGGCCTTGGGCGCGTCTTCAGCGCCTGCTTCCTTTTTCGCGTCACTCATGAATTCTCCGGCTCGATCGCGCTGGCCTGCAGCGCTTCAGATGAACCGATCATAGAAATGATGCGAAGCAGACGAAGCACCGATAAGACCGGTGCCGCACCGCTATTTCACAGGCTCACACAAAAAGGTCGATGCGACCGATGCCGCGATGTCTCATGGGTTGACTGCGCGCGGGTTCGTCTTGCCGCGGGTCTGCATCGTCCAGGCCGATACCCGGCCGCTCTGAACGCGATGCACCCGGGCCCCGATGCTCGCCGGATCGTGCCTGCTGATCGGCATGGCTGCCCACCGCGGCGTCACCCAGCTTCAGACCCTGCTCGGAGAGCAGCTCACGCAATCTGGGCAGCGCCTGCTCGATCGCTGCGCGAGTTTCAACATGAGTGGCCTGAAAGCCAAAGTGGGCCGAGTCGCCCTCGAGCGACAAGGCGACCCGGATCGGTCCCAGCTCGGGTGGGTTCAGCGTGAGCTCCGCGGTTTGCAGCCCTTCCTTGACCATCCAGCTGATGCGATCGCCTAAAGCATGGCCGAATCGCGGGTCGGACACCGCAACCGTGACTGGAATGTTCGGGGTCGGCGCGCTGGTGCTCGGTGCCTCACCGGCTGCGATCAGTGATTTGAGGGTGCCCGCGAATGCGGTACTGGCTGGCTGCAGGGATTCCGGGATTCGATCGTTGCTGCGTTCCTGCAGTGCGAGCAATGCGTTGTGTTCGGTGCCCGATCCGAGTGTCTTGCTGGCGTCCAGGGACCGCTGGGGCGCGTCGGATGATGCAGCCAAACCGGATGCCGCCGAGCGCCAGCCTGCCGGCTCCGCTGCTGGTCCGCGGTGGCGGCTCGTCGATGTCCGCAGGTCATTGCTGGCTTCACGTCCAGGGATGTCCTGAGCTGCGGTGTCGGTTTCGTCTGGCTCTTGCAATGCGCCGCTCGCGAGCGCCAACTGTTCGGCCAGTCCCGGTGGTGCGCAGCTCACTGCAGACAGCAGCGCACCGGGCGAGCCGGCTGGTGGCGAGGGTGTGGGGCCAGGGTTGGCTGCCACGGCCGGTTCGGAGCTTGACTCCTTGCTGGCGGCCTGTGAATCCGCAGGCGAGGCGCTGGCCTGCGTCGAGCCGCTGGCTGGGTCGGTCTGCGCATCCGACTCGGCTGCTTTTGCGCCGTCTGATGCCTGTGCGGCCTTGCGGTTCTCGCCCGAGCCCTGAGCCTTGCCGGGGTTTGAATGACGGCTGTGTGCCGTCGCCTTGGCCGGTCGATCCGGCTCAGGCGCATCTTCCGATTTAGGACTGTTCTCGCTGGGCTCTTTGCGATCTGGCCGTTCAGATGTCTGTTGCGTGGGCGATCGATCGGGCTGAGGCTGTACGGTTGCACCCGACAGTGCCTGTGCAAATGGTACAGGGGGTGCGTCCTGAGATGGGGCGGGCATGCCGGATGCTCGGCCGCGGGCCGCTTGCACGGCATCGATTCGAACGGAATCAAGGTTCATCGGGTGTCCTCTTGCGCTTTACGTCTGGCCGTCTTGTCGCTTGCAAAGGCATCCATCGCGCGTTGATCACGGCGTCCCTGCTGGGCGGATTCGCGGCGGGCGCGTCGTTCGGCCAGTGCCTCGAATGCCTTGAGCCGGCGCTGCGCCTCGCTCAGTTCCGCCTGGCGTTGATCGGCGAGTTGACCACTGCGCTCGTGCTGACCGGTCTGCTGACTGATCGCGCTGACCAGGCGGGCGTCAAACTGACCGGCAATGCGCAACTGCTCGGTGCCCACTGGCTGTCCGGATCGAATCGGGCCTCTGTCGAGTGACTGCTCACGATAGTCCGTGAGCGTGCGCAGGGTTTGCGCGGCGGTCTCGACGTCGCGGCGCGCCTGGGTCGAAACCTTGACTGCGTCGTCACGCACGGTCCGGGCCCGTTCGATCAGCAAGGCCAGAAGCTTGGGATCCATCCAGTGTCATCTCCGCTCAGACGGCCTGCCGCCGAGCGGCCGCGGTCACGGTGTCGGTCTCGCCAAGAGTCGGTGCGATCAGTGCCTCAAGCGCACGGCGGCTGCTCTCGAAATCAGCGCCTTCGGTCATGCCCTGTTGCAGCAGGGCTGCGATGCGCGGCATCAGTGCGATTGCCTGATCGGTCTGGGGGTCACTGCCATGCAGATAGGCACCGACCGAGATCAGGTCGCGGCTGCGCCGATAGCGTGACCACAGCGCCTTGAGGCGACGGGCAAACCGCAGCTGATCGGGGTCAGTCACCTGATGCATCACCCGGGAAATCGACTGCTCGATGTCGATCGCCGGGTAATGACCTTCTTCGGCCAGGGATCGATCCAGCACCAGGTGGCCGTCAAGAATCGCGCGGGCTGCGTCTGCAATCGGATCCTGCTGATCATCGCCTTCGGTCAGCACGGTGTAAAAACCAGTGATCGAACCGCCACCCGCTTTGCCATTGCCGGCACGCTCAACCAGATGCGGCAGCCGGGCAAAGACCGAGGGCGGATAGCCTTTGGTGGCAGGCGGCTCGCCGACGGCCAGCGCGACTTCTCGTGCGGCCATTGCGTAGCGGGTCAATGAATCCATCAACAGCAGCACGTTGCGACCCTGATCGCGGAAATGCTCGGCAATCGAGGTGGCATAAACAGCCCCCTGCATCCGAAGCACCGGCGAGCAGTCGGCCGGCGCGGCAACCACCACTGCGCGTTCCAGACCGGCCTCGCCCAGAATGTCTTCGATGAACTCCTTGACCTCCCGACCCCGTTCGCCGATCAGTCCGACGACGGTGACATCAGCCGCGGTATAGCGGGCCATCATGCCCAGCAGAACGCTCTTGCCCACACCTGACCCGGCGAAGAGGCCCAGACGCTGGCCTCGTCCCACGGTCAGCAGGGCGTTGATCGCACGCACCCCGGTGTCCAGTGGCTGACGGACCGGGTCACGGTCCATGGCATTGAGTGGACGACGCATCACCGGTCGGCGCTCAGCCTCGCGCAGCGGACCCAGTCCATCCATGGGCTGACCGAGTGCATCGACCACCCGTCCCAGCAGGGCCTCGCCATTGGGCAGCCAGCGGGAGCGGTCCTCGGCTCGGCGCCAGGGATGGCTTGGCTGGATCAATTGCGGGCTGGGCATCGGTTCGTCGATGGCCACCACCTGCGCACCCGGGCTCAGCCCGGCGGTCTCGGTCAGCGGCATGAGGAAGATGCGGTCGTCCGAAAAGCCGACCACCTCGGCCTCGACCTGCGGGCCGTTGTCCGGGCCGATCGCACACACCGATCCAACCGGCAGGCGCAGGCCGCTGGCCTCCAGCACCAGCCCGGCCACCCGGGTGAGCCGTCCACACACTCGCTGACGCGAGCCAGTGACTGCCTGGTTGCGCAATTCACCGAACATCCGCTGCCAGTCGGTATCCGTTGCCAGTCGAGGCGCTGCATGGCCCGGTCTCATGCATCCACCCAGGTGTCGTTGCGACCGAGTGCGGCGAGTGCGTATTGCCAGCGTGTCTGCAAGCTTGCGTCAACACTCGCCCGCGTGGTGTCAACCCTGCATCCGCCGCGGCTGATCGTCGGATCAGGCACCAGATGAGCGCCCCTCGATGCCAGCATGGGCGCCAGATGCTCGCTCATCAACGACGCGTCATAAGGATTGACCCGCACCGTAGGACGAGCGTGCTCATCAACGATGGCAGCAAGGGCCTGCTGCACGGCCGGACTGACCAGGTCGGCATCGATCCGGATTGCAGCGCCGGTGGCACTGCGCGCGACTTCGACAGCCAGTTCAATCACCGATTCCGCCACCGACTGCTGCAAGGTGGCGAGCTGATCGGTCAGTGCGGCGATCAGTGCATCGGCGCGCTGTGCAAATTCCAGGTGCTGGGCCCGGACCGCTTCTGCCGTCATCTGCTGAGCATGGTGCAGGCCTTTTTCGAATCCTTCGCGCAGCCCGTCTTCGAATCCCGGTTCGATGGGTGTGCCCGCGGGCTCGCCCTGCGGTGACGGCGCCTGACCCTTGCGATCCGGATGCTGACCGCCCAGCGGACCCGGCTTCCAGGGCGCTGCCTTGGCCAGGTCTTCGGCAAAGACGATCCGACTAGACGAAGGCGTCTTCACTGCCGCCTCCAATTGCGATTTCGCCTGCATCGGCGAGCTTGCGAACGATGCGCAGGATGTCGCGCTGCTGAGCCTCGACATCGGCAACCCTCACCGGACCACGCGATTCCAGGTCTTCCTTCAGACCCTCTGCGGCACGCTGCGACATGTTGCGCAGAACCTTTTCGCGCACTTCCGCGGAAGATCCCTTCAGCGCAATCACCAGGCCGTCGGTGGCCACTTCCTTGAGCACCGTCTGAATGGCTCGATCATCGAGCTTGATCACGTCCTCGAAGGTGAACATCTGATCCTGGATTGCCTGAGCGAGGTTTTCATCGGACTCGCGCACCGAATCAAGCAGCTCACCTTCGAGTTTGGTGCCCACGCCGTTGAGGATTTCGGCTGCGACCTTGGTTCCACCCAGCGCGGCCTTCTTGAGCTTGTCCGCACCGGCCAGAACATGCGAGAGCACATCATTGAGTTCAGACAGCGCGTTGGGCTGAATGCTGTCGAGGGTGGCAATACGCAGCACCACTTCGCTGCGTGCCCGAGGAGCGAGCTTGGCCAGGATCTCGCCGGCATGGTCGCGTTCGAGGTGGACCAGGATCGACGCGATGATCTGCGGATGCTCGTTGCGTACGAGCTCGGCGACCGATTCAGCATCCATCCATTTCAGACCCTCGATGCCGCTGGTGTCACTGCCCTGAAGGATTCGATTGATCAGCAGACCGGCCCGCTCCTCGCCGAGCGCCTTGCGCAGCACCGACTTCACATACTCGTCGTTGTCTGCAACCAGGGAGCGGTTATTGCCCGCCTCGGCCTGGAATCGCTGGAGGACTTCACCCACCTTATCGCGCGGGACCGTGCGAATGCGGGTCATGGCCTCACCGATGCGGTGGACCTCCTTGGGCGAGAGGTGCTTGAACACCTCTGCTGCCAGTTCTTCGCCCAGCGTCAGCAGCAGGATCGCGCTTTGCTCGAGGCCCTGATCGTCCATGTGTCGGTCTCGTCAGAATTCAGCGGATTCAGTCCGGGCTTCAGGCATTGACCCAGCCGCGAACCACATTGGCGACGGTCGCCGGATTTTCGCGGGCCAGGCGGATGAGGTCTTCCTGAGGTCCTCCGGGGACGGCCACCGCCGACGGTGCGGGCAGTGCGACATCATTGGCGACCACTGTGCTGGCGCCGGCGCGAGCCGGCTCGGTCGCAGGCGGCTTGCGCAGGGCCGGCCGGATCATGCCGAAGATCACCATCAACCCAAGTACCACCAGTCCCAGCTGGCCGCCGATGCTGCGCGCCATCGACAGGATCATCGGGTCCTTCCAGAGTGGTACCGCCTCGGGCTTGGGCAGGTCTTCGAGGGTAAATGGCGCATTGACCACGTTCAGCGCATCGCCTCGATCCTTGTTGAAGCCGATGGCCTCGCGCACCAGAGACTGGATCTGCTCGATTTCGCGGGCGTCCAGTGCGGTCTGTGTGGCCTTGCCGTCTTCGCCGACGACCCGCCGGTGGTTGACCACGACGGCAGCAGTCAGTCGCTTGATGTTGCCCGCCGCATTGCGGGTGACCCGCACCGTCTTGTCGACCTCGTAATTCGTGGTGGCATCGCGCCGGGAGTCCTTGCCGCCAGCGGCACCGGCTGCAGCGCCGGCGCTCATCGCCTGTGGCGCGCCATTGACCGGCGAGGTCGGTGTGGATGGCGGCTGATTGGACATCGCGCCGGGCACGCCCTGTGCGGCTGTGGCGCTGCCCGTGCCGGCTTCGGAAACCTGCTGGCTGCGTACGGCGGCCGGTTCATTACCCTGGTTGGGCCGGTACTGTTCTGCGGTCGACTCTGACAGGGTGAAATCGACATCGGCATTGACCTGGGCCTTGACGTTGCCGCGACCGACGATCGGCTCGACGATCTCGAGAATTCGGGCGATGTAGGACTGCTCCATGGCCCTCAGGTACTGGAGCTGGTTCGAATCCAGGCCGCCCTGTTGGCCGCCTTCGCCAGGGCCTGAGAGCAGTGCGCCGGTCTGATCGATGACACTGACCTGCTTGATCGCCAGTTCTGGCACCGACGAAGCGACCAGATGGACGATGCCTGCAATCTGGCTGCGCTCGAGCAGGCGTCCAGGATGCAGTGACAGCAGAACTGAGGCAGAAGGCTTTTGTTGCTCCCTGAAAAATCCGTTGGCAGCGGGCAGGGCCAGATGCACACGGGCTGACGACACGGCCGCCAGCGCCATGATCGATCGGGCCAATTCGCCTTCGAGTCCGCGTTGGTAGTTGAGGCGCTCCTGGAACTGGGTCGTCCCGAATTTCTGACCCTCCATCAGCTCGAAGCCAACGGTCCCGCCCTTGGGAAGTCCTTGCGAGGCCAGGCGCAGCCGCACATCGTGAACCTTGTCGGCCGGCACCATGATCACGCCGCCGGCCTCGGTGAAGGTGTAGGGCACGTTCATCTGGGTGAGCGCTGCGATCACTGCGCCGCCATCGCGATCCGAGAGGTTCGAGAACAGCACCTTATGGTCCGGGGTTTTCGACCACATTGCCGCCACGATGATGAGGGCTGCAAGTGCTGCTGCACCGCCGATCATCATCAGCTTCTTGTTCATCGGCAATGCGCCAAAGCTGGTTTTTGGCGCGGGCAAGGCAGGCGGGTTGAGGGCAGTGGTGTCCATACGAATCCGTCGGCAAGATGGGGGCCATTTTCGGCTGGCTCCGGCCGCGCTTGAGCTCGAAAAGCGCAGCCCGACTGCCTGTATTCAATCCTTAGGTGCGCTCAGGCAGGCCTAAAGTTTTTCAACCTCGCAGACTCTGCAGCCGAATCGATCATGGACCTCAAGCTCACGCCCGCGATGCTCACGACACTTCAGAATGCGGTGAAAGCGGGCACGCCCGTCGCAGGCGGCAGTGTGTCCGCGAGCGCCAATGCCGTGCCGGGCGGGTCATTCTCGAATGCCCTGGGCGATGCATTGAAGTCGGTCTCGCGCACTCAAGCGGAGGCTAGCGACCTGCAGCGCAAGTTCCAGACAGGCGCTGAAGGCGTGAGCCTGGAAGAGACGATGATCGCGATGCAAAAAGCCCAGATCGGGTTTCAGGCCGCGCTCACGGTGCGCAATCGACTGGTTTCGGCTTACACGGACATCATGAACATGAGCGTGTAGTTTTTGGTGGCGCGCATCCAGCGGACACTGTGTCTCGCAGCAGAGGCCCTCTCCCTGAAGTGTGATGTTTGTCACGTTGGCTCGATTGACACCACACCAAGCGACGCCATTGATGTCATCGCTCTTCAAATTGAGTAATTGATTGATTTAAAAAAATCTTTTTTTTCTGGTGTGATATTTGTGTGTTTGTGTCCCGGGAATTTCCCGCACTGCCTTTCAACTTCAAAAGGACACAATCATGTTTAAACCTGTATTCAAACAGATCGCCGCGGCTGCGGCACTTGGATTGGTCTCGGCCAGTGCTTCGGCCGTGGTCGTGTCGACCGTCCCGGCTGGCACATCCCGTACGAATGAAGGTCTGGTTTCCTCGGTGACAGGGCTTGCCTGCCCGCTGATTTCGTTCAATCAGGCAGGTAGCCTAACCACCCCTCAGAACCCGAATGACCAATGTTCAGGGGTGACCTATACCCCCAGTTCGGGTATCGCCTACGTGTCAGACTCTGTTTCCGGTCAGCATCGTGCTCCGCCTAATGACACCTCGGTGTATCTGACCGTGTCACCGACCGAGCAGGGAAAGTCCGGGGAAACACCCGTCATCATCTCGCTGCCGGAGAACGCCAATTACTTCGGGTTTTATGCGGGATCACTGGACTCATACAACAAGATTGAATTTCTTCTCGGCGATACGGTCGTGCGTGCTTTGACCGGGACTGAGCTTGCGAATCTTGCTGGTTTTCCGAATGCAACTGGCCAGAATGAAGTGGGTGGCTATTTCAATGTTTTCTTGTCTAAGGACCTTGAGTTTTTCAACCGCGTCAGGCTGACCAGCACGGCATATGCGTTTGAAACCGACAACCATGCTTTCGGCGTTGCTAACGCGGACAATTTCGTCCCTGCGCCCGGTGCACTGGCCCTGCTGGGCATCGGTGCGCTGGGCATGTTCGGCGCAGGCCGTCGTCGCGCTGTCTGAACGCGGGGCGCAGTTCCAATCGGGCTGAGAGACCACCCGAAGGAGTAGAAGGCGTCCGACCGCGCAATGCGGCCGGACGCGTTACGGGCGCACCGTGGTCATACGCCGCGCCGACTCTTCCCAGGGATCGATCACGGTCAAACCAGCCGCCTGAAACGCTGAAACGTCTTGCGTGGCGACCTTCAGGGCGCGCGCTGCGGCGGTGGCGGCGATGTAGGCATCTGCCTTGCCGATGACCTTCCCATCGGCGCTTGCCCGTGCCCCGGCTTCACGGGCGATCGACGCAAGCATCGAGCCGAGCTTCAAGCGGCCTTCCGGCTTTGCGGCCTGCTCCAGGATGTCTCTGACCTCTGCTTCGGTGCTGCGGCCATGCTGGGCGGCGCGCACACGCAATGCACGGTGAACTTCATCGGGCAGGTTTCGGGTCCTCAGTCTCGCCATGTGCATTGCTTCATTGCGTGATGTTTTAAGCTCTCGGATTGATCTGACCCGTCGAGTTCACCCTCGGCTCAATCCGAACATGAAACTCATCAGCGCAACGCCCAGCCCCTATGCCCGCAAGGTTCGTATTCAGCTCATCGAAAAAGGGCTGCCTTTCGAGCTGATCACCGAAGTGCCCTGGAACAGCGACACCACGGTGCCGCAATACAACCCGCTGGAGAAGCTGCCCGTCCTGATTCTGGACTCTGGCGAGACCGTGTATGAGTCGGCTTTCATCCTGGAATGGATCGAGCGCAAGCACCCCTCGCCGCCGCTGATGCCGGTCGACACCGACCAGTACCTGACGGCACGCCGTTACATGGTGCTGAGCGATGGCCTGTGCGACGCCGCGCTGCTGCTGTTCTTTGAGCGGCTGCGCGATCGGAGTCATCGCAGTGAGCCCTGGATGAGTCGACAACTGCGCAAGGTCGATGGTGCCCTGGCGGCGCTGGCGAGTGACATTGGAAACCGGCCCTTCGCGGTGGGCGATCAGCTCACATTGGCCGACATTTCGGTGGCCGCGCCACTGGGCTGGCTGGCGGTTCGGGCTCCCGACATCGACTGGGCGGCGCGTCATCCGAATCTGGCCGCCTACTATGAGGCACTTTCGCAGCGTGAGTCGTTTCGGTTGACCGTGCCGTCCGCACAGGTGTTACGAGACCCGGTGGTCTGAGTCAACTCATGTCGATCCTGAACCTGGCAGCCTACCGTTTCTCGCCTATCGACGATCCGGCTGCGGTTCGCCTGAGCTTGCTCGAGCAGGGAGCGGCCCTGGGTGTTCGCGGCACGGTCCTGGTCACACCGGAGGGGCTCAATGCCTTTCTGGCGGGCGAGGATTCGGCGTGTCGGGCCATGCTCGAGGTCCTGCGTTGCGTGCCTGGATTCTCATCCCTCGACGCCAAGGAGAGCTGGTCTGAATCGATGCCGTTTCGCAGATTCAAGGTCAAGCTCAAGCGGGAAATCATCCGCATGGACCATCCGACCATCCGTCCTGCGCAGGGTCGGGCGCCCGCAGTGGATGCGCAAACCCTGGCCCGATGGCTCGACCAGGGCCATGACGACGAGCAGCGCCCGGTGGTCCTGCTCGATACCCGAAACGACTTTGAAGTCGATCACGGCCGCTTTGCCGGCACCCTCGACTGGCGTATCCGGCGGTTCACTGAATTTCCTTCAGCGCTGACCCGGCATCATGAGGTGCTGGCAGGCAAGACCGTGGTGACGTATTGCACTGGAGGCATCCGCTGCGAGAAGGCTGCGCTCTACATGCAGGAAGCGGGCATCGCCCATGTCTTACAACTGGACGGCGGCATCCTCAAGTACTTTGAGCAGACCGATGGCCGTCACTTCGAGGGGCGCTGTTTCGTGTTTGACGAGCGGCAAGCGCTTGAGCCGGATCTGTCGCCTGCCCGGGCGGAATCGTCGCCGCAATGAGCGGCTTTCGGGTTCTGAGGCGGCGCTGGGCCGCGTCCACATACATCTGAACCGCACGGGCGCTGGCCGGGTCGATGGCTGAGAACCGGCATCCAACCCGTGTGCGCGGATCCGGTCTTTCAGCAGCCGGATCATCCGTCCGGATGTCGGTGACCACAAGATCACACCGGATCGGAATGGTGCCTGCGAGTTCAAGCCGGCAGTGCGAAAGCGTTTTGCCCTGAGCCGGTGCTGGGCCCGCCAGCGCCGGCCAGCGAAAGGCAATGCCGGTTGCCGAAATATCGGCCACGTCTACCCGACGTTCCTGTGCAGGTTCATCGGGCGTGGCCAACCACAGTGAAGCCGGCGCAAACGGCGGCGGCGTGATTCGATAGGCGTTGCGCCGTTGAAGCCGATACAGGCGGTCTGGCCACTTCAGCCGAAGCAAGGGTCGCGAACTTTCGGTGCCGTCGCGCGCTTGAAGACCAAGCCCGATTGCATTGAACTGGATTTTCACCGCATCGAGCACCGCCACCGCAGTGATGCTGCGGTGTTTGAATGCATCGCTTGCTGAATGACTCAGCCAGTCAGCATCGAGTGCCACATCAAGCGTCCCGGCGGACTCATCGATGTCTTGGATATGCCCGCTGATGCAGTCGGTGCCATGATCAGCCACATGCAATGCCAGCTCGACACCGCCTGCGTTCAATCTGGACAGCCATTGCAAACATTCGAAGCGATCATCGACCTCGTACTGATCCAGCAGTGTGTGATCGCATTCAGGCAGGAGTGCGTGCGGCATCTTTCGGACCATTCGTGTTGCGAGAGGGATCAGGCTGCGGGTTGGATTGACGCCGAGTCCAATGGCGGCTTCCTGGGCGCGAGAAACTCCCGCTCAATGCGTGCTGTCCAGGGCATGTTCAGGCGTCGGATGAAGGCCTCATTGCGCAGGATCTCGCGCATGATCTGCAGTTTGGTGCGCATCGCCTCGCCGTCGAGCTGAACCTCCTGATTCAATGTTCGCACCGAGTGGATCAGGGCAAGACATCGGTCTTGCTCCAGACTGACCTGATCCCACTGGCCATCAAGTGCCCAGGTGAGCATCGACTTGCTGGCTGATTCGATCTCTCGGTAAAGACCGATCAGGCGGTCGATGTCCCGATCATGGGGCGGCACGATCAGGCTGCCCTTTGCATCGACGCCCCGGGCACAGCAGCGCGAGCAGTCGGTGCGATCGCACGCCAGGCTTCGGCAATCTGTGTAATCAGGCCTTCGACCTCGGCGTAGGCAGCATCATCGTGCTTGAGATGACCCTGCAGCAGTCGACGTGCGCAGTATTCATAGAGTTGGAAGAGCGACTCGCCAATCTCGCCGGTCGAGCGATTCACCGCGGTCTTGAGTCCCTCGTCGATCAGGCGAATCGCGCGCGATGATGCGTCGACCTTTGCGCTCAGGTCGCCGCGGGCCAGGGCTGCTCTGGACTGCGCGATCAGGGTGATCACACCGTTAAAGAGCATCGAGATCAGCTGATGCTGATCGGCACCCAGTGCTGCACTTTCGACAGCCATGCGGCCGTAGGCGGTTGAGGCGGTGGCGTGTTGACCGAACATGATGAGCACCGTTGTCTGAGTCTGATACATCGATTATCGGCGGCCCACCGTCAGGCTTGAGCCGGAATAGCGGTCGAAATCAGCCGATCTTCGGCAGTCCGGCCAAAGCGCTTTGCAATTGCGCGCTGTTTTGCTGCGCACTGGAGAGCCTTGCATCGAGCGCGCTGTATTGGGCGAGCAGCCGTTTCTCAAGCGCATCGAGCCTAACCTGGAAAGCATCTTCGCGCCGTTGCACAGACGTGCGCCGCGCCTGCCAGGTCGAGGTGGCGGTTGTGACTGCGCCATCGCTGCCGAGCAGCCGATCGCCCAGCTCGCGAAAACGCACCATCAGGCCCTTGTCGCTGCCGCCAGTGCCTGCAGCCGACATCAGCGCTTCGAGTCGGGTCGGGTCGCTCGCGGCCGACTTAAAGGCTGCTGAATTGAATTTCAGCGATCCGTCGCGCTGAAGGCTGACTCCGACATCGCCCAAGCGAGCCAGGGTGCCGCCGGTGACGGTTTCGCGGACGATCGACCTTACCTGCGACAAAACGCCCACCGCGGAACTGTCGCCCTGCAAAGGGCCCGCAGTTTTGCTGGTTTCGTCAAATTTCGTCTGCTCCGCCAGCAGGCTGTTGAGACTGTTGTAGGCATCAACGAACTTCTGCATCGAGGCTTGCATGGCGTCCGAATCCGAGCTGATCTCGAGCTGCACCGGTGCCGTCGTGACCTGCTTGAGGCTCAGATTAATGCCATCCATTGCATCGGTGATGGTGTTGCCACGGGCGGTGAGCGCCACGCCGTCGATGGTGTATTGCGCATCGGCTGCGCCTTTCATCAGGGTCAGGTTCTGTCCTGAGCCTGCCGCAGCGGTGGGGTCGAAGGCCAGGGCTGACAATCCCGCCGTGTCGGTTGAATTGCCATCATCGTCGGTGGCCTGGATTCGAAAGGCCTGATTGCCACCCGAGGTGGCGCTGCTCACAAAGAGCCTGACCTGATCGCCATCCCGCACGATCGATGCTCGTGCACCTGATGACGAGGCATTGATTGCATCGCGCACCTGAGCGAGGGTCGCATTGGAGGGGATGGTGACCGCCACTTCGGCCCGACTTGGGTCGGGCGTGAAACTGCTTGCGCCACTGGGCTGGGTGCCCATCTGGATGCGCAGCGTGCCGGAGCCCACGATGGCGTCGCTGCTGGCGAAGGTCCCGCTGGTGACGGTTTGCGATGCGGCCAGCTTCTGGACTTCAACCGCCTGCTGGGTGGCTGCGGCGCCTGAAGAGGCGGTCATGTCGACGGCGGCTGCATTGCTGCTCGTTGCCTTGACGGTGCGCCATGAATCGAACCGGGACAGGGCTGCGGCCGCGTCGCGAAAGGCCGACAACTGGCTTTGCAGCTTGCCATAGGCAGAGATCTTCACATCGATCTTCTTGACCTCGCTCTGCATCTGGACGATCGGGCGAGATTCGGCCCTCATCAATGCGGCGACCATGCCCTGGACGTCGAGCATGCTGCTGGAGGTGATCGGTGAGGCCATGGCTTACTCCATCAATGAAAAGCCGCCGGGCGGGGCAAACCCGATCCGGCGGCCAGAGTGCCCTGTCGGGCGTGTGCGTGGTTCAGCGAGGCAGCAGTGACAACACCTGTTGCGGCACCTGATTCGACTGCGACAGCATGGCGGTTCCGGCCTGCTGCAGGATTTGCGCACGGGTCAGCGCTGCCGTTTCGGCTGCAAAGTCTGCGTCCATGATCCGGCTGCGGGCAGCGGTCTGATTCTCTGCGCCCACCTGAAGGTTGGAGATGATCGACTCGAAGCGGTTCTGCATGGCACCGAATGTGGCGCGCGCCGAGTTCACCTCGTCCAGCGCGGTGTCGATGCTGGTCATCGCGGCTGTGGCACCTGCTGTACCGGTGATGCTGGCGGTCGACACGATGACCGCCGCGACACCGCTTCCAGCCGGAATGTTGGCTGTGCTGATCGACATCTGGTCGGTCGCGGTGTTGGTGCCGGCTCCGATCTGAAAGGTGAGGGTGGTCGCCGAATTCAGTATCGTCGTGCCATTGAATGTGGTGGCGGCCAGTGTGCGGCTGATCTCCGAGGACAGCTGCTGAAATTCCTGATTCAGGCTGACGCGATCGGAGCTGCTGTTGGTGGCATTGTTCGACTGGACGGCCAGCTCGCGCATGCGCTGCAGCATGTCGGTGACCTTGCCCAGAGCACCCTCGGCGGTTTGAGCCAGTGAGATGCCGTCGTTGGCATTGCGAATCGCGACGTTCATGCCGCGAACCTGTGCATCCATCCGGTTGGCGATGGCCAGACCGGCCGCATCGTCCTTTGCGGAGTTCACGCGAAGACCGCTTGAGAGGCGCTGGATCGAGGTTGCCAGTGAGGACTGGCTGGTGTTCAGATTGCGCTGCGCGTTGAGCGATTGGAGGTTGGTGTTGATCACCTGGGCCATGAGGTTCTCCTGAAAAGAGGAACCTCCCACAGCCCGATGCCGCTTCAGGTTCCGATGCAGGGACACTGTGGCTCATGGCGAAAACGTCCGGTGCGTCGAAAAGCGCTGCAATTTCGGGTCAATTCAAGACGGCAAGGTCTCGTCGCCGAGGCGCCGGGCGCCTGCATTCAGGCGCCCGGCGCGGGCCGTTGCTGCGTTTTGCCTTAGCCGCGCAGCAGGGAGAGCACACCCTGGGGCGCTGCGTTGGCCTGTGCCAGCATCGCCGTTCCAGCCTGCTGCAGGATCTGTGCGCGGGTCAGGTTGGCGGTTTCCTGGGCGAAGTCAGCGTCCATGATCCGGCTCTTGGCTGCGGTCTGGTTTTCAGAGGCGACCTTCAGGTTTGAAATCACCGACTCGAAGCGGTTTTGCATCGCGCCGAAGGTTGCACGGGCCGAGTTGACCTGGTCGAGCGCGTTGTCGATTGCGGTCATGGCCGAGGTGGCCGCCGAAGCTGTGCTGATGCCGGATGTCGATGCGACTGCGGTTGCAAGGCTGCCGCTGGTACTGGTCATGTCAGACAGATTGATCGCAATCTGGTCGGTCACGCTCGAGGTACCCGCACCGATCTGGAAGGACAGGGTGGCGGCGGTGTTCAGCAGCGAGGTGCCGTTGAAGGCGGTTGCGCCCAGCGTCCGGGTGATTTCTGAGGCGAGCTGCGAATACTCGGAATTCAGGCTGGAGCGGTCACTCGAGCTGTTCGTGGCGTTGGCCGACTGAACTGCGAGTTCGCGCATCCGCTGCAGCATGTCGGTGACCTTGCCCAGTGCGCCTTCACCGGTTTGTGCCAGTGAGATGCCGTCGTTGGCATTGCGGATGGCCACATTCATGCCGCGAACCTGTGCATCCATGCGGTTGGCAATCGCCAGACCGGCGGCATCGTCTTTTGCCGAGTTGACTCGCAGGCCGCTGGACAGGCGCTGGATCGATGTGGCCAGTGCGCCCTGAGAGGCCGAGGCGTTGCGCTGAGCGTTGAGCGCCAGAACGTTGGTGTTGATGACTTGCATGGTGATTCTCCTGTGATCGGACGGTAGGGTTTGCCGTGCCGGTCTCACCGGTTAGGCGGCGGGATCGCTCCCGTTGAATCCGTTATCGGGCGGCCTTTCGTCGGACTTGAGCGGAACAATTTTTTTCGTCTGACCGCTCAAGTCCTGGAACGAACCACTCAGACCGGTTTTGTAGGGGATCACTGACAGGGTGTCGGGCGGGTGCGGACGAACCGTACAGCCAAGCCCCGATATTCCCTGCATTGGTCAAGATCAAGAATCAATCCCGTCACAACATTGATACAAAGGGATGTCGCCATGGAAAACCAAGTCGAAAGCCGCTGGATGCCCGAGATTCGCGAGATCAATCTGTCCTACCTCATGCTTGCGCAGAGCATGGTTCGATCGGACAAGGCTCATGCGATGTTTTCACTGGGCATCTCGGAATCGATTGCCGACATCCTGGCCGTGCTCAGTGCGGCTCAGCTGCTCAAGATTGCGTCGGGCAACATGATGATGTGCCGCTTCCGCTTTGACGACGAGATGGTCTGGTCGCTGCTTGCTGATCACGGCCGGCGCAGCCAGGTCGGACTGGATGCCAATGCCGCACGCCTTCAGGCCAGCATCGTGATGGCCGGCAATTTCGCAGAGGCTGTCTGAGATGGCCGCCCGCAGCCTGCTCGCCGAGAACCGTCAGATCCAGCGCGCCATCGAGCTCATTCAGCTCGGTGCCCGATTGCAGGTTCTGGAGTCTGAAACCGATCTGCCCTATGAGCGCCTGCTGCGCCTGTACAAGGAAGTGGCCGGGCGTTCGCCCTCCAAGGGTCAGCTGCCTTTCTCGACGGACTGGTTCATGACCTGGCAGCCGAACATTCACGCTTCCTTGTTCCTGAACATCTACGAGTACCTGAACAAGACGACCGAGATCGAATCGATCGATGCGATTGCCAAGGCCTGGCGTCTGTATCGCGATGAAGTGACCGCCCATGGCGTCGAGCCGATTCTGTCGATCACCCGCGCCTGGCGACTGGTCAAGTTCGTCGACTCGTCGATGCTGTGTCTGACGCGATGCAGTCATTGCAATGGCCGATACGTCAACCACACCTATGAACTCGACGCGGGATTCGTGTGCGGACTGTGTGAGCCTCCGGCACGGGCCGGCAAAGCGTTGAAGGCTGGATCGATCCATTGATCGACCCGCAACGCACGGTGGCAGGCGCTCGCTCAAGATGAGATCTCGCGCGCCGACAACCGCAACGAGTGCGCCACACAGGCGCAGCCATTCAGGGTTCATTTCGCCATGTTCGTGATCATTGGCTATGTCGTCGTTCTGGTCGCCGTATTCGGCGGCTATACGCTTGCCGGCGGCAAGTTTGCGGTGATCATCAAGGCTGCCCCGATCGAGCTGTTCATCATCGGCGGATCTGCCCTCGGCGCTTTTTTCGTTGGCAATAGCAGCAAGACGATCAAGTCGACGATGAAGACGATCCCGGTGCTCTTCAAGGGATCGAAGTACACCAAGGCTCGGTACATGGAGCTGATGGCGCTGCTATATGAAATTCTGGCCAAGGCCCGAAAAGAAGGTCTGATGGCGATCGAGGCCGATGTGGAAAATCCGCATGATTCGGCGCTCTTCAAGAAGTTTCCGAATATTTCCGGTGATCACCATCTCATTGAATTCATCACCGACTATCTGCGCATGATGGTCTCGGGAAACATGAATTCCCATGAGATTGAAAACCTGATGGACAACGAGATCGACACGCATCATCACGAGGCGCACACGCCGATGAATGCGATTCAGGCGATCGGGGACGGATTGCCGGCGTTCGGCATCGTCGCGGCCGTGCTCGGCGTGGTCAAAACGATGGCTTCGGTCGGGCAGCCTCCTGCGGTGCTGGGCCAGATGATCGCCGGCGCACTGGTTGGAACTTTCCTCGGCATCCTGCTGGCCTATGGCTTTGTCAGCCCACTGGCCAAGCTGCTCGAGCAGAAGGCTGAGGAGTCGCACAAGGAATTGCAGTGCGTGAAGATTACGCTTTTGGCCAGCTTGCAGGGCTATGCGCCCGCGATTGCAGTGGAGTTCGGGCGCAAGGTGCTGTTCTCCACCGAGCGGCCGTCTTTCCAGGAACTTGAAGCA
>Ga0209598_10001066_pt1 | contig 22407 bp, 16 predicted proteins | sample M_140807_EF_Meta_FD_187317 | JGI IMG/M metagenome (GOLD analysis project Ga0209598, IMG submission 187317) | Freshwater microbial communities from Lake Montjoie, Canada to study carbon cycling - M_140807_EF_MetaG (SPAdes) (version 2) | ecosystem: Environmental > Aquatic > Freshwater > Lake...
CCGCCCGGAACCGCTCACAAAGGCTCGGGTAAGGTCTCGTTGCTGGCGAACCATGCCCGCAGCGCCGCTGTCGCCCAGAATAACGCGCATGCCCTGCCGCGGCTTCCAAAGCTCCGGATTGGAGGTCATCCGGTGGTAGTCTTCCTCCGAGCCCATTGGCTCGAGTTTGCAACCTGCCTGGGCTATAGATGCCGCGTGGACAGGACTGGCAGCAACGGTTACCTGCCAGCCACGCTCCCGCAAGCCTTTGCCAAGGGCCAAGAACGGAAAAACATCACCCACGCTGCCGATGGCAAACAGCAGCGCGCGCATGGTGAGGGTCTCCCGGAAAGGGTGGTGTCAGTATTGCGGGATGGCGACGCGTTCGCCGCCCTTCATAGCCGATTCGTGGGCGCAAATACCTACCAGAGTCCAGTTGGCGCTTGTGGGCGCGTCCGGGAACGCTGGCTGATGTCCCTGTGCTGCCATCACAAATTGATGGACCAGATGCGGGTGGCTGCCTCCGTGGCCTGCACCCTGCAGGAAGCTCAGGTGCGTGGCATCGTGAATGGCGCCCGTGAACTTGCGGATTGGTTCTGGCAAGCGGCCGGCAAAGTCGGGCACCTTCACCCGGCGCGGAATCTGCGATTCTGGCAGACCACGCATATGCAGCACAGGGTCTTCGCCTTCTACCTGCTGCCATTCGAACGAGACATTCGATGCTGTCACGTCGAAGCTCTCACGGTACTGGCGTGCCGTGTCGAACAGGCTTCGAGTCACTTCCGCAACCACGTCTGAACCGGCGATTTTGAATGTTGCCGATTCAATCGCGAACGGGCTGCCATAATTTGGAATCAGATCTTCACTGATCCGTCCAGATCCGTGGCAAACCACACTCTCGGCGAGTGCATTCTTGCCTTTGGCTGGATCGCTAAGCACTGCCAAGCAGGGGCTGACGCAGTGCGTGGCATACCACATGGGTGGTAGCCCTGGCCAGTAGTTGGGCCAACCTGCCATGTCTTGCTGGTGGCTGCCGCGCAGGAACTGGATGCGCCCCAACACGCCACGGTCGTACAGGTCCTTGGCAAAAAGATATTCGCGGCTATATACCACGGTTTCCATCATCATGTAGGTCTTACCGACCGTGCGCTGGAGCTTAACAATTTCCTCAATCTCTGCCTTGCTGGTGGCCATGGGCACGGTGCAGGCGACATGTTTGCCTGCTTTCAGCGCTTTCAATGTTTGGGGGCCGTGGTCGGGAATGGGGCTGTTGATGTGAACAGCGTCGATATCCGGATCGTTCAGCAGCGCGTCGTAGTCGGTGTACGCCTTGGCAATTCCAAACTGCTGGGCGCAGCGGTCGAGTTCCGTTTTGTTGCGGCGGCAAATGGCAACAAGTTCAGCATCGGGGTGGGCCTGATAAATAGGGATAAACTCGGCACCGAACCCAAGCCCAATGATGGCAACGCGCAGCTTGCGAGGCGAGGACATGATTTTCAATTCCTGACAGTGATGGGAAAACAAAAAGAAGCGGGGCCGGCATGGAGTCCGGCCCCGCCCCAAAAGACGTCAATCCTGGTGGGAAATATCCACCTGCTTGTAGCCGCCTGTTGACGCGAAGTAGCCGATCAGCAGCAGGTAGCCAATGGCCATGAATGCGGGCACAAAGGCGGTGTAGATGAGGGCCATTTGGCCTCCGTACATCCGGGCTTCGGCGAGTTTGGGCTTGTCGGCTTCAGCGTGGGCTTGCTCCGTGGAAACCCACCACTCGTTCAGTTTTTCGGTTTCCTCAAGGATCTTGCCGGTGACTTTCGTGTCGTTCAGCGTCTTGATGTCCGCGAGGATCACGCTGTTGTCGCCCTTCTCAACCACGGCAATCTTAGAGCCGTCGAGACCATTGATGAGCGGCAGGCCAGGCAATGGCGCGGACGACGTGCCAACCTTAAGTCGTTCGTAGGCCGCTTTATCGGTCGATTCCAGCTTGTTGGAAGCAAAGTAGTCTTGCTTGTAACCAATGACCGGGCCGCCCAAAAAGCCTGCCGAGAGCATACCGATGCCGCCCATGGCACCCATGGTGAGCGCGCCGCCTTTGGGGAATCGTTCGGAAACAACCCCAAGCATGGTGGGCCAGAAGAAAGTCTTGCCCAAGCCGTAGATGGTGGCTGCAGCAACGCAGAGATACACGCCCGTAACATTACCCAAAAGCAGCAGGCCGAGGGTGCCGAAGATGGCGCTAACAAACAGCAAGCCGAGCGGATTGATCTGGTGAACAATCGGGCCAGCGAAGAATCGCAGCACGAACATCAGGCCCGAGGTCCAGATGAACAGCCACAGGCCAGCTTCTTTGCTACCAAGGATGCGGCCGGTGATATTGCCGATCCAGCTATCAGTTCCCAGTTCCACATAACCAACGCAAGCGTGGATGAGGAGCAAGAACAGAAGAATAGGCGAGGCAAACTGCAGAAGCATGGTTCCGAGTTCAATACCCGAAGCACTGGCTTCCGATTTGGGGAACTTGCGGCCAAGCATCAGAGCGCCGTAAGCCACGGTGGGAATCAGGAAGGTTGCCAGTTGCGTGGTCCAGTGAACGCCGCCAATACGGTCGAATACAAGGCCCAGCAAGGCACCAAGAATGAGGCCGCCTGGCCAGCCAGCGTGAAGAATGTTCAGCCAATGGGTTTTGTTTTTGGGGAAGAGAGTTGCGGTAAGCGGGTTGATGACCGCTTCGCAGGTACCGTTACCCAAAGCAAACAGCCAAGTCGACAGATTCAGGCACCAGAAGGCGCCTTCCTTGCCGTAAGCGTTGAACGCCCATCCAGCCATGAAGGTGACGATTGCAGAAGACGCGTGAAGGGTGAATGCCAAACCCATGAGTGGACCGTATCCGATTTTATCGGCGAAAAACGACAACACAATAATGGTGACGCCGAAACCAGCAAGGCCACCACCCGTGATGGTGCCGAGTTCCGACTGGGTGAAGCCGAATTCGGTGGCCCAGTTTCCGAGGATCGCACCGCGCACAGAGAACCCAATGCCTGCCGCAATAAGCGTCAGGAAGCTGGCCCAGAACAGCACCATTTCATTCGCGCCGACATGATCATGTGTGTCATGACCGGCCGAATGGCCATTTGAACTTGGAAGACTCATCCGCAACCTCATCTTGGGAAAGGGAATAGTGCAGGAAGAAGCGCGGTGCGCGTTGTCGCGGCCACTTCCTGTTCATGGGGCCTATGGTAGTGGACACGACCGGTGCTCGTCCAAGGAAAAATAGTGGAGATGGAATGGAGCGGGCTGCGCATTGATTGGTAGGCAGCATATTGCAGACCTGCTGGTCTTCAAAGTCCTGTTCCCATTCATGCCATCTGATAACAGTGGCGGGGAGAGAGCTATTCGTCCCGCGGTGCTGATCCGCAAGAACATCTTCGCCAATGGCAGCGAGATGAGGGTGCCAACCCAAGCGATCTTCGCAACCTTACTCCACCGAAGAGCCCCGCACGATCAGCCGTGCGGGGCTCTTCGTCGCCGCATGGGCGCAATGGGCATCGGTACACAATTCAAATGCTGGCACGGCATCCGGGATCTCAGTTTTGTTTTGTATTGAAGTATTATTCGTGTTCCCGCAGCCCAGCCGTCAGCATGCGCTTTAGTTACCGGCAGCGTTCGCCGGTATGAAATTCAGTTTTACAAGCCATTCCAACGACTGGTGTTGCCAAGCATCCCACATCGGGCCTTTGTAGCCGTTAAGGCCATGCCCGCCGGAAGGAAGCTCCAGATACTCGGCAGGGACCTTCTCTGCCAAAAGGGCATCGTAAAAGGCTTTGCTGTTTTCCGGCACAACAGCCTTGTCGTCTTTGGCGTGTGCCAGAAACGCGGGTGGAGTTTTGGAAGTGACCTGCATTTCGTTTGAGAACAGTTTCAGAAGATCTTCAGTGGAGTTTTTGCCCAGAAGGTTGGTCCGTGAGCCGCCGTGTGTTTTCGTTTGCATCGTAATGACTGGGTATACCAATATCATAAAATCAGGCCGGCAAGACTGCTTTTCAATTGCATCAGTTGCCATCGGGTTGCCAGCATCGAAATGCGTTCCAACTGTGGAGGCCAGATGCCCACCTGCCGAGAAGCCAATAATACCGATCTTTGCAGGATCGACACTCCACGTTTTAGCATTGGCACGGACCGTGCGAATGGCGCGCTGAGCGTCGAGCAGCGGCACAAACGGCCGTCCCTTGGGCAATCGGTATTCCAGTACCACTCCAGTAATGCCGTGGTTGTTCAGCCATGTTGCGATCCCGTGCCCTTCGGCACCGGTTACCAGTCCGCCATATCCACCGCCCGGGCAGATCACAACGGCGCTGCCGTTGGGCTTTGCTGCCTTGTGGACAGTGATCCATGCTTCGGCTTTCTCGAACGTTTCGTTACCGATTGGCGCATTCATGTTCCATAGAGGCTGCTTTTCGGGTTCAGCGGCCAATAGAGCTTTGCTTCCAGCTAGAAAAAAGACGGTAACAAGAAGCAAACGTGCGCCAGACATGAATTCAGCCCTTTCAGAAAATACGGGCCTGCCAGTGGAATTGGTTGGCCATGCGAGCCATACTGCTCGTTGAAAGAGGGGGGTGCAAGTCTTCATTGTGCTTGTTGTAAAAATAGCGAAACGAGAATAGTTTCATGAGAGTGATTCCTTGACGCGCGCATTGTGCAGGGAGCAATCATATGAGCAAGTTGTGGATTTGCGTCTTTGCTTTTGGCGTTGTATTCATTCCTGCTACTTCAGCGGTTGAGCCATATGAACGTCCGACCGTTGGTCAGACCCGTCTCCTTCCTTTGACGGAAAAAACGAAGAGCTCATTCGCATGGGTGCCTCCGGGTGATAGCTGGTTGGGTGGCGTTAAAGACAAGGAAGGCCAAAATCCTTTCTCGCTCGCTCAAGGCCTGTGGTGTGGCCAGTATGAGGTCACGCAGGAAGAGTGGGAGGCGGTGATGGGTAACAATCCCAGTTATTTCAAAGATAAGCCAAAACATCCGGTAGAAAACGTTTCGTGGAACGATGTGCAAGAGTTTTTAAAGAAGGTCAATGCAACCAATAAAAGAAGCGATCTACTTTATCGCCTGCCTACCGAACAGGAATGGGAATACATCCTCAGGGGAAGCGCAATTACAAAAATACAAAGCAAATACAGCTTTTACTTTGCCCGCGGCAAAATGGATCTGGCGGCAGATGCTGGTAATGACCTTTCGTCCTTACAGGCAAATTTCGCTGGTAAATACCCTGCGGGCATTGCCAAGCAAGGCCCAACTCTTCAATCCACCAGTCCAGTAGGATCCTATCTCCCCAACCCGTTGGGAATTTATGATATGCATGGCAATGTTTGGGAATGGACGTCGTCCCAAGAAGGATCCCTTCGCGTGCGCCGAGGCGGAGGTTGGAGCAGCAATGGTGCACATTGTTCTGCAACATATCGCAACAGGGTAGGCTCTGATTACCGTCAAAATTCCCAAGGATTTCGTCTTCTGGCAGTCCCGTTGGAAAAATAGTCCGGGTGGCGAGAAGACGTAATTCATGCGGTATTTAGGCTTAAGTTCGTACAGTAAACCTCATCAATAATTCGCTTGATCGACTTCGATTATCATTTTACTATCGTGATGACAAGAATTCATTTCCGATGCGGCTTAAATTTGTCTGATGCCGCGCGGCCCTTAGGGACCAAACCTATGAAACAGATCTTGCTGGCGCTCGCCCTATTGGTGGCTTGTGCGGTGCCTGTGGTTCATGCCGCCCCCGGCGATGCCCTTGGCTGGTTGCCTGAAGAAACTGTGATAGCCTTCCGGATCGACTTCAAAAACCTCTGGCGTGGCCCGCTCATGGGTGACTCGCGTCGGCTTATCCAAAAGGGGGGTGCCGCCTACGCTCTGCTGCAAATGCAGATGAGCCCGCGCCTCGACGAAGTTGAAGAGATTACCGGAGGGGCTTGGCTCGGGGCAGATGGCGCCCCGGGCTTTCTGATTGCCGTGACAAGTTCCAGCCCAATCGACGTGCAAAAAGCTGCTAGCACCTATCTTGGATTGGTCGCCCGGCCAGTTTCCAGTGCGGCGGGGCGCATTTGGGAATCGGAAGGGGGCTCATTGGCGCAAGCCTCTGATCGGGAGATTTTGATCGGATCTGGCCCGGAAGTGAAGGCTGCAATCGGCCGGAAAAAAGGTAAGCCACGCTTTGAAGGGCTTTTAGATAGCCAAATAGCCATCCAAGTAGTCCGAAATCCGGCCATCGAAGCGCTCGGGGCGGCTGTTCCCGAACCGTTTGCCCCACTTACTGCTGCCAAGTCTTTCAAAATCACAGTTGCAACGCAGGGCGAAAAGGTTGTGCTGTCTCTCAGGCTCGCCTTTGAAGACGAAAAGCAAGCCACCATGGCGCAGGAAGCTGTGGGGGAAGCCAAGAAAATGGCCAAGGGAGCATTCGACCAGGGCAGGGCAGAAATCAAACGGCAAATGAGCGGGGCTGGTGAAAACGATCTGGCGCAGCATTTCGGCATGATCATGGGCCTTGGATGGCTCAACCTGATGGAAAAAGAAATCAACGGGATCCAGATCCGCAAGAACGGCGCCGAATTATCGTCATCTTTGGAGGCCAATATCGCCGACCTCAACAGCGCCGGGATCGGGCCCATGCAGGCCGGTATGGCCATCGGTTTGCTTCTGCCAGCGGTTCAGCGCACACGTGAGGCAGCTACTAGGGTTGCTTCGAGCAACAATATGAAAATGCTTGGTCTTGCTATGTTCAATTACGAAGCCACTTACGGGCATTTTCCTCCAGCCGTGATTACCGACAAAAATGGCAAGCCTCTTTACTCGTGGCGGGTTCTTCTTTTGCCTTATATCGAACAAGACGCTGTTTACCGGGCTTGGAAGCTCGACGAACCGTGGGACGGACCCAACAACAAACGCTTGTCTGATCTTGTGATCAAGACCTTCTGCGAACCGACCGAGCCACCATCAAATCGTTCTCATTACCGCGTTTTTCATGGCAATGGCGCTCTGTTCAATACGGCAGTGGTGGGAAAGATCAATGGTTCACGTGTTGCCGAGATTCCTGACGGTACCTCCAACACACTCATGATCGCTCAGACGCGTGATAGCGTCCCGTGGGCGGCACCCGATGAAATAGCCTACGACCCGACCAAACCGTTGCCAGCTTTGGGGCTGCCTGGGGCCAATGATTTTCTATGTGGTATGGCCGACGGTTCGGTCCGGCGGATTAAAACCAACCTTAAGCCTCAAACGCTTCATTGGTTAGTTCAAAAAGCTGACGGTAATGCCCTACCCGATTTGGACAAATAGTTGTCTTAGAACGCTAAATTACTACTTCATCGAGGGGACACATCATGCGCGTTTTCAGCCTGCTCGCCTGTTTGCTTTCGTTGCTCACTGCCTTGCCCGTTGCTGCGCAGCCAAAGGCCACTACTCAGTTTCCCAAGGGGGCTCTGGGTTTTTTTCGTATCAATGTTGCAGAATTGGTAGCTTCCCCGCTGGCATCGCAATACATGGCCATCTTCAAGGCTGCTGATCGCGAAGTTGTGGATAGTTTCCTAAAGAAACTGCCGATTGATCCAGCCAACGCTGTCGTCCTGACAGGAATCGTCTGGCAGCCTCGGCCGCGATCGGAACCGTCTGCTGTGCTTATTGCAGATTTTTCCGAGCCTGTTGATCTGAATCGTATTGCCCGCGCGATCGGTACCAAACCTCCTGTGAAAACACCGGGTGGAGAGATGACCACCGGTGGCGATATCGCCATACTGGCGCAATCATCAACGTCTCTTGTATTAGGAAGCCCTAATGTTGTTGTCGGGTATCCGGTGCTGCCCAAGGAAGGCCGCAAGGTTTGGACCGAAGCTTTAAAGATTGCGGAAAAAGACATTTTATCAGCTTGGCTTGCTACCGATCTGAGGGCTCTTCCTCTCGACGTGGAATCGAGCATGCGCCGATCGGTATGGCCATTTTTGCAGTCGCTTAGCGCATCAGAACTGATTGGCATATCGCTACGCATGGAAGAGAAATCCCTATTGGCCACGGCAACCACGCTTTACAAGGATGGCGCAGCAGCCAACGCCAGTCTTGAATACTGGAAATTACAAACGGAATTAATGCGCGGATTCACCAAGGGGGGCGCGGGAATTGCTTCGCTGGCGCCACTGGCAGCTGCTGCAATTGACACCCCTTTGTTGAGACAATTGTTTGGCGTGGACGGCTCGGAGGCTATGGATGTTTTGAAGAGTCCAGCCGCGACAATGGGCTTTGCATATCTGGCCGGATGGTTGGTGGAGCAGGATGAATTCCTCGAAAAACTGCAATTCCAGGCTAAAGGCAATGCCGTTGCCCTGTCTGCCAAATTGTCGCCTGCTCATGTGCAATCGGGTCTGGCGGTTTCCGCGGTACTGGGTGGCATGATGGTTCCCGCGATTCAGAAAGTCCGCGATGCCGCCGACCGTATGACAAGCCAAAACAATTTGAAGCAAATCGGACTTGCACTGCACAATTATCACGATGCCATGGGTGCTTTCCCGCCTGCTGTTGTGCGCGACAAAAATGGCAAGGCCCTTTACAGTTGGAGGGTGTTGATTCTTCCATATTTGGAGCAGGATGTCATTTACAAAAATTGGAAAAAGGACGAACCTTGGGATAGCCCTCACAATAAGCCACTATCCGATGTTGTTCTGAAGGTTTACACCCTTCCGGGAAATCCGGATGGTGTTTCAAATCGCACGCCTTACCGCGTATTTATTGGTAAGGGCACTGGCTTTGAAGAGCTCAAGGGGCAGCCGTCAAAAGGAATCCGATTAGCCGATATCACTGATGGAACCTCTAATACGATTGCTGTCGTTGAGGCGACGGAAACAGTGCCATGGGCCAAACCGGAAGAACTTGATTTTGTTGCGGGCAAGGCGTTACCACCTTTGGGCTCACCTTGGCGCGATGGGTTCAGCGCCACGTTTTTCGATGGGTCTGTGAGATACATACTTAAAACGATAAAACCCCAATCGTTACAAGCCATGATCACGCGCAATGGTGGGGAAATCGTGAATGACTGAAAGAGTACATCGACACCCAAGTCTCATTTTTTCCGAAGGAACACAAATTGTGTGCCTCCGTGAAATATTTGGACAAGGTGGTAGAAAGCTCCATCCAAAAGGTGCGGTTGGGGTAATTGTTCAATCTCCTGTGGATTTAGAACATTCTTATCGGGTTCGTTTTCTTGACGGTTTGGAAGTAGCTTTGCGGCAAGATGAATTGGTAATGCTCGCGCACTTCAAGGAAGGGGAAATTGGCGATTCCCAAATTTCTATTGCCCGCAGCAATCTCTACGATCGAGTGATCTTTCGGTGCGTCATCGGGTCGCGCGCTTACGGATTAGATGATCAAGAATCTGATACAGACTACCGAGGAATCTATTTGCCGCCAGCGGATTTGCACTGGTCTTTGTATGGTGTGCCAGAACAAATCGAGTGTTATGAAACACAAGAGCACTACTGGGAGCTCCAGCGTTTTTTGGTGCTGGCGCTTAAAGCAAATCCAAACGTTCTGGAATGTCTCTACACGCCGCTTATAGAAAAGATGACGCCATTAGCAGATGAATTACTTAAAATGCGGTCGGTTTTTTTATCTAAAATGGTCTACCAAACTTATAATGGCTACGTAAATTCTCAGTATAAAAAAATTCTGGCGGATATTAGTAATCGAGGCAAGGTGCACTGGAAGCATGCCATGCATTTGATTCGTTTGCTGATTTCTGGAATCAGTATTTTGCGAAATGGCTTTGTGCAAGTGCAGGTTGATAAATATCGAGACGAATTGCTGACTATTAAAAAAGGCGGTATGTCATTGGAAGAAACTGATAAGTGGCGGCAAAGCCTCCATGCGGAGTTTGACCAAGCATTATCTGTGTCCAATTTGCCGGAACGTCCAGACTATGAGCAAGCAAATGCATTACTTGTAAAAGCCAGACGAATGGCTCTTTCCGGGGAACTACCATGAACATCGATGACAGGATACATAGGCAAGTTGTGGCTCATCAATATCCTCTTTTGTTCGCCACAATCAGTGGGGCGCACCTTTATGGGTTTCCATCACCTGACTCCGATTTTGATTTGCGTGGTGTGCACATACTGCCACTGCGAGATGTCGTTGGAATGACTGAAAATGCGGAGACAGTTGAACAATCCGGTATTCATGATGGTCTGGAAATTGATCTTGTGACGCACGATGCGAAGAAATTTTTCGGATTAATGCTCAAGAAAAATGGATATGTGCTCGAACAACTCCTATCCCCGCTAGTGGTGCTGACATCGCCAGAACATGATGAACTCAAAGCTATTTCGGCTGATTGCATTACTAAGCATCATGCCCATCATTATTTAGGATTTGCCGAAACACAATGGAAGCTTTTTTTGAAAGCTAATCCACCGCATGTCAAACCACTGTTGTATGTGTATCGAGTGCTGCTAACAGGTATTAATCTCATGCGCACAGGGCAAATCGAAGCCAATCTTGTCAATCTGAACGAAGGTGCAAAATTGCCGTACATTCCAGACTTAATTGCACAAAAGGTAAATGGTCCGGAAAAAGGAATAATTGGAAGCGCTGATTTTAGTTTCTATGCGTCTGAATATGAGCGTCTTCAAGGTGTTTTGCAGACAGCGTTTGAGAAAAGCCATCTGCCGGACGCCCCGACTGCTGCGCCAGCGCTGAATGATTTGCTGGTGAGGGTGCGATTGCGTTGCTCCTAATCAATTCAAGATGATTTGCCCGCAATTATTGCGGTTCCAAGGAATTTCTGTTATTATTCTTTCAAAGAATATTAGATGCTATGTGACGCGAATCGTTGTAATGTGTCAAAGAATCCTTGATTTTAATGAGCGCAGGAATCGAATTGGACGAGCAAATCAGGCGATATCGCCCACTTGGAGATACAATGACAGAGCGTCAGCTTCCGTATATCGATACCGACATACAAACGCTGCATTCCATGGGATATGCTCAGGAAATGCAGAGGAGAATGAGCAGTTTCTCAAATTATGCAATTTCATTGTCAATCATATGTATTCTTGCTGGCGGTATCACTTCTTTTCATGTTGGACTATGCAGTGTCGGGGGTGCGAGTATAGGCCTTTGTTGGCCACTCATGAGTTTTGTTGCCTTGGCATTTGCAGCAACAATGGCCCAAGTGGCATCGGCCTTCCCGACAGCCGGTGGTCTCTATCATTGGTCCTCGATTTTGGGTGGTCGTGGCTGGGGGTGGGCCACGGCATGGTTCAATCTTGCGGGGCTCATTACGGTGATGGCCGCGGTTAATCAAGCGACGTTTCAATTCATGCTTGGTGCTTTCGCGCCAAAATTTGGATTCTCTCCAGAAACAGTCTCGCACTGGTTAGGAAGCCTCAACAATGCCTCGATTGCCCATGAATTATTTGGAAATGGAGACAGGGCTGCATGGCCTATTTTGATCGCGCAAATCATTGCGGTTTCGATGATCACTTTTTCACAAGCATTTTTCAATGATCGTGGCATCCGTTTGACGACATATCTGACCGACATGTCAGGATATTTGATTTTGATTGTGTCAATCGTCTTAACAATTGGTATGTTTGCGGGTGCAGAAAATCATGATTTTTCGCGCTTAATCACATTCACGAATTATAGCGGTCTTCCGGAAGATGCTGAGGTTTGGCCTAGAACGGAAAACATGGCATGGCTGTTCGCGCTAGGAATTCTACTGCCAGCTTACACGATCATCGGATTTGACGGCTCGGCTCACACCTCTGAGGAGACCAAAGGGGCTTCAATGGCTGTGCCGCGAGGGATTATTCGGGCTGTGGCGGTTTCTGCCATAGTGGGTTGGCTGATGTTAATCGCTATGGTTATTGCCATCCCGGATATGAATACGGCTGTCAATCAAGGTTCAAATGTGTTTTTCTGGCTTATCGATCAAGTACTTCCGAACTGGTTGAATGTCGCGCTTCTGGCTGGAATTACAGTCACCCAGTATTGCTGTGGCTTGGCAATGATCACCAGCGCTTCGCGTGTGATTTACGCGTTTTCAAGAGATGGCGGAATGCCTTTTTCTGATGTTTTGTCCAGTGTGAGTCCGGTGTATCGAACTCCAAGGGTAGCGGTTTGGTTATCCGCCATTTTGGCTGTCGCTTTCACATTACTTGTGCCTTACATTACAATTACTGCTGTGGGCGTTATATTTCTTTATGTTTCCTATGTGATGCCAACCGTCGCTAGTGTTTTTTCCCATGGTCGAACGTGGACGAAGATGGGGCCATGGGATATGGGTCTCTGGTACAAACCTCTTGCCGTTATATGCGTTATTAGTAGCGTTTGTTTGGTTGTGATTGGAATTCAGCCTCCTAATGAAATCGCAGCTTACATTATTCCAGCTTTCGTTGTCATTCTGCTGGTTTATTGGTTTGCCTATAAACGCAACGTCTTTGCGGGACCTCCCAGCGGCAAGATCACTGAAAAGAGACACATCGAAATCTTGGAAATTGAACGGGCATTGAATGAAGGGCACGGGTGAATATTGCAGCCGTAAATGAATTTTTCTGATTTTCGGAAGGTTCTCATTTGGTTTGCCGGTAAGGTTCATTCTCTTTGAATCAAGCGCAAATTAGGATTTTTGCTTTGTTGATATCCGTGTTAAGTTTCAGGCGTGGCTAACCAGAACCATTCTTAGTGAATGGCGTTCAATATAGTGTTGTTGCCAATGGTTGATGGGGCATATAATAACGCAAGTGCAAATTCCAACCTGCGCAGACAAAAGCCAGAAATCGCAAAGTAAGATTTCAACCAATTCTATCAGGTTGTACTAGTAAGGCTGTAGACATCGCTCCGCTATGCGATGTCCAGTATTTTTATCAAGGCGTCATGGAACCCTCTTTAGAAACTGGAGCAATCGCGGAAGTTGGTAGCGGGAATTATCGAGGTATGGATATGCTACCTTCATGGAGCCAAAAAGGGGAAGTTCTTGGTCGCTTTGAAGTCCTTATTGATGTTGCCGATAATTTCGTCATTACCTTCGACTTTCAAGTTGCGAATGCCTGACTTGGGCGAGAAATCGATCTTGTTCAGATCGGCCCAGACGATGTTCGGACTCAGAGTGGATTCGAAGTAGTACCGGAGATTTTTCTGGTCCAGAACGGTCCGCCAGTAAGTTGGGGCTATGTTTGGATGTTTCTCATCTGGCTTCCCCCACGGTACTGAGACGTTTCGCATCACACTGAACACCCCGGCGACAGCCTGCCTCGGGTCCTTCGTTTCTGGCAACTTCGCCAAATAGTACGATGCGCGCACGAAACGATCTTCAGATTGGTGCGACCCAGGTAGCACCTTCGTGCCGTCCTGCTTCTTCCAATAATTGTTGAGGGTGAGTTGCTCGTCGTAAGTCGGGCTATTGGTCATCACTTGGTGTTCTCGACCCTGGTGGATCACCGGTTTGCCTTTAATGTACTCGATAATCGCTGAGTTTCCGGTCGGATCTGAGATCGACATATGCACTGTAGGATGAGCTTGTTTCCCCGGACCAAAGTTGATCGGCACAATGTATAGAGGATCGTCAATAAACGCTTTCACGACCTCTTCAACTGTGGCATAATTGGAAAGGACATACTGGGTCCATCCGCAGAAAGACAAACGGGGTTTGTTGTTTTCGGGAATAGGGCCGAAATCGGTCTCGGCGAGATAGAGGAGATTGGCAGCAAGTCCTTTTTCATTCATGCCATCGAAGACGCCATCGATTGGTCCTTTTGGATCGGTACTTCCAGCAATTACGACTGTTCCGTATTTTGCCGTCCATTTGAGAGAGTTCGTGCCACCGGAACCATCGTGGACCGTACCCTGCGGGAAAATATAGAAGTGAGAGTTGAAGCCGTAAGGCCAATCCATCGAGCGTCCCGTTACGATGAGACCATCCGGACCAATCCATGTCACTCTGGAACACGCTTTGACAACCGGTAAACAAACCATGATTGCGATCAATACGGCGATTAGTTTAGCAAATCGAACTTTTCTCATCTTTGTTGTGCTCGATAAAGGTGGCATTCTGGTTACCCACACCTAGCTTCTAATTGTCTCGTTTGTTTTACAAACGCACTTTTAGGCAGGAAAGAGCAGTGTGTCCAAAAATCAGGTCATTATTATAAAAATCGAGAGGGTTGGGCCAAAAGGGAATTAAATACAGACTGCGAATCGCCTTCTTGGAACGAGTTGGATTAGTGCGATGTATTTTGCAAAGGATGGATGGCCTATGGCCTTGCGAGCCTGCCACCCTATTCAGAGTTTAAAGGAAGAAGCTCCCCCCGGTAGGATTCGAACCCACGACCCGCCTGTCCTACCGCTGCTGAGCTACAACCTTATTTAAGTGTTCACCATTCGTGGGGAGGTTCATACGAAGCGGTCGAGGGGAAGGTCCACATCCACGACTGGCACGCTACCATCCTGCACCTGCTCGGCCTCGACCATGAGAAGCTCACCTTCCGCTACGCCGGCCGAGACATGCGGTTGACCGACGTGAAAGGCAATGTGTTGAAGGAAATTCTCGCGTAACCCACGAACACTACATTCTATTTCTCAAGGAGAAACTCATGCCGTTTCGGAACTTCGCATTCCTTGCCAGTTTCGCCTTCTTGATCTCCATAGCGAACACCACCCGTGCCCAACCTATGGCTGATAGACTTTCGGTCGGGGAAAACACCCGGACGATCAAAGTCGGTGACCTTGAACGACGTTACCGGGTCTATGTCCCGAAAAAGGTCGATCTCAACAAGCCTCTGCCGGTCGTTGTGGCTTTTCACGGCGGAGGCGGCAACCCGACGAGCATGGCCCGGCTCAGCGGCCTAAACGCCAAGGCGGACGCTAGCGGCTTCGTCGTGGTTTACCCCTTCGGCAGCGGGACGGAGAAAGAGAAAAATCTCACTTTCAACGCAGGGAACGTCGGCGGCTATGCCCTTAAAAAGAAGATCGACGATGTCGGATTCACGAAGAGCCTGCTCGATGATCTGGAAAAGGTTCTGAGTGTGGACAAGAATCGGGTCTACGCAACCGGGATCTCGAATGGTGGGATGATGGCCTATCGTGTCGCCTCGGAATTGGCCGACCGGTTTGCTGCCATTGCTCCGGTCGGAGGGCCGATGGGGACCGAGACCTGCAAGCCTTCCCGCCCGGTGGCCGTGATCCACTTCCACGGCACCGCGGACGAACTGGCTCCGTTCAAGGGGGGCAAGGGGAAGGGCGCGCCCGGTGTCCCTGCGGCCTTCCGGCCCGATTTCTACTCTGTCGAACATTCGATTCAGAGCTGGGTGAAAGCCAACGGGTGCAACGGTGAGGCCAAGGTTGAGAAACTAAAGGACGTGGCCGATGATGGAATGCGCGTGACGCGCAAGATCTGGAGTGGCGGCAAAGAAGGCAGTGAAGTGATCCTCATCGAGATCGAGGGCGGCGGGCACACTTGGCCGGGAGAGGAACCACTCTTGGCATTCCTGGGCAAGTCCACCAAGGATATCTCAGCTAATGACCTGATGTGGGAGTTCTTCCAGAAGCATCCGCGGAAGAAGTAACAGACTCCGTCCGTCGATCACGATAAATACCGGTTTCAACTATGGGGGGTATCATGTTTCGCTTTCTCTCCTGTGTCCTACTCGTCTGTCTTCAGCTATTGTTTTCTGGCGGGAGCATCGCCCACGCCCAGAGGGCCGAACCGCTCCCCGAGGGGGCGCAGAAGAAGGCCGTCACCATCTTCTGCGACGGGATCAAGATGCAGGGCGACCTGTACATCCCGGCCAACTTCAACAAGGACGAAAAGCGACCGACGGTGATCTTCTGCAACGGCACCGGCGGCACCCGCAAGGGCACGCCGACCAAGCTGGCAACGCATTTCGTCAAGGGCGGGTACGTGTTCCTCGCCTTCGACTACCGTGGCTGGGGTGACAGTGATGGCAAACTGATGCCGCTCGAAGCCCTGCCCAAGCCGGGCGAGAAGGGTGAGGTAACGGTCAAGGCTCGAGTCTCCCGCTGGCAGATGAACTACGCCGACCAGACCGAGGACATCCGCGCCGCCATCAGTTTTGTTGGGGGCGAGCCGGGCGTGGATCCGGAGAAAATCGGCATCATCGGTTCCAGTTACGGGGGCGGGCTGGTGACGTGGGTGGCGGGCAATGATCCGCGAGTGAAGTGCGTCGTCGCTCAGGTGCCCGGGATGGGCGGTCGCGGCCCGCAGGCCGAGAAAGCGGCCTACGCGCTGGCGACCAAACAGGCCCGCGGTGAAACCGAGCCAGTGCCGTTCGAGACGGGCAAACTCGGCGGCAAAATGGCCAGCTACGAGAACATGCGGGCGAACCCGGCCCGCACCATCGGCTTTAACTCCGTGGAGGCGGCGGCCAAGATCAAGGTGCCGGCCCTGTTCGTGGTCGCGGAGAAGGAGGAGTTGAGTAACAACGCGGTCGTGGAGCAGATTCACAAGGATATCCAGAAGCGAGGCGTGCCGTCGGGCTACCACGTCATCAAGGGCATCACCCACTACGGCATCTACCGCGAGGGCTTCTCCGAGGCCACCAAGCTCGAAATTGAGTGGTTCGACAAGCACTTGAAAACGAACCCAACATCGAGCAAATAAGTTAGTTAACATTCCTCCAGCCTGAATGGAGTTTCCGCGTGCGTAATTTCTTGGTCCTGTTTTTTCTTGTTGCATCATTTTTCGCGGATATTCGTGCTGCCGATCCAGACATGAAGTCTTTGGTTCAGCAGTTGATTAAAGCTGCTGGAGGTGAAGATAAGTTGTTGAAGCTATTCCGCTATAAAGAAAAATTGAATGTGAGTTCAGACCCGAACAAGAAGCCAAACGAACGAACTTCCGTGGTTGAGGCTCCGAATTACTGGTGGATGAACAAAAAAGAACGTGTGAGCCAAGAGAAGGAGCCCGCCATATTCCTTGTCTGGGGTTGGACACTCGGAGCGATCACTGATCCTAAGTCAAAACTGGAAACCATCCCGGAACTGAAGGACGGTGATCAGACGCTCGTTGGCATCCGAGTCAGCGAGACCGTCAAACCGGCCATGGATTTGTATTTCGATAAGGCAACTTATCTGCTCGTCAGAATCGACTGGCGGACCGACATCCATCGTTTCAGCGAGACGAAAGAACACGACGGCGTCAAGTATCCCTCCAAGTGCATTGGCTACAAGAAGAATTCTAGCAAGCCTTGGTATTTCACAGAAATTACGGATGTCGAACGCTTAATGGATCTTCCTTTTGGTTTAAAGCGATAGCGCTACAGTGCCAAACTCGCGGCGGTTTGTTATTTGTTGTAATGACTTGATGTGCCAATAGCTTTCCAAGTCAACTGCCGCGAGAGCTTTGTCTGGGCCTCAAAAAAGGAATCCAGTGGTTAGGCAAGCAGTTGAAAGCGAGCGCGAGCTCCGTGAAGTCAAAAAAACGATGCTATTATTGGTATAGAAGTGTGATTAAATGTCTCAATGAAGTTCTGATAATCTGGTAGCCCGAGGTCAACTTCCGATGCAGCGATTCCTTTTCGTTCTGCTTATGTTTGTCCTTCTGGCGACTTCGGTCACCGGCCAGCCCGATGTCATCGGAATCCGGTTCAAGCAGCTCGACACCAACGGCGACGGCAAATTGTCCGCCGACGAGTTGAAAGACGTAGGGCCACTTCAGGTCCGGCTGAAGGGCGCAGATAAGAACGCCGACGGGTTCATGACGCTGGATGAGGTCCGCGCTCACCTAGGTCAACCGAAAGTGAAGGCCAAGGACCCGGAACCAGCGGCCAAAACCGACCCCGTCCGCGAAGCGCCCAAAGTGCTCGCCCCGAATACGGCAGGTATGGGGAGGATGATTCCCGACATTTCGCTGAAGACCCGCGATGGCAAAGATGTCGCCTTGAAGGATCTGATCGGTAAGAATGGCCTTGTCGTGGCATTCACTAACACCACCTGCCCGATCTGCAAAAAGTACGGTCCGACGCTCACTAAATTGGAGGAAGCCTTGGCGGCTAAGGACGTGGCGGTGGTCTACATCAATCCAACTGCCAACGAGAAACCGGCGGATATGACCGCCTTTATCGAGACTAACAAACTAAAGGGCGCGTATGTCCACGACCGCGACGGCGCGGTAGCGAAGACGCTTGGGGCGACCAGCACCGCCGAGATGTTCCTGCTCGACAAGCAACGGACGGTGGTTTACCGCGGCGCGCTCGACGACCAGTACGGACTCGGCTACTCCCATGACGCCCCAAAGAGGACGTACCTGCTCGATGCCGTTATGGCCCTACAGGCCAATCGCGCCGCTGATCCTGCCGCAACCACCGCCCCCGGCTGTGAACTCGATCTGTCCGCCGCGAAGGCGACTGTACCCTCGATGACCTACCACAACCGCATCTCGCGGATCGTGCAATCCAACTGCGTCGAGTGTCACCGAGCCGGAGGGGTCGCGCCGTTCAGCCTGGAGAAATACGAAGACGTGGTCGCTCACGCTGGCATGATTCGCAAGGTAGTCGAGAAGGGGACGATGCCGCCGTGGTTCGCGACTGCTGCTGCCGAAGGGAAACCCAGCCCTTGGGCGAACGACCGCACGGTTTCGGGCGTGGACAAGGCCGACCTGTTCGCTTGGCTCAAGAGCGACCGCCCTAGTGGAGATATCGCCGATGCCCCGCTCCCCCGCATCTATGCCGATGGCTGGCTCATTGGCAAGCCGGACGCCGTATTCGAGTTCCCAAAAGCCGTACCAGTCAAGGCGAACGGCACCATGCCGTATCAGAATGTCACAGTGGAGACGAAACTCACAGAAGACAAATGGGTGAGCGCGGTAGAGGTCCGGCCGTCAGCCCGCGAGGTGGTTCACCACGTCTTGGTGTTCGTGCTCCCGCCGGGTAAAGACGACACTGAAGATCCTCGTGATGCCGCCGCCGAAGAACGAAAGGGATTTTTTGCCATCTATGTCCCCGGGCAGAGTGTACTGAGCTACCCGGAAGGCTTTGCCAAGCGGCTTTCCAAGGGCTCGCGGCTTCGATTCCAGATGCACTACACGCCAAACGGCAAGGCGACCGAGGACAAGACGCGCATCGGACTGGTATTCGCGGAGAAGCCGCCGCAGTTCGAGGTGAAAGTGGCAGGGATTGTGAACGCGAAGTTGAATATCCCACCGGGGGCCGACAATCACCCGGAGCCGGCTATCCTACGCGTGCCGACGAACGTGACCGCTTTGGGTTTCCTTCCGCATATGCACCTCCGCGGCAAGGCGTTTCGGTACGAGATCACGTTACAGGGTGGGAAGGCCGAAACGGTTTTAGACATTCCGCACTACGACTTCAACTGGCAGCTGTACTACCGGCTCGCCGAACCAAAACTGATGCCCGCCGGGACCACGGTGAAGGCGACCGGATGGTACGACAACAGTGATAAGAACCCGGCCAACCCGGACCCAAAAAAGACGGTTCGTTGGGGGCCGCAGACGACCGACGAGATGATGCTCGGTTATTTAGAGTACGTAGTCCCGGTCGGCTCGAGCACAACGATGGCGGGCGGTGGGATCGAACCCGCCACGCTATTCAAGCGGGTAGACATGAACGGCGACGAGAAGATCAGCCGGGCCGAGTACGACGTGTTCGTAAAACTTTTGCCATGGTTCAAGGATAAGCCGGGAGAGGCGAAGCAACTGTTCGAGCGACTTGACGCAAACGAAGACAGTGTTCTCTCAATCGAAGAGTTCAAGAAACTCAAAAATCAACAATAAAGCGAAATTTATGGTCGCAAGGGCGTTCAATAAGTTGTGCCAAGTACTGTATTTCTTAAAAAGAATTGTCAAATATGATTACAATAACAATAAAAACCAAACTGTGGAGAAAACTCCCCGAGGCTGTCTCAACTCGATTCATGTTTCATCGAACGGGGAACCTTACAGGTCAAGAGGTTACGTCGATCTCCTCAAGTATCGCTTTGCCCGTGGGGTACCGGTTTCACGGAGAAACCCGAACCGAAGCCAACTCCAAAAGAACGACCGGACGGGATGAAGCTGGCCCGACACTACCAGGCATTGCTCGACTCTGGCAAGTTCGAGAATCGTGCTGCCCTAGCTCGGCATCTCGGCGTCAGTCGGGCCAGGGTGACGCAAGTGCTGAAACGCCTAACTAAACAGAGGTAGCCCCGGAGAATAACTGTTTGACATGAAAAAGCATGTCTGGGCTGTGTACACGATGTCCTTTGACCATCGCTCAATCATTTGCCGAATCCATTCTGCGACAAAAGGTCAAGCTGATTGACGGCGAGGCGCACAAGCAATCGCGTGGACCGCGTTGGCGTCCGACGCCAATGATCGAGCACCATCTCCGGCGAGAAAGGCGAACAGGAGGGATAAGCAGCTCGATACAATGCTCCGATGCTTGAGACCAACTCTTCCGCAAGCTTGTCGGTTAGTCGCGGCGGACGCAATGGCTCAAGACCGCGAAAGTGAGCTACAAACCACTTTGCTTCCGGGCACCAGTTCGACCACGCTTCTCTCATTCCATGCTGATAGTCCTGTTCCACCTGATACAAGAGCCTGTCAGTTACGAAGACCACCGGGAGAATATGCGGGTGCCGAGTCATACGACCGAGCATGTCGTAGCTCTTTCGGCGGCCACGAATATCGTATTGCTTGTCGATATTCTCGGCCTCGTCCAACAAAAGCACCAGTCCGCCTCGGTTCATCTTGTTGAGAAAAGTCGCGGCAGACTCAACAATCGCCCATGACTTCAAATGCTGATAGGGATAATCGGGTGACCGATAGAAATGGCCGAGCGCTCGCAGCCAACCCCATTCCGCACCACCCAAGGCCGCGCGAAGTCCGAAGGCGAAGTCGCCATAATTCTTGGTCGCGAACTCCAAGGCGCTTTCGGTTGAGAGCGTGCCGTTTGTCAGTGCATCACGAAGGCCAACGGTTCGCCCGAATTGGATGCGCTCAAGCCAACGCGGGACAGAGCGATGGATGTGCGAGAGCGACGCTGCGCGAGCATCGATACATTCATGCACGAACGGGATGGCTTGCTCGGACAAGTGATTCGATATGAGCATCCTCATGTGGGACTTACCGAATCCCCAATCCGCCGCAATGACGAGCATCTCGCCCTTGGTTCCATCGCGAAGAAGCGAATCGGTCCGCGAATAAACTTCCTTTTCGATGCGTGCCGTTCCGACAGATAATGCCTTGGCAGCACGGCATGAAGTGGTTCCTGAGCGGAGAACCTGGAGGATTCGTCGAGCAGTACGGCACTCCTGCGGCGCTGAAGACGATTCATCATCCGTGCCTGGCGGGGAGGATGTACTTTCTTCATGGTTTGCTGGCCTTTGCCCGTTAGTGGTGACCTCCCCAGACCGGTCGGCAATGAACCACTGATACTCGCCGTTTTGAGCAACAAGCCCCCCCTTTGAGAGTTCACCGTACAGGAGGGAGTTCACGTCCGTCCTTGTCACAGAACGTCCCTGGCGGCAAAGCGCATCGGCAAGTTCACGGGCCTTCAATGGCGTAGCGGACGCGCTCAAGACCGCGAGTATACAATCTGTGATTTTTTCGCGCTCGTTGGCCATATCCACACCTTGCGTCTAGGATGCCTCGCAACGGACTTTACCGCTGGCTTTCATTGCCTCTATTCACCCTTGATCTCTCGCTCGCGTTCCTTTCGCATTTCTTCGGTACGGGCGGCAAGTTCACGGCGAAGGTCCTCGCCTAGCCGTCCCTCCAGAAGTTCCACCATGCACCGGCAAAGCAAACGCGGACGAGCAATCACATAGTTCCCCTTGGCCACGGCGCTGACCAAGGTATCGATGCGACCGAGGGCTTCTTCGCTTGGTTCGCCATTGGCCGATCTGAAGACCGAAACGACGTTCTCAGCGAGTGCCCGCAACTCTTTCTCACCCAGTTCGGTTGCATCGAGATTTACAACCGGGGCACGGTAATTGATCGCTCCCTTGCCGCTAAGCGAGGGCAACTCCTCGATGCGGTCTTGCAGGGCCTTGTAGCTCGGAAACAGGTCGGGATTCTCGAACATGTCCGGGGTCGCTGCGAGATAGATGCACGTTGACGGCGGCATCAGGTTCTCGTCATTCTGGTCCACCAGTTCCCGCAGCGTTTGAAAACTGTTATTCCTGCGGCGGCTCGTCTGGCCGGAAATTAGCTCGATTTCGTCAATTGCCAGATACAGTCCGCTGTATCCCGCTTCGCCAACCAGCAATGCGAACAGGCGGATAAGCTGTTCGGCATCTCCAAGTCCCAGCGGCTTCAGGACCGTCCGCGACGCTCTTGTCTTTGCCTGATTGGGAGAAGATGTCAGTTCGTTCGGATCGACGCTCAGCGACTCCCCTCCGCCAGCCAGCCAGTTCGCAAACTGGGCCATCAGCATG
>Ga0209598_10001067_pt1 | contig 22394 bp, 12 predicted proteins | sample M_140807_EF_Meta_FD_187317 | JGI IMG/M metagenome (GOLD analysis project Ga0209598, IMG submission 187317) | Freshwater microbial communities from Lake Montjoie, Canada to study carbon cycling - M_140807_EF_MetaG (SPAdes) (version 2) | ecosystem: Environmental > Aquatic > Freshwater > Lake...
TATGATATTTAAAGGTTTTTGTATTAATTTCGAGCATCTAAAAAATTGAAATAAAAATATTATGGCAGAGGTATTAAGAATGCCCCGTTTGAGTGATACAATGACTGAGGGTAAAATAGTTAGCTGGAACAAAAAAGTAGGCGATAAAATTAAACCAGGTGATGTATTGGCCGAAGTAGAAACTGATAAAGCTACTATGGAACTTGAAAGTTACAACGAGGGTACTTTGTTATATATTGGTGTGGAAGCAGGTAATGCAGTTATAGTAGATGGTATTCTTGCTGTAGTTGGAAAAGAAGGAGAAGAATTTCAATCTTTATTACAAGGAGCTCCAGTTGCTGCTGTTTCAACTCCAACTGAAGCAAAACCAGCAGAAGTAGTCGTTGAAACGGTTGCTGTAGAAGCGACAACATCTATTTCATCAAGCGATGACGACAGAATCAAAGCATCTCCATTAGCAAAGAAAATTGCAGCAGACAAAGGAATTGATTTAAGCATGTTAACCGGAAGTGGTGATGGTGGAAGGGTAATAAAAAAGGATGTAGATCAATATACGCCGAGTGCTGCTCAGCAAAGTTCAGCATCAACTGCAACCGTAGCAGCGTTTTTACCAAATGGAACGGAAGGACATACCGATATCGCATTAACACAAATGCGTAAAACCATTGCACGTAGATTAAGTGAAAGCAAATTCAGTGCGCCGCATTTCTATCTTACCATCGAACTTAACATGGATAACGCCATGACTTCTAGAAACGCAATCAATGAAGTAAGTCCGGTTAAAATATCATTCAACGATATGATCATCAAAGCATGTGCTTCGGCATTGCGTCAACATCCTGATGTAAACAGCAGTTGGATGGGAGATTTTATTCGTCAAAATCATCATATTCATATCGGTTCTGCATTGGCAATGCCTGATGGATTAATAGTTCCTGTAATTAAGTTCGCTGATCAAAAATCGTTATCGCAAATTGCCTCAGAAGCAAAAGGTTTGTATGCAAAGGCAAAAGACAAAAAAATACAACCAGCAGAATTTACAGGCAATACATTTACCATTTCTAATTTGGGTATGATGGATATTGAAGAATTTACTGCCATCATCAACCCACCAGATAGTTGTATTTTAGCTGTTGGGAAAATAAAAGAAGTAGTAGTGAAAAAAGGCGAAGGATTTGGCGTATCAAATTTCATGAAAGTAACGTTAAGTTGCGACCATAGAAGTGTTGATGGAGCAGTAGCTGCAAGCTTTTTACAAACGCTCAAGAAATTCATAGAAAATCCGGTAACCATGCTGGTTTAATATCTTTAAAGGCGGTTAATCCGCCTTTTTTTATGCCTAAACAAATTTTTATGGAGCACATCAATGAAAATCAATCTATCGTTTTATTTGATGGCGTTTGCAATTTGTGTAATTCAGCTGTAGCGTTTATCCTTAAACGAGATAAGAAAAAGATATTCAAACTCTCTCCATTACAAAGCAGTTTCAGTGAGGAATTAAATCAGCAATTCCATTTTAATCAACCACAATTAAATAGCATTGTTTTAATAGAAAATAACAAGGTATACTACAAATCCACCGCAGCATTAAGGGTGGTGAAAAAGCTAAATGGACCAATAAGATTACTCTACATTTTTATCATTATTCCCTCATTTATTAGAGATGCGGTTTATTCAGTCATTGCCAAAAACAGATACAAGTGGTTTGGGAAAAATAGTTGTGAGGTGGAAGAAGGTTTGTGAGGTTTGTGAGCTTCAATAAGTTCAACGGGTTCAAAAGGTTAGATTATTCCTTTGTTTTATATGCTTCCACTTTCTTATTCCTAATTTATTATTCTAATTAGTCTACCCCTATAAGGATAAATGAAAGTTCAAACTTCCGAAATTCTACACCAAACAACAAACACCATATAAAATACAATAAACGCTTTAATTCAACGCCAAACACCAAACGTTTTGAATGCCCAAATTGGAACGAAATCTATTCCAATATCTAGTATCCTGCACCTAGTTTCTTACCCATTCCCAAAAAAAATCCCGAACATATATACTAAACTTCCATTCATCTGCGTTATAGATGAGCAAATCCTTCTTTTTGGGAAGTATTGCATATAAATTAATCTAAAAATACCCAACATGAAAACCTTAAAACAAACCATTTTTGCATTATTTATTGGCCTGTGCGTTACCTCTGCACAAGCTCAAAAATCAAAAGAAGTAAAAAAATCGCTTTTTACCGAGTTTCCAGGAAGTATTGAGATTTCAAAAAACACATTAAAGAATACGTTGGTTTCAACGCCTGGTCAAATGGTATCAATTCCATTTAATGAAAAATTCATTTTTACTGGGAAAGTAATGAGCAATGAAATGAAATATGCTGATTTGCAAACAATGGTTATCAAATCTGAGCAATACCCAAATACGCTTTTTCAACTTTCTAGAATAATAAACAAAGACAACTCCATTTCATACGTAGGGAGAATTATGAACAATGAAGCAATGGAAGTGTATGAAATTAAAAACTATTTGGCGGATAATTACAGCCTGCAAAAAATAGATTTAGACAAAATACTTCAAGATTGTAGTTATTAATATTAAAATTTAAAACCTTAATCCCGATAAAAACAGACCAATGAAAAACTTTACCAAATCAATTTTAGTTATTTTAATAACCCTTTCGGCAAATTTTGCATTTGCATTGCCAAAATTAAACAGCCTTACCTCTGCAACCGCAACCATATTTTTAGACTTTGATGGGCAAACCGTTTCAAGTGCATATTGGAATGCTGGAAATAAATTATATTGTGCTGCACCATCATTAACAGATGCACAAATCACAGAAATATTTCAACGTGTGTCTGAAGATTATCGTCCTTTCAATGTTAACATTACAACAGATTCTACAAAATTTTTATCTGCTCCTTTATCAAGAAGAATTAGAATTATCATTACGCCAACAAGTAGCTGGAAGCCTAACGTAGGTGGCATTTCATTTGTAGGTTCATTTACTTGGGGCGATGATACGCCTGGTTTTGTATTCTCTGATCGTTTAGGACCAAATAATGCCAAATTCATTGCAGAATGTTGCAGTCATGAAAGCGGACATACTTTGGGATTATCACATCAATCTAAATACAATTCAGATTGCACATTAGCAGAAACGTATAGCACAGGAAACGGAACTGGAGAAATAGGATGGGCGCCTATCATGGGAAATAGTTACAATAGAAATATGACAGGTTGGAACAATGGTCCAACACCTTATGGATGTGCCAACACACAAGATAATTTAAGTATCATTACTAATGCAAACGGATTTGGATATCGTACAGATGACTATTCTGATTCTTTGGACGTAAATTCATACACTTTAAGCAGTACTTCTTTCAGCAACGACGGTATAATTACAACCAATAACGATAAAGATGTATTTAGAATACAATTCACACAAAGTTCAACACTTCATATTGATGCAACTCCATATAGCAATGGCGTTGGCAACAGCGGATCAAATCTTGACATCAAATTGTTGTTGTATAACGAATCAAAACAGTTAATCAGAACTTACGATCCATTAACATCATTATCTGTTAGTTTAGACACCAATTTAAAAACAGGCATTTACTATTTGGTCTTAGATGGCACTGGTAATGCTAATGCTAATAATTACAGTAGCATTGGTTCTTATACGATGACTGGATTTAGAAGTGCCTTACCAATAACTAAAGTATCGTTAACTGGTAGCTTAGTGAAAAATGCACATCAACTAAATTGGGATATTATTACAGATGAGCCTTTACAAAAATTAGAAATTGAAAGCTCATTAAATGGAGAGTTTTTCAGTAAAATTTCTACGATAACAAATGAATCAAAAGTATTTACATGCATGCCTACAGATAATAACAATAGGTTTTATCGTTTAAAAGCAACATCGGTTTATAATCAAATCATGTATTCTAATGTTATTTATCTAAAAGGAATTGAAACTAAAATAAAAGCATTCACAATTAGCAATATTGTATCTGATAAAATTTCATTAGCAGCTAACGAAAACTACCAATACAAACTAATGGATAATTATGGTAGAGTATTGGAAATAGGAAGCGGATATAAAGGAAATCAACAAATCAATATGATCGGAAAGAGTGCTGGTATTTATTTCCTACAAATTTTTGGAACAACACAAAAAATGACAGAACGCATTGTTAAACAATAAAAATAAACTTTTAAAATATGAAAAGCCGGCTTTTATAGTCGGCTTTTTTATTTTTTAAAACACGAAGACACCAATTTTTTGACAGGAAGAAGCGAGTTAAAGGAACTTCTTGAACCCACATTGAACTTATTGAACCTCTTTATACTCCCAACCTTAAACCATTAAAGCGATTTAAACTTTACTAGACACGAAGGCGCAAAGTTATTTTGTTTCACGCAAAGCGCTTACAGGATCAAGGACGCAAAGGGATTAAAGCAAAGGCGAACAAAGTTGTTTTTTAAAACGAATTTGCTAATAAATGGAATTTGCTTCCAACCTTTTGAACCCATTGAACGTATTGAGCCTCTTGAACAATTTTTTGAATAGAACGAGAAACAGAATGGGAATGAAGAAAAAAGTCAGAACTCAACAATCGCTTTCGCTATCATTTTCGTTCTGACTTTTTAGAACCTTTTCTACTGTATCACCACCTTACCCGTTTCCAAAACCTCGCCATTTACATCCGTAAGTGCCAAAGCATAAACCCCCGAGCTCAAATGTGAAGCATCCACATCCATGATTTGGTAAGATGCGGTAAGTATGAATGATTGCTTGTATACTCTTGCTCCTTTTGCGTCGTAAATTATAATAAATCTTGGTAAAGCATTATAAGGAACACCCTCAAATCTTACTTTAAACTTACCATTGTTGGGATTTGGGAAAATAAATGTGTACGTTAAAACAGTGTCTCTAACATTGATGTTCTCTGAACTGTTTACGCAACCATTTAAATCAACTACAGACACACTATAATTGCCTATAGAAGCAGACGTGACATTTATTGTACTTGCATTTTGACCTGTTACCAAGGTGCCATTATTATACCAACTATATGAATTAACACTGGCATTTACACTTGCTGTTAAACTAATATTTTGACCTGGGAAAATAACAGTAGAAGGTGATGCTGTTATTGAAATTAAAGGCAATTGATTTACAGTAAGCGTTGCAATATCTGAATTAATGCTATTACAAACATTGGCAACAACTACACGGTATTTATTATTGTTCATCGAAGAGGTTACGTTATTTAAAACGATGCTACTACTGGTTTCGCCTGAAACGTTGTTAAACACTGTACCACCATCTGTACTCACTTGCCATTGATACGTAATGTTTGCATCATTTGACGAAGCTGTAATAGTCACATTTTTTCCTACACAAACTGCAGTATTCGTTGGTTGAGCATTAATTGAAGGCCCGTTATTTATGGTTAATACAGCATTGGTAGATGTTGTTGCATTCGGACATGTTGTGCTATTTACAATTACATTATATTGATAATTGTTCATGGCATTTGTAACATTATTTATTGTAAGTGATGCATTTGTTTCGCCTGAAATATCTGTAAAACTTACACCGCCATCAGTACTCATTTGCCATTGGTAAGTTAAGTTCGTTCCAGAAACATTTACATTTAAACTTGCATTATCCCCCAAACAAACTGTAGCACTAGATGGTTGTGAAACTATCGTAGCTATTGGATTAACTGTTAAACTAACATTCGAAGTAACTATAGGTGTAGTACCACATCCCAATATATTTAAATGATACAATTGATTGTTCATTGATGAAGTAACATTGGTTAGATTTAATGTTGTAGCATTTGCACCTTGAATATCTGTAAACGTTGTTCCGCCATCGTCACTTACTTGCCATTGATAACTTTGAACAGTTCCAGACGTTTGTGCATTAAATGTTACATTTCCACCTGCACAAATGGTTTCTGAAACTGGCTCTGATACTATTGTTGGAGGAGTTGTAACTGTTAATGTTGCCGCTAATGAGGTTGCAGTTGATGGACAATCATTGGTTACGATAACTCTATATTTATTACCACTTATACTAAAATCAGCATTGTTAATTGTATAGGTTGCAGATGTTGCATCAATAATATTACTAAATGACAAACCTCCATCATTACTCACTTGCCATTGATATGTAGGATTTGTACCAGTAATTGTTGGCGTAAATGTTATATCTCCTCCAACACATGCTGTTATATCTGATGGAGGCGTTCCAATAGCTGCTGCAACACAAGTATTTTGTGGTGTGATGATCGTAAAAGTATCAGTTATGCCTACACGAGTGCCATTGCTTCCAAATAAATTACTTTGAATTTCTACTACAGCTTGATTTTTAAAGGCGATATCATCTACATACCATCCTTCCAAATTTGTACCTACATCTGTAGTGAATCTAAATCTGATTTTAATATTCTGATTTGCATAAGGCGTTAGGTTGACTTTTGTTTTTATGAATTTATTGTCACTACTTCCAGTCCATGCTCTTCTGCCGTTCAATAATGTAGTTGCATCCATAGTTGCAACATATCCACCTTTTAAGAAGTTAGGTTGCATATCGTTCCATGTAGCACCTCCATCAGTACTTGCTTCAATTACACCTCCATCATACGTGCTTTCGCAATTAAACCAATGACGGAAAGTTAGTGGTGGCGGTGTTGCACCAAGCGCAATCGCATTTGTTAACACCAATGATTGGTTGGATTCAACATCCAGATTAGTTGAAAAATATGATTTAGTAGGACTAAAACTTCTTGCACTTGAAACAATCCAGTTTCCAGCTGTTGTAGAAGTTGTTGTCCAATATGGTGAGGTGCTAGGACCATTTGCTGAATCCTCAAATAAACTTACGGTAGGGAAATAACTTCCTGGATTTGTTCTTACGGTAAATGAATATTGTTGTGTTTGTCCTGCTGCTTGTGTTACCGTAAAGCTTACAACCCTATTACCTGCATTATACGTTCCGCCACTTACATAAGTTACGTTTGTTGGTAAAGTATCTGTAAGTAAGAAATTCGTTATGCCTCCACAATTATCTGTAGTAATGGTGTTGGTGTAAGTAACATTATCTCCTTCCAAAACTTGTTGCACACTTTGTGACAATCTTAATGTAGCTGTTCCAACTGTAAAGTCTGCTACCTGATCCGTTACACTTCCAGATGAACCTTGAGAAGCAAAAGCACCCATCCCTCTTCTTCTGAATGCTTCCCAAATGGCGCATAAATGTGCTCCACCATATAAAATTTGATCTGCTTCTAAAATACCATTTCTAGCATCAATAAATCCTGGGCTGCATGGTTGAAGCTTCATTCCTTCTGTTACCAATCGCAATGCAATGCTGTTACCACCTTGATTAACGGTATCAAATAGATTTGGGTTAATAAATCCTACCTGATTAATGATATTCCAAGTCATATCCCAAAGCGCAGCACACCAAATTTCACCTCTATCATGAACTGCTGTAGGAATCGTGGCTGCATATACTTTGTTGTTAACATTAAAATTGGTGCAATAACGTTGCGAACGAATACCTACAGAAGAAGCGGATTGTCCTGAAGCATAAGTGCCTATGGACCTTGGCGTACTAAAGCCAGTTGTTAGCGTTGATGTCGCCCAATTTTGTGTGTACATCAATGAATAATAATCACTCCAACCCTCACCCATTTGTTCTGTGTTTTGTAAACATCCCGCTTGTGATGGTCCACCAGTTAAACGATTTGAAATACCATGTGCAAATTCATGACTGATGATGCCATTATCTACATCACCATCTTTTTGAACACCATTTCCCCAAAGATACATTTGCATTCTTCCACTTCCACCATCAGCTGGCGTAGCAAAATTGGCATTATTTGTTCCAGAGCCATCTTGAGCATCTGCAAGTACATAATCATTTTCAGCTCCACCACGGCCAAGGTTAGACGCTTGGAAATTCCCAGACACTTCATCAAATCCATATTGATAACTTAAATCGTGGATGATGTTATTCCAATAAAATAAATTGGTGGTATTGAATTGCTGATTGGGTACAGGTGAGGTTTGAGTTGGTGTAACGGTATAGTTTGGTGTAAATTCAAAAGCCAAAGGATCTGAAGGTGTTGTTGAATTAGCTGGAATTCCAGTTCCATTATTACCATTTCTATCTTCTTGTGCCCAAACATTATTTCCTCTGGTATAATTAAAATCCAATGTGCCGTTGTTATGCCATTTTAATGTAGTTGCATTTCCAGCAGTTAAACTCCAAGGATTTGTTACCACAGCATGCGCACCACCGGTGTGTTGTGGACTTTCTGCAGGATAAGGAATAACACGGTATGTAACGGTGTTTACAATACTTGGACTGTTCTCTAGAAGATTTGATTTTGAAAAGAGGGATGCAATATTTTCTAGAGAAAAAATATCATTTTTTGGGTGTTCATTTAAATGAAAAATATCGATTTCAGGTTCACCCCAGTTACAAGTCACTGTATAATTATCAATACCAACTATCGAATTGTCGTTTGCATTTACGCGCACCATCCAATAATCAGAAGCATCTGTTGGGATTAAATATACTTGCCAACAAAGCACCAGTTTTTTCCCGTCTTCAACTGGCACCCAAATCAATTCAGCCGTTATATTTTCTCTTGATACATTCATTTTATCAAAAAAAACTTTATGCCCATTTTTTTCAATTTTGATGATGTCAAGATTTCTAGAAGTTGATATTTTGCGATCCCGCATTGCTGATAAAACAGCAGCTGTTGCATCAATTGAAGGGATTCCATTATTACCTAATGTTCTTTTTTCAATTCCTGAAATTCTACTTCCGGCTTTAGAAACCAATTTTCCACTTTTAAATGCCAACGTTTGAATTTGATTGTAAATTGGTAAACCCAAATGCGATTGCTGCACATAAACCATTTGCAGATTTGAATAGTTATTGTTGTAAGCATCGCTAATAATTGAGTTATTTAAATCAGTTGCATTTAATCCAAGCTCAATGCTGTTTTGTTGTAACAATTTGAATGCGTCAACCTCAGAAATATTCTGAGCGAAAATGGTGTTGATGGATAAAACAGAAAAAATAACGAGTAGAATTTTTTTCATATAAAATATTCGATTTTGGTTTATAAAATCGCGGCGTAAAATACGTCTTTTTTGCCACTAACTACTGCCTGTTTAATAAAAAAAGGGTCTCTTTGAAGAGACCCTTAACAATTTTAAAATGTGTTTTTTTATAACTTGATTAATTTTCCTGAATTAATTTTGTTCCCTTTACTATCATTAACCATAATCATATACGTCCCAGCAGCTAATTTTTTAGCAATCACTTCAATCTTTTCATAAGCTGAAGTTAGATTGAAAGATTGTGAGACAACCTTTGCTCCCTTAGCGTCAAACATGGTTATTTTTCCTGATTGGCTTTGACCCGTTCCAAAAAACTGAATGTAAAACTGTCCATTATTTGGATTAGGATAAATAAACATGCTACTTGTGGCCGAATCACCAATAATTAAACTGTTTGAAATATTATTACATGTTAAAATTGCCGATGCGGTATATGTTCCTTTGTCTTCAAAACCTACTGTTAACGAATTTCCATTTACACCAGAAATCAAATTGCCATTTTTATACCAATTGAATGAAGTACTTACTGGAATTGAATTTGCGGTTAATGTTGTGGAAAGCCCAGGATATAAATTTCGAAATGGTTGAGCTTGAATGGTTACAATAGGTGATGCCGAAATATTTAATGTTGCTGTTGTGCTAACGTTTCCACAAGGATTAGCTGATACAATAACCCTAAACTTATTGTTGTTCATACTTGTGGTAATTCCAGACAACATTAGCGTATTATTTGTAGCGCCACTAATGTTCGTATAGCTAGCACCGTTGTCTATACTTACTTGCCATTGATATTGTACGTTTGTTCCTTCTGCCGAAATGCTAAATGATGCATCTGATCCAGCGCATCCTGAAAAATCAGAAGGATTGCTCAAAATATTTGCTTGAGGCAAAACTGTTAAAACTGCGGCATTTGTTGATATTGAAGTCACCGAACAACTTGTGTTTAATTTCACACGATATTGGTTGTTGTTCATTGATGCTAAAACATTTGTAACATTTAAACTAGAGGTTGTAGCGCCAGAAATATCTGTAAATGTTACCCCGTTATCCGTACTGATTTGCCATTGGTAACTTAAATCAGGGCCCGTAGCTTCTGCACTAAAAGAAACGGCATTTCCAGGACAAGTAGATTGGTTAGTTGGATTTGAAACAATTGAAGCTTGAGCATTAACCGTTAATGTTGCAGCAGGTGATAAAACTGAAGCAGAACAAGTATTTGACAATAAAACCCTAATTAAATAATTGTTCATACTTATTCCTACATTATTGATTGTTATACTCGCTGCAGTAGCGCCTGAAATATCATTGAATGTTATCCCTCCATCAGTACTCATTTGCCATTGATATTGTACGTTATCTCCTGTTGCTTCTATGCCAAATACGGCAGCATTTCCTACACAAGCTGTTGTATTTGATGGTGCAGTTAATATCGAAGGCAAACTGGTAACATTTAACAATGCAGTAGCTGAATTTAATCCAACCGCACTGCAACTAAATATCACCGCTCTGTATAAATTATTGTTTAAAGAAGGTGAAACGCTGTTTAATTGGTATGATGCATTTGTTGCTCCTGTAATATTTGTAAAGCTAATGCCGCCATCTGTGCTTACTTGCCATTGATAGCTAACATTATTTCCTGCTGTTGTTACGGCAAAATTTATGTTTGTGCCTTCGCAAATGGTTTGACTTATTGGCTGACTGGTTATTGTTGCAGGTTCGCTTACCAATAATGTAGCTGATGTTGAAGTTACATTTGACGCACAGTTATTGCTGATTTTTACTCGGTATTTATGGTTATTAAACACATTGGTTATTCCACTTAACAATAAGCTACTTGTTGTTGCACCTGAAATATCATTGAATGTAATACCGCCATCTATACTTACTTGCCATTGATATACCAGTTCACTTCCCGAAGCTACCACTGAAATTGTAGCATTTCCGCCACTGCATGCATTAACATTGTTTGGTTGTGTAGCAATGGTTGCTAGATTACTTACGATTAATGTTGCCGGATTTGAAATAACTGGTAAAGTACTGCAACTTGAAATGACTACTCGGTATTTATTACCTGTTTGAACTGCAGTAGCATTAATTAGCGTGTATGTATTACCGGTAGCTCCTGTAATGTCCGTAAAATTTACGCCACCATCTGTACTCACTTGCCATTGATATGTATTTGGATTCCCATTTGCTAATACACTAAAATTCGCATTTGTTCCTAAACACGCAGTAACACCTGATGGTTGATTTACAATTTCTGCTGGTAAACCAACATGTAAAATTGCTGTTGTAGATGTAGCTGTTGATGGACAAGCGTTACTGATTTGTACACGATATCTGTAATTTTCCATGCTACTTGTAACTGCGTTTAATACAAGCGATGAAGTTGTGGCTCCTGAAATATCTGTAAAATTGATTCCTCCATCAGTACTTATTTGCCATTGATAAACAGGAGATGTGCCATTTGCTACTACACTAAAATTAACTAGAGAACCTACACAAGCTGTAATGTTATTTGGTTGTGCATTTACAGCAACATTAGTACAAGTAACGGTTTGAACAATCTTAGTAACCGTATCTGAATAATTCACACGCGTACTAGTACCATCAAATAAACTAGATCGAATATTGACAACTGGTTCTTGTTTCAACAATACATCATCTACAAACCAACCGGTTCCTCCTATTGTTGAGTTAGACCCAAATCTGAATCTTAATTTTACAGATTGACTAGCATAACTACTAAGGTTAATCGAACTTTTAATAAAACCGCCCGAATTTCCAGACCAAGCATTTCTATTTGCCAAAGGATTTGCGCCAGTAGTACCAAGTACGCTATTATAATATCCGCTTGTTATTTTGTTGGTTAGATCAAGCCAAGTAGTGCCATTATTTGTCGATATTTCCACTAAGCCGCCATCAGTTTTTGATTGCGTATTAAATGAATGATTAAAGCTGAAAGATGACGTTCCAGTTCCTAATGCAATGGCATTTGTTGTTTCTAATTTTTGATCGGAGGTAGTTGCTGCGTTATTGGTAAACAATGCATTTGGAGCACTCTGACTTTGAACGTTAGAAACTGTCCAAGTGTTTGCCGTTGTTGAACTTGCTGTTAAAGTTGCAGGTATTGAAGTGCCCGTTATTTGTTCATCTAATAAAGTAACTGGCGTGAAATAACTACCCGCGTTTACAGAAACAACATATGAAAATGATTGAGTTTGTGCTGTAGCAAAACCAACAGGGAAACTAACAACCCTACTCGCTGCATCATAAGTTCCACCAGAAACATAAGTTACATTTGTTGGAAGCGTATCCCTTAAAACGTAACCTGTTAAAGGACTACAGCTGCTAACAACACTTGTAAAGGTTATGCTTTGCCCTTCAAGTGCTTCGCTGATACTTTGCGTTTTAGATAGTTTAATGAAAGGCGTATAATCTGCCACTTGATCTGTAACACTTCCTGAAGAACCTTGTGTAGCTTTTTCACCCATACCTCTTCTTCTAAATGCTTCCTTAATTGGACAAGTATGAATACCACCATATAAAAGCGAATCCGCTTTTAAAATGGCATTTCTTCCATCAATAAAACCTGGACTACAAGGTTGAATTTTCATGCCTTCTGTAACAAGCTTCATCGCAATGTTATTTCCACCAGTTGAATTTGCATCATATATATTTGGATTAATAACTCCTGTTTGATTGATAATATTCCAAGTCATATCCCAAATTGTAGCACACCAAATTTCACCAAGATCATGCACTTCAGTAGGTATCGTAGATGCGTAAACTTTGTTGTTGATGTCAAACTCTGTACAATATTGTTGTGACCTAATGCCACTTTGGCTTGGTGTTTGCCCTACAACATAATTGCCAATTCCTCTTGGAAAAGAACCCGTATTCAAATTAGCAGTTGCCCAATCTTGTGTAAGCATCAATCCATAATAATCGCTCCATCCTTCACCCATTTGCTCTGCATTATTTAAGCAAGAAGAATTTCCAGGACCACCTGTTAAACGTATGCTCAAACCATGAGCGTGTTCATGACAAACTACGCCGTTATCAACATCCCCATCAATACTAGGACCAACAGCCAATGTGACATTTAGATTATTGGCCAACTGATTTTTAAAAGTAAGTCCATCATTTAAAGTAACCATTACTGCAGGAATCGTGATTGTATTGTCCGTTCCACCCATTGTAATTGGTGCACCTTGTACATTGTTTACCATGATTACGCCTATTGCACCTGCATCTTGAGCGTTTTTAACTTTGATTGTGAAATTGCAATTCCCTCTATCTATTAATGCAATTTTACCTAATACTGTATTTGCTGGAACACCCAAGCATCCTTCATGTGTAGTTCCTGCTGCATTATCATTGTAATACACTACTTGTCCGGTACGCGGACCAACATTAATTAATTTATTTGCAGTACTGAAATTACTTTCTATAGCTTGATATTGACCAGCGATTGAAGCAGGCGTATTTACTTTCAATGATGGAATTGAATTCCACAAATACATTTGCATTCTTCCACTCGCCCCATCTGCAGGTGCAGAAAAATTGGCATTATTTGTCCCACTTCCATCTTGCGCATCCGCTAACACATAGTCATTCCCAGCGCCTCCACGTCCTTGATTATTGGCTTGATAGTTACCCGATACTTCATCAAAACCATACTGATAAAGCACATCGTGGAAAATATTGTTCCAATAAAACAAATTGGTGATGTTAAATGACTGATTAGGTACACTGATATTTGTAGATGGCGACAACGTAAAGTCTGGTGTAAAATCAAAGCTCAATGGATCTGATGAAGTTGTTGATGTGGCTGGATTTCCGGCTGTATTGCTACCGCCATTATCTTCCCTTGCCCAAACATTATTTCCACGTGTATAGTTATAATCTGCTGTTCCAGTACTGTGCCATTTTAAACTTGTTGCATTTCCAGGTGCCGCTGTCCATGGATTTGTTACCAATTGCGGTGTTCCTCCAGGGTGAATTGGACTTTCAGCGGGAAGTTTAATAACCCGATAAGTTGCACTGTTTACAATTGCTGGACTTGAATTTATAAATTCATTTAACCCAAAAACAGGCGCGTCTAATTGGGTTGATTTATTTTGTTTGTTTAACAAAACAAAATTGTTGCGTTCCCAAATTTTGTGGCTTTCCTTTTTGTTTGACTCCCAATCGCAGTAAACCGTTAGATTGTTTTTATTGATGATTTTATTTTCATGTGCATCAACTCTTATCACCCAATAATCTGATGTGTTTTTAGGAACCAAGTAAATCTGCCAAGCAAGCTTAACTTCATTTGCATCATTCAAAGGCACCCACATTAATTCTGCTGTAATATTTTCTGTTGCAATATTTGCTTTGCCAAAATTGTATTTCCTACCAGGTAAAACTGTAGCAGCATTTAGCGAAGATGGAATGAAAATGTTATGCGCTTTCAATGCTGTAATTAAAGCATCTGTTGGTGTAATAGAAGGAAAAACACGAATCTGCTTGGTTAATGCATCAATATTCTCAATGCGAAAACCTTCATTAGATACAAGGGTTTCATCTTTAAATACAATCGTTTTTAATTGATTAAAAATCGGCAACCCATTATGTGATTGTTGTAAATAAATGAACGTCAAGCCAGATGAAGGACTTTTATACGCATTTGAAATGATTGAATTGTCAATATCTAGACTTGTCAATCCAATATTTGCTTTGTTCTTTTCGAGCAAATCAATTACAACTTGTTTGTTTAAATCCTGTGCTTTTGCAAAAAAACTTGAAAGCAACGCAATTACAACCAATAACTTTTTCATTAATTTAAATCATTTAGGATAATAAAATCTGTTTCTTAATTTGTTTGTACATCACAAAAAAGAAATGAGGCGTAAGTTATAGCTTATTTTAATTCGAATATTTTTGAAAAAAATTATATTTGAAATAATACAGCCTTTAATACCTAAATTTAGACTTCGTTTTTCAATGTTTCTTTTAAAAATAGGCCTTTCTGTAAAATTATATTCTATATTAATTTGGCCGTTGCATATATTTTTACTTTTTCTTGTTTCTTTTTTTGTCATTCATGTCTTCAACCTTACCTTTGCCACCGATTTTAAAAGGTGACGCTTCAATTGATTCGTTAACCTGCTTATTCAGTTTTAATATTCAATTTTAATATTATGGTAGAAATCAAACCAGATGAAATTTCGGCGATACTTCGCCAACAACTAAGCAACTTTAATGTAGGTGCTAGTTTAGAAGAAGTGGGTACTGTACTTCAAATTGGAGATGGTATTGCACGTATTTACGGACTTAACAATGTTCGTTCGGGAGAATTGGTGGAATTTGATAATGGCGTTAAAGCAATTGCCTTAAACCTTGAAGAAGACAATGTGGGTGTGGTATTGATGGGTGATAGCGGCGAAATCAAAGAAGGCGACAAAGTAAAACGTACAGGTCAAATCGCGTCTATTAAAGTAGGTGAAGGAATGAGCGGTCGTGTTATCAATACTTTGGGAGAACCAATTGATGGTAAAGGTCCACTTAAAGGTGAATTGTATGAAATGCCATTGGAGCGTAAAGCACCAGGGGTAATTTTCAGAGAGCCAGTTAAAGAACCTTTACAAACAGGTATCAAAGCGATTGATGCGATGATTCCAGTTGGTCGTGGACAACGTGAGTTGATTATTGGTGATCGTCAAACAGGTAAAACAGCCATTGCAATTGATACCATCATCAATCAGAAAGAATTTTACAAAGCAGGACAGCCTGTTTACTGTATATATGTAGCTATCGGACAAAAAGCATCTACCATTGCAGGTATCATGAAAACGTTAGAAGAAAACGACGCAATGGCATATACAACTATTGTTTCGGCTTCTGCATCTGATCCCGCTCCATTACAGTTCTACGCTCCATTTGCGGGTGCTGCCATTGGCGAATTCTTCCGCGATACCGGTCGTCCAGCTTTAATCATCTATGATGATTTATCAAAGCAAGCGGTGGCTTATCGTGAAGTTTCTTTGTTGCTTCGTCGTCCACCAGGTCGTGAGGCTTATCCAGGAGACGTATTCTATTTGCATAGTCGTTTACTAGAAAGAGCTGCGAAAGTGGTTTCTAAAGATGAAATCGCTCAACAAATGAATGACTTACCTGCTTCTATCAAGCATTTGGTAAAAGGTGGTGGTTCATTAACTGCACTTCCAATCATTGAAACGCAAGCGGGTGACGTATCTGCTTATATTCCTACAAACGTAATTTCTATTACCGACGGACAGATTTTCCTTGAAAGTAATTTGTTTAACGCAGGTATTCGTCCTGCTATTAACGTAGGTATCTCCGTTAGTCGTGTGGGTGGTAATGCGCAAATTAAATCAATGAAAAAAGTAGCTGGTACGTTGAAATTAGATCAGGCGCTTTACCGTGAATTAGAGGCGTTCTCTAAATTCGGTGGAGATTTGGATGCTGCTACTAAAAATGTAATTGATAAAGGTGCAAGAAACGTGGAGATCTTGAAACAAGCTCAGTATTCTCCTTTCTCAGTAGAAAAACAAGTAGCCATCATTTATTTGGGTACTCAAGGTTTATTGAAAAACGTAGCTGTAAAAAATGTAAAGGCTTTTGAAGAACATTTCTTACTTGAAATGGAAAACAAACACGCTGATATTTTAGCAGAATTTAAAAAAGGAAATTTGCCAGAAGATGGTTTGAAGAAAATGATAGAATTGGCAAATGGCATAGCTACTCAGTACAAATAATTAATCATTTTAAATACAAAATCTTAAGGAGTCGAATTATTCGGCTCCTTTTTTGTTTTTAGACTTCGACCTTTTTGCTATTTTGTCAGTAAAAATTATTGGAACAATATTTGAAACTTGCAAGAAAAAAATTTATGACAATAGGCATCATTTTTATCTCTGTTATTTTTATGGTTATTGGAATGGCAGTTCAATCGCAGCTTAAATCTAAGTTTAAAGAATACAGTCAAGCACCAACAAGCAGTCATTTAAGTGGTCAAGAGATCGCAAAAAAAATGCTAAACGACAATGGGATTTACGATGTACAAATCACGTCTGTTGAAGGTTCTTTAACAGACCACTACAACCCAATGAATAAAACCGTAAACCTGAGTAGAGATGTTTACGAAGGTAGAAACATTGCCGCAGCGGCAGTAGCAGCGCACGAATGTGGACATGCGGTACAACATGCAACAGCTTATTCGATGTTGATGCTCAGGAGCAAATTGGTTCCAGCTGTACAAATCAGCAGCACCTTATCTCAATGGGTAATCATGGCTGGCATTGGCTTCATCGGATTTGGCGGAGGAAATTCAACCATATTGTTAATAGGTATTGTGTTGTTTGCCATAACCACATTATTTTCATTGGTAACGCTACCCGTTGAATTTGATGCATCTGCAAGGGCGTTGAAATGGTTGGATAATGCCAATATTACCAATGCGCCAGAACAAGAAAAAGCAAAAGATGCATTGAAATGGGCTGCATTAACATACGTAGTTGCCGCATTAGCTTCGATTGCCATGCTGGTTCAATATATTTTAATTTATGTTGGCAGAAATAGAGATTAAAGCAATTAAATTAAAAAGTGAAAATTAAAAATTAAAAAAGGATCTTCAAATATTTTGTCTTTTTACTTTTACTTTTTACTTTTTTCTCATTTCATGAAACTTATCATCATTTTAATAGCGGATAATTAATAACTTAGCAACATTATCACCCAATCAAAACAATACATTTTATAACCAATCAATTAGTACCATGGAATTTGGAAAAGAATTTGAAAAATATGCAGTAAAACATATGGGTGTTAGCAGCAACACCTTACATAGTTATATCAATCACAACGTTACAAACCTTACACCAAACATTATCGAGGAGCGTCCTATGAATGTGGCTGTTATGGATGTGTATAGTCGTTTGATGATGGATAGAATTATTTTTTTAGGATACCCTATTAATGATGAAGTTGCAAACATCGTAACTGCTCAATTGCTTTTTTTAGAAAGCACCGACCGTACACGTGATATTCAAATGTATATCAATAGTCCGGGAGGAAGTGTGTATGCAGGATTAGGTATGTACGACACCATGCAATTCATTACTCCAGATATTGCTACGATATGTACAGGAATGGCAGCAAGTATGGGCGCTGTATTAATGTGCGCAGGTGCAAAAGGCAAACGTACTGCTTTAAAACATAGTCGTATCATGATGCACCAACCAAGCGCAGGTGCAGGTGGTCAGGCTACTGATATTGAAATTACAGTTAATGAAATTCGTAAAATTAAAAAAGAACTTTACGAAATCATTGCCAATCATACAGGTCAACCTTTTGATAAAGTTGCTATTGATTGCGACAGAGATTATTGGATGACTTCAACAGAAGCAAAAGAATATGGCTTAGTAGATGAAGTGTTGATCATGAACCCAAGGAAATTAAAAAAAGACTAGTATAAACCGATAATAATAAAATTATGAATTACAATAAAACTAATATTCGTTTGGAAGATGACGCACCAATGGATTCACCAGAAAATCCAATGGAAAAAATGATGAGTGGCTGGATGTTTGATAAAAAATTTATTGAACAACGCAAAGTGTTTTTATGGGGTGCGGTAGAAGATAAAACGGCTAAAGACATTACGGATCGTTTGCTTTATTTAGAAGCCATTGACCCAGGAAAAGAAATCACTTTTTATATCAATAGTCCAGGTGGCGTAGTAACGAGTGGAATGGTTATTTACGATACCATGCAAATGATATCATCGCCAGTTAGTACGGTTTGTATGGGAATGGCAGCAAGCATGGGGAGTATATTATTAAGTGGCGGACAAAAAGGCAAAAGATTTATTTTCCCTCATGGAGAAGTGATGATACATCAGCCTAGTGGTGGAGGAAGAGGAACAAGTGCAGACTTAGAAATCATGGCGGTACAAATGCAAAAAACAAAAGAAATGGGCGCGCAATTGTTAGCTGATAATTGTGGTCAAACTTTCGAAAAAGTAATGACAGATTTTAATAGAGATTACTGGATGAATGCAGAAGAATCAATCGCTTATGGAATAGTGGATCATTTGCTTGAGAAGATATAGGAAACGAGGTTTGTGAGGTTAATGAGGTTTGTGAGGTTTGAGAGGTTAAAGACGTTTAAGAGGTTTGGAACGTGTAATAACGTTTCAAACCTTTTTGTTTTATTTAAGGATTTTTCTGTAAATGTTGATGTTATCTCTAATCATCAAAAAACTTAAGATAAAATCAATATAAAAACGCTCACTAAAAACTTTAACCCCTTGTTCTACTTTCGAATATTTTTTACAGTTAGAAAATCCAACCTCAAAAACCTCACAAACTTCAAAAACTTCAAAAACTTCTCAAACCTCACAAACCTCTTAAACGTCTAAAACCTCTTCATCTTCCAAAAAAACCTCTTTTAAATTTCCACATTTTTACATCCCTTCGTTATCTTTGTTACCTTACTTTCAATAAATAATCTATGGCTAAGCAACAATCATTGCATTGTTCATTTTGCGGCAGAAATCGCGATGAAGTTAAAATACTAATTGCCGGTCAAGATGGCCATATTTGTGAAAATTGTGTAGAACATGCACAAGAAATTATCAAAGTAGAAGTTGTACCTCAAAAATCTGATGACAAATCGGGATCGTCAAATAAAATAACGGTTAAAAAGCCGATTGAAATCAAAGCTTTTTTGGATGAATATGTAATTGGTCAAGACGATGCGAAAAAGGTATTGGCTGTGGCTGTGTATAATCACTACAAACGTATAAATCAAATAACAGAAAACGATGTTGAGATTGAAAAAAGCAATATCGTTATGGTTGGAGAAACGGGAACAGGAAAAACACTTTTAGCAAAATCTATTGCACGCATGTTGAATGTACCATTTGCTATTGTAGATGCTACTGTTTTTACTGAAGCCGGATATGTAGGAGAAGATGTAGAAAGCATGTTGAGTAGATTGTTGCAATCATGTAATTACGATGTAGAAAGTGCGGAAAGAGGAATCGTTTTTATTGATGAAATTGATAAAATTGCGCGTAAAAGCGACAATCCTTCTATTACTAGAGATGTAAGTGGAGAAGGCGTTCAACAAGGTTTATTAAAGCTTTTAGAAGGTGCTGAAGTGTTGGTGCCACCACAAGGAGGTAGAAAGCATCCCGAACAAAAAATGGTGAAAGTAAACACCCAAAATATTCTTTTTATTTGTGGCGGTGCTTTTGATGGCATCGATAGAATCATTGCAAAAAGAATCAATACAAATGCAATCGGCTTCAATGTAAATAAAGAATTGCAAGATTATCAACAAGACAATCTTTTGCAGTTTATTAATGCTGTAGATTTAAAGCAGTTTGGATTGATTCCTGAATTATTAGGTCGTTTGCCGGTGGTTACTTATCTAAACCCATTGGATGTGCTAACGTTAAGAAGTATATTAACAGAGCCCAAAAATGCTTTGATCAAACAGTTTATCCGCTTGTTTGAATTGGAAGGCATTAAACTAACTTTTGAGCCAGCCGTTTTTGAGTTTATGGTTCAAAAAGCATTGGAATATAAATTAGGCGCTAGAGGATTAAGAAGCATTTGCGAAGGGATCTTAACGGATGCCATGTTTGAATTGCCTTCACAAAAGGTAACAGAATTTAATGTCACTTTGGAATATGCTGAAAACAAATTCAGTATCACCAAAATGGGCATTTTAAAAGTTGCATAATTAATTCAATAGTTTTTCTTTCATTTCTATCGAAATATTACGCGCAATAAATTAATTTCGTTTTTTTAATTTTTATAAAAAAAATATAATGGTAGATGTTATTTTAGGTTTACAATGGGGAGATGAAGGGAAGGGTAAAATCGTAGATTATTTTGCAAAAGATTATGATCTAATTGCACGATTTCAAGGTGGCCCAAATGCAGGACACACGCTTTATATAGGCGATAAAAAAGTTGTCTTGCATCAAATCCCGAGCGGTATTTTTCATCAAGATAAAATCAACCTTATTGGTAATGGTGTAGTATTAGATGTGGTTACATTTAAAAAAGAATGTGAAGCTGTTGCTGCGTTTGGTGTTGATTATAAGAAGAATCTTTTTATCAGTGAAAGAACACATTTGATTTTGCCAACACATAGGGCGCTGGACAAAGCAAGTGAGCTTTCAAAAGGATTAGACAAAATTGGCAGTACACTTAAAGGTATCGGTCCAGCATACATGGACAAAACTGGTAGAAATGGTTTAAGGGTTGGCGATATTTTACATCCCGATTTTATGGAGATGTATAATAAACTTCGCGCCAAGCATTATCAATTGTTGGGGAATTTTGATTTTCAAGAAGAAATTACAGAATGGGAAAACGCATTCTTTGAAGCCATTGAATTTATTAAAGGATTTAAAATTGTAAATGGAGAATATTTTATCAATGAAAAAATAAACAAGGGGATGCGCGTACTTGCTGAAGGTGCGCAAGGAAGTATGCTAGATGTTGATTTTGGTACATTTCCTTTTGTTACCAGCAGCAATACCATCTCTGCGGGCGTTTGCTCTGGTTTAGGCATTGCACCTCAAAAAATAAAAGAAATTATTGGCATCACAAAAGCATATTGTACACGCGTTGGAAGCGGCCCTTTCCCTACCGAACTTTTTGATGAGAAAGGAGATTTTTTAAGAAAAACAGGAAACGAATTTGGCAGTACCACGGGAAGGCCTAGACGTTGTGGATGGATTGATTTGGTTGCGTTAAATTTTGCTTGCATGATTAATGGTGTTACACAAATTGTAATGACTAAAGCGGATATAATGGATGAATTAGATACGCTAGAAGTTTGTACAGGGTATATTGTAAATGGTGTTGAATCAAAGCAGGTTCCTTTTCAAATGCACAACTTAGATTTAAAGCCGGTATACCAATCTTTTAAAGGATGGAATAAAAACATTTCTAACATAAAAGAAATTTCAGACATGCCTGAAGAAATGAAAACATATATTTCATTCATCAATGCTTATCTAAATGTAGAAGTAAAATACATCAGTAACGGTCCTGGAAGAGAGCAACTGATTGTTGCATAAAATATTTTAAAAAAACTTGCAAAAATATTTGGCTATTTAAAAATCTCGTGGAAATTTTACATAACTAATCCTGTATAGAAATGGCAACAAAAAAAGAAAGCGAAAAAAAGACAACAAC
>Ga0209598_10001069_pt1 | contig 22369 bp, 21 predicted proteins | sample M_140807_EF_Meta_FD_187317 | JGI IMG/M metagenome (GOLD analysis project Ga0209598, IMG submission 187317) | Freshwater microbial communities from Lake Montjoie, Canada to study carbon cycling - M_140807_EF_MetaG (SPAdes) (version 2) | ecosystem: Environmental > Aquatic > Freshwater > Lake...
TTTAATGATCTGTCTGAATCGTTATAACCAGCGGCATATTGGTCTATATCAAAATCTTTTCTTTCTGCCCAATAGAATAAGTTTCTACCTACAATAGAGAAGGTAGCGCCTTTTACAAATTTAGACTTACCTAAGAATTTGGCAGGTAAAGAATAGGCTAAATTTACTTCTCTTAATTTAACAAATGATCTTGATGTCATCCAATATTCTGCTATATTACCAACACCACTCGCTCCTGCATAAGACTGAATACCTGCAGCTACATCATTAGGAGCAAATGTTAATTCAGATAAATTAGTAATTAAGCCGCCTGCATATTTTGGTGTTCCAGAAACCAATTTAACCCCTTGACCAATAAATTTTTTGGTGAATGCAACAGTGTTGTTATTAGTAGACTGCCACTCAGCTAAACGTGCAGCACCAAATTCACCTGTAGCTGATTCTATTGCTGTACCACCATTCATACCATCATGGTAAATGCCATCGTAAATAACACCACCAATACGACCATCAAATTGGAAACTAAAACTAACATTCTTTACAGAAAATTTATTATTAACTCCAAAAGTAAAGTCTGGATTTACATTTCCTAAAAATTTATTATTAGTAATATCTGTTGGCGCTCTTAATGGTGTACCTCCGTTAAAAATGATAGTATTTGTAGCATCTCTTACAAATGCTGTACCATAGAAAGCATCTAATCTTTCACCCACTTTATAGTTGTGTCCATTCAATGATAATTCAGTTTCAGTACCATATATTTCTTCTAGGGTTTCTTTATATGTTGCGTAGTTTAAAGCAATGTCCCAGTTTAATCCTTTTTCAGATTTTAAAACTGCACCTGTTAATGCAATTTCAAAACCTTCTTTTTTAGAAGTAATACCATTCACATTTTGAGAACTATATCCTGTTGAAGGTGCTACTGGTAATGCGTAAATTTGAGGTCCGTTCATAGATTGGAAATAAGTGAAGTCTAATCCAATTCTATTTTTAGCAAATTTCAAATCAATACCACCCTCTAAAGAAGTTCTATTAAAAGGCTTGATAGTAGGATTGGCAATAGTATTTGAAAAATTCACAGAAGGTAAACCGTTGTAAGTAGATACAAAACTGTAGTTATTTTGGTTGGCATAATTAGGCCCATCATAAGATGAATATAATTCAGCTCCGTACCCTAATAAACCACCATTTAGATCTCTACCAGTAATTGCCATAAATGCAGAAGGCACAGTTGCTTGGGTTAAACCACCTTTAACATCTGCATATGAAGTTCTTAGTTTTGCAAAGCTAATAAAGGAAGGAATTTTAATATAATCGCTAAGTACTGTGCTTAAAGAAACTGAAGGATAATAGAATTTATTTGAACCTTCTGGTAAAGTAGATAATTGATCCACACGTCCTGTATGAGATAAAGTTAAATACTTACTCATAGAGATATCAAATGAATAAAAAGCAGAATATACTTGCATTCTTGAACCCCATGTGTATGATAAAGAAGGATCTTTTGAATTAGATAAAGCATACACATTCGGAATTGCTAATGCTTTAGTAGTTCCAAAAAATGAATTATAAGTAAAAGAACGTTGAGAAGCGCCTGCGAAAGCAGAGATATTAAATAAGTTTACTCTTTTGTCGAAGTTTAAAATAACATCTGTATTATTTTCAAACAAACTTCTTCTGTCTTCTCTATAATCACCATACCATCCAAAGTAATACCAAGGCGTATAGGCATTTAAGTTAATACCTGAAGGAGCTTGCTCAGTTCTTAATTGATTCCAAGTAGTAATTTGAGATCTTGCAGATAAGCTTAATGCATCTGTAAATTTATAAGTTGCTTTTAAATAACCATTGATATCTGATTTGTCATGAGAACGTAACCATTTTTTTGCCATAAACCATGGGCTGTTTTCACGACCGTACTCTTGCATGTATGGAACTAAATCTTTCACACCCATTGGTCCTTTGTAAATATCTTCTAAATCTCTTACATCATAATCAGCAGGTCCGTATACTTTAAAAGTATAAATGTAGGAGTTAGGTCCGTAGTTAACATCAGGGATATTTGGAGTGTATTGCTTATTATAATTCAAGCTGGCTTCCACTCTTAGTTTTTTATTAAAGTTATATCCACCATTCACTGCCATTGAGTAAGTACCTAATTTTGTATTAGGTGCTACCCCTTTTTGATTCATATTAGAAATTGACATTCTAATATCTGATTTATCTGTTGTTGCAGACATAGAAATGTTGTTGGTATTGATAATACCAGTTTGCATAAAGTTTTCAAAGTTATAACGACCACGAGCTGTCCATGGAATAGCAGTTCTTAATCCTGTGGCTGCATCATAAGGACTATTATATTGCTTAATTAATTGACCTTCGAAACGAGGACCCCATTCTGGTAAACGTTGTGCGTTATCATATAAACGATCGCCATATGAATAAATATAGTTAGTTCCACGTCCGTACTCATATTGAGATTCTGGTAATGCTAAGAATTTATCTTCAATCATCGTAGAACTGTTTACATCTACCTGCCAACCTCTTTTATCTTTAGAACCTCTTTTTGTGGTAATAACAATAGCACCATTTAAACCTCTAAAACCATAGATGGCAGAAGCATTGGTACCTTTTAAAACAGTATATGATTCAATATCATCTGGAGAAATATTCCAAGTATCTGTATTTACAGGAACACCATCTATAACAAACAATAAGTCCTTAGAACCACGTAAAACTAGTTCAGGTCGACCTAACATTTCAGTATTTGTACCAACAGTTAAACCTGCAACTTTACCCGCTAAAGAGTTAATTGGGTTAGCATCTCTTGCTTTTGTCAAATCATTCCCTTTAATTTCTTGTATAGAATAACCGATTTTCTTTGCTTCTCTCTTGATACCATAAGCTGTCACAACTACATCTGTTAAAGCCTTTGTGTCTTCTTGTAGTGATAATACCAAAATAGACTCATTATTTAGAGTGAATGTTTTTGATAAAAAACCTAAAGAAGATACTTCTATTGTTTTGTCAGTTGAAGAAATTGAAAAACTGAAATTACCTTCATTGTCTGTTTGTGTCGACTTTTTTGAAGGTAATGCTCTTAATACTGCACCAGCTATACCCGAACCAGTTGTAGTTTGAATTTTACCAGTAATTATTTTACTGTCTTGAGCATAGACATTGGAAATAAAGAAAGTTAATAGCATCAGCCCCATTAACATTCTCTTGAAAAATACTTGCATATGTTAAATTTTGCATGAAGATATAGACTACATAAATGCAACTATGCAAGTTTGTTAATGAAAACACAAACTTAATATTGAGTTAATTTTAAATTAATAATTTGATAATTTAACGCACGAATTATTAAAAAAAAGAATACTCTATTCAACAGATTTATATACCATTAAACCATTTACCCAGGTTTGTACAATATGTATAGTATGAATTTGGTTAGGACGAATAGTCAATGGGTTTTCAGCAATAATTACAAAATCTGCAAACTTACCTTTCTCCAAACTACCTTTTTTATTCAATTCACCTGTTGCATTGGCCCCTCCTTTGGTGTACATTATAAGTGCATCTTCAGCATCTACACATTGTTTAGGCCCAAGTACCTTACCTTGACTAGTGGTTCTTATTACCGTACTTTCCCATCTTGTTCTTGGATCATAACTTGAAACGGGTGCGTCAGAATGCAGTGCAGGTAACACTCCAGCCTCTAAAAAGCTTTTAGTAGCAAACATATTATTTAATCGCTCCTCACCATAAGGATCTAGCAAGTCACCTAGTTCATTGATATAATTGTGCAATACAGGAATAACCCCTAGTTCTTTAATTTTTGAAATGATTCGACCGTTGATAACACTACAATGTTCTATACGATGATGAATTTTTAAAGGGTTGCCAGATGCATACACTTTTTCAAATGCCTTTAATACCATATCAATTTCTCTATCGCCATTACTATGCACTGCAATTTGTAATCCTTTTTTATGAATGGCTAAGAATAAAGAATCTAGTTGCTCTTGGCTTCTTTTGTAGGGAATACCAAAATAATCGTTTACACCCGTTGCAGGATTGACCATTTGGTAAGGTTCATACAACCAACATGTTTTACCACTCAATGAATTACCATGAAATACTTTTATAGATTTTACCCTTAAAAAATCTGTTTCTGATTGCGCAATAGCAGCATTTTCAAAATCGGCAAGTGTTTTCCAAGAATCGGTTTCATGATGTGCATCACCTCCTTCCATTTCGGGTAATAATTTATCAATCATCATCACATTCAAACGAATTGGAAAATTTTCAGCTGCTAGGGTTTGATATATTTGAAGTCTTTTAATATCAGCCCCTGCATCTCCAATACTTGTAATACCTAAGGATAACAAGGTCTTGAAATATTTTCGGTAGTTGGCTAATACATCTTCAAATGATTTTTCGGGAAAAGGTATAATAGCGTCATTCTTGGTTAAATTGTTAGCAGCTGCTTCTTTACAAATTCCATTTGGACTTCCATCACTAAATCTTTCGAATGTTCCCCCTTTTGGGTTAGGTGTTTCTTTGGTAATGCGATTGATATTTAAGATATAAGAATTCACAACCGATTTATGACCTGAAGCATGAGTAAGCATAATAGGATGCTTTGCACTTGCTGCATCAAGTATTTTACAAGTAGGTTCCATACCTAATTTGCTTTCATTATAACCTCTGGCTCTAATCAACATACCTTCAGGTGTGATTTTAGCTTTGTCGGTCAAAATTTTTATTAAACTACTTATAGAAGTTACCGTATCTACTTTAATCACATGATCCAACTCTTTAAAATCAGTCTCTGGATTAGGGTGTATATGTACATCGTTAAAACCAGGAATAATAGTTTTTCCTTTAAGGTCAATGACTTTAGTTTGTGCATTTTTAAATTGAAGGCTATTATTTATATCACCCACAAATACTATTTTTCCTCCTTTTATAGCCATAGCATTTGCGCGTGCGCCTTTACTAGCAGCCGTAATAATATTTGCATTTGTAAAAATATAATCGGCATCCTGTGCAAATGATACGTTTGAGCAGCCTACTATTATAACTAAAACATTGATGATTAATTTTTGCATATTTTTTTATTTTGTAAACCACTTGTTTACGGTATTGTATTTTCCTTCTAGTACAACTTTATAAAAACTGGAAGGATATTTGCTGATATCAATAACAGCTCTGTTATTATTTAAAGGCACTTCTGAAAGTAAAACATATTCATCTTTTCCATTGACTGCATAATTATTACTAGTACTTATCCAAACTTTTAAAGTCCCAGTTGTATCAATGCTTTTCCAGGTTAAATCTAATTTTTGTTGAAAAATATTGATTTGTGGTTCTGCTAAAGAGACTTTTCCAATTAAACTAGTTCCATCTAACTCATTCAAAATATTTGTAGGTATAGGTATTTTTAAATAGTTGGCCAATGTAGGCATGATATCTACAATACCTGGATTCACTATTTGAGCATAAGCATTTAATTTTAGATTCGTAACCATCCATGTAGATCGTTGACGAAGCGATTGACCTCCATGGTTTTTACCATCTTTCTCATCTCTACCATGATCGGTGGTAATGAATAAAGCCCATTGTTCTTTATGATTTTTTTGTCTGTACTTTATGGCGTCATATAATACACCAATTTGATGATCTAATTTTTGTAAGGCATCTTCCATTTCCTTACTGTCTCCATATCTATGGCCCATATCGTCTGTGTATTCAAGGTAAACCCATGAAAGGTCTGGTGCTTTAGTTTTAATATGATCTACAGCTACATTGATTACTTTTTCATCAATCAGATGCATGTGTTTTGAAGCTTTATCATGTGGAAATTGGATCGTATCTAATTCATACCCATCAGCAGCATAATCTACTTTGATGTATCCTGTTTGAGCAAGTCCATCTCCCACTAGTTTGGTACGATTATCCAGCCAACTACTAAAAACGGCAATTTTTTTGGATGGATACGCCTCCTTAAATAATTTAAAAATACTTGGATAGTTATAATTCTGATTTTTAATATTGTTATCCCATACATTGTGTTTATTTGCCCAAACACCAGTTAATAGGTTATTATAACCCACAGCCGAAATGGTAGGAGATTGATTATAGCTCCCCTTATCCCCTCCCACATGCGCCCTTATATAGGTTCCATCATGAATCACTCTTTGAATATTAGGCAAACTACTTTGCTCTAACACATCGGCTGGAATACCGTCTGCAATAACAAAAATGGCTTTTTGACTAAAACCATTTAAATGTATTGTCAAAGCGGAAATTAAAAATGTAACCCTAAATAATGAATTTTTCATAAAATGTAATAAATTATAAATAAAAATAGTACTAAGAAATCAAGTAAAAATTAATTTTCTAGTATTTTATGTCGCAAATAGTTAGAAAGGTTCTCAATAATCAATAGTAAAATAATGATACAAATAATTAATGCAACAGCATCTTTATAATGTAAAACACGCATGGCTAAATACAATTTATAACCAATACCCCCTCCTCCAAAAATACCTAGACCAACAGCTGCTCTCATATTAATATCAAAACAATATAAAAGATTAGAAATAAAAGCAGGTAGAAATTCTGGCCAAACAGCGTATTTAAAGGTTTGTAATTTATGCGCCCCAGTTGATTGCAAGGATTGAGCACTAGTTGGATCTAAATTCTCTAAACTTTCAGTGAATAATTTTCCTAAGGTTCCAATTGTTGCAAAAATAATGGTTAGTACTCCTGCAAAGGGGCCAGGACCTACAGCGACTACAAAAATGAGTATGACCACTAAACTTGGCAATACTCTAATAAATGACAACACCCATTTTGTAAGACTACCTATTAATTTTAAATTAAAAATATTATTAGAAGCAATAATTGAAAATAAAAATGCAATTAAACCCCCAATTAATGTTCCAAGATAAGCCATAGATATGGTCTGTAAAATAGAATTTAAAATAGTACTATTATCCCATATCGCTTCGAAATTGGGAGGAAACATTTCATTTAATAATTCAACAACATAATGTAAATCGGTAAATAAAATAGATATATCAATTTTTAAGTATTGAATTAATAAAAACATACCTATTAAAAGGAATAAGGTTTGAAACCACCTCTTATGTTCCATTAAAAATGTTTTCATAGACTAAATTTGATGTATCAACAATCGCTTTCGTATAAAAGTAGATAATTGCTCTATCCCAATGACAAGTATTAAGACCATGATTAAACTAGATAATGCTCGATTGAATTGCAACATACTAAAAGCGTAATCAAGTTCAAAGCCAATACCCCCTGCTCCTATTGCCCCCAACATTACTGATAAACGAATATTAATTTCTAACCTGAATAAAGCGTATGAAATTAATTTAGGAAAAACATCAGGTAAAATTCCATAATAAATAATTTGTATTTTACTTGCACCAGATGCTTTCATTGATTCAATTAAACTATTAGGCGTTTCTTCGATTGCATCTGCAAATAATTTTCCCAACATACCAATACAACCTATCATCAATGCAAGTACAGCAGATAATGCACCTAACCCATAGGCAGCTATTAAAATAAGTAAAATAAATAATTCGGGAATAGAGCGTTCAATACTAATAAAAGATCTTACAAATAGCTTAACCCATTTATTTGATACATTTGACGCTGCAAAAATTGCAATAATAAAAGAAACTAAACTCCCGAGTATAGTACCTAAAATAGCCAAGGACAGTGTTTCTAAAGCGGGATTTACCATGCTTTTAAAATCGGTCCAATTGGGAGGAAACATGGCTGTTAAAAAAAATAAGCTGTCCTTAATTCCTTTTTGCAATGCTTCTACTTTAAAACCACAAGCTTGCATAGCAAAATAGGTGACTAGTATAAAAAATAAAAAAGCAACTATATGAAGTATTTTTTTTAACATACTAGTTTGAATATTTTTCTGGAATTACAATAGCTAGTTCCTCTCCATATATAAATTCTAACAGTGATTCTTCTAATACAGGAGGTCCGTCATATACTTTTTTGCCATCTTTAATTGCTATAATTCTTGAACAATATTTAGCACATAATTCTGGTTGATGGAAAACACCAATTACTGGAAATAAAGTAGATAGTTCTTTTAAAATACCCATGATAATTTTTGCATTTTTAGGATCTAAACTAGAAATTGGTTCATCTGCTAGTAACAAATTAGGCTCCTGAAATAAAGCACGCGCAATGGCTACTCTTTGTTTTTCTCCTCCACTTAATGATGCTACTTTAGCTTGAGCTAAATGTTGCATATTTACTTTTTCTAAGGAGCTCATTGCAGCAGTTTTTTCTACTTCATTAAATCCAAAAATTAAGCTTCTAAAAGTAGGGATACTTCCTAATCGTCCCATTAATACATTATCTAAAGCCGTTGCACGTTGTACCAAGTGATAGCCTTGAAAAATTAAAGCAATCTTAGTTCTTAATTTTTTTAAAACTTTAGCTTTAGTTTTAAATATATTGATATGCTCATTATTACTTTCTTCTATCCAAACCTCCCCATTTGTTAGGTCTAATAAACCAATTAGAGATTTTAAAGTAAGGGTCTTCCCTGCTCCACTTGGGCCTAAAATGCCTAAAAACTCCCCTTTACTTACTTCAAAAGAAATATCATTTAATAATAATTTCCCGTTAGGTAATTGTTTGGTTAGATGGACTGCTTTGATCATGTTAAAAGTTTTTTAATAGCGCTACATCCTTCACACTATTTGCAATTTTTCGGATGCCATTATATAAGGAATCATCTATTGGGATATAGGTTAATTCGCTTGGATTTTTATGAAAAGTTCCAATGTAGGCTTTAAAAACTGCAGGATTGTCTATGTGTATATTTAAATAAATTTGTTTCATTTTTTCTATAAATGCACTATTTAAATCATTTCGTATACAAATTGGACTTGCAACAATTGGATCAGATTTCCATAAAATAGTAAAATCACTTTCCTTAATCGTTCCTCTTTTTAAAAGGACATCAAAAGTTGGTTCTGTACTACAACCAATATCAACTTTATTAGATGTAACTGATAAAACAGTTGATAAATGGCTGCCCCCAAAAACAATTTCTTTGAAATTACTGTCTGGATTAATGCTTAGTGAATTAAGATACGCAAAAGGAATTAAGTGCCCTGATGCAGATGCAGGGTCTGAAAAGGAAAGCGTTAGTTGTTTTGATTTTTGTTTAAGTTGGTCCATAGAAGTAATTCCAGATTTACGACTCGCAAAAATGACACTATAATACATTGTGGGTTGTTGGTTATGGCCTACTACAACAAGTGGTTTTATGTCTTTATTTTGAGCTGCTAATACATAGGAGAAGGGGCTTAAATAAGCAATATGGGCTTTTTTAGAATGGATGGCCTCTATTACTGAGGTATAATCGGTTGTGATGTAAAATTTTACTTTCTTTTTTAATTTAATTTCTAAATAGGCCTTGAAATCTGTCAAAGCTTTATTAACAGTTGATTTGCTATCTCCCCCTGTACTAACTAATGCAATTACAAGTTCTTTGGGTTCCCCATTTGAATCTAAATTAGATTGATTATTACCACATGCTACAAGTAGACAGGCACAAATAAATACAATAAATAGGTTTTTCATTTTACAGTTTTTAATTCTTTTATACTTTCAGCAATATTTCTAATACCATTATAAAGGCTGTCGTAAGTAGGAATAAATTGCATATGACTGGCATCTGAATAATATCTTGAAATGGAGCCAGCAAATGCTTTGGGATTTTTTTTATCAACCTCTAAATAAGCCTTTTTTATTTGCTCCACTAATTTTGTATCTAAATCAACACTTGCACAAATAGCATCATTAATGATAGGATCAGATATCCACAAAATCTTTAAATCGTTTTGTTTTAAAGTTCCACCTAATACCATCCTTTGATAGGCTAGTTCATTGGTAGAGCAACCTATATCTATTTTTTTATTTTTTACACTTAATAAGGAAGCGGGATGACTGCCAGCAAAAACAGTTTCTTTAAAACTATTTTCAGGATTTAATCCAATGGATTTTAAATAAGCTCTGGGGATTAAGTGACCCGAAGCAGAAGCAGGATCGGCAAAACAAAGTGTTAACTCTTTTGCATGCCTTTTTAAATCGGCAATATTATTAATGGGCGAAGAAGGATAAGTAAAAATAATACTATGGTATTCAGTTCTAATATGATTTTCAGCGATTGTGACTAATGGAATTAAACATCGTTTCTGTGTTGCCAACACATAAGCAAATGGTGACAATTGAACTATGTCTAATTTTTTTCTTTGAATTCCTTCCACAAGTGCTGTATAATCAGAGGTGAAAACAAATTCAACTGGCCTATTTAATTCTTTTTGTAAATATTGCTGAAAGGGGATAATTTTCTCTTTAGTCTGTACCGGATTATCGCCACTATAAATTCCAATTTTAATAATAGATGGTGTTTTTGTATTTTTTGATTTGCAACCAAAAAAACCAACTAAAGTTAAAAGTAATATATATATTAAATTTTTCATTTTTTAAATTTTTTGATAAAGCTTGAAACATCATTTAATTCGTTAAAATTTTTTTCTAAACTTACTCTATCCCAATCCCACCAGGCGATATTCATTAATGCTGCAATAGTATTTTCATCAAATCTATATTTAATAACTTTTGCGGGAACACCAACAGCAATGGCATAGGGTGGAATATCCTTGGTGACCACTGCACCAGAACCAATAATGGCTCCATGTCCTATATGTACACCCGGCATAACAATGGCCGCATGACCAATCCAAACATCATGTCCTATTACACATTTATGCTCCCTTCTCCAATTAAAAAATTCCTCATCATCCTTTTGATCAAACCCATAAGCAAATTTTCGATAAGTCATATGGTGTTGGGTCACCCTCCATTGTGGATGATTGCCAGGATTAATTCTAACACTATTGGCGATTGAACAAAATTTTCCTACTTGACTATAAATAATTTGAACATTACCTGCTGTGTAGCTATAATCATCAAAACTTGATTCAATTAAGTAGGTATCCTTCATTAAATGGGTATAATCCCCTAAATGAGCCTCTTTGATGATACAGGTTAGGTCAATATTTGGAGCTTTAGTTAAATGTTTTTTAAATATTGGCTCTTTTTGTATTGGATATGTTTCAAAATATTGCATACTAAAAATGTATAGGATAAATATTAGGAGTCACTTGAAAAGAGGCCAGATTTGAAAAACTAGTTAAACAGGTTTGATCTATATAAAAAATATTTTTTTCGTTTTGCCATACTTCATTGATTATGGTAGTGGTTTCTACCAATGCCTTTTTCTCTACCAAGGATAAATCTGACTCTAAATAGGCCAACGTAATGTGGCCAATAAAGGGCCTAGTTTGTTGTATGCCCATATTTTTAATTAGTTCATTTTGATAAAAATGGTTTCGAAAATGAACAATGCTATTATATTCAAAAGGATCATTAAATACTCCTAGAACACCTATTGCGTTTCCAAAAATACCCAAGCCTATCATTTTCATTTTAAAGGTCTTGTGATCAAATACACTTTTATATTGTTGTAAAGCTTCGTGGATGATTGAAGGATAGGTATTGGTTAGATTCTGTTCTGTTATATGTTGGTCATAACGCAAATTTGATAATGCATTGGCAATTGTTTGATGAAAACTATCTTCAGGTAATAAATATATTTTTTCATGTATAGCTGGGCTTGTTTTTTCTTCTAACAAACTCATTAATTGTAATTGTGTTTCATATAATAATTGACTAAGAATAAAATTTTTCTCATGATGGTTTAACATACTTATCATTCCAAACCCATAATAGGATTGTGCAGTCCATTGGTTATTTTCAAAGGAAAAATTTCCTGCTATTTTAGTATTATTAGCTCTAAAAACTTGTTGTTCATAGGTGAGCTCCTTCCATTGTTTATAATGGTAGTCTATATAATTTAAATCGGTAATTGGAACAGAGCTTTCTTGAATCATACAAGATTATTAATTTCATTGTAACTAATATGATGTGGAATTTCAAGTGTTTTTCTGCCTTGCACAAAACATTTCGTTACAGTTGGAATATTATCAATTAATTTAACCAAAATAAGGTCTGCATCCTTGCCTACTTCAATAGAGCCTGTAAAACTATCAATTCCAACAGCCTTTGCCGGATTCAGTGTTGCTAAATTTACACATTCCATGATGGTTAAATCGTGTTCAAAATAAAGTTTAAAAATGGAATGTAAAATTGCTGGGGGATAGTAGTCGGAACACAAACTTGTGACATGCCCATTTAAAATTGCATCTTTTATATTTAAATTGCCTGTTAAGGATCCGCCTCTTAATACATTGGAGGCCCCACCCACTACATGCATATTTTGTTGATTTGCATAGGCGGCTGTAGGCATATTTATAGGGAATTCACAAATAGATACACCTAATGCTTTCATTTCATCAATTTTTTCAATCGTATCGTCGTCATGAGAAGCCACTGCAATGTCTTTTTGCAATGCCAATTGAATTAATTGATTCATTTTTTCACCCTTAATATTGGGCCTGCTTGTCTTTTCTTCATAATCCAATATGGCCTGCTCTTCTGTTTTTCCATTTTTTAAACTCACTTCCATAAATACTTTTTTAGTGTATTGACCCTGCCCTGGGGTATGATCCATTACGCTAAGCATTTGTATATAACCTTTATTAATAAAATCAATACATTGATCGTAAGCATCTACACCTGTAATTTCAAAACGTAAGTGAATTTTATTATTGATTAAAGTATCCCCATTCATGGCTTTAAAAATGGTATCATACACTTGCTGTCTTGTATACTTACTTCTTGAACCATATTCTGCTGTTTTGTAACCAAGGTGCAAGGAATGATATACCGTTGTGAAACCACAGCCATTCATTTTTCGTTCTAGTTCTCTAAAGGCCACATTGATAGGCATATCTGCACCAGGTCTTGGAATAATTTCAGCCTCCAAAGCATCGGTATGAATATCAATAATGCCTGGTAAAATATATTGCTGATGTGCATCAATAATATCCTCTTCCATAGTAGGATCAAATTCAAATTGATCCATATTGCCAATAGCTACAATTTTTTTTCCTACAATTGAAATATATCCATTTTCAATATAATGGGTAGGTGTTACAATTTTCCCGTTTACCAGGGTAAAGCAATTTTCCATAATGTATAATTTATAATGACTACTATATATTAATTTATAATGATTCCTTTATCTAAATGTATTCGTCTGTTCACCAAATGATCTAAAGTGAATTCGTCATGAGAAATACAAATAATAGTACTACCTAATTTTTTTAAAGCCAATAACATTTCAATGACTACCTCCTTTGTTTTTGGATCCAAGGAAGCTGTAGGCTCATCTATTAATAATAATTTTGGTGGATCAATTATGGCCCTAGCCACATTAATTCTTTGCTGCTCTCCACCACTAAATGTAACGGGGAAGCCCGACCATAATGTCTCTTGCAAACCCAAGGCTTTCAAAGTTTGCATTGCTTTTTCATTCGCTAGCTCAGCTGTTACCCCTTTTTTAAGTAAGGGTTGTGCTACTACTTGTAATGCAGAAACTCTAGGTATTACACTCAAAAATTGTGAACAATAATTTATTTCAGTTTTTCTTAGGTGAAGTATTTCATTGTCACCTGCAGCCACTATGTCAATAGTTCCTTCATTGGACTGAAACAAAATTTTTCCTCCATCACTTAAATAAGTTCTATAAATGCATTTCATTAAACTTGATTTTCCTGAACCGCTTTTACCAGTTAAACCGATAATCTCCCCCTCTGCAACTGAGAAATTGACATCTACCAAGGCTTCAATTATTTTACCCTGTAAAATATGCATGGTAAAAGACTTATTAAGATTCACTATTTCTAAAATAGGTTGCATATTATAAAATTGAACTAACTAATAATTGTGTATAAGGGTGTTGTGGGTCTTGAAGAATTTGATCTGTCAAACCTTTTTCTACAATTCTACCATTTTTCATCACTAAGGTTCTGTCTGTTAACATTCTGATAACCGATAAATCATGCGAAACCACAACCATGGCAACGCCTAGTTCTTGTTGCAGCTCCCTAATTAAATCCAATACTTTCGCTTGAACAGAAACGTCTAAACCTGTGGTGACTTCATCTAAAAATAAAAGCGGTGGATGATTGGCTATGGCTTTTGATATTTGAACTCTTTGTTGCATACCCCCGCTAAAATGAGCTGGCAAATCGTCAAGTCTTGGCACGGGTACTTCAGTTTTTTCAAGTAATTGCTTGGATTTATCGCGAATAGCACCTACATTATAATTACCTGCCATAATTAATTTTTCTGCAATATTGCCACCAGATGTAAACCTAAAATTTAAACCGTCTCTAGGATTTTGATAAACCATACCCATTAAGTGATTTCTAATAGCTCTTTTGGATTGATTACTTAGATTCAAAATATTTTTACCTATATAAGGATCTCTATTAAATGAAACTTGTCCCCCACTGGCTTCCATATCAAAATAGAGCATCTTAACAATGGTACTTTTACCTGAACCACTCTCTCCTACAATACCTAATACTTCTCCTGGATACAATTCAAAATCAATTTGTGCACAAGCCACAATCGAACCCGAATCTGGACAAATATTAGAATCAAATAAGGGGCCCGTTTTATCAATAGATGTTTGGGTAGGGTTACCATATATTTTGGTTAAGCCTTCTACTTTTAATAACCAGTTTTCACTATTATGCTTCATTACCCAATTTATTTAAATACGAATTTTCATGTTGTTGAGGCAATTCTTTGTTCACCAATTTGTCTAAAAAATTACTATCATTAATAACATAATGTTTTGAACCATCATCATAATACAACTCATCTAAAAAAGCTTTTTTATAGCCCGTTCTAAAACAAGGAGTTCCTTTAAAATCTTCGATATGAAATTTAACATCTTCAAACTCTAAAGGCTCCACCTTAGTGAAAGGAGGTACTGCATATAAACGTTTCTCCCTTCCAGCGCCAAATAAATGAATGGCTTTTGAATTATTTAAATTAGGAATATCCCATCTTGGAATAGGTGAAGGCGCCATAATATAGCGGCCATTGACCTTTACCGGATATCCTGCTCCTAACATAATATCTCCATGTCTCACAAATTGCTCATACAAAGACACCCACATTTTAGCATAGTCTGCTTCACCATGCATTTGTCTTGTTTTATTTTCATAGCGTTCTACACTTCTTAGGGGCTCTGGCTGAGGCACTTGATACACAAAAATTTGATCTTCTTTCAACACTTCCTCTGTAATTCTATGTCTAGTTTGTATAATAGTGGCTTTGCTCGTATCTAATGTAGTTTCAACCCCTGTCATTGTTTGCACAAAATTTCTCAAATTACAAGCATTTACACTGGCATCACTACCTTGGTCAATGATTTTAAAAATATCTTTAGGCCCAATGATGGCTAAGGTTACATGTAAACCACCTGTTCCCCATCCTCGAGCAATGGGCATTTCGGGCGATGAATAGGGTACCTGATAGCCAGGAATAGCAATGGCCTTTAAAAGTTTTCTTCTAATTTCCCGCTTAGTTGCTTCATCTATAAAAGCAAAACGGTACTGTGTAATAAATTTTTTTTCTTCAATCATAATTTTAAATTTCTGACTCTATTTATTTCTTTCAACTGCTTCTCTAACATTATTTAAACTTGACTGAAAAGTGACATAATGAGGCAATTTTAAATGATTCGTAAAGCCCATGGCTTCAATTCCTTCACTATGATACAAAACATATTCTTGATCATTGGCAGGCATACTTGGATCTGGGTTACGTAAAGTCGTATCCAAAATACCCATACAAATTACTTTGGTATCATTTTGACCAAAGCATAAGCCATATCCAATAGAGAAAAGCGCTGCTCCTTTATCGTTGTGTTTTTTTGTGCCTGTAATCATTTCTGCTTCGGTCACTTCCACTGCTCCAATATATCTAATTCGACCTCGAGGATCTTTGATACGAACTGGTACAGAACCATACCTTAATTCTCCCACTGTTGGATGAACTGAACCAAAACCACGCATACTGCTATAACCCATACTCATTAGTGCACCCGTTTCTGATCTTGCCATCATTTGTAATCTTGCCGACCTTGGTGCAGGAAAACGTATCGCTTCTCTTGTAATGTCTGTTATTCTGCGGTCTTCATCGGTATTAGCTTTTTGAATTAGGCCATCTTTATTAAGCAAATCAATTACTTTATCGTGGTAAGTTATAGCAGCTAATTTTTCTTTGTCAATTTTATCATCAAAAGCTTTTAGTATTTGCTCAATAGTATCCTTTGTTTCAATGGCTTTTTTAACATCTAAAATTCTTTGCGAGTAATCCATGGAAGGCCCTAATATTTGCCCCCCTGGAATTTCTCTAAAGGAAGCAGAGATTTTGCGCCTAACAAACATTTCTCTAGTATTTAAAGTTTCAGATACAAATCTTCTTTCTAAAGTGGTTCTAAAAGCCCTTATGATAAATGCGGCTTCTAATAAATCTCCTTCGGCTTGTTTGATGGCAATAGCTGCATATTCAGGAGCGTATAAGCTACCTTCGCTCATAATTTTTCCTACAGCTATTCTCAATTGAGAAACAATTTGATGAATCTCCAATGGACTAGTTGCATTTTTTAACCTATAAAAATCCAATAATTCTAATGAATTTTGAATAGCATCCGCCCCACCTTTTACTGCAAAATAGCCCATATTAAATATTTTGAATTATTTCAATTTGAATACTCCTTGGGATTACTGTAATTTTTTCGAATGCGTCTGTAAGTATAAGATCTACACCTAAGGGGAATTCTTCATTCAAAGACTTTATCGTTTCCAAATTTGCCAAATTCAAACCCTTGACAAATAAGTGATTTGTTGTTTGAATACCTGGTCCTGATAAATGAATTTGGCAGTCAAAGTTTTGAATTGTGTCGTTACTTATTGTATTGACTGCTAAAATTATAGTGGCGTTTTTTTCTGGATATAATAAATCGCCAATTTTACATTGGTCAATCAAATTAGAAATATCATTTTGCCCATTTAAGAAAACATAATCCGCTGTTTCAATATTTTCAATCTTTGCACTAGAGTTTAAATGTAGGTAGTTTTCTACATTTAAGTTATAGCAGCTACTTGCATGAAAACCAATATTATTGTCAAATAAGGATAAAGCAATAATTGCATTTGACTTATATATTTCAATTGGTTGATTCAGTTCAAAATGATTGAAACTATGAATCGTTCCTGGATGGCTAAATGCGTCCATTAGCAGTCTAAATGACTTTTGAGCATCAAATACAGCATCAAATACAGTTTCTTTTATCATATTAATCTTGTTCCATTATTTTAAAATCCACTTTTGTTTTCAATATTTGATTGTACTCTTCTAAACGACTCTTGGTTAATATTGCTTTTTCTTTTTCTAAAAAAAGTTGTATTTCAGTTTGTAATGGATGTTCAGGTTTATGTAATATAGCATCAATAATGGCCATAGAATAAGCCCTTTGAGGTGCATCTCCCATGCAAAACCCATATCCTAATTCTCCATTGACAGTTAGTTGACATTCGGTAATAAGCACTTCTCCTAAATAAAAGGGTTGGAAATCTATAGAGTCCTCAGCTTGCACCATGGTCATACATAATTTAGGTGCAATGACCATTTGAATGTCTAAGCCTGTTTCAATGTTAGTTATAAAATGAACTAAATTATCATTAGGGCATTCAGATAGGACTTCATCAATACTCATTTTATAGGATTGAAGGTTGTACGGGTATAAGTTGCGATTAATAAATTTAACGATTGCATGTTATCAGAATATTAAGTGTAGAAAAAATAATAGAAAAACAACAAATAGGAGAGAAAAAAACTGAGTTTATACACTTACTTCACATAATATTTGTTTTAAATATTTATGCCAAGTTTAAAAATTGTCACCATCAATACCTGGAAAGGCGAAGCCAATTATGATGCTAGAATTATGCATTTGAAAAAGGCATTACATGATTTAAAACCAGATCTAATTTTATTACAGGAATGTTTTGAAGCACCTTTGTTAGATAGAGACACAATTAGGGTAATTAATAGCAATTTAAATTACCACTTAGATTTTATTCAAGCAAGAGAGAAAATCAGAGATTTTGAAGAATTCCCAGTTCAATGCTTCTCCAATATGGGTATTTTAAGTAGGCTGCCAATCATTAATAGCTATCATTACCCATTGCCTTTAGCCCAGGGGGATGAAATGAGATTTGGACAAGAAATTGAAATTTTGCTTGAAAATGGGAAAACTGGCATCTTCACAAATGTGCATTTAACACATCTCAACACGAAGGATGCCATAAGATTTGAGCAAATTAAAACAATTACTGAGCGTATTAAAAGCAATCAAGATAAATTACAAATAATCGGGGGAGATTTTAATTGTAACATTTTAAGTACCGAGATTCAGTATTTAATGAAAGAAGCAAATTTGATTGAAACCTTTTCATTTATTCATCCAGACAAACCACATATTACTTTGGTTGATTATTTTAAAAAACAAGTTGAATTAGGAGTTGATTTTTTATTTGTTTGCAATAAAGTAAAAAAAATACATATTCAAGAAGCAGGCAGTTGCCTTCAGGAACCAATTGACATTCCTTATGGATATTGTAGCGATCATTTTGGAATGTCATTAACAATTCAATATGCTTAAAGGAAAATTGTTTTATATTAATGGTGCTTCGGGTGTAGGAAAAGATTCAGTAATGAATGAATTGAAAAATAAATTGACTTATAAAGAAGGTTTCATTTTTACAAAAAGATTCATTACAAGACCCAATTCAGATAGTGCTGAAAAACACATTCCAATTAGTAAATCTGATTTTGATTATCGTTTATCAAATCAATTATTTGCCTTAAACTGGGAGGCAAACGGCAATGCTTATGGCATTGGTATTGAAATTGAATATTGGTTAAGTAAAGGATTCCATGTGATTGTCAATGGTTCTAGAGGATATCTTGATGTGGCTAAAACAAAATACCCTGAATTACTATCTATCTTAATTGAAGTGGATAAATCAATTCTATACAATCGATTAATAGGTCGAAATAGAGAGTCAAAAGAACAAATAGAGCAGCGTTTAAAAAGAAACGAACTATTTGAAACATTAGATTACGATATGATCATTAATAACGAATCACATCTAGATATAGCAGTAGATTCATTGTATCAATTTATAAGAAGTAAAACAATTACTATATAAGATTGAAAAAGTCCCCATAAATTAATTTATATGGGGACTTCAATTTAAAAGATCTCAATTATTTTTTTGAGCTAAATTCTACTTGTACAATTTTAGCTAATTTATGGATTAACTCTTTTTGATACACTTGCTCATTTGACTTCACTTCGCCCAATGGTTCAACACCTGCTCCAATCATAGCATACCAAATTTGGTGTGAGTCATTGATTTTTTGTCCATGACTTGTCCATTGTGTTTTGATCACATCACCTCTTCCATGATCTGTTGTAATTAAAATAGTTGTTTTCCCTTTGTATTCAGGATCAGTATTAACAAAATCATAAATTGTTTTGATAAATTCATCAAAACGATGTGCTGCTTTTAAATATTGAGGATAGTTTCCAGCATGTGATAACTCATCCGTATCGCCATAAGATATATACATTGCATTTGGCTTATAAGTTTTTAAATAAGTCAAAGCCATGTAGTGTGTGAAACCATCTAAAGCTTCTTCACCAAATGGTTGATAAGTGTCTTTAATTAGATTAGCAATCATTTTAAACTTTGGATCTTTCAAAAGAAAGTCGTCAACATGATTACCATTGATCACAGGGAAGCCTGCTCTTTTTTCATTTAAAATTCGCTTAAAAGCATCCCAAGCACCAAATGCAACCACTTTGTTTTTATAATAGGGTAAAGTATTTAAGTACTCAAAGAAATTAGTATTTGGATTAGGCATGTATTCATTTGAATTAATAGCTGTATCCACTTGACCTGTTAAGATTTCACTATAACCTGGGTAAGAAAACCAATAAGGATTGAAATTATCAACTAAACTTCCATAGTTTCTATTTCCATGTATTTGTCCTTTTTCTACAATCGTAGACCAAAAAAATGGCAATAATTTTTTTCTACTTTCTTCTGCTGATGCTCCACCAAAAATTTTAACTGTATTTAAACTATCTCCGTTTTGAAACGCCTTGAATTTTAAAATATCTTTATCTAAACCTTTAAACAATTCTTGCCATCTAAAGCCATCCGTGGTAATAACAATGACTTTTTTATTTTGATTCGTTTGAGCAAATGAATTACTATTCAATAAGCATAGTAAAGCAATGATTATGTAAAAGCCTTTTTTCATAGTGTATTAATTTTCTCAAATGTAAATCTCAAGGTCAATACATTAAATGTTGAAATATTATCAAATAATTAAGGTTCTATAAACTTCACGCAAAAACAACAAAGGACCCACGATTTAACGTAAGTCCTTTATTTTCATATAGCGAGACGAGATTTGAACTCGTGACCTCAGGGTTATGAAGATTTTTTAAGAAAATGAAAGCGTTGATTTGTAGTTAGTTATGTTTTGGTAAAACCGAAAACGACCGATTTTAACCGAATTCAGGGGGTGTTTTCCTCACGCAAGAGATTATTTTTTAATACATTAATATTTTACTTACCTTTTATAAGTAAATCACCAACTCTATTGCAATTCTAACACAATAACTCTATTTACACTTCTTGTAATCTCTATCATTACTTAGAATCTTATTTAATCATTGAAATGGGCTATACCCTATTTCTAAATCAACATGTATGAAAAAAATATTAATTTATGTAACGGTCTTCTTTGCTGCCATTTCTAATCTTGGTGCGCAAACGCACATGTATACATCTTACAGTTTTAATGTAGAATCCAAAAACGAACAAACGGTTTTACAATTATATAAAAACTATTTCGAAAAGCATCCAAACAAGGGTGTAACTGCAACTTTATATGAAAATCATTTTAAAGGAGAGCAAGTTGCTACACATGAATTGGTTTTTTCAGGTCCAGCAGAATTAATGGGGGCGGGTTACGATTCAAAAAGTAGCGATGCTTGGTTACTTTTCCAATCCGAACTTTCTAAATATTGTAAAGGAGTAAGTGCTGCTATTGGAAAAAGAATTTCAAATTTTGGTGATACGAGTAGTACAATTTATTCAGTGCAAGACGTTTTATTTCTAATTATAAAAGACGAAGGTCAATATAAAGTACAATTTGATGCATTTTGGAGTAAAAATACTCCTCCTAATACACGTATATCTTTTGGGAGTGTAGGTACTAGGATTCAAGATGGTACCACTCATTATATCGTTAGAAGCTATAAAGACTTCACAACAAAATTTACAGACGATATACAGCATGCAAAAGGGTATACAGAAATGCTAAATTCATTAAAAGATATAAGAACTTTTACGACCTCAAAAACTAGAACCGTACTGGGTAAGTGGTAATTTAATATTCAATCAATTTTAAATTAAAAAATAAACAAAATGAAAAAACTATTATTATGTATTCTTGTATCTGCATCATTCATTGCTTGTAAAAACCAAGAATCAAAAAAAGCTGATACATCTGTAGATAAACAATCAGGTACATTTACTTCCAATGATAAAAAATCTGCAATTATAAAACAGTTTATTGAGGGATATCTAACAGGCGATACTTCTATTAATTATCCGCTTGTTAGAGCCTACTATTCTGATACTGTTAAAGTATTTCAACATATTGCAAATAAACAAGAGAATGGAAAAACAAGAGAGACCCAAGGCGGTCTGGAATTTGTTTACAATCTTTCAAGTAATCATCATGCATTATACTCTAATATAAATATGACTGTTGATAATATTAAGACATTGAAGTTTAATGATGGCAAAGAGGTTACTTTAGTTTGGACTTTGTGGTCAGCGACTGGAAAACTAACTAAAGAAGCTACTACAGTTCCTGTTCATCAGGCATACTACTGGAGCGGTGATAGAATTGTAAGTTTCCATATGATTTTTGATCCTACACCTTTGATCCATGAAATAGCTGCTGCAACAAAAAAGTAGTTTTTAAGTTTAGAATAATACGATTGAGACCTCTAGCAATAGGGGTCTCTTTTTTTCAAAAACCTCACGCAAAACCTCACGCAAACCTCACGTAGCAAAGGACCCACGATTTAACGTAAGTCCTTTATTTTCAATGTAGCGAGACCGGGATTTGAACCCGGGACCTCAGGGTT
>Ga0209598_10001070_pt1 | contig 22369 bp, 22 predicted proteins | sample M_140807_EF_Meta_FD_187317 | JGI IMG/M metagenome (GOLD analysis project Ga0209598, IMG submission 187317) | Freshwater microbial communities from Lake Montjoie, Canada to study carbon cycling - M_140807_EF_MetaG (SPAdes) (version 2) | ecosystem: Environmental > Aquatic > Freshwater > Lake...
TAACCGAGCACATCAACAGCTGCTAAAACTTCTTCCATGTTATGGGCGATGACTGACTTAGCAACATCGGCACCTGAATCAAGCACTAGCTGCTTAAAGGATTGGCGATCTTCGCCAGCGTTGATTGCTTCGACCTTCGCACCAATTAGTTCAACACCGTACTTTTCCAAGATGCCAAGTTCGTGAAGTGACATTGCAGCGTTGAGAGCAGTCTGTCCGCCAAGGGTTGGCAGGATGGCATCGGGCTTTTCCTTCTTGATGATCTCCTCAATGATCTGCGGTGTGATTGGTTCGATATATGTCGCATCTGCAAAGTCAGGATCAGTCATGATGGTAGCCGGGTTGCTGTTTACAAGAATGACTCGAATACCTTCTGCCCTCAGTACGCGACAGGCTTGAGTTCCTGAGTAGTCAAACTCACACGCTTGACCGATAACAATTGGTCCTGAGCCGATTACTAATACGCTCTTGATGTCTTCTCTACGTGGCATTAGTTGGCTTTCTTATTCTTGATCATCTCGACCAGGCGGTCGAATAAGTAGTTAGCGTCGTGAGGACCGGCTGCAGCCTCTGGATGGTACTGAACTGAGAATGCCGGAATGTCCACACATTCCAAGCCCTCAACAACATCGTCATTTAGACAAACATGACTGACCCGCACTTTTCCGAAACCAGCGGGAGAGTCAACCTCTTCCCCACCCTCAACTCGAACTGCAAAGCCATGGTTATGAGCTGTGACTTCAACCCTTCCGGTTCTTCTATCTAGAACAGGTTGGTTAATTCCGCGATGACCGAAAGCAAGTTTGTATGTCTCGAAACCAAGTGCACGGCCAAGTAGCTGGTTACCAAAGCAGATGCCGAAGAATGGAATGCCTGCGTTGAGAACCTGCTGGAGTGTCTCCACTTGAGAAGTTGCGGTCTCCGGGTCACCTGGGCCGTTACTATAAAACACCGCATCTGGCTTCACTGCGGTTAGGGCTTCGAATGTTGATGAAGCTGGTAGAACCTCAACATCAAGACCGCGGGCTACCATGTTCTCAATTGTTGAACGCTTTATTCCTAAGTCGAGAATTGCCACCTTACCGACATATTCACCTTGGTGAGTGACGGTGTATGGCTGCTGGGTAGAAACTTCAGCGCTTAGGGATCTCCCCTTCATCTCCTGAGAAGCCTTTATCTCGGCAATGAGAGTCTCAATAGGAGCAGATGCCTTCTCTCCAGTGAAGATGCCGGCACGCATTACACCTCTGTCTCTAAGGTGCAGAGTGAGTGATCGTGTATCAAGTCCAGAGATTCCAGGGATGTTGTCTTTGGTTAGGTCAGCGCTAAGGCTGCTCTCACTTCTGTGGTTTGAGACCACACGGCTCAGATCTCTCACGACATAGCCAGAAACCCAGATACGGTCTGACTCTTCGTCTTTTCTGTTCATTCCTGTGTTGCCGATGTGTGGAGCTGTTTGAACGACAATCTGACCTGCATATGAAGGGTCAGTGAGTGTCTCTTGATACCCAGACATACCTGTAGCAAAAACAATCTCACCTAGGGTATCTCGCTGAGCTCCAAATGAACGTCCTCGGAAACTCTTGCCATCCTCTAGAACGAGAATCGCGTTCTTTTCGAAATTAGTCATTGTGGATCTCCTGTATTTGGTTGTTCTTCACAGTGAATGTTCCTTCAAACATGGTGTGAACTATCTGTCCATTTAGTTCAAGACCTAGGTAAGGATTGTTTCTACTCTTGCTCTCTGATTCAGGTCCAACAATTACCCTTGCGGTTGGGTCAATGAAAGTAAGGTTTGCTGCATTTCCAGCAGCAAGCTGCTGTCCATGTCTAGAGAGTCCTGAAATTGCAGCAGGAGCAGTTGAAAGTATTTCCTGGAATCTGGTCCAGTTGATAAGTCCCGTTTCAATCAAGGTTGTTTGCACAACTGCAGCTGCTGTTTCGAGACCTATCATTCCGAAAGCAGCTTGCCCGAACTCGCAGTCCTTGCTGTCTGCTGTGTGCGGAGCATGATCGGTTGCAACAATGTCGATGGTTCCATCTGCAACAGCTGCTCTAAGAGCCAAGACGTCCTTCTCGGTTCGAAGCGGAGGATTCACTTTGAAGATCGGGTTGTAGTCCTTTACTAGGTCTTCGGTGAGAATCAGGTGATGAGGTGTTACCTCTGCTGATACCTCGATACCCCTAGCTTTTGCCCAACGAATGATTTCAACTGAACCTGCAGTTGAAACATGGCAAATGTGAAGCCGTGAACCAACATGTTCAGCAAGTAGGACATCTCTCGCGATGATTGCTTCTTCGGCAACCTGAGGCCAGCCGGTAAGACCTAGTTCAAAAGACAACGCACCCTCATTCATCTGTGCATCAACAGTAAGGTTTGGGTCTTGCGCGTGCTGAGCGATGACTCCCCCAAATGCCTTCACATACTCCAAAGCTCTGCGCATAAGCAGCGAGTCTGATACACATTTACCGTCATCACTGAATACTGTGACTCCGGCTCGAGACTGGTTCATCTTCAGTAGGTCTGCTAGTTGCTTGCCTTCGAGGTTTGAAGTGACTGCGCCAATTGGTTGAACGTGAACATAACCAGCTGCTTGACCAAGGGCAAAGACCTGTTCGACAACAGCTGCGCTGTCTGCAACAGGTGAAGTGTTAGCCATTGCATGAACGGCAGTAAACCCTCCCTTGGCAGCTGCTCTTGAACCGGTCAAGATTGTTTCGCTCTGCTCAAAACCAGGTTCACGGAGGTGAGTGTGCAGATCGACAAGTCCTTGCAGCGCAATCAAACCTTCACAGTTGATATCTGTGCCCTGTAAATCGAGAGTCGCACCGATGGCCTCGATGTTGCCACCAACAACTGCGATGTCGACAACATGGCCATCGGCTAGTTGCGCATTCCTGAAAATAGTTCTTTGATTAGTCATTCTTCTTCTCCTGAGCTAAGAGCTTGTATAGGACGGCCATACGAACTGCGACACCATTTGTTACTTGATCGAGAATTGCTGATTGCTTTGAGTCTGCAGCCTTTGATGAAATCTCAAGGCCTCTATTCATCGGACCTGGGTGCATGATCAATGTGTTCTGGTTTAGTTTCGTGAAGCGGGTATCGCCTAGTCCCCAACCGAAGGAGTACTCAGAGCTGTTTGGCATGAAAGCTGAGTTCATACGCTCAGACTGAATTCTCAACATCATCACTACATCAAATTTTTGGCTGAGTGCTTCGTCAAGATCGAAGTAGACCTCATCGCAATAGCGAGCAATGGTTGCTGGAACAAGTGTTGAAGGAGCACTTACCGCTACCTTTGCTCCTAGCTTTCTAAGAAGTAACAGGTTAGACCGTGCAACTCTTGAATGCAGAATATCTCCGACTATGAGAACTTTTAGTCCAGTGAGATCTCCATTATGTTCAATGCCTGACACTCGTTGTCTAATGGTTAGCGCATCGAGAAGTGCTTGAGTTGGGTGCTCGTGTGTTCCATCCCCTGCGTTGATTACTACAGCCTTAGACCAATCGCTGTTAGCAATGGTGTTCACAGCGCCAGAGTGGTTGTGTCTCACGATTAGAGCCTCGACACCCATGGCTTCAAGTGTTTGAACCGTGTCCTTAAGCGATTCACCCTTGCTGACAGAAGATCCCTTGGCTGAGAAGTTGATGACGTCAGCTGACAATCTGCGTGCAGCAAGTTCGAAGGAAATCCTTGTTCTTGTGGAGTCTTCAAAGAAGAGATTGGCAACGGTTCTTCCAGTGAGTGCGGGGAGTTTCTTGATATCTCTGGTGTTTACCTGTTGCATTTCAACTGCAAGATTTAGGAGATCAATCGCAGCGTCTCTAGATAGGTCGTTGATGCTAAGTAGGTGTTTCATTGCTCAATCACCACACCTTGCTCGCCATCCGACTCTGAAAGTCGAACGCTGATTCTCTCGTGTGCGCTGGTAGGTAGGTTTTTGCCAACGAAGTCAGCTCGGATAGGTAACTCTCTATGACCTCTATCTACCAGGACTGCTAATCTCACAGCTTTAGGTCGTCCGTAGGAAACTAGAGCGTCCAATGCGGCTCTAACTGTTCGACCGCTGAAAAGAACATCGTCAACTAGAACCACTGTGACCTCGGAGAGGTCACTGATTGGGATCTGAGTTGGGGTGACGGCTTTGGTTGGATTACTAGAGAGATCATCTCTGAACATGGTCACATCTAAACGACCAACAGATGACTCGAGTTTGAACTCCGGATAGTTCTTTTGAATTGAGGCAGCAATGCGCTCTGCCAAATAGACACCACGTGTTGGGATGCCTAGAAGTAAGAGATTTGCTGTTCCATGGTTAGATTCGACTATTTCATGAGAAATGCGAACAAGTGCTCGGTCGATGTCCTGAGCATCTAAGACGGTGCGTACAACCACGCCCACCTCCTTCTGCGCCTCACAGGACGCCTTTAAAGGATGAATTTCTATTACTCTACTGGATACCCAGCAGATTTGCCTAGATTGGTTTGCGCGTTGCTACAACCGCTGACAAAACTCCATTGACAAAGGCGCCGGATTCGTCAGTGCTTAGCTCATTTGCTAATGAAACAGCCTCACTGATGGCGATGGCAGGTTCCAGGTCGGCAAAGTTGATTTCGTAAACCGCAAGACGAAGAATTGCCCTATCAACTGCTGGCATTCGATCCAGCGACCAGTTTTGAGCCATGGAGCTGATGGTCTCGTCAATTTCAAGCTGGTTACTCAAGACGCCAGTAACTAGTTCATTCGCGAAACTAAAGATCTCGTCTTGGTTCTGTCTATCTTCAACCTGCTGTTTAGTCTCTTCAAGAAGCTCTGTTGCCATGCCATCTCTTAGTTCGGCAGCATAAAGAGCGTCAACAGCACGCTTTCTGGCTTTAGTTCTAGCGCTCAAGGTTAGTCAGTAACTCGGCCAAGGTATTCACCAGTTCTGGTGTCGACCTTAACTTTGGTGCCCTGCTCGACAAAGAGTGGAACCTGGATTTGTAGACCTGTTTCAACAGTTGCAGGCTTGGTGCCTCCGCTTGAGCGGTCACCTTGGAGACCTGGTTCGGTGAAGGTGATTTCAAGCACTACTGATGCTGGAAGTTCAACATAGATTGGGTTGCCCTCGTGAATAGCTACGATTGCCTGCTGGTTTTCCAAGAGATAGTTAGCTGCATCGCCAACAAGTGTGTTGGAAAGGGTGATCTGGTCGTAGTCCTGGGTGTCCATGAACACGTAGCCATCGCCATCGCTGTAAAGGTATTGCATTTCACGCTTGTCAACAGTTGCTGTGTCGATCTTCACTCCAGCGTTTAGAGTGCGGTCAATAACCTTGCCTGAGATTACGTTCTTAAGCTTGGTTCTTACGAAAGCTGGGCCCTTGCCTGGCTTTACGTGCTGAAATTCGATTACGGTCCAAAGTTGGTTGTCCATTGACAAAACCATGCCGTTTTTTAGATCGTTGCTAGTTGCCATTTGTGCCTCGCTGGTGATTGTGAAGGGCCAAACGGCCTATTGCAGTTTATCAGTGGGAAAGTTGAACTAGTGCTAGGCGGTAGGAATCGAGCCCAAAACCAGCGATGACACCGGTTGCAACGCCTGAGATCACAGATGTATGCCTAAAAGTCTCTCTGGCGTGAGGGTTTGAGATGTGGACTTCGATTAGCTTTAGGCCAGCAGTTGTGACCAGTGCGCAAGCATCCCGCAATGCGTATGAGTAGTGCGTGAATGCTGCAGGGTTGATGATGACATGAGTCTTGGCATCAACTGCCCCGTGGATCCAGTTAATCAGTTCCGCTTCGTCATTGCTTTGTTTGACATCAACTGTTAGGCCTAACTTTGAAGCCTCAGCCTCGGCGATGGCGACAAGCTCTTCGTAGCTCTGTGAGCCGTAAACGTCAGGCTCACGCGAGCCCAACCGGTTTAGGTTTGGGCCATTGAGAATAAGAACTTGAGTCATGGTCTAAATCTATCTAACTACTTGCAAATCTCTTGATAGGCGGCAAAAAGTAGGTCCTTAGTTGGAGCCTCAAGAATTCCAGGTTTACCCAATCCGTCTAGCACCACAAAGCGAAGGATCCCACCCCGACTCTTCTTATCTACCTGCATTCCAGTGAAGAGAGGTTCCCAGCGGTCTGAAGGATATGAAGTTGGTAATTGCAGTAAATCGAGAATGTTGCGATGTCTATCAGCTGTCGCATCATCGAGTCGGCCGGAGAGTCTTCCTAGTTCAGCAGCGAATACCAGTCCAACTGAAACAGCGTGCCCGTGCTTCCACTTGTAGTGTTCAACTAACTCGATGGAATGCCCAAGCGTGTGTCCGTAGTTGAGAATCTCTCTTCTTGAGCTCTCTTTGAAATCGGATGCAACAACCTCTGTCTTGATAGCAATTGAACGCTTTACAAGTTCTGCAAACCTCTCAGACTTGGTGTCACGAGCGTCGTCAACATCTTCTTCAATTAGTTCAAGAATCCGTTGATCAGAAATAAATCCATATTTGACTATTTCACCGAAGCCGGAGATCAGTTCAATCTTTGGAAGAGATTCCAGCGAATCTAAATCCACAATTACAGCTTTTGGTTCATGGAAAGCACCGACTAGATTCTTACCCTCCAAAGTGTTGATTCCAGTCTTACCTCCAATTGCAGCATCGACCATGGCTAACAGGGTTGTTGGAATGTGAACCACAGCAATACCTCGCAACCAAGTTGCAGCGATGAATCCAGCTAGGTCTGTTGTTGCTCCCCCACCAAGACCAATAACCGCATCAGAACGAGAGAACTCTGCTTGGCCGAGGTAAGACCAAGCGGCTCCGAGCCACTGATCCGTTTTGGCAGATTCGCCGTCGGCTACTGGGAAGAGCCAAACCTCTCTACTGGTCTCTCTGAGAGTTTCAGCGATGACTGTGGCACTTGCCTCAAGCGCTTCTGGGTAAACGATTAAGACCTTCTTTACCGCTGAGCCTAGAGCTTCAGAAACCTGCCCTAGTAAACCGCGACCGAAGTAGATGTCGTAGCCTGGTGAGCCTTCAGCTCTGATAACTTCGTAATTCATAATTCCTCAAGTTTGGTGCAAATCTCGGTTATTGTCTTCGACAAACTCGCCGCAGAACAATCAATCTCAATGTCGCATAAACGCTCATACAGAGGCTTGCGCTCTTCATAGATACGCTTCCAGTCACTAATTCCATGCTGAAGTAGCGGTCTGTTTCCATTAGCTAGTCGAGATTTCATGTGCTGACCGTTAGTTGAAAGGTAAACAACGGTTGCTCCTTCTAAAGCCCTCTGATTCTTTCCACTGAGAACAGCTCCTCCACCGGTAGCAACAACCGCCTGAGACTTCAATGCCTCTGCAACGGCTAGTTCTTCGTAGCTGCGAAAAACCGCTTCCCCATGCTCCTTAAAGATTTCAGGAATGGGGCCATGCTCTTTGACAATCAACAAGTCGGTGTCGATGAAGGAAAGACCGAGTTTTCTAGCCAACTTCTTTCCAATCGTTGACTTACCAACACCCATCGGGCCGATAAGAACTATTGGCTTGCTATCCATTTGTCGTTAGCGCGCGATGTTTGAGCGCAGAGTATCTGGGATGCTGTCTAAGTATGAGTTCATGTTGCGAAGAGTCTCCTTAATAGAATCTCCACCAAATTTCTCAAGAACAGCATTTGCTATGGTTAGAGCCACCATTGCTTCAGCAACAACACCAGCAGCAGGCACAGCACAAACATCTGATCTTTGGTGATGTGCCTTAGCCTCTTCACCTGTTGCTACATCGATTGTTTTCAAAGCTCTTGGCACAGTTGAGATAGGTTTCATGGCAGCGCGAACGCGAATGATTTCCCCATTGCTCATCCCGCCCTCGATTCCTCCAGCACGATCAGTGAGTCTCTCGACCAACCCACTCTCAGCAACAGCAATCTCGTCATGAGCCTCTGATCCACGTCGACGAGCAGTTTCGAATCCGTCGCCAACTTCAACACCCTTGATTGCCTGGATTCCCATCAGAGCGCCAGCTAGTTGACTATCAAGTCTTCTATCCCAGTGCACGAATGAACCAACACCTGGTGGCATCCCGTAAACCAAGACCTCAACAACTCCACCCAGGGTGTCACCGTCTTTGTGTGCAGCATCAACTTCTGCAATCATGTCTGCGCTCAGTTGAGCGTTGAATGCTCTTAGCGGATCTTCGTCAATACGTTCGACATCTTCTGGTCTTGGCAGAGCAATATCAGCTGGAGCTAAAATCTTGCCGATAGCAACTGTGTGAGTGACCAGTTTTATTCCTAGCGCTCTGAGGAAAGCCGAAGCAACTTCACCAAGAGCTACTCTCGCAGCTGTTTCACGAGCAGAAGCACGCTCTAGAACCGGTCTGCTATCTAGGAAGCCATATTTCTGCATTCCTGTGAAATCTGCATGTCCTGGTCTTGGACGAGTAAGGGCTTCAGCTCTAGCCCCGGAAAGTTCTGATTCATCAACTGGATCTGCTGACATAACCTGAGACCACTTAGGCCATTCGGTGTTTGCAATGTTGATTGCAACTGGTCCACCCATGGTCAACCCGTGGCGAACACCACCGGTAATGGTTGCTTGGTCCTGCTCAAGCTTCATGCGAGCGCCACGGCCATAGCCCAGTCTTCTTCTAGCTAAAGCACCTTGAATGTCCTCTGTAGTAATTTCTACTCCAGCAGGAAGCCCTTCAAGGACTGCGGTCAGAAGAGGACCATGTGATTCACCTGCGGTTAGCCAACGTAACATTTGACTATTCTCGCACATCTAAGGCTCTATTACTAAAGCGCCTGCCTCATAACTTCAGCCAGAGTTACTTCGTCAATCGTATCTGCATCAATGTCTTGACCCACAAACAGCTTGACCTGCTGGACTGCTTGCCAGATGAGCATCTCTGTCCCAGGTATTTGGTGATCCCTTAGGAAATTCTTGGTGAACTCAGAATCCTCAGTTGAGTAGCCCGCAGATAGAAGTAATCCCGTCTGGCCCGGTGAGACATGTAAGGAATTCGCTGCTCCGCCAGGCAATGTGTTCAGTGTGAGATCGAATCCTCCACTGAATTCAGACAAACTCTTTGCTTCAAATGAGACGGGGGTATCTGAGACCAAGTGCTTTAGAGAAGACGCCTTCTCGGTATTTCTTGCGAACACCGAAATATTCGAGACTTCAGACATACCGAGTGCTGCAACAACTGCTGATCTCGCTGTAGCTCCAGAACCCAGTACTGCAACGTTTTTGATAGGCGCTCTCTGGGCGCTCTTCACTGCCATGTGGATGCCGTAAATATCTGTGTTGTATCCGGAGAAGCCGGTTTCATTTCGAACAAGTGTGTTGCATACTCCTGTTCCGAGGAGTTTGGAATCAGTTGCAAGCTCTGCTGCTTCAAATTTTAGAGGCATGGTTATTGAAAATCCTGAATACTTCGAACCTTCCTGGCTAATGAAAGTCTCTAGTGTTCCGGCTGAGACCTGGATAGCTTCGTAGTTGTAATCGAGATTCAGATACTCATAGGCAGTAGCGTGAATCTTTGGACTGAGACTGTGTGAGATTGGATCTCCTAAGACAGCGAATAACCTCTTACTCATCCCAACCTGGATTCTCTGCCATCCACTTATCCCACTTAACAATTCCAGCTTGGTGCTCTGCATAAGTGTTACTAAAGATAGTTTCACCGGATTTCAGGTTCCAAGTTACAAAATACAGCCAAGACCCATCGACTGGATTCAAAGTTGCATCTAACGCGAGAGAGCCAGGTGCAGCAATAGGACCTAGCGGCAGCCCAGGATACTTGTATGTGTTGTACGGGTTGTCGTCGTTGAGAATCCTATTCGTAACGATGATTGAGAACTCGCCAACTCCATAAGAGGCTGTAGCACAAGACTGTAGCGCCATGTTGATGTCCAAACGATTCCGGAATACTCGGGAGACCTTGTAGAAATCTTCGGTCAATCGCGCTTCACGCTGAACGATTGAGGCGAAGGTAAGGGTCCTGTGCCAATCTTTCTTAGCTACCCCATAGCGTTCTAGTTCTTGCTTCATCCGATTAACCATGATGCTCAAGATGCTCTTCGCATCCAATGACTTATCGAAAGAGTATGTTGCAGGGAATAGGTACCCCTCTAGTGACGGTGCTGCCCTAGGAAGATCGAACTGAGTTAGGTTTTCAGCTTCTTTTTCAAACTTGGATACGCTAATTCCCGTTACTTTGGAGAGCCTTACGATGATGTCTTGAACGCGCCATCCTTCGGGGATAGTCACCTTGTTGGTTTGCATGTTCGTTGGATTAGTCAGCAGTTCGATAGCTTTGTCGCTGCTTATCTGAAGAGGCAGTGAGTATGTGCCAGGGAAAAAGGTTGGGTTTGACGCGATTATGTGACGCAAGGTAGTCGCATAGTCCTTAGTAATACCCTGTTCGGCTAGGTGTTTGGCGACTGTGTCTCCTGTGTCACCTTTTGACACGGTGAACTCAGTTGAGCCAGTGCCCTCACCGCTGAACTCTTCGGCTGAGAAACTATCCATGAAACCCCGGATAGCGGAACGGTTGAAGTATCCAACCGTAGCAACCAGTCCACCAATCAGGAGAAGAGCTAGAACTATCCTCGAGAACTTAGGTGTTTGTGGAGCTCTAGAGGAGTTCTGATATTGTTCAGTCATTCTCTTCTCTCCATTCCTCCAGAGAAATACCTGGAGCGGCTTTGCTATTTGCCTCTACCTGAAAAGCGTATTCCAGTATTGCGACGGCAGCCATCTGATCGATAGAGCTTCTAGCGTCTTTCTGGGACTTTCCCAGACTTCTAAGTTGTTGGTTGGCAAGTGAGGTCGTTAGTCTTTCGTCGATCATCCGAACGGGAACTTTTGCTGCACTCGCTAATTGATTTGCAAGCAAGAGAGCATCGTGAGTCGAGGTGGTCATCTCCCCTTTCATGTTGATGGGAAGACCAACATAGATCTCCAGTAAGTCCTCGAACTCTTCGACGGAGTTGAACAAAAGCTCAAGGCTCTCGCTTAGAGAGTCTCTAGGGATTGTTGTCAGAGGCGAGGCGAGAATGCCGTGAAAGTCTGAGATGGCCAAGCCGACTCGAACCTTTCCGACATCTATTGCCAATCTCCGGCCAGTGCGCAAGGACTAGCTCAGGCTCTCGACGATTGCCTTGATGGCGTTTGAGATCTGTGCTGGGTTAGTTCCGCCGCCCTGTGCAATATCGGACTTTCCGCCACCGCCACCACCAAGTATCTGGCTTGCGGTCTTTACAAGTTCTCCAGCCTTGACACCATTTGCCTGAGCAAGTTCGTTTGCAACAACCACAACGGCAGGTTTTGCATCAACGACACCGAAGATGGCAATGACTGTTGCGCTTGCATTTGAATTGTCTCTGACCTTGATTGCTAGGTCACGAAGAGATTCAACGCTGGAGACTTGCTCAACTGTTGCACTAATTAAAGTGGTTTTGGAAAGTTCCTTACCCGAGGCAATTAGTTCAGGAACTCGAGAACTCAACGCAGCGCTTTGGAATACAGCAAGTTCTTTTTGTGTGTCCTTTAGTTCTTGCAGGAATTGAGCAATACGCTCCGCTGCATTAGCAGGGTTAGTCTTCAGAGCTTCTGCTATTGCCTGTAGCTGTAGGCGGTCACGGTTGAATGAAGAGATTGCATCCAACCCAACTAGAGCTTCAAGTCTTCTTGAACCAGATCCAACTGAAGATTCGTTTGTAATTGAAACTAAGCCAATCTGTGAGCTTCTAGCAACGTGGGTTCCACCACAGAGTTCTCTAGACCAAGGCCCACCGATTTGAACTACACGAACGCTCTCGTCATAGGTTTCACCAAAGAGTGCAACTGCTCCCCAGGTCTTAGCTTCAGGCAGCGACATGAACTGCGCGCTAACGGCAAGATCAGATCTGATAGCTATGTTGCTGATCTCTTCGATCTCCGAACGGGTTTCAGCTGAGAGAGCTGAGTTCCAAGAGAAGTCAAGTCGTAGGTAACCCGGTTTGTTGTATGAACCTGACTGCAATGCTGTTGGGCCTAACACTTGTCTAAGAGCAGCGTGAACAACGTGAGTACCTGAGTGTGACTGAGCTGCACCCAAACGCCAGTTAGCATCAACATTTGTGCGAACGATGTTCTCTAGCTCAACTCCACCGGATCTAACGAGAACCTTGTGAGATACCAAACCCTTAACAGGCTTCTGGACATCCAATACCTCAAGTTCGAACCCGGCACCGAGAATCAAACCAGCGTCCGCAGCTTGACCACCAGACTCAGCATAGAAACTTGTCTCATCAAGAACTATTTCAACTACCGAACCAGCCTCTGCTTTTGATACCGAGTTGCCGTCGTGAATAATTCCTAGAACTTTACCTTCTGCCTCAAGTGACTCATAGCCAGCAAATCTTGTAAGACCTAGAGTTCTGAATTCTCCATAGACACTCAGATCTGTCGCACCTGACTTTTTGAGCTTCGCATCCGCTTTAGCTCTAGTCTTTTGCTCTAGCATCAGTGCAGTGAATGATTCGCGATCAACAGACAGCCCAGACTCGTCCGCAATTTCAACAGTCAGATCTATGGGGAAACCGTAAGTATCGTGAAGCAAGAATGAAGTTGCTCCATCAAGTTCACTCTTACCAGCACTCTTAGCAGTTTCAATCGCTGCATCAAGTACTGATGTTCCAGAGACTAGTGTTCTGAGGAATGCTTCTTCCTCTGCTCTTACAGTGGCATCAATTCTTGAGTACTGCTCTTCCAGATCTGGGTATGCATCTACCATTGCGTTCTTCGAGGTTAGGAATAGCTTTGCAAACACTGGTTCGTTAACGCCGAGAAGTCTCATTGCACGAACAGTTCTGCGAAGCAGTCTTCGCAGCACGTAACCTCGGCCATCGTTGCCAGGGCTTACTCCATCAGAGATAAGCATCAAGGCACTGCGAACGTGGTCTGCAACGACTCTTAGACGGACGTCGTCGTTCTCATCTGCGCCATAGGTTTTACCTGCTAGTTCAGCTGCAAGATCAAGAACTGGGCGAACCTGGTCGATTTCGTAAAGGTTCTCTACCCCTTGCATGAGGAATGCGACACGCTCTAGACCCATACCTGTATCGATGTTCTTCTTTGGTAGTTCACCGAGAATCTCAAAGTTCTCTTTGCCGCCACCTTGACCTCGTTCATACTGCATGAACACAAGGTTCCAGATCTCGATGTAACGATCTTCGTCAGCTTCAGGTCCGCCTTCAACACCATATGAAGGTCCGCGGTCATAATAAATTTCGCTACAAGGTCCAGCTGGTCCAGGTTGACCAGTTGACCAGTAGTTATCTTTCATGCCGCGTTTCTGGATTCTCTCCAGAGGGATGTCAGCAACTTCTCTCCAGATGCCAATAGATTCCTCATCATCTTGGAAGACAGTTACCCAAAGTAATTCTTTATCGAGCCCTAGACCACCTGAATCGGTAGATGATGTTAGGAACTCCCATGCGAAAGCGATCGCTTCCTTCTTGAAGTAATCACCAAATGAGAAGTTTCCATTCATCTGGAAAAAGGTCCCGTGACGAGTTGTCTTACCGACTTCTTCGATGTCTAGTGTTCTAACGCACTTCTGCACACTCGTTGCACGCGCATACGGTGCAGGGATAAGACCCGTCATGTATGGAATGAATGGAACCATTCCAGCGACGGTAAAAAGAAGAGACGGGTCTTCGCTGATTAGCGAAGCACTCGGAACTACGACGTGATCTTTACTCTCAAAGAACTTGAGCCAGCGTCTTTGGATTTCGGCTGTCTTCAATCTCTACCTCGTACGTTTAGTTGTGGCTGCTGGCTTCTTAGTTGTTCTAGCTGCAGGACTCTTTGAAGTTGTTGCCTTGGCTTCTTGCTCTCGGTATCCAGCGCTGACTGCGTTTGCGAAGCTCTTCACTTTACCAGCGGCATCCTGAAGAGTCTTTTTGGTCTCTGGGTTTGATTCGATCTGCTTGGAGATAAAAACACCAAGCGCAATTCCAGCAATGAGATAGGTGGATTTGCGCACTGAATTACTTCTTCTTACCTAGAAGACCTGAAACACCGCGAATGATTTCGCCAACTCTTAGAAGTGGGCCACCGATTGTGTCTGTGAGAGTTGAGATCAAACTCGAAAGATTAGTTGTTGTTTCAACAACGCTGTCGGTAATAACATCGATCTTTTCAAGCTGTTTGTTGGTTGAAGCAGTTGCTTCGGTTAGTTCGTCTAGGAGTGGCACCAGGCTGTCGCCTGTTTCACGAATGGTTGCAGATGCAACATCAACAAGTTTGGCTAGCTTTGATAGCACGATAACAATTGCTATTACCAGTACTACGAATGCGCCAGCACAAATAAGAGACGCTAAATCTGCACCATTCATGAACATGAGCCTTATCTACTAGCGAGCAGCGTAATACTCAACCACAAGCTGAACTTCACAAGTGATTGGAACTTCAGCACGCTTTGGGCGACGAACTAGGGTTGCCTGAAGCTTGTCTAGTTCAACGCTTAGGTAACCAGGAACTGGAGGAAGAACATCAACGTGACCTCCGGCTGCAGCAACCTGGAAAGGTTCGGTTGATTCGCTCTTCTCGTGAACGTGGATCATCTGACCAACCTTCACACGAGCTGAAGGACGGTCAACTCTTAGACCATCTACCAAGATGTGGCGGTGAACAACCATCTGACGAGCCTGAGCCATTGTTCTGGCGAAACCAGAACGTAGCACTAGAGCGTCAAGGCGCATTTCTAGAAGCTCAACTAGGTTTTCACCAGTTAGACCCTCTTGACGCTTTGCGTCGTTGAAAGTCTTGCGAAGCTGTGCTTCACGGATACCGTACTGTGCGCGTAGACGCTGCTTCTCACGAAGACGAACGGCGAAGTCGCTGTCTGCCTTACGCTTGGTGCGACCGTGCTGACCTGGAGCGTATGGACGCTTCTCTAGGTACTTTGCTGCTTTTGGAGTTAGGGCAATACCCAATGCGCGTGACAAACGGGTCTTGCTTCTTGTGCGTGTGGTTTTAGACACGTATTCCTTTCGGGAAAAATATAGGTTTACTAAAAGTTTTGTGCCTGGTGGACCTTGGCTAAATAAGATTCACTCACCGGTCGAACAACTCGCAGCCATGCGTCGTTCAGGTCGGCAACCTCTAAATCTTAGCAGTTTAGGCGAAAACAAGCCAAGGTTTATTGCTTGCGCTTTAGAAATGGAAGGATTCGGCTTATGCGCTCAAGGAGTGTGTTCTCGAAGCCAATTGGCTTCGGCACGTAGTACTTCTTCGAGGCAACCGTTGGGACATACTCTTGAGCTGAAATACCTCCGTCGACATCATGCGGGTACTCGTAGCCGGGGTCCTTGCCCAGTGTTGCTGACCTTAGGTGTCTTGGAACAGCTGGGCTTAGTCCACCTTCGACATCGGCTACTGCGGCATTGATGGCCTCATAGGCTCTGTTTGACTTAGGAGCCAGGGCTAGGTAGATTGTGGTCGAAGCCAGCGGGATGCGACCTTCTGGCATACCGATCTGGGCAACTACCTGCATGGTGGCATTTGCTATCACTAGGGCATTCGGGTCGGCAAGGCCAATATCTTCAGAAGCCAGGATTACAAGCCTTCTAGCGATAAACCTTGGGTCTTCTCCACCAACAATCATCCTTGCTAGCCAGTGGAGAGCCGCATCCGCATCAGACCCCCTCACTGACTTGATGAACGCACTAATAATGTCGTAGTGCTGATCTCCAGTTGCGTCGTATCTATTCAGTGCCTTGTTGATTGTCGCGCTGACATCCTCATGTTCTATCTCAGAGCGACCTATCCTGGTTACTCGGTTTGCTGCTGTCTCAAGGACTGTGAGAGCCTTTCTGGCGTCTCCGCCTGACTGGCTAGCAATTAGCTCAAGGACCCCTGTTGACGCATGAATCTTACCCTCGAGCCCTCGCTCACTTTCAATCGCTGATTTCAGCAAGGTAACTAGGTCAGATTCATTGAGATTGACGAGTTCGATAACCGCTGCTCGAGAGAGTATTGCTGAGGTTAGAGCAAAGCTCGGGTTTTCGGTTGTCGCGCCAATGAGGACTATCTCTCCGTCTTCCACAGCTTTTAGAAGAGATTCCTGCTGAACCTTTGAGAACCTATGGATCTCGTCAACGAAGACTATTGCTGCATCTTTACCAGCTTGGATGTCTGCAACGGAGGTTTGCATGGCAGAGCGCAGGTCAGCGATGGAGCTGTTGATAGCGGATATCTCGATGAATCTTCGCGAATTGGAGTGAGCCAGTAACCTTGCCAATGTGGTCTTACCGGTTCCGGGTGGACCATAGAAAATCATGGATGGGATTGCCTGAATGCCCAGAGCGGGATCTAAGTATTGGGCTAAAACTCCAGCTTTTCCTAGTACCTGTGATTGGCCAACAATCTCTCCTAGGTTCCTAGGACGCATCCTTGCCGCTAGAGGCATACCAATGGGAAAATCAAATAGGTCGTCAGTATTCACTATTCAAGGCTAAACCACTTGGACACTGCTCTAAAATCAAACAGAACACAAAATACGGAGGCATAAATTGGCTAAGACCACCAAAAGCACACTAGAGGCTGCAAAAAAGAGTCTGCAGGGTTTTGAAGCGAAGCAAAACGTTCTTGACCACAGAGTTAAGGTGCGTGCTCGTGATAACCGCCTTGCAGTGATCATCACAGCCGTAGTAGTTCTTTTCGCTTCTGCTTCTCAATATGTGTATTTCAACTTTGGTCCTGGTGTTCCACTGACAGCATGTATCAATTTCACTCAGACTCCGATTCCTACAGTTGGCGGTGAGAAATCTCCTGTGCAAATACCTGACGCTGCGATTTCGGAATGCCGCGACTGGACTGGAACAATGATTGTTAATAAGGCAAGCCTAGGAATTACCCTGCATGGAAAACTAGCACCTCAGGCAGTTGCGAATTTCGTTCAGCTGGCAAACATCGACGGTTTCTACACAGGGATCAGTTGTCACCGTCTAACCACATCTGGAATTTACGTATTGCAGTGTGGCGACCCAGTTGGAGATGGAAGCGGTGGCCCTGGCTACTCTTTCGGTCCACTGGAGAACACTCCTAAAGCAACTGGTGATGAAGCACCAACCTACAAGAAGGGTTGGCTAGCAATGGCTAGGCAGAGCAACGGTGCAAACACCATGGGCAGCCAATTCTTTATCGTCTACGATGATTCAAAGATTCCAAATGATGCTGCTGGTGGATATACAGTTTTCGGAGAAGTTACCTCAGGTTTAGCTGGTCTTGACCCAATTATCAAGGCTGGCACTAAGGATGGCTCTGGTGATGGAAAGCCAAAGGTTAAGACGAACATTTCCACCATTACACTCAAGTAGAGAACAGCGAATAGGGAGCAATAAGTGTCAACACTCGAAATCAGTTTCGGAAGAGTCGATGAAACCGGCAACGTGTATGTAGTCGATGCTGGCGTCGAGCGTCTGATCGGTTCCCAACCTGCTATGACCATTGATGAAGCCGTAGCCTTCTACTCGAAGCGCTACCAAGATCTTGCAGACACGGTGAGAATTCTTGAACAGCGTGCGAAGGCTAAAGCTGACCCTAAGTCAATTGCCAAGTCTGCCGAAAAGTTGATATCAGATCTTGCGTCTCCTGCTGCTCTTGGTGACCTAGAGGCACTAAGAGTGCGAGTGACTGCTGTGAAGGATTCCCTGGGAGAAGCTCTTGCAGAGTCAGCTGCAAAACATGCTGAAGCGATTTCAGCTGCTGTAGTGGTCCGTGAGGCTATCGTTCTTGAAGCGGAGAAAATTGCTTCTCAAGACCCACAGAAGATCAACTACAAGAATTCAACGGTAAAGATGACTGAACTCTTTACCGCTTGGCAAGAGAACCAGAAATCTTCAGTCAAGATTCCTAAAGCTAAGGCTGATGAACTTTGGCAGAGATTCTCAAAGGCTAGAAATTCATTTGATGCGCACAAGCGCTCATACTTCGCTGCTGCTGACCAGGCAGCTAAAGCTGGTAAGCAAGCGAAACTTGACCTGGTAATCAAAGCTGAGGCGCTTGTTGCTAAGGGTGCAGAAGGTTCAGCAGAGTACAGAGATCTTCTAACTGCTTGGAAAGCACTTCCTAAGACCAAACTAAAGACAGACGATGCACACTGGGCAAGATTCAAAGCTGCTGGAGATGCAATCTACGCTGCTCGCAGCGAGAAGCTTGCTGCAGATGATGTTGCATTCAGTGCCAACCTAGAAGCAAAGCTTGCCCTGCTAACCGAAGCAGAGGCAATCAACGTTGAGGGAAATCTTGAGGCTGCAAAGGCCGCAATGAAGTCAATCAACGCTCGTTGGGAGAAAGCAGGCAAAGTTCCACGCGATCAGATGCGTGCAACTGAGGACAGACTGAAGGCTGTTGAAGCCAAGATCAAGCGTGTTGAAGATGAACTTTGGCGAAAGAGCGACCCTGCAACTATCGACAGAACTAACTCTGTACGTACTCAGCTAGAAGCTGGTATCGCAAAACTTGAAGCTGAACTAGAAGCCGCTAAAGCAACTGGTGATGCAGGCAAGATAAGCAAGGCTCAGGAAGCGTTAGACACCAAGAAGGCTTGGTTGGAAGTAGTTATAGCTAACAGCTAAGTGTTGCTAACTCGGTATACGTCGTAGACGTTATCGATTCTTCTAACAGCATTCAGAAGAGAATCCAGCGCAGCAGGATTACTCATCTCAAAGACAAACCTGCTCAGCGCTACTCTATCCGCTCTCGTTGAAACAGATGCCGAGAGAATGTTCACATGGTGCTCGCTTAGCACTCTGGTCACATCGCTCAACAATCCACCGCGGTCCAACGCTTCGATTTGAATTTGAACCAAGAACAAGGCTTTCGCGGAGATGTCCCAGCTAACATCAATCAGTCTTTCTGATTGCTCTCTTAGGTCATCAGCATTCTTACAGTCACTTCTGTGAACAGATACCCCGTTTGCTCGGGTAATGAAACCTAGAATGTCATCACCTGGAACCGGGGTGCAGCAACGAGCTAGTTTCACCATTACATCAGCATCCCCTCGAACAAGAATTCCTGAATCCCCTGTTTTTGTTCTGGTTGCAGGCTTATTCGGAAGTTCAAATACAGGTTCCTCAGCGTCTTCATCCGCGGACAGTGCAGCAGCCATTTTTTCCACAACTGATTGTGCTGAAAGATGGTTATCACCGATAGCTGCATACAGATCAGATGGCTCTGCATAACGAAGATCGCTAGTGATTTTTAGAAGGCTGTCAGTTGCCAGAGCTCTTTGAATTGGAAGGTTTTGTTTACGCAATGCCTTGGCCAGCAAATCTTTGCCGCGCTCAACAGCATCATCTTTTCGCTCTGCTGTGAACCATGCCTTAATCTTTGATTTCGCTCGTTGACTCTGAACAAATTGCAACCAGTCTTGGCTTGGAGATGCATCCTGTGACTTAGAGGTCAAAATTTCGACCACATCTCCAGAATGAAGTTGAGTCTCCAATGGAACCAATCGACCATTTACCTTCGCACCCATGGTCTTGTGACCAATTTCCGTGTGGACAGCATAGGCGAAGTCAACTGGGGTTGCTCCGGTAGATAGACCAATTACTCGGCCCTTAGGCGTGAAAGCATAAACTTCCTTCGCCCCAATTTCGAATCTAAGTGCGTCCAGGAATTCACTTGGATCGGCTGTCTCATGCTGCCAGTCGGAGAGGTGCTTGAGCCAAACTAGATCGTCCTCGGAGCTGATCTTTCCGTCGCTACCAATTTCCTTATACTTCCAGTGCGCAGCAACACCATACTCAGCCCGGTTGTGCATCTCTTGGGTTCTAATCTGGATTTCAACCGGACGCCCGTTTGGCCCAATGACCGTCGTGTGCAGTGACTGATAAAGGTTGAACTTAGGCATAGCAATGTAATCTTTGAATCGACCCGGCACTGGATTCCAGCGTGCGTGAATTGCTCCAAGGATTGCGTAGCAGTCACGAACCTCTGGAACAATCACTCGAATACCCACTAGGTCATAGATGTCGTCGAACTCACGGCCTCTGACAACCATCTTCTGGTAAATCGAGTAATACTGCTTGGGTCTTCCAGCCACACTTCCCTTGATCTTGTTGTCCTTAAGATCTGAATCGATAGCCGTAATAACACCCTGGATGAATTCTTCGCGCTTAGGAGACCGTTGTCTAACGAGGTTGACAATCTCGTCATAGACCTTTGGGTAAAGAACTGAGAATGAGATGTCCTCGAGTTCCCATTTGAAAGTTGAGATACCGAGTCTGTGCGCTAGCGGGGCATAAATCTCTAGGGTTTCTTGAGCTTTGTATCTTGCTTTCTCCTCAGGAACAAAGCCCCAGGTTCTAGCATTATGAAGACGGTCTGCAAGCTTGATTACCAACACGCGAATGTCCTTAGACATTGCCACAACCATCTTGCGAACTGTCTCAGCCTGTGCGTTCTCACCGAACTTTACTTTGTCCAGTTTGGTGACGCCGTCCACGAGCATTGCTATTTCATCGCCAAAGTCATTCTTCAACTGCGTCAATGAGTAGTCGGTATCCTCTACTGTGTCGTGAAGAAGAGCGGCTGCAAGTCCGGCTGGTCCGATACCCAAATCAGCAAGCAATTGAGCAACGGCAACAGGGTGAGTTATGTATGGATCGCCACTTTTACGCGTCTGACCCTGATGAGCCCTCTCAGCAACCTGGTAAGCGCGCTCAACCACGGAGAAATCGAGCTTCGGGTGAGAAACTTTCGCTGACCTGATTACGTCAGCGATACCAGTGCCTTCGACAGGTCTCGTAAATATACGAGGCAGTCTGTTTCTAAGCGCTGCTAATGCTCCACCAGAAGAAGAAGTGTCAGACATGATTTACCTGCTGCCAGTCGAGAAAGTTTTCATCTGGCTTGCTCTGTCTATCTAAGCGCGCTTGGCGAAGACCTTTTTGGCGGCCTTTGCATACTTGGCTTCTCCCTCACGAAGGTGAGAGTAGAAAGGAGCAGCGATAAAAATGGTTGAGTAAGTTCCAACAACGATACCGATAAACAAAGCAAGCGAGATGTCGCGAAGAGTTCCAGCTCCAAGTACGAATGCACCAATGAACAAAATCGCAGCTACCGGTAGAACCGCAACCACAGAAGTGTTAATTGAACGCACAAGAGTCTGGTTGATCGCTAGGTTTACACGCTCAGCGAATGTCGAGGTTTCACTGAATTCAACTTCCAATGTGTTTTCGCGAATCTTGTCGAAGACCACAACTGTGTCATAGAGCGAGTAACCAAGGATGGTTAGGAAACCAATCACAGCAGCAGGAGTAACTTCGAAGCCAAGTGCACCGTAGATACCTGCAGTGATTACTAGGTCGTGAAGAAGAGCTAGTAGAGCTGCAGCACTCATCTTTAGAGTTCTAAAGTAAAGGGCCATCAGGATAGCTGCTAGTACAACGAAAGTAACAAGACCTGAGATCGCCTTGTTGGTGATGTCCGCTCCCCAGTTGGGACCGATGAAAGAGCTTGCAACGTCGCTGTCCTTGACCTTGTATGACTTAGCTAGTGCTAGACGAACCTTCTCTGATTGATCTTCGTCAAGAGTAGGAGTCTGAACACGAATGGTGTCATTACCGATACGGGTTACGTTTACCTGGACCTCAGGCTTGACTGAGTGAACAGCATCAACTGCTGCAGTAGTTGAATCAACAGTGCTAGCTGATACACGGTACTCAGATCCACCTCTGAACTCGATACCAAAGTTGAAGCCACCACGAGCTGCTGGGATAAGAACAGCTAGAGCGAGCATCACTGCTGCGATTGTGTAGAAAAGCTTTCTTCTACCGATGAAGTCAATTGACTTTTCACCGCTGTATAGCTGATTACCGAAGTCGCTAAATCTAGACATTAGTTTGTCTCCTCTTGTGTTGAAGCAGCTTTACGTTCAGCAATTGTTTGACGGCGCTCAGCTTCCTTAGATGCCTTAGCAGCCTTACCTGAAGAAACCTGAGGCGAAACTCTGAACTGCCCACGACCGGTGTATCCGAATCCTGTGCTCTCTCTGAGTTCAAGCCCTGACCACTTGTGTCCACTTGAGAAGAACTTAGTTTGAGCCATCAAACGGAAAGTTGGGTAAGTGAACAACCAAACAACTGCAAGGTCAATAAGTGTTGTTAGTCCTAGTGTGAAAGCGAAACCCTTCACGTTACCAACGGTAAGCGCGAACAAAGTACCAGCAGCTAGGAGGCTTACAGCGTCTGAAACTAGGATGGTTCGCTTTGCGCGGTTCCAACCTGCTTCTACTGCAACATTTAGTGGCTTACCTTCACGAAGTTCATCACGAACACGCTCGAAGTAAACGATGAAAGAGTCAGCAGTAATACCGATGGCAACAATCAAACC
>Ga0209598_10001071_pt1 | contig 22331 bp, 19 predicted proteins | sample M_140807_EF_Meta_FD_187317 | JGI IMG/M metagenome (GOLD analysis project Ga0209598, IMG submission 187317) | Freshwater microbial communities from Lake Montjoie, Canada to study carbon cycling - M_140807_EF_MetaG (SPAdes) (version 2) | ecosystem: Environmental > Aquatic > Freshwater > Lake...
GTTTGAAAGCACCCTGCTCTTCTTGCCGCAAACTCATCCAAATCACGGCTGCAAATGCAAACGCCGTGATGGTGTGCCCCGATGGAAAACTGCTGCCACTGAGTACGGGTGCGATGGCATGAAAATCTGACAACAAAAGCACATCCCCGGGGCGAGGGGCATTGAATGCATTTTTGAAAAACAAAGACAAAAAACTGCCCATGGGAATGGCAGCGATCAAACCATAAATCCAAGCCGGTCTGAACCACAGGACAGGCGCCATGCAGCACAGCAACACCAGGGTGTCGCCCAACTGGGTCAGGTTTTGCCACACAACATCAGGCCATTGCGCACACATCGAATTGAGAAACAAAAACAAATTCGCCGGGACCTTCATGGTCGCCTGAATGCCCATGGTCAAAACCATGATCAACATCAAAGCAAGATCTGTACGGCGAATCTTTGTCATGGTGACCACCCTGAACAAAGCAAGAAATTGAAGTGCGCCAGTTGACGTCCCACATGCACCACAGGCAACTGCTCCAAAAATTCACATTGTTTAAATTGGTGCGCAGCCACCGGCGGTTTGAAGCTCATGATCGACCAGTCCACGAGCAGCACCTTGTCTTGCGCTTGCACGGTGCCAAACCACAAGTCAAATTGGTCTTGATGCGAGTGAATGACTTTCACCGGCAAAGGGCGGGCATACCAGGCAATGCGACTGGCCAGCGTCCAATTCATCACGGCCAACGCAGGCACATGATGTTGCGCGGCCAATTGTTGAGCACGCTGGGCAGCCAAATCCCACCCATACAAATCTGCCAGTGGGTTTTTCACAGCGGGCACACCGTCTTGGCCCGCCAAAGTGGACTTTTGCGCCCCTTCTTCTTGGGGACCGCCTGCCAGCACCATCACGAAAAAAGCAGCCATCAACAGCGCTTGCAGGCCCAGCACTCCGTGCTGCCAACGCGACCACCGCAGCCATTGCCGGCGCATGCCCCAGGCAGCGCAAGGGATCAAAGCCACGGCAAAGGGGACCACCCAATGCGGCAGGGTACTGCCTCGCCCAGACAAATAGATAAACAGCAGCACACCTGGCAAGCCAAAGTAAGCACTGCATCGGGCTGGCGACAGACGGCGTTGAGCATCACTGACCGGGTCAGTCAAGCCACCCCACACCGAGATTGGCAACAACAAACCCATCGCCAACCAGATGGTCAAGGCAAACCCCAAGGCCTTGAACCAGACCCAGCTCTTTCCGCCTTGGGCATGCTGAATTTGGTAGGTGAACGACATCCAGTCGTGCGTGGCATTCCAGTACGCCACCGGGGTGATGCACAACAGCGCCGTGAACAAGGCCACCCAAGGTCCCTTACGCAGCAGCAATTTCAGTCCATGCGCGTGCAACAAACTCAAGAGCACACCCAAAGCGATCAAGATGGCGGTGTATTTGGAAAGCCCCGCCAGACCCAGCATCAAACCCAACAGCAACCATGAGCGGATGGGAGACGGCAACGGGCTTTGGCACAGCCGCCAGGTGAGCAGCATGGTCCAAACGGTCCAGCCCATCAACAGGGTGTCCGGCACCAGGGCAAAGCCCAATAAATGCGGCAAGGGACTGAGGGCATACAACAACAAGTCCAAGCGCACACCCCACATGCGCAATGAAGCCATGTCGGGGTACAGCGCGTTGGACAACTGAACCAGTCCCCATCCGGTCACAAGCCACAGGCTCATCGGCCAGATCCGCATCCCCACGTCCGAAGACAGCCAAGACTGCATGGGCCATTGCAGCCAGCCCACCAAGGGGGGGTGGTCGTAATAACTCCAATCCAAGTAAGTGGCGTACAAAGCGTAATGGGCTTCATCGGGCGACAAATGCACCGCCCAAGACAGCACCAAATGCAGCAAAGCCCCCCAAAGCAAAGGCCGCCACACAGCGGGATGCGCCCAAAAGCGGGCCAGCACCGAGGACTGGGCTTTCATGTTGCCTTGCGGCGTTGGGGCCACACCAAGATCGAAGTGACGCCGTAGTTCCAGATCACGCCAACCAAAATCCCAGCCAATCCAGACACGACCCACATCCCGTCATTGCCGTACAAGTAATTGGCCACACCCACATTGGCGGCGCCCCCCAAGCCGCAGGCCAGCATGAACTTCAGCAAACCCCACAACCACCGGCTGCCATGCAATTGCTGATCACGGTAGGTGAGTACATTGTTCAAATAGAAGTTAAAGACCATGGCCACCAGCACTGCCGCGGCTTGCGCCTGCACAAATGGCAAAGCCAGCCATGATTTACACAAGCCCAAGACCAACATGTGCACCCCCACCCCCAAAGCGCCCACGGCAGCAAAAGAGATCAAGCGCACGGGCACGAATCGGCCCATGGTTTTATCGGTAAGCAGCATCAAAAAGTCCCACGCCACCCGCGAATCGAGTTTGCTTTCACCCGCCACACGCAGGCCAAACTGGAATGGAATTTCTTTGACCCGCAAGCGCTTGGGCGATGAAGCGACCAAGTCCACCAGAATTTTGAAGCCAATGCTCGACAGGCGGTAAACCGCATCGTCCAGAACCTGGCGACGGATCATGAAGAAACCGCTCATGGGATCATTCAGTTCAATGTTCAGCAATTTCTGCGTCAAACGCGTGGCCGCTTTGCTGATATTCAAACGCTGTGCGCTCCAGTCACCGGTACCGCCGCCGGCCATGTAACGGGTACCCACGGCCAAATCAAAACCTTCGTCCAAGGCCTGAAACATCTGTGGCAAGCACTTCTCGTCGTGCTGCAGGTCGGCATCCATCACCGCCAAGTAAGGCGCAGGCGAAGCCAGCATGCCTTCAATGCAAGCGCTCGATAAGCCTCTGCGGCCCACCCGCCTGATGACACGGACCCGCGAATCACTCAAAGCAATGGCTTGCAAGACGCCCGCCGTGCCATCTTCGGAATCGTCATCGACGAACACAACTTCCCACACCAAGCCTTGCAGCACATGACTGAGCCGGTCTACCAGCACCGCAACGTTACCTGCCTCATTGAAAGTGGGAATCACCACACACAATTGCAGCGATGGCATCATCTCAAAGACTGCCCATCAACTCGGGCAGGCCCATGACCAAAACCGGCAGCCAAGACAGCAGCAAGGTGCCGACAAAGATCGCCACGACAGCAGGCCAAACCGAGGCGACGACTTCGCGCAGTGGTTTTCGGAACACCGCGCTGGCAAAATAAATGTTCATACCTGCTGGAGGACACAAAAAGCCCATTTCTAAATTGGCCAAAAAAATAATCCCAAAGTGTACCGGATCAATGCCATAACTCACCGCCAATGGCAGCAGCAAAGGCACCAGCACCACAATTGCCGCGTAAATCTCCATCAAGGAACCGGCAAAGAACAAGAAGACATTCAGTGCCAGTAGAAAAACGTACTTGTTTTGCGTGATGCTTTGCACCCAGTCGGTGGCTACATCGGGCACACCTGCATCGATCAGGTAGTTGGTCAAACCCAGCGCCATGCCCATGATGAGCATCACACCACCAATGAGCTGCACCGTCTGACTCAGGCACTCTGACAAGCGGCCCCAACTCAACTCACGATGCGCCAGCGCCTGGGTGACCACGGCATAGACCGCGGTCAAAGCGGCGCTCTCTGTCGGCGTGGTCACGCCACTGACCAAGGAGCCGATCGCTACGACAGGTGCCAACAACTCCCACTTGGCTTGCCAAACTGTGGCCGCCAAATGGCCTCGTTTCCGGGGCGCCGCCTTCGATGCGCTAGATGAAGTTACGGATCTGAACGCTGGCAAATAGCCACCAAAAATCACCAAACAAAACACCATCACCACCGCAGGGATCAAGCCCGCTAAAAACATGGTGTTGATGGGCACCCGTGCAATGATGGCGTACATGATCAAAGGGACTGATGGCGCCAACAGCACGCCCAAAGCACTGGCACTGGTCACCAAACCCATGCCGCGCTGCTCTGGGTAGCCCGATGACTTGAGCAAAGGCAAAAGCAAGCCACCCAAGGCCAAAATCGTCACGCCACTGCCGCCTGTCAAAGCAGTAAAGCAAGAGCACAGCAAAGCCACGGCCAGCACGGTGCCCAAGGGCCCGTCCCCCATGACCGCAACAAAGACTTGGCTCAAACGTTCAGAAGCCTTGGTTTTGGCCAACACCAAACCGGCCAGCGTGAACAAGGGCAAAGCCGGCAAAGAGGGGTTGACCGTGATTTGGTAATGCGACAAAGCCATGGAGGCCAAAGGCAAACCTTCGTGGCCCAGCAACAACAAGCCCAAACCGCCCAACACCGCAAAAATCGGCGCCCCCATGAACAGCAGCGCCAACAGCACCAAAGCCCCCAAGGACAAGGGCACCGACTCCAGATTCATGTGCAAGGCAAACACGGCACCAGCAAAGGGGTAAACCAGCGCCGCAAACAGTCGCCATACAGGTGCTTGCAGGCTGCGCCAAGCCAGTTTGACAGCCAGCAATCCAAATCCGAATGGCAAAAAGCTCTGTACCCACCAGAGCGGCAAGCCATAAGAGAGTGTTTGGCCACTGGCCATTTCGCTGCTCACCAGGTTCCAACTGGCCACACACAACATGCCTGAGAGCATGGCCGCACCGGCACGCCCCCAAGCACGCAAGTTGTCTTGAAGATCAGCGCGAAGTGAGCCCAGGCCCAGACTGGACAAATGGCCGTTTCGCTCTGCAGCCACCGCACCCATCATGGCCAACATCAAACCCAAATGCTGTACCAAGACCGAGGCATTGTCGATACCTTTGCCATGCAAGGGCCTCAGCAGCATCTCGATCATCGGGATCAAGGCCATGCCCACCAGAGCCATACAGGCCAGTGCGTTATCCCACTGTGGAAGCCGCATCAAGTGCCTCGCGCTCCAGCGCATCATTTACCGCGTCCGGCACGAAACATCTTCAGGTGCATCATCACCTCGTCAAAGGTGTCCGCAGGCACCATGGTGCCGCGAATGCGCGGGTACAACTTGTCAGCCAAAGCATTCCACTCTTGCATTTGTTCAGGTGTGGGGCGGGTCACTTTCAAGCCGCGTTTTTTCATGGCATCCACGGCTTCGTCCACTTCTTTGCGGGCTTGCGCACGGATCACCACACCGGCTTTTTCGCTGGCCACGCGCATCGTCGCTTGCAACTCGGGCGACATTTCATTCCAAGTCTTTTGAGTGACCACCAAGGCCCCCACGATCGGCGCCCAATTGATTTCGAGCATGTAAGGCGCGGTGTTGTAGATCTGCGTGGCCAAGGCAAAGTAAGGCGTAGAAGGCACCACATTGATCATGCCCGTTTGAATGGCCGGCAAGATGTCTGTAGGCTCCAAAGGCACCGGGGTGTAACCCAGGCTTTTCATGATTTCTTGTTGGTCGGCCTCAGCACCCCATGCAAAGAATTTCATTTTTTTGTAGTCATCAGGCCGAGCGGCTGGTTCTTTGGAAAAAAATCGAACCCAACCGGCATCGCCCCAAGACAAAACCACAAAGCCTTTGTCGGCAAATTTTTTCTCCATGGCGGGGCGCATTTTTTCGCGCACGTAGTCGACTTCTTCCCAGGTTTTAAACAGCATGGGCATGGCCTGCAGAGCGGCCACGCTGGGTTCAATTTCGCGCAAGCCCACCACCGACAACAAGGCGCCTTGCAGTTGGCCAATGCGCATGCGCCGCGTCATTTCGGCTTCACCGCCTTGGCTGCCATCGGTGAAGACACCAAATTTAGGTGCGCCCTCTTGGCCTTTTTTCCAGACCTCACCCAGCTCGAGAATTTGCCGATGGTACAGCGAATTTTTGGGCACCAAACTGCCAATGCGCAACTGCTTTTCTGCGCTCCAGGCCGCAGGTTGAAGCACGGCTAAGCACAATGCCAATCCCCCTAGCCATCTGCGTTTGACGTTGGACTGCATAAAGATATCCTTAGAAAATAGTATCGACTTGGCTCAGCAACCAGAGGGCGCGTTCACGCATAATTTGGCTGGAAAGATCACGCTTGCCTTGAGAGACTTCAACGGCTTTGTTCAGCCAGGCTTCAAAGGCGGCTCGGTCTTGCTGCTCCACCGCCCAGCCTTCTGCCTTGGCCACATAAGGCCCCGGACTTTGGCCCTGGCTGATTTCAATGGCCTGATCCCAGTAAGCCAATGCGCGCTCGCGCGAACCACCAGGGCGGGCCAACTCCAGGGTGCCCATCAAGCTGGCCAATGCACCATCCCCATAGGCAGGTTGGGTCTGCCAGGCGAGGGTTGCCAAGTTCACCACCAAGGGCAAATCGGCCACCACATCCGGCGTGTCTTTAGACAAGGAAATATGCCCACCCCATGCCGCAGCGGTCCAATAGGCCAAACCGACTTCATCAGGCTGAAGGCGCAAAGCTTTCGCATCCATGGACAGCAATTGACTTGGCAACCCGGGATGGCGCAGTCTCAAAGCAGCCCAGCCCTGCTTTTGGGCCCGTTCAAACATGCGAGCGGCGCGAATACGCAGCGCTTGCGCCTGGGCCAGACTTTGGGACTCTAGGCGGTCGGCCTCAGAAGACAAAAATGCATACGCATATTGCGTCAGTCCGCTGGTGACCGATTGGGCCAAGGCCACATGCCCCGGGACCGAGCGGAGCAAGGACTCGGAAAGCTTGAGGTAAAAAGCACTCGCCTCGCGTGCCAAACCGATGTCCTCTTCTTCAACCGATTGCTGCGACATTTCATCGGCGGCTTGGCGAATCAGTTGCTGTCGCACAGAACATGCGGACAGGGACAAAACGAGCAGCCCGCTCAAGAGCAGGGCAACGATGCGGTTCAAAAGAGACATTCTGTGTGACGGCTGAGCGCAGCACGTACGTTTTCGTAAGTATTAAATTTAACAGGGACGTGTGAAAACTTGATTACAGCCCCGAGCAAACTGACATTTTATCTCCATCATATTGTCATCAATAAAAACAACAATATTGAAAGTCGTAAGGCACAAAGTCTTCGATCAATTCAACAGAAGGATTCACAGTGTCACTTACCATTCGACTTGGTGCAAGCTTGCTCGGACTTTTTGCAGCTGGCCTCGCGCAATCTCAAACCGCATTCCCAGCCACCTTGGCAGGCCATGCCGTTCTGCCTGCGGCTTCCTATTTGGCAGCGCCTGCTGATGCACCGGCCGACCTGAAATCCAGTGGCAAATTCACCACGGGACAGCGCATCGAAAAGATGGGCAGTGTCGAAGGTCTCTCAGCGGGCAGGCCCACAGGCGTGTTTTTGCCTTTTGCTGGGCAACCCCAGCAAGGCCACTCAGGCATCCAGCGCATGCGCGACGGCAGCTTTTGGGTCCTGACGGACAACGGCGCAGGCTCCAAGGCCAATTCACCCGACTTCATGCTCTATTTGAACCACTACACCATCGATTTCAAATCCGGTGAGTTCAAGCGTTTGTCCACCACGTTTTTGCATGATCCGGACAAGAAAGTGCCATTCCGCATTGTTCATGAAGGCACGCCCCAGCGCTACCTGACAGGCTCTGACTTCGACACCGAGAGCTTTCAGATCGTCGGGCAGCACTTGTGGATTGGGGATGAGTTTGGGCCCTACCTGATCAAGACCGATTTGAATGGCAAAGTTTTGGCCGTGTTCGAAACCCTGGTGGACGGCAAAGTGGTCCGCTCGCCTGACCATCCCGCCGTCACCACACCTGGCTTTCCAGCCGATCTGACGCCTTTTGAAATCCGTCGATCCAAGGGTTTTGAAGGCATGGCGTCCTCCAAAGACGGACTCAAACTCTACCCCTTGCTCGAAGGTCCTGTGTGGAATGCAGGCACCAAGTCGTTTGAAAACATCGACGGCAAAAACTACCTGCGTGTGTTGGAGTTTGACATTGCCACCGAAAAATGGACCGGCCGTCATTGGAAATACATGCTCGAAGCTAACCAACACGCGATTGGTGACTTCAACATGATTGACGCCACCACTGGCCTGATCATTGAGCGCGACAACGGCGAAGGCACAGCCGCCAACGCTTGCCCGGCAGGCCAAAAACGGACCGATTGCTTCCATGACTTGGCGCAGTTCAAACGTGTCTACAAAATTGAAATGACCGACAGCAACGTGGGCGGCCCTGTGCGCAAGATCGGCTACATCGACTTGATGAACATTGCCGACCCTCAGAAACTGGCCCGCAAACCGCTGGACAACGGTGTGTTGACCTTCCCCTTCTTCACGATTGAAAACGTGGATGTGGTTGACGCTAAACACATTGTGGTGGGCAACGACAACAACCTGCCTTTCTCCAGCAGCAGACTGCCCAACAAAGCCGACGACAACGAAATGATTTTGTTGGAAGTCACCGATTTTCTTAACGCCAAGTGAGCACACAAATGACACAATCCATCGAAGATCAATCCAAAGAGTTTTTCAATTCACGACGTCAATTTTTGACCACAACAGCCAGCTCAGCCAGCGTCGTGGCGCTGGCTTCCTGCGGCTCAACCGCTTCGGCCGATCCGGCTGAATTCAATTACGGCGTGGCCAGCGGCGACCCCTTGACCACCAGCGTGATTTTGTGGACCCACGCCAAAGTTAAAGACCAAAACTTCGATGTCTCTTTGCAATGGCAAATCGCCAAGGACGCGAGCTTTACCAGCATGGTCAACACCGGCACCCTCAATGCCTTGGCCAGTGCAGGCTTTACCGCCAAAGTTGACGCCACCGGCTTGACCGCAGGCAATACCTACTTCTATCGCTTCATTGACAGCACGGGTTCCACATCGCCTGTGGGCACCACCCGCACATTGCCCGCCTCGACTGCCACATCGGTGAAATTTGCGGTTTTCTCTTGCACACTGTATTCAGAAGGCTACTTCAACACGTACGACGCCGCGGCCGCTTCAGGCGCCGAGTTTGCACTGCACTTGGGTGACTATATTTATGAATACGGCGCTGACCCCACCAAGTTCGGCAATGCCGACGCCGTCAAACTCGACCGCGTGACCAGCCCCGCCAACGACATCGTGACTTTGAGCGACTACCGCACCCGCTATGCCAAGTACCGCTCGGATGCTTCTTTGCAAGCCTTGCACGCCAAGATGCCTTGGATCACGGTCTGGGACGACCATGAGTTTGCCAACAACGCCTACATGGACGGCGCAGAAAACCACAACACCACCACGCAAGGCAGCTGGGTCGACCGCAAGAACACAGCTGCACGCGTGTACCACGAGTGGATGCCGATTCGCACACCCGATGCGACCAACCTGCTCAAGATTTACCGCAACTTTGATTTCGGCACCCTGTTCAGCCTGCACATGCTGGACACTCGCATCGAAGGTCGCACCAAACAAAAATACGGTTACTACGGCGACCCTTCAGACCCCAAAGTGCAGCCTTACACCTATGCGGATTATTTGGCAGGTTTGACGCCAGTCAATGGCGTCTTTCCGGATGCCGCCAACAAAATGATCAGCGACACCCAGCTGACTTGGTTGGCCACCAACATCGCCAAGTCCACAGCCACTTGGCAAATTGTGGGCAACCAAGACATCATGGCGAAAATGTGGTTCCCGGTCTCGGTGGTGCAAGCCCAGACCGTCAGCGCCACCGCATTCGGCACGGCATTGACAGACTTCATCACCGCCAAAGCCACCAATGCCGCAGCGCCTGCTGCACTGACCGCTATGCAAAAAGGCTTGCTGGCCCAACCCCGCCTGCCCTACAACATGGATTCATGGGATGGCTATCCAATCCAGCGCGAAACCTTGTTGCAAACCGTCAAAGCCACAGGCAAAAAACTGGTGGTCTTGTCAGGTGATTCCCACAACGCCTGGTGCAACAACCTGACCTCATTGGACGGCACAGCGACCATTGGTGTTGAATTTGCCACCACCTCGGTCACGGCCCCTGGCTTTGAGAGCGCAGGCTTGGGCTCCCTCGGCCCATTTGTGGACGGCAGCGGCAACCCTGCAGCCCAAGGTGCTTTGGGCACAGGCCTGGGCTTGATCGACGACTGCAATTACACAGATTTGAACCGCCGCGGTTACCTCTTGATGACCGTGACCAACACCGACATCAAAGGCGAATTCGTGTTCATGGACACCGTCAAGTCCAAAACCTACAAAACCACTGTGGGCAAAACCGTGACCGTGGCCGCCGCCACGCTCAAGCGGACTTTCGCCTGATTCCCTTGATTTTCAAACACTCAATTCTACTTATCATGAACAAGTCAAACCCCACCTTCAAACCCAGCGCGCTGGGCATGGCCGTGCAAACGCTTTTGCAAGGCACTGTCATCACTGTGGGCCTGATGGGCATCGCCATGGCGCAAACAGTGGCCGCACCTGCCGCCAGCGAAACGAACGCCAAGAATCCAGAAACCTTGATCGTGACTGGCCGCGCCGGTACCGGCATCCGGACCAAGATCAACACCAGCTACTCCATCACCACCATCGATGAACAAAGCTTGCGCATGCAAGCCCCGACATCGGTCACCGAAGCCATGAAGTCGGTGCCCGGCTTTTGGGTCGAAGCCTCTGGCGGCGAAGCCTCGGGCAACATCCGCGCACGCGGCATCCCCGTCGACGGTTTTGGCTCGGTCAACATTTTGGAAGATGGCGTTCCTGTTCAGCACGACCCAGCATTGGGCTTCCTGAACGGCGACCAGGCTTTCCGCTTGGACGAAACCATTGACCGAATTGATGTGGTGCGCGGTGGTCCCTCTTCTATTTTGTACAGCAACGCACCGGCTGGCGCGATCAACTTTCGCACCCGCGAGATTGGCGACAAGTCTGCGGGCATGATCAAACAGACCTTGGGTGACTATGGTTTGATGCGCACCGACTTCTGGTTTTCCTCGCCCTTGACAGACGGCTGGGCGGCCAGCTTGGGCGGCTTTTTGCGCGCTAGCAAAGGCGTTCGCAATCCTGGTTTTTCGCCTGAAGAAGGCGGCCAATTGCGCCTGCGTTTGACCAAAGAAATCGAAAACGGCCGCATCACATTCGACGCCAAAAAACTCGACGACACCGTGCCTTTGTATTTGGGCATCCCGATGCGCACCTATGCGGACGGCTCGATCAAGGCCATTCCAGGCTTCGACGGCAATTACGGCACTGTGGCAGGGCCACAAACCCAAAACGTCTCCATGCGCATGGCCGATGGCAAAAACTACAACTTTGACAATGGCGAAGGCACCCACGTCAAGCGCGACCAGTTCAATGTCAAATTTGAAAAGGCCTTGGATAACGGCTGGCGCATCAGCGACTCTTTCCGTTATTCCAGCACCGACACGACACGCAATGGCGTGTTCCCCAACGTCCTGTCTAGCGCCTCCACCTTCTTGAACACCAACGCAGCCAACGTGGCCCGCCTGCCTGGCGCAACCAACCTGGGCCTTGAGTTGGTCAACCAACCCGGCACCAAGTATGTGGACCCCAACGGCTTGATGATCGTTGGCGGTTTGCGCAGTCTGACCTTGCCTGTGACGGAAACCGTCAACGACTTGCGTATCAACCGCCAGTTTGATCTGGGCGGTCAAAAGCACGATGTCACTGCCGGCTTCTACATGGCCAATTTTGAACAAAATTTAAATCGCTATTCGTCTACTGTCTTGTTGGGCGCGCAAAGCCAGGCGCCTTTGCTCGACCTGGTAGGCTATGACGCTGCTGGCAAAAAAATCGGCACCGTCACCGATAAAGGCATTTACAACTATGGTTATGAGTGGGCCAATGCCAGCGGCAAGTCGGCCACACAAGCCCTGTATTTGCTTGACGAATGGCAGATCAATGACAAGACCCGTTTGGACGCAGGCTTGCGTTATGAAAAGGTCAAGCTCAAAGGGACGACAGAACAAACGAAAAAGGTCGACTTGGGCACCTTCTCCTCGTCCAGCATGTCGATTGGCAACGGTGTTTTTGACGCCTATGACAAATCGTTTAACAAAACCGGATACACCTTGGGTGCCAACTACCAGCTCGAAAAAAACAGCGGCGTTTTTGGCCGCTGGACCCAGGCCTTCCGTATGCCTAACCTGAGCTCATTCATCACCAACCCCACGGCTACGCCCATCACGCAAACCATGGATTTGGGCGAGATTGGCTACAAATACCGCGGCATGAACTTTGACGTGTACTCCACTTTGTTCCACACCAAGTACAACAACGTGGCCTACACCAACTATGTGTTCTCCTTGAACAATTCGACCTCTACTGCGCAAACCGGTTATGCCAACACCAAGACCATGGGTCTGGAACTGGAAGGCAAAGCCTACTTGAGCGACTGGGCTGACTTTGGCTTCACCGCCACCTTGCAAGACCCCAAGTACGACAACCTGACTTACACCGACAGAGTCAACAACCTGCCCTTGGTGCGTGATTTCAAAGGCAACCAGTTGATCAGGGTGCCCAAAGTAAGTTACCGCCTGGTGCCCGGCGTGAATTTGCTGGAAGGCAAGTTGCGCTTGCAACTGGCCTACGAATACCAAGGCGCACGTTTCGTGGACGCAGCCAACACGGTCAAGTTGCCCGGCTATTCCTTGTTCAACTTGTCGGGCCGCTACCAGATGGACAAGCAAACTTCAGTATTCGCCTATGTGGACAACGTGACCAACTCGCAAGGTCTGACAGAAGGGAATCCGCGCGCTGGCGAACTGCAAAGTGCGGACGCCTTGGCCAACACTTTCATCGCACGTCCCTTGTTGGGTCGCACCGTGCGGGTGGCTTTGAAATACGACTTCTAAGCACATCGCCAGATACTTAACGTGGCTTTTGGATTTGGGGCTTGTTTTCGGACAAAGCCCCATTTTTTTTGATCGGTATTGCGTATGAGATTCCTTTTATTGATGCTGCTGGCTTGGGGCACGGCTTGCGCGCAAACCCGGCAAGCTGATTTGATTTTGACTGGGAGCCTGAAAGGCTCTGACCACCAAACTTATGTGCAAGTGCCGTTTGATGTGCCCGCCTCGACACAAAGGATCACCGTTGAGTTTGATTACACCGGCAAACAAGATCGCAGCGTGATTGACTTGGGCCTCTTGGGGCCAGACGGTCGGGTGTTGGGTTGGAGTGGCGGCAACAAATCACATTTCACGGTGAGCGCCGTGGATGCCACGCCCTCTTATTTGCCAACGCCCATTCGTGAGGGGCGCTGGCATTTGCTTTTGGGCGTTCCAAATATCCGGTCAATGGCCACGGCAGACTACAAAGCGCATGTGTATTTTTCCAAAACCTTGAGTGCCTTCGATGAACCTGAGCTTTTGGCTAAACCCCTGAAGGAGCAAGCCGGCTGGTACCGGGGCGACTTGCATGCCCACACAGCCCACAGTGACGGCAGTTGCGCCAGATTCAATGGCAAAGACAGTGTGCCCTGCCCTGTCTTCGTAACCGCTATGGCTGCAGCGCAGAGAGGGCTGGATTTCATGGCGATCACAGACCACAACGCACTGTCACATGCCAATTCAATTCGAGAGTTGCAGCCCTATTTCAGCCCGATGCTGCTGTTGGTTGGTCGTGAAGTGACCACATTTTTTGGCCATGCCAATGTGTTTGGCACGCTGTCGGATTTGAACTTCCAAATTGACAAAGACGAAAAAAACTGGAACCGAATTTTGCAAACCGTGCATGCGCAAAAGGGCTTGGTGTCCATCAACCATCCTGTCAGGCCCAGCGGTGAAATGTGCATGGGTTGCGGATGGGACACGCCCTCTGACATGCGCCAAGTTCAAGCTATCGAAGTCGTCAATGGGGCAGATGCCGACACGCTCTTTTCAGGCATGCCTTTTTGGCATACGCAATTGAACCTAGGTCACCGCATCACGGCCATCAGCGGCAGCGACAACCACCGGCCGGATCAAAAGGAAATGACTTACACCGGCAGCGTTGGGCGCCCCAGTACGGTTGTTTATGCGAAATCACTTTCGCAAATCGATGTGCTCGAGGCCATTCGGCAAGGCCATGTGTTCATCGACAACACGGGCTCTAAAGACAAATTACTGGAAATGCATGCCCAAACCGACAAGGGGCCGGCGGTCATGATGGGTGACAGCCTGAAGGCGCCAGCAGGCGCTGAAATCCAATTCAAAACCAGGGTACGCAATGCGCAAGGTGCGCACCTTGAATGGTGGCTGGACGGTCAACCCCTGGAAATGGGCAACCAGGATAATTTGAAATCAGACCAAGTCATTGAAACCCGTTGGAAAACGGATGGCAAAGCGCATTGGATTCGGGTTGATGTCCGAGAAGCGGGCGGCAAACTGGTGTTGTTAGGCAATCCCATTTACATCAGCCCATGAATGCTTATTTAGCCACCGCGATCGGTATCACAAAATAGCTGGGGCATTCGTAACGCTCGATGTCATAGGCATTGAGTGGGAACGAACCGCAATTGGAAAAGCGGCGCAGTGGTGAGCTGTAAATGCCGCACTGAAATTTACCGTCTTCGATGGGTTGCAAGAACATGCAGCGCTTGTTCATGCAGCAGTTGCCACATTGCACGCAACAGCCACCCATGACTTCAGGAACTTGGCTGGCGCGGCCCATGACATCGGCAAAGTAATGGATGGCGGGGCCCTCACACATGGCCTGCAAGTGGTGCCAAATTTTCTTTAAAGTTTGGAAGTAATTCAATAAAAAATGTTTTTGCCAAAATGCCAATGCAGCCACCAAAGGCAACAATGGAAACAGCAACAACACACTGAAAACCAAGAATCCTGTCAATACAGACGCTAAGTACTTGTTCAATTTTACGCTTCCTAAATTACAAAAAACAAAAGGAAAACACAAATTGTATTTTCCTTTAAGTGTAACTCCGCAGATCTGCCTTGATCAGGCAATAGGCTCTACGCCAACCTCAACTTCATCGCCTAAATCGTCGCTTTCAATGACGGCCATTTCGGCGTATTGCTTGGCGACCAGTTGATGGCGGTAGGCCAGGAATGAATGCGAATTGCGCGATTCATCATGTCCGTGGTCATCCGCATCAGCGGCCAGGCTGTGGTGCTTGGCCGCTTGTGCGTAATGCAATGAGGCCATGCGGTGGTAGTCAGCCAAGGTTTCAAATTCTTCTTCACCGTCTTCAAGGTGGTCGTCAAGCAATTCGTCGTCCACATGGTTTTCAGATACAAGTGTGTGTTCATTCGTCATAGAAGCTCCATCAGATAAACAGCGAATTGCTGCATTGCTAGGATGACGTAAGGTGATGAAAACTTGGTGACATGGCGTGCGGGTTTCGCACTTTTCAGATCGCCACCTGGCTGAAATAGTTTTCAAAGTGGCTCAAAGGCGGGGTCATTTTGAGGGGCGACTTGGCGAGGTCATCGTAGCGGCGCAGACGAACCGCTTCGCTGGCAAAAGGCTGCTGCATGAAAGCTTGTGCTTCTGACTCCATAAAGGTGCCGCCTTGCAATTCCAAGCTGCGCTGGGAAGCGGGCGACAAGCCGGCCCAATACCCTGGCTCGATCAAGCACAGGTAACGCTTAGCGTCCACATGCATGCGGATGGGCTCGAGAACTGCATCGGGAAACAAGGGCCGCAAAAACGGCAAGGCCATGAATTGGTGCAAATCGTCTGTGCGGGTGTCAATGTCTTGCTGTCCTTGCTTGTGCGCCACCAACATGTGACCCAAGTCGTGCAACAAAGCGGCCACAATGGTCTCGGGGGTTTCGCCTGCTTTTTCAGCCAGATCAGCGCACTGCAATGCATGTTCGAGTTGGTTCACCGCCTCCATGCCGTATTGTTTTTGACCTTGCTTGTGTAAAAGTTCTGAGATGTCGGAAAGGCTCAAAGACATACAAGACCTCAAACAAAATAGTGGCGAATTCGCGCCGACACCAAATCGATCACGCTGACCGTGGCAATGATGATCAGCATCACCGCACAAGTTTCTGCGTACTGGAAACCACGGATGATTTCCCACAGCACCACCCCAATGCCGCCGGCACCCACCATGCCTACCACCGAAGCAGAACGAATATTAGATTCAAAGCGGTACAGCGTGAATGAAATCCACAGGGGAATCACCTGGGGGATGACACCGTAAACAATCTCACCCAGGGACGATGCGCCGGTAGAACGGATGCCTTCGACCGGCTGGGGGTCAATGGCTTCTACCGCTTCAGAAAAAAGCTTGGCCAAGATGCCCGAGGTGTGAATCCACAAAGCCAGCACACCCGCAAATGGGCCCAGGCCCACCGCCACCACAAACAACATGGCAAATACCATTTCGTTGATGGCGCGGCACGCATCCATCAAACGGCGCACCGGTTGATAGACCCACCAAGGCACGATGTTGGAGGACGCCAGCAAGGCCATGGGCACCGCGGTAATGACGGCCAAGGCGGTGCCCCACAAAGCGATTTGCAGAGTCACCACCATTTCCTCAACATACAGCCGCCATTGCCTGAAGTTAGGCGGAAAAAAGTCCGCCGCATAAGTGGCCATGTTGCTGGAGTCGCGGAACAACTCGACAGGGCGCATGTCAGCACCTTGCCAAGAGGCGGCCAACAGCAAAAGGATGAAACCCCAGCTCAAATACCAAGTCAGGCTGCGCTTCGCGCCGGCCGTGTGAGCCAGTGCGTGCAAGGGTGGATACGTAATAGGAGACATAGGGACTTCACTCAAAATAAACACGGCTTCTTCTTGCACGCACGGTGCAGGAAGAAGCCGATGGATCAGTCGGGGCAGAGAAATTACTTCAATGCAGCCAATTTTTGGTCAAGGTCGGCCAATTTAGTTTTCTTTTCAGCATCCGACAAGGTGGTGTCGGAATCGATCTTGTTGCGTTGACCGAACAGGTCCAATTGGCGGATCGGCTTGAGTTGGTCGTTAGTCGACACCTTAAAGCCGGACAACTTAGAGATCTTCATGACGATCTCTTTTTCGCGCGCATCAGTCTTGGCGTAGTTGTAGAAGAAAGTCTTGACTTTGGCCTTGGTGGCTTCAGGCAAGCTCTTGCTCATGACCAAGGGGTCCAAGGCAATCAGTGGCGAAGTCCAGATGATTTTGATGTCTTTGACTTTTTCAGGCTGGCGCTCTTTGAGCTTGTCCAGGTTTTCGCTGTTGTTGGTCGCCACGTCCACTTGCTTGTTGGCCACGGCCAAGGCATTGGTTTCGTGGTTAGCGCTGCGCACCACTTTAAAAAGTGTTTTGGGATCTTGTTTGTTTTGTGCAAACACATAAAAACCAGGCACCAAGAAGCCCGATGTGGAGTTGGGGTCGCCGTTGCCAAAGCTCAGATTTTTGGCGTTGCTGAACAAGTCGCTCAGGTTGTTCAAGGGGCTGTCTTTGTGCACGATCAGGTGCGAGTAGTAGCCTTGTGTGCCGTCAGCGTTGACCATCTGGGCAAACACTTCGCCGTTGGAGCGGTCTACCGCTTCCATGGCTGATTTGTTGCCCATCCAAGCGATTTGCACTTTGTTGAAGCGCATGCCTTCAATGATGCCGGCGTAGTCAGGGGCGAAAAATGCTTTGACCTTCAGGCCAGTTTGCTTTTCCATGTCGTCCAACAGGGGCTGCCAATCGGCTTTTAAGTTTTGTGTGGCTTCGGTCGAAATGATGCCGAAGTTGATGTCTTGCGCCATGGCGCTCGTCAGGCCAAAGCCAATGGCCAATGCGGCCAGGGTTTTCTTGAACATGTCGGGATCTCCAGTGAGGTTAAAAAAGAAGTGAAATTCAAGCCACTTGTGCCATGGGTCTTGTCCATGCCAAAGTCGGTTTTGGTTTATCTTCAGCTTGAGTCGTTAGTAACTCGCTGCCGCTCATGAATTCATCGGCCTGCATGCCATACAACTGACGCAGCAGTTGGGGGGTCAGCTCGGAGGATGGGCCGTCGTAGACCACCCGGCCTTGGTTCAGTGCAACCACTCGGGGGCAATAGCGAATCGCCATGTCAACTTGATGCAAGGACACCACCACGGTGCGACCGTCTTCGCGCTGAATGCGCGTCAAGATCTCCATCACATTGCGCGACGACTCGGGGTCCAAGGAGGCAATCGGCTCGTCGGCCAACACCAATTTGGCACCTTGCACCAAGGTGCGGGCAATCGCAGCGCGCTGTTGCTGGCCACCCGATAAAGTGGAAGCGCGTTGTGCATGGCATTCCAAAATGCCCACCCGCTGCAAAGCCTCCAAGGCCAAGGTTTTTTCTTGGGCATTGAACACGCCCAGCAGCCCTCGCCACAAGGGCATACTGTGCAGTCGACCCACCAAAACGTTGACCAACACGGGCAACCGATCGACCAAGTTGAATTGTTGAAATACAAAACCCACTTGCGATCTGATGGCCCGAATGTCCTTCGCTATGCGGCCGTCTTTTTGCACGCATTTCCCGTTGACTTCGATCAATGAACCTGAATTGGCGTCGGCGGGCAACAAGCCCGCAATCATGCGCAGCAAAGTGGACTTGCCGGAGCCGGACGCACCGATCAAGGCGACCATCTCACCGTCACCGATGTCCAAATGGATGTCGCACAAAGCATGCTTTCCGTTCGCAAAATGTTTGTCTAATTTTTGAATCTTCAAAGCCATGGCGATTGAGTCCCAATGTATTTATTTCTAATCAGTGTGTTCATTTTGTGTGACAAAGGTTTGACAATGGCGGGAAGTTTGGATGTCACTGAGCGCTTAAATGACCCGCTCACCCTCACGCCAGACAGCCCGCACAACACCCTGGCGCCCGCCTTGGGGCAAGTCCACAAGCCGCACCTGGATCAAATCAGCCCGCTGTCCCACGGCAATTTGCCCGCGGTCTTTGAGGCCGGTGGCGATGGCCGGGTTGTGGGTGACGGTGGCTACGGCATGGGGCAAGCTGTAAATGCCATCGTCCACCAAGCGCACCACAGCGCTGAGCAAACTGCCGGGCACATAGTCAGACGACACAATGTCGAGCAAGCCGTGTTGGGCCAAGGACGCCGCCGAAACGTTGCCCGAATGCGAACCACCGCGCACCACATTGGGGCCGCCCATCACGGTCAACAAGCCGTTGGCGCGGGCAGTTTGCGCGGCCAACAGCGTGGTCGGAAACTCCGACATGCTGGCGCCTTCGGCATGCGCTTGCAGGACATGCGCCGCCGTGGTGTCGTCGTGGCTGGCCAGAGCGATGTGATTGGCATGGCAATAGTTCACAAAGTAGGCCCGGTGCGGTGCGGCATAGCGCGCTTGCAGATCGGCCGCATGCAGCACCTGGCGCTCAAACTTTTCGTTGGACCAGCCTTTTTTGCCGGTGTAGTACACACGGGCCACCTCGATGTTTTCCCATTGCCGCTGGCCTGGCGTATGGTCCATCAAAGAAATCAAGGACAAGCGGGGGTGCCCATGAAAAGGCTGAAACAAATCGATGGTGTTGGGCGCGGGCAATTCGCAGCGCACATGCAGATGGTGATCGGCGCGCAGCAAATGCGAGGTATGGGCAAAGTCCAGGGCTTGGAGCACCGTATCCCAGGTGCTGCCGCGCAAGCTGTCCGGGTCGGCGTCGCCCACGCCCAGAGCGTCAAACACCGTGGTGATGCCTGATGCGGCCACTTCGGCATCGTGCGCGAGCAAGGCCGGCATTTCGGCCCATTGCACTTTGGGGCGAGGCATCAAATGACGCTCAAAATTGTCAGTGTGCATTTCGACAAAACCCGGCATCAGGTAATCGCCTTGCACATCCCACCCATGGGCATGCAATGCCGGGCCTTGGTCAACCGAGGTGATGAGCCCATCGTGCACGGCCACACTGCCTTGCACCACCTCATGCGGCAGCACCAGTTGGGCATTTTTAAAAATCATGTTCATGGCGAGGTCCTGAATTGAGCTACATCAATGCGCCGCGTGGCCACCGCATCGCCGACATGGGCATCGTGAAAGATACCCACCAAGGCCGTACCGCGGGCGACGGCTTCTTGAATCAAGTCGATCACGGTTTGGGTGTTGGCCGCGTCCAAAGAGGCGGTGGGTTCATCCAGCAACAGCAAAGGCCGCGGCTTGATCATGTTGCGGGCGATGTTGATACGCTGCTGCTCGCCGCCTGAAAAGGTGGCCGGCGGCAGAGGCCACAAACGCTCGGGAATGCGCAGCCGGCTCAACCACACCCGGGCCTGCTCGCGGGCAGCTTCTACCGCTTCGGGTTGGTCGCGTGCGTCGTCCAGCAAAGCGTCGGCCACCACATCGAGTGCCGAAACGCGCGGAATCACGCGCAAAAACTGGCTCACATAACCCACGGTGTCGCGGCGCATGCGGATCACATCGCGGGCGGCAGCTTGCGTCAATTCCAAAATGTGACCATCGGCCTGCATGACCTGAATGAGCCCGCTGCTGGCGCGGTAGTTAGCGTAAATGAGTTTAAGCAATGTGCTCTTTCCCATGCCTGAAGGGCCGTCGAGCACCACGCACTCGCCCGCAGCCACCGACAGATTGACGTTGTGGAGCACCTGCAGTTGGGCCCCGTGTTGGTTGTGCAGCGTGAATTGCTTGGACACCTGTTTCATTTGCAGCATCATGATGGCCTCGGCTTTAAGCTTGCAACACAGAAGACACCAGCAACTGGGTGTAGGGGTGTTGCGGGTCGTCCAACACTTGGTCTGTCAAACCCGCTTCAACCACGCAACCGCGCTGCATCACCATCATGCGGTGCGCCAGCAAACGGGCCACCGCCAGGTCATGGGTCACGATCACCACCGCCAATTGCATTTGACGCGTGAGTTGTCGCAGCATGTCCAGCAACCGTGCTTGCACCGAAACATCCAAGCCCGAAGTGGGCTCGTCCATGAACACCAAGCGAGGGCTTGTCACCAAATTGCGGGCAATTTGCAAGCGCTGACGCATGCCCCCTGAAAAAGTGCGCGGCGTGTCGTCGATGCGCGTGGCATCGATTTCAACCCGCTGCAGCCAGTCCTGCGCCGTGCTGCGCAAGCGCCCATAGTGCCGCTCACCCAAGCCCATCAAGCGCTCGCCCACATTGGCCCCGGCGGAGACATCCATGCGCAAGCCATCGGCCGCGTTTTGATGCACAAAGCCCCAGTCGGTGCGGGCCAGCAAGCGTTGTTGCGCCTCGGACATGGCGTACACATCCTGCATGCACCCTTGCCGATCCAGAAACTCCACCTGCCCTGTGTCCGGTTGTGCGCGCGCGGCAATCGCATTGAGCAAGGTCGTTTTGCCAGAGCCCGACTCGCCCACCACCGCCATGACCTCACCAGGCCACAACTCAAAGCTGGCATCTTGCAGGGCCACACGGTCCCCATAACGTTTGCCCAATCCGCGGACACGCAGCAAGGGCGGAAAATTGTCATTGGTCAGCATGTCACATCTCGATCTGAAAACTGTAGCCATGGCGCGCAAAGCCCAAGGACTCGTAAAAGGCATGCGCACGTTCGCGCTTTTGATTGGACGAGAGCACGAGTTTGTAGCAACCGGCCTCACGCGCTTGGCGCATGGCGTGCTGCATCATGTCGCGGCCAATGCCTTGGGACTGGTGCGATTCGCTGACCACCACATCCTCCACAATGGCAGACGGCGTGCCCTGATGGGCCAGGTTGTGCATCACCAGCAAAGCGTAGGTGCCGATCACTGTGGCTTCTGGCGAGGCCTGACTGGCCACAAAAAGTCGGTAGTTGGGGTAAGCGCTGAAGCGTTCGAAGTGAACCGTCGCAGCCTGCAGCGACAAGACCTTGCCGTTGTCCATGCTCGGTTGGGCGTACAACTGCAAGACGCTGGGCAGGTCTTGCTGCGTGGCTTGGCGAATGTGCAAGCTCATACCTGCTCCTTCGTGTCTTGCCGGGTTTGACAATAATCCGAGTCGGAGCAGACATGCATGCGACCACCTGCGTCGTCGAGGATGACCTCATCCAAAAAGGAATCGGTGGCCCCACATTGGGCGCAAGCGGCTTGCCATTGTTGAATCTCAAAAGGGTGGTCCTCAAACGCCAAGCTTTCTACTGCGGTGTAAGGCGGCACCGCATAGATGCGTTTTTCGCGGCCGGCACCAAACAGCTGTAGCGCTGGATTCATGTGCATTTTGGGGTTGTCAAACTTCGGAATCGGTGAAGGCGACATGATGTAACGGTGGTTCACCATGACCGGGTAGTCATAGGTGGTGGCAATGTGGCCGTAGCGGGCAATGTCCTCATAAAGCTTGACATGCATCAGCCCGTATTCGGCCAGCCCATGCAAGGTGCGGGTCTCGGTTTCTCGGGGCTCTAGGCGTTGCATGGGCTCTGGCACCGGCACTTGGTAGACGATGATTTGACCTTCTACCAAAGGCAATTCCGGGATGCGGTGGCGCGTTTGGATCAGTGTCGCCTCTTGGGTCCGCGTGGTGGTGTTGACACCGGCCGTGCGCTCGAAAAAGCGCCGGATGTTCACCGCATTGACCGTGTCATCTGAGCCTTGA
>Ga0209598_10001072_pt1 | contig 22328 bp, 19 predicted proteins | sample M_140807_EF_Meta_FD_187317 | JGI IMG/M metagenome (GOLD analysis project Ga0209598, IMG submission 187317) | Freshwater microbial communities from Lake Montjoie, Canada to study carbon cycling - M_140807_EF_MetaG (SPAdes) (version 2) | ecosystem: Environmental > Aquatic > Freshwater > Lake...
TACGACACCCAGGAGCGCCGTGCCCTGCTGGCCCGGGATCCCCATGGCATCAAGCCCCTTTATTACTGGCATGGTCCTGGGGGCGAACTGGCTTTTGCCTCAGAACTGCGTGCCTTGCTGGCCAGTGACCTGATGTCCCGCCGGTTGGATCAGGCGGCCCTGGCAGGGTTTCTCAGTGCGGGCTCTGTCGCGGAACCCGCCACCCTGGTGGAGGGGGTTTCCCGCCTGACCGCCGGTGCCGTGGCCCAATGGCACAACGGTTCCCTGCGGGTCCATCCCTTCGGTCCTTTGCCCGAAAGTCAGCCCGCCCCCCGTGGCGACTGGACCCAGGCGGAGGCCGGAGCCCTGGCCCGATCCGCCCTGGAGGATTCCGTCGCTGCCCACATGGTCAGCGATGTGCCTGTTGGGCTGTTCTTGAGTGGGGGTCTTGATTCTGCTGCGATCCTTGCCCTCGCCCCCCGCGGGCTGCATACCTTCACGATCGGATTTGACGATGCCGGCGCCGCCGGTTTCGATGAATCCGAGCCTGCGGCCCGAATTTCGTCCCATTTCGGCGGCGAGCACACGCTGCTGACGCTCTCGGCCAGCCAGGCGAGGGATTGGTTGCCCGAATTCCTGGCCAGCCAGGATCAGCCCTCCCTCGATGGCTACAACACCTGGTGTGTGTCCCGTCTGGCCCACGAGCAGGGGTTGAAGGTGGCCCTTTCCGGCCTGGGTGGTGACGAATTGTTTGGGGGCTACCCCAGTTTTCGGGTGGTTCCCCGATTGCGGCGATGGCGTCGTCGCCTGGGCCCGGCGGGCCCGATTGGGGCGGCGCTGCTGCGCCACGGGCCAGGCGGCCATCAGCACCGACGTCAACGTCTGGCGGATTTGCTGGAGTCGCCTGCATCCATGGCACGGGCCTATCGCTGTGTGCGTTCCCTGTTCACCTCCCGGGAGGTCAATCAGTTAATGACCCATTGGGGTCTCCCGGCGGGAAGCGCCGGGGCGGGGACATTGCTGCAGGAGCCGCCACCTGGTTCCGATCGTGATGGGGTGGCCTGGCTGGAGGGCAGCCGCTACCTCCGCAACCAGCTCCTGCCCGACAGCGATGTCATGGCGATGGCAGCGGCTCTGGAACTGCGGCTGCCCTTTGTGGATGCCCGTCTTCAGACCGCCCTGGCTCCCATCCCCGCTTCGCTGCGGTTAGCCCCAGGTAAGGGACTGTTGCAGCAAGCGGTGCCGGAATTGCCCGAATGGTTCAGGCAACGGCCCAAACAGGGTTTCCGCTTCCCGTTTCAGTTGTGGCTCGATGATCCGTCGTCCCGACTTACCCTGCGCCTTCCAGGCACCCCGGCCGGACTGGACCTTGCGCCCTGGTACCGCCGCTGGAGCCTGATGGTGCTCGAGCAGTGGCTCCGCCAACACCTCGCGATCGAACTGCCTTTGTCATGACCCTGATCCTAGGAATCAATGCTTTCCACGCCGATGCGGCCGCCGCTTTGATCCGTGATGGAGAGATCCTGGGCGCGGCTGAGGAGGAGCGCTTCCGTCGGATCAAACATTGGGCGGGCTTCCCCAGCGAGGCCATCCGTTGGTGTCTGGACGATGGGGGCGTGCGCCTGGAAGATGTCGATCACATCGCCATCAATTCCTTTCCGGGTGCCCATCGTTGGCGCAAGATTGCCTACACGCTGGCTAGCCGTCCCGATCCTCGCTTTCTCTGGAGCCGCTGGCGCAATAAACGGGAACGGTCGGGTCTGGCCCAGCAACTCGCCACCGCCTTTCCCGGTCAGCCCCTGCGCGCCGAACTTCATTTCGTCGAACACCACCGGGCCCACCTGGCTTCGGCCTATTACGCCTCCTCTTTTCAAGAGGCAGCGGTGGTATCGGTAGACGGTTTCGGAGATTTCGCCAGCGGGGCCTGGGGGTATGGCAAAGGTGCTGAATTAACCATTGATGGTCAGATTTATTTTCCCCATTCCCTGGGTGCTTTCTATACGGCAATTACCCAGTTTCTGGGCTTTCCCCATTACGGTGATGAATACAAGATCATGGGTCTTGCCCCCTATGGCCAGCCCGGTTGGCTTCCCCAGATGAGGAAGTTGGTGCGGTTGCAAGATGACGGTACCTATAACCTCGATCTCACCTACTTCCAGCATGCCGGCCAGAATCTGCCCCACCAGTGGAGCCATGGCATTCCCGAGGTGGGCCGCCATTGGAGCCCTGCCTTGGAGACTCTGTTGGGACCGGCCCGCCAACCTGACGAGCCCCTCGATCAACGCCACAAGGACATCGCCCGGTCGGCACAAGCGATGTACGAAGAAGCATTTTTCCACCTCCTGCGGGCGCTGCATCGCCTCCATCCCAGCGACAATCTTTGTATCGCCGGTGGTTGTGGGGCGAATTCGGTGGCCAATGGCAAGGTGACCGTGGCCACCTCCTTCCGCCAGGTGTACGTGCAGGCCGCCGCCGGCGACGCAGGTGGGGCCTTGGGGGCGGCCCTTGAGGTGTGGAATCGCCAGGGTTTTGGCCGCAGCCGTTCGATGGCCACGGCCTACCTGGGCAGTCGCCCTAACCCAGGGGCCATCGAGACGCTGCTGGCGGACCCCTCCTCCAGGTCGGCCCTGGATTTGGCGGGCTGTTCCATCCAGACCCTCTCCGATGGGGAGATTTGCTCGGCAGTGGCTGGGGCCATCAGCGAGGGACTGGTGATCGGCTGGTTCCAAGATCGAATGGAATGGGGCCCCAGGGCCCTGGGGCACCGCTCGATCCTGGGGGATCCGCGCCGGGCCGACATGAAGGACATCCTTAACCTGAAGATCAAACGGCGCGAGTCCTTCCGCCCCTTTGCCCCCTCCGTTCTGCGGGAAGCGGTTTCGGACTGGTTCAGTTTGGATGGCGATGTGCCTTTCATGATGCAGGTGTATCCCATCCGTGAGGACAAGCGTCCCCTGATCCCGGCCGTCACCCATGTGGACGGCACGGGACGCTTGCAGACAGTGACCGAGGCCGACAACGGCCGCTATTACCGCTTGATTCGAGCCTTCCGTGATCTCACGGGAGTTCCGATGGTCCTGAATACCTCGTTTAACGAAAATGAGCCGATTGTTTGTACTCCTTCCCAGGCTCTCGATTGTTTTTTGCGTACCAAAATGGATCTTCTGGTCCTCGATGATGTCCTGATTCGCCGCCGGGGCTGATGGCTTTGCCTTGCGGATTCCCCCCTCCGGCGATTGTCGTCGTGGTACCCACCCTCGATTCCTATGCCTTGCTGCCACGGTTGGTTTCCTCGCTCCAGCAGCAAACCTGGCCCCATTGGAGCGTCCTGTTTGTCGATGGTCCCAGTCAGCCGGCCCATCGCCGCTGGATCGAGGATCTCTGTAGGCGTGATCCCCGCTTCCAATGGCGGCCCCAGGATCCAACTGAATTGGGCATCTTTGGGGCCATGAATCAAGGATTCGCCCTGGAAACCCCTGCGGATACCTGGCTGTTGTTCTGGGGGAGTGATGACTGGGCCGCCTCTCCCCAGGTTTTTGAGACGTTGGCCAGGGGCCTGCAGACGGCCTGGAATCGGGGCAAAGATCCCGATCTCCTGGTGGCCACGGGTCGCTATGTCGAGCCCGGCGATGGTGCCGCTGGAACCACCCCGACCCTCAAGCGCCGCAGTGTGTTTCGCTGGCGCCACTCCTATCGCCGCTCCCTTTTTTTGGGCTCCACGCCACCCCATCAAGCCAGCCTCATCGGCCCGGGGGCCCGACGTCATTTGGCACGCTATGCCGACGGTTTTCTTCTCTCTGCCGATCTGGATTATTTTCTTCAGCTATCACGTTGGTCCGATTTAGAGGTCGAATGCATGGACCTTGAACTGGTTCACATGCAGTCGGGTGGGGTGAGCGGGCGTGAATCGCGACGGCGTTTTCAGGAGGTGCGCCGTGCCTACGGCCGGGCTTTTGGTTGGCTTTGGTGGCTGCCCTATGGATTCCGCTATGTCCAACGGCTGGCCAGCCTGTTTAGCCCATGAGTGATGTTCTGCTCTTCGGTGCTACCAGCCCATCGGGTCTGGCCTTCCTCCTGGGAGCAGGATCCCTGTCGGTGACGGTGGCAGGCCGCCGACGGCCGCAAGGGTTTGCCGATGGCCCCTTTCAACTTTGTGATCTTCAGGCGGCCGACTCCCTTGAACAGCCATTGGCCGGAACGTTGGTGAGTTTTGCGCCCCTGTGGGACCTCGCCCCTTTCCTGGCACGGTTGGCGGAGCAGCATCCGGAGCGGTTGGCCGGAGTCAGGGCGGTGGTGGCCTGTTCTTCCTCCTCGGTGATCACCAAACGCTTTGCCTTCAACCGCTTTGATCGCGATCTGGTGCAGCGCCTCTCCGCTTCCCAGGACCTGCTGATCCGCACCTGCAACGATCTGGGCCTGCCGTGCAGGATTGTCGCCCCCACCTTGATCTACGGCCAAGTCGGGGCCTACGGCGATCGCAACCTGAGCCAGTTGCTGCGATGGATGCGTCGATCGCCCTTGCTGCCCATACCAGCTGATACTGGCTTACGCCAGCCGATCCATGCCAGTCAGCTGGCAGCTGTGGTCCGAAAGGTGGCCATGGACCTGGTTGGCTCACCCGGAACTCCAACGGCTGAGGTCATCGCAGTGGGCGGTGATGACACCTTGTCTTATTACGAACTCCTGCGACGGCTCCAACAACAATGTGACCCGTCGGATCGGGCTCGCTGTTGTCGCCTCGTGACGCTACCTGGGTGGCTGTTCCGTGGATTGGCGGCCCCCCTGCTGGTGACGGCGCCCAAACGCTTTGAAGCGGTGATGCGGATGCAGGTTGATCTTTCCGGTTTCCTTCCGGCCCACGGCCTCGTGGGAGAGGAGCCGCGTCCATTCCCAGTGCCGGCTCTTGTGCCTTGATGCGTAGCTATTCCCTTGGGCGGGTTGCACCAGTCTTGGGGCTTGGATTGGTTTTTTGGTGGCTATGGCCCTGGATCCCGATGCCGATGACAGGGGGCGGCCCCCAGGTTATTACTGTTTTTGTCGAGGATCCCTGGCGAACGGTCAGCGCCATCCAACTGCATCAGAAGCGACCGGGCTCCATTCTGGTGATGCAAGGATCCCAACGATTTCAGGAGATCAACCGCAGCCAACTGGTGCGGTATGGGCAGTGGCCGCCTGAGATGAAGCCCCCTGTCAATCTCACCGCAGGTTGTGACACGTTTGGGCAGTTGGTTGCCCTGGCTTTGTGGTTAAAACAGAAACCGGACCATGGTGAGGTCACCATTGTTACCAGTCCGGCCCATCTGGGGCGGGCCCTGTCGATTGCACGCATCGTTTTGGGCTCCCTGGGGTGGTCAGTTAGCGGGGTCGCCGCTGCCACAGGAGATAATCGGCCCGAATCGCCCTTGCGCTCCGTCCGTGACCAGGTCCGCGCCCAGATCTGGCGGGCCACCCGCTGGAATCCCATCCCCGTGAATCGTCCCTGTCTGTGAATCTGCCCATCGCGCTGCTTTTGTTCCTTTCAGGCCTGCTGTCCTGGTTATTGCTGTGGTGGCTCGTTCCGGTGCTGAGACAGCGCCTTCCTGATATCCCCAATGCCCGCAGTTTGCATCGTTTACCGACTCCTCGCGGGGGCGGCCTGGCCTTTGTTGTTGTGGCGACTTTGCTGACTCCCTTTGTTGCTCAGGGGGCCAGTGCCTGGATTCCAGTGATTTGTGCCCCCCTGGCTCTGGTTGGAGTACTGGACGATCGTTTTAACTTGCCAGCGTTATGGCGGTATCTGGCTCAACTCTTTACAGCACTGGTCTTGATGGCTGTGGCCACTTTGGCTTTGCCACTTTGGAGCTTGCCTTTGGTTCTACTGGCTGTGACGGCAATCATCAATTTTTTTAATTTTATGGATGGCCTTGATGGCCTTGTGGCGAGTTGTGCTGCCGTGTTGATGATGGCTTCGGGGCAGTGGGTTCTAGCCGGTGCACTTTTGGGATTTTTACTTTGGAATTGGAGTCCGGCCCGAATTTTCATGGGCGATGTGGGCAGTACATATTTGGGAGCAGTTTTTGCAGGGCTTGTCCTACAGAGGCCCCAACCACTTCAATCCCTACTGTTTTTGTTGGTTGCTACCCCCCTGTTGGCGGATGCATTGATTTGTGTCTTGAGGCGTTGGCATGCTGGCCAGCAGATTTTTCAAGCCCATCGTTTGCATCTTTACCAACGTCTTCACAGAGCTGGTTGGACCCATGCCACCATAACGATGCTTTATTTGCTTCAGGTTACTTTGTTGGCCTTGGGTTTCTGCTTCAGCTTCCCTCTGCCAATCATGTTTGGGGAGGTTCTGATGGTGTTGATGCTGGGATGGTGGCTTGATCAAAATCAAGCAATCGCATTTTTAGATGAAAAGCAAACCTGCTATAATACCTTAGGTTAGCCTTTGGCGATACAGCCCTTTTCCCATGGCCACCCTTTAACATGTTAAACATATCACCCTCCCCAGCAAATGAATGCTCGACTCCAGTAATCAAGCCTAACTAATTTATTGCCACGGCCAAAATGCTTGTTTAATCTATAAATCAATCGCGTAGGCAAGCCCATGGCCTTTGACTCTCTACCATCACCATTCAACCTGCTAGAATCTCAGAATATTCTATTTCAGTCTAGATCACCTTCTTCTGAAACCCGTTTGCTCAGGTCTTCTAAATCCTTGGTCTTGCTGCGGCGTTTGGTCTTGCTTGGCTTTGACAGCCTTTTAATCGTTATTGCTTTTCTTGGCTCACTTCTGTTAGTCAGGTCGCCCGATACCCTCTTTTTGGCCACATCCAAACTACTTCCTTTGGGAGTGGTGAGTGGCCTTGCCGTCTTACTTCTTTCGGGCTGGTATCGAGGCCTGACTCGCTATGCAGGGAGTCATTCACTTTATGGGTTGATTCCAAGAACTGGGACCATGGCCATTTTGATGATGGCTTTTAGTTCATTATTAGCCATCAATTTACCGCTTGGTTCTTGGTTTTTATACTGGACTTTCTTTACCGGTGGAGCCATAGGGACTAGAATTGTAATGCGTGACTTGTTAATACAGCAACTTTCACGTCGAAATTTTATTCGAACTCCGGAGCCCGAAGCTAATGTTACGATGATTTATGGTGCCGGTTCTTCTGGAATGGCATTACTTACCGCCCTTCGTAATGATCCAAGATTTCGAATTATTGGATTTTTAGATGACGATTCCATTCTTCATGGTCGAACTCTTCAAAACCTACGCATCGATAATCCAGCTCGTTTGCCGAAGCTCATTCAGCGCCATAAAGTACGAAAGATTTTACTGGCCTTGCCTTCCGTATCACGAGCTCGCAAACGTTTATTGGTCGATCAGTTGACCCGTTTCGGTCTTGAGGTTCTTTCGATCCCCTCCTTATCTCAATTGGCTGGCAAAGAGAGAATTGTTAGTGATCTTCAAACAGTCTCTATTGAAGACTTGTTGGGACGGGAACCTTCTAATCCAGATCCGATGCTTCTTGAAGCAAGCGTAATGGGTAAGGTGGTTTTAGTTACCGGAGCCGGAGGGTCTATTGGCAGTGAACTTTGTCGTCAAATCATTTCACTAGGAGCAGCTAAAATATTATTGCTTGAGCAGAATGAATTTGCTCTTTACTCCATAGACAATGAGCTCCGTTCCAAAAACAAAACGATTCCAATATATCCTATTCTTGGGGACGTCAGTAATTCGAAGCCCTTAACTGCCCTTTGCATTAAGCATGGCGTCCAAACCTTATTCCATGCTGCAGCTTATAAACATGTACCTATGGTTGAGTCAAATATATGTGCTGGGGTATCAAATAATATTCGCTCGACCCGATCCGTCATTGATGCCGTTCTTACAGCTCGTGTTGAAAGATTGACACTTATATCGACTGATAAGGCAGTTCGGCCTACCAATGCAATGGGTGCAAGCAAGCGCATCTGTGAAATGATGATTCAATCTGCTGCTACTTCTTGCGGACCTGATGACCCGGTTATGGCGATGGTTAGATTTGGTAACGTTCTCGGATCTTCCGGATCAGTCATTCCACTCTTTCACAAGCAGATTTCGATGGGGGGACCGGTCACAGTTACCCATCCTTCGGTAACACGCTATTTTATGACAATCCCCGAGGCTGTTCAATTGGTATTGCAAGCAACTGGCATGGCCAAAGGAGGAGACTTGTTCCTCCTTGACATGGGTGAGCCTGTCAGAATTGCCGATCTTGCCCGTCAAATGATCGAATTATCTGGTCTTCGTTTACGAGATGATAAAAACTTAGATGGAGATATAGAAATTGAATATACGGGGCTCAGGCCTGGTGAAAAGTTATATGAAGAACTATTAATTGATACCCAAGATCAGCCTACTTCCCATCCTTTGATTCGACGAGCTTGTGAGACTAATCCCCCTGATAATCATCTTTTACCACTTTTAAATGAGCTTGAAAATGCCCTAACGCGTTGGGATGAAAAAGATACAAGCGAATTACTTATAAAGCTCGTGCCAGAGTATCATCGTGAAAATCATGTCTATGAATCGAATTAAAATGGATTTTTCTTCAATTCCAACCATATTTAAGTCACTCTTTAATCGCTATGTTCCCCCATTAACGGCACGTAATTTGTGGCTGCTAATAGCAAGTGCTGTCGCAACCCAAAATATAGTTGTATTTTATACAAGTCAAAATGAATCAATGGCTGTATTTTCTGTCCTAATTTGGGGTGGTGCCCTCATCTGCATGGAAGATCTCATTGAAAAGTTACACCCTCAGCCGATTCCCGTAGTTGCTATTCTAGCTTCGATATTATTGTTGTTTGTTTTATTAAGAACGTCCCTTGTGTTGCATGCCGATGGCATCATATTCGTTTTGCCGCCACTAGCTGCACTTGCTTTAGTACTTTTAATTGAAAAACCCCAGTTTATACTTAAATTTAGGGATTCTCTTTTATGCATGCTATTATTTCCTGCCAATGCATTGCTGAATCGCTTAATACCTGAATATCCTATGAGCTTGATGACAGCAAGAATTTCTGCCTTTTGGTTATCTATCTTAGGACTAGATCCAATGGTAAATGGCCGCGAAATTCATTTAGAAGGTGGCGGCGTCACTGTTTTGGGTGCGTGTAACGGTCTTGATATGATTTCTCAAGTTATTTGTATCTCACTAATCTTTCTGCTTGCTTTTCGGTTAAGATCATTGACCTCACGATTTATAATAATTTTTCTCGCCCCCATGATTGGTTTGTTTTCCAATACGCTGCGTATTGCCCTACTGACAATATTTAGCGCAAATGGAGGAGGTCATGGTTACGGATTTTGGTTTGACTTTTTCCATAAAGATACAGGATCTTTGATTTTTTCAGGATTGGCTGTTTTTATTTTTGGGACTGTTTATATGAGATTTTTAGAGCACGAACTAGGCCCCGAATCCCTTACCGTTGAATCAAGTCAAGATTCAACTCCTAATCAAGATACAGGAGCTTCATGAACCTCAGAAATTTCTACGGAATCCTGGCTTTGGTTTCAACCGTAGTAGCACTTCAGTCAATGATTTTTCCACGTTGGCCAGATGCCTATAAAATTTCCACAAAAGAAATAGATCAATTCTCGGCAAACGTCTCGTCAACTGGACATATCGTAAAGTCTCTTGCTACGTCTGCTGATCATTCCGATTTTAATATCTCCCATACAGCTTTAACTAGGTTAAGGATTGACTCCAACTCAGAACTAATATTTACAAATGTGCAAGTGCGAGATCGAAAAGATCTTGATGTTCCCCATATTACTGAATCAATAAAGTCTCTCCAATTAACAAAGTCTGCTACCGAAAGCAAGCAACCCCCTTACTTCTTTTCTGATATAGCACCATCAAAAACAACGTATCAAACCTGCTTTGTTCAAGGTAATCACTGGCCCTTGGGTCTAGCCGTCAAGCAAGATCAATTGACTGCGGCAGTTGATCAAGTAAAATCTAGTGAAGCCCACCTCCCAATTAAGCGTTTTCTCGGCTTCAGTCCGAGTCGTCATTATCAATGCATGTTAATCACACTCAATACAACATTGCCAATTAAGGAAGGCAATCAACTTTGGTTAGAGCTGCTTCATCAATTTGAAAATACATTTAATCTGGAAAAGTAAGTTATGATTTTTTGGAAAAAACTACAAAAATCATCAAACGAACCGAAAAAGAATGGGCAAATACAAGATCTTTTGCATACACAACCCTTAATTTATAGTTGGATACTAACTCATCAGTTGGCCATAGGGCCAATGCCAAGAAGAACTTTCCAATGGAATCAGCTAGAAGATGTAGGATTTAAGACAAGATTTAGCTGTTGCTATCCTCTAGAAAATGTATTTGCACCAATCCCAGATGATTGGTCTTCTGCTAATGTTCCCTTGCCTGATCATCGACAGCAAGAGTCTCTTGACATTGATAGATTAAGATTAGCTTTGAATACGGCCGAAGAATTAGTAGTTAATTCAGCACCTGTCTATCTACATTGCTTTGCTGGACAAGAAAGATCTTCTCTATTAGCTGTCGGTTTGACGGCAAGGATTAAAAACCTTGATGTTTTTTCTGCATTAGAATGGGTAAGGCGATGTCATCCAATATCGGCACCAAGCTATGAATATCTTGAAATGCTAGAAAAAATTTTAAAAGAAAACTGATTTTTGGCTAATTTTTAATCTTTATTTGTATTGCGGCGTAATATTTTTGATAGCCAATTGTTTTTATTTGATGACTTCTTCGTTCGGTTGGATGTTGGTAAGCCATAGTTAACGGCTTTTTCGGTCGGTGATGTTTCATTACTGGCTTCACTGTTTGCCACTCCCGCATCAATATATCGTCCTATTCCTGAGTTGGTATAACGATCTGAATTGGGTGATGCTGATTTAGTCATGTACGTGTCACGATATCTCTTGATGTAACTGCTAATACCATATGATTTGTCATTTTGCTTGCCGTAGCTATCTGTATAAGCATAGGCATAGTGGTAATAATATCCATATTCATATCCATAATCGTTGAGACGGCTTGGAAAGTTGACTTGGTTGCAAATGATTCCCAAAAGGTCCACACCCGTGGCCTTGATCCGACGTGCTGCTTGAGGAGCAAGATTGCGATTTACTTTTCCGAGTCCAACGAGAAAGAGAATGCCATCTAGTTTTTCCCCTAACAGAATTGGGTCAGATAGCATTAGACAGGGTGGTGCATCAAATAAAATAATATCGTAATCAGACATTGCTCTTAACTCGTTAATCACTTCGGCACACCGAGTGGAATTAAGAAGTTTGGCCGGGTCTGGTGGCTTCGGTCCGGCCGGGAGCACATCAAGATTGTCTTGTAGGCTGATAATCAGTGAACTGATAGGAATACTTGAGTCTGAAAGGATAGATGAAAAGCCTTCACCCGATGCAACCCCAAGATATCTTGCTTGCATTGGCAGACGCATGTCAGCATCTACAACGAGAACGTTCAGACCAAGATCTGATAATGTTCGCGCGAAGATACTGACTGATGTTGATTTGCCTTCCCCTTGAGTTGAGGATGTAACACCTACAAGTCTGATGTTGTGGTCAGCTCTTAGAAGCCGAAAGGTTGTAAAGAGACTGCGTAAAGATTCCTTGATTGCAAATCTTTCGCTAGCAGACATTTTGGAAATGCTTGTAGCAATGTCAACGCCAGGCTCTAGGGGTAGGTAGGGAATCAAGCCTAGGACAGGAAGCTGTAATTCTTTTTCGGCTTCCATTGGGGTATGGAAGACGTTATCTGTTTTTTCACGAAGTATTGCAGCTCCTACTCCAGAAAGCAACCCAAGCATTATGGCCTGTAAAAGATTTTTCTTGATGTCAGGTTCGACTGGTGTGTCCCCAAAATTGGGGGGGGAAATTACTTGCCAAGGAGTGATGAAACGTGAGCGTTCAAGTTTGAAGTTTTCCCTAGCTTTTAAGTAAGATGTATAATTTTCTTTTGCAGTAGCAAGTTTAGAGACTATTTTTTCATATTCTCCTAATATTTTAGGGCTATTTTTGAAATTGCGATTGTATAACATGATTTGCCTATTTACCTCATCTTGCTGAGACTTATTAGCAAATAGCCTGGCTCGAATAGAGTCAGCTCTTTGCGATTCCACTACTGGAATTAGGGCATTTTTCCTTGCTAGAATAGATTGGACGATGGGGGAGTCTTCCTTGTAAGTTGCCCTGGCTTGGGCAAGTTGTAATTCAAACTCGTTGAGCTGATCCGATGGAGTTTTGACATTATTTATGTTTCCCGGCGTTTTTTCCTGTCTTCCAGGAATCAGGGCGCCATTGTTGCCAAGTTGACTAATCGCTGACGGAGCTCCACTTGGGGTAAAGGTTAGGTGACCTGATTCGACAGAGTTGAGTTGACTTTCGAGTTGGGCTTGCTCAACTTGTAAGTTCTGCCAATCGTTGGAAAGGGAATTACGGCGACTTTCTATCGTGGATACCATGGCAATGGGATCCACCATTTTATTGGCTTCACGGAAGCGACTTAGCTGGGTTTCCAGTGTGGCAACTTCACGTAAGATTGCCGGGGCTTGTTGATCGAGATATTTGACTCCTGAATCAAGGGTTGCTTGGCGCTGGGAGAGAGAAAAAGCAACATAATCATTGGCCAATGCGGCAAGTATTGCTTTGCCTTTGGTCGGATCTGGCCAACGCAAATCGACATTAACTACATTTGGAGCCCCTGGAACAGATTCCATATTGAGATTTTTGGCAATCTCTTCGCTCGAAAGTCCAAGTCTTGTTGCAACGGGGGAGGTGAGATAGGGGCTGCGAAGAAGTACGATCAGGCTCGGTACATCAATTCTTTGCTTATAACGTGCAATGGCTTCTAGCTTCCCACCATCTCCTGCTACAGGCGAGCCTCCTTCTTCAAAAGGGCTACTGATTTGAAGCTGAAAGGTTCCTTGATAGACGGGACTGAAAATCCGTTCGCGAATTGTGTTGACTGCCAGGGCACCTGAGACCAGGGCTGCTGTGAAAAGAAAAAGGGTTTGTCGGCGCTTAATGGTGCGCAGAAGATTTTGGATTCCACCTTCTCGGCCTTCGCCTGCCAAAGGCGACAGACCTTGTTGGAATTGCTCTGTAGGGCCGCCTTCCCCAGATCGGTTTCCCATTGGCAATAATCCACCCAATGTTGGGTCACCCCCAGGCGCTGGCAGCAGGGGGGTACCGGCTCGGGTCACGGCATGTCTTCTCGGATACTGGCAACTCTAGGCCCAATTGGGGAACTGAGTGCTTCATCAGTGATCGCTTTCGCTTTCGGCCTCGGACTCTCCAGTTGGTATCGGTTAAGGTTCCTGGACGAACCTATGGTTTTCGTGAGGAACACCAGTCCAGACAACCAGTCTCAAATCCCCTTGCCTTGCCTGCCGGCACCATCGGGACAGTGTTTGAGGCGCTGGGTCGCCCTCTCTGCGACTGTTTCCCTTGTGAGCTCACCCGTGGGCCTGGTCGCGGCACCCCTGACTGGCACGCCTTTAGGGGGAGAACCGGGCAGCCCAGCGTTACGTATTCAAAACAGCTATGCGCTGCCACCCAATTCATCCGGGACTGGATTTCTGGACCGTAAGCCAGCTCCTAGGCCAATGCCGGCTGTTGAGCGATCCCTTTCTCTCCCAGAACTCTATAGCGATCTTTATACGTTGGGTCCAGGTGATGGAATGCAACTCAATTTTTTAGATCCTGAAGCCAAGGCTCTCAATGGCACGTTTGGCATCCTGGCCGATGGAACAACCACATTGCCTTTGGTCGGTTCGGTCCAATTGATTGGTCTCACGATCGGTCAGGCAACCCGTTGGTTAACTTCCCTCTACTCTAAGCAACTGGTCCGTCCCCAGTTAACTCTGACCCTCACAACTCCCAGGCCTGTTAAGGTGACGATCGTGGGGGAAGTGACCCGTCCTGGCCTTTATCCTCTTGGGTCTTTTTCCAATCCCGTAGAGGCCATTCAAACTGCAGGGGGTGTGACCCTGAATGCAGATGTTCGCAATATACATTTGAGACGCCTAGCCGGTTCAGCAGGCGCTCAAAAAGAGACAACACTCAATCTTGCAGATCTATTTACTAACGGTAATCAGCTGCAAAATCCGGTCTTGTTTGATGGAGATACCATTATCGTTTCCCGCGCAATCCAGCCGGTCCCGGAGGAAGTATTGGCGATTGGTCAAACGAATTTGGCGCCACTGAGCATCAGCGTGACGGTGATCGGGGAGGTGAAGGCGCCTGGGACGGTTTCCCTGCCTGCCAACACCCCTCTCATTGAAGCTTTATTCCGATCTGGAGGTTTGATACGGCGTCGCGCCCAGGCGAATCACATAGAATTGGTGCGTTTCAATCGCAACGGCACCACGACTCGCCAGGTCTTTGCCTATAAGGATGATTTGCCTGTTTCTAATCAGACAAATCCGCCCTTGCGCAATGGTGACACCATCATTGTTCGTAGTAATCTCTATGGCAAGGCCCTGACTTTCCTCAATGATATTTCCGAGCCCTTCAACGCTCTCAACAACATCTTAAATTATGCTAACACTTGGAATTACTGGAAAAATAACAATAATAATGGCCGCTAGCCTCACCCGTATTCTTCCTCCATCTTCTGAATCTCCATGGATCACTTTCGCCACCCTCTTAACACCCGAGCCGTGGCTTGGGCCCTGCTCTCCCAGTCCCTGTGGCTGCCCGTTGTAGGGATTGATCTTCACGACCGCTGGCAAGCCGAGTCCCATCGCTCCCGGCCCCTCGCTCTCCCCCAAGCCGAGTTGGCGGCATCCCTCCCCCCGGCTCCTTTGGTGAATTCGCCCGACGCATCTCCCCTTTCCCGGGAAGGCCTTTCGAATCATTCAACGACTGGGGTTCTGCTGGGCTCTTCTTCTCCTGCAGCCCATGCCCATATCGGTCAACTGCTCGATCCGGTTGAGAAGGTGGTTCCGATCGGCCAGGCTGCGATGACCCAGCGACCGTTCAGGTTTGCCATGCAAACTCCCACCCCGCATGCCGGTGGGATCCGGTCCCCAGAGGTGGGTCCCCTCGCCAGCGCCTCCCGCTACGACCTGTTGCAGCGTTCGTTTACGCCTGCGGAACTTCTGGGGGGAGCCTTGACCTTGAAGGATCTCCAGGTTGCCCCATCCCCGGCGGTCGCCCTCTCTGAGCGGGCCCGTCTGGCCCGTTCTTCTGATCCGTTGGCTCCCCTTCCCCAGGCCTGGCGTGAACCGATGCGTCGCGCCCTCAATGCGATCAATATCCCCTCTCCCCTGAAGCCCGCCGCCCAGCTGGAGGCCGCCCGCGTGGTCCACGTGCCATCCATGAAGGTTTCCCGTGCCACGGCAGTCCCCTTGGCGTTGCAGTCCGATGGCAGCGTTGACCTGCTGTCCAAACCCGAGGATCCCGCGGTCCTGGAGGCCATCCGCGGCTGGAGCGGCCGCCAGGATCTCCCCGCATCGGGTCGTTTGGCTCCCGCCATCGTGCATGTCGAACCCCTCAAGGCATTGCCACCATTGAGTTCGACTTCGGTCAAGACCCAGGCTGGGTCCCACTCTTCAGGCCCCATGGGAAAAGCCTCGCCCGCGTCGTCGGCCATGGCTTCGCCGGTCCCAGCGGTGGCACCCGCGGCAAAGGCTGCGGTTCCGGCTGGTTCAGCCGTTGACGCTCCAGTCTCCGAACTCCGAGCCGAGCCCCCAGCGCCCCAACCGCCCTTGGCGGCAGAAGCTCCGAGTCCCGCCCCACCCGCCGCCGCTCCAGCTCCGTCAGCTCCTGTGGCCCCAGCCCCCGAAGTGACTCCAACGCCGGCCCCCAGTGCCCCCCAGGCCTCCACCCCGGCCCCTTCCGCTCCCCAGCCTGCTTCGTGAAGTTCGCCTCTGCTGGTGCCAGGTTGACCATGGGCGTTGCTGTTGCCTTGGCGGCAGCCACGCCAGCGGTCTTTGCCCAGGGCCTCGAACCCCTGGCACCTTGGCGCCAGGTGGCTCCTCAGGCCCCTGCAGCCTCCTGGTTGCCGCTTGCTGATCCACGGGTCAATCCCCTGGCCTGGCGACCGGTATCCCGGTACGACGTACTGCCGTCACTCCAACAACCTGAAACGGCTTTACAAACAACCGTTCCCGTGGTCGACCCTGCGCAGCAGCCCGGGCCGATTTTTGGGATTGGAACGGGTATCCGCGCCTTTGCGGGTGATCGCACCAGCCCTGTGGTGACCGGGCGCCTTGGTTATGCGTTCGGTGAAGGGTTCGGGGTTTCCCTACGGCCCACTTATATCTTCTTGAACCGGGATCTGCATGGTGTTGATAACAGCGATGGAGCTTTTCAGATGCCCCTGACCCTTGATTTGTTCCCCCGCGCGCTCTTCTCGCCCTACATCGGGGTTGGCCTGGCCACCAATACCGATACCACCCATGCGACCGATGCCATGCTCACGGGGGGCATGGACCTCAATCTCGTGCGCCATCTAGCCCTTGGTTTCAATGTCAATTATATTTTCCAGTCCGCACTAAATGATACTGACTGGGAGGCCATGGCTTTGCTTTATTTTCGTTTTTAGAAGCGGCATGGATCTTGCTTGATCAGAGCTCGGACACAACCTTGGACTGGATTTACGGCTCGGCCACGGCCTCAATGGCAGCGGCAATCTGCTGCCGTTGCTCGTCGTCGTAGCCCCATCGCTCCAGGAACTCCACGTCTTGTCCTTCCCCTCGGGTGCCGGCGAGCAGGGATTCCAATCGCAGCTTGACCAGATTGGGCTCCAGCAAGCGCAGTAGTTCGCGGCTGCGCACACTCACCCGTTGGGAGGCCAGGGTCGCCACCCTGTCTTGGTTGCGCCCGTGATGCACGACCATCGCTGTGCTCATGGCCAGATTCCGGGCGGTCAGATCCACAACTCCCTCTCCCGCCAGACGCAGGCTCTGGATCAGGGACTCGGGCATGCGATCCATCAATGGCCCTTCCCCAGCCATCGCGACCACGAAAAATCCCCTCGCCCCATCGCGGCTCGCCACCAAATCCCCGACCCGCTCGCTCAGCACCTCATCGCTCAACAGATCCTGTTCCCATTCCTCCAGCCACTGGCTCGCCAGAGCCATGGCTTCTTGAAAGCCGATGGGCTTCGCGACGGCAAGGTCTTCATGGCTGGGGTCGCTGCTCAAGGGGGTGCTCATGGGTTGCCAATCTGGGGCTGGTCGGTAGGGCAGCCGGGGGGCTGTCAATGTTGAGGATATGGATTCCACTCTCCCTGTTGCCAGACCCAACGATTTCCGTTCTGGGTTTGTGGCCCTGATCGGGCGGCCGAACGTGGGCAAATCCACCCTCCTCAACCAGCTGGTCGGTTCCAAGGTGGCCATCACCTCCCCAGTGGCCCAGACCACCCGCCATCGCTTGCGGGGCATCCTCACCACCCCTGGGGCCCAGATTGTCCTTCTGGATACGCCTGGGATCCACAAGCCCCACCATCTCCTCGGGGAGCGTTTGGTTCGCAGTGCCCGCACGGCCATTGGCGAGGTGGATCTTGTGTTGCTTTTGTTGGATGGGTCCCAGCCCCCCGGCGGCGGGGATGCCTTCATCGTCGAACTGCTGCGCCAAGGTGGCTTTCCTGTGCAAGTCGCCCTCAACAAGAGCGATCAGCTCGATCCCGATCGGCGCTTGGCCGTGGCAGGGCAGTATCGGCAATTGCTGGATGGCCCTTGCGCCGAACCGGTGGCGGCAGCCAATCCAGGTCAACCCTGGCCCTTGCACTTGTGTAGTGCCCTGACGGGCGAGGGCACCGAGGCGCTTGTCAAGGCCCTGAGCCTGGCCTTGCCCCTGGGGCCCCACCTTTATCCGGCCGATGCCGTGACGGATCAGCCCGAGCAGCTCTTACTTGAGGAGCTGATCCGGGAGCAGGTGCTGCACCACACCCGGGAGGAGGTCCCCCATTCGGTGGCCGTTCGGGTCGAGCGGATGGAGGAGGACGGACCCCGGTTGGCGGTGCTGGCCACCGTGGTAGTTGAACGCAGTAGCCAGAAGGCCATCGTGATCGGCAAGGGCGGGCAGATGCTGCGTCGCATCGGGGAAGGGGCCCGCCTCTCCATGCAGAAGCTGTTGGACGGGCCCGTGTATCTGGAGCTTTTCGTCAAGGTGGTGCCCCATTGGCGGCGCAGTCCCACCCGGCTGGCGGAACTGGGCTACAACACCGACTGACAGGATGGGCACGGCTGACCCTTCCCCTGGCCCTTGAGTCCCTTGAGTGATTTTCCGCCCGCCACCATCGAGGCGTTCCTGAGCTCTTGCGCGGGGGAGTGGATTGCCCTTCGCAGCCAGTTCGCTCCCCTTAATCCCAGCCAGGACGATGACGCCTGGCACGATTCCGAGCGGGGGGAGATCAAAGTGGACTATCTGGCCCCAGCCTGCAGCGAGGCCCCAGGAGGCCTGCGGGTCACCGCACCGGGGGGCACCGTCACCACCTTGACCTTCTTGGCGGATGGCCAGGTCCTCTTTGCCGCCTCCTCCCAGGAGACCACTGCGGGCACCTGGCAATTCTGGCCTGACGGCACGATGGAACTGGGCTCTCCCGCGGAGGACGGCCAGGTCAGTGAGCGGATCTGGTTTGCCAAGCCCAACCTGCGCCTGCGCAGCAGCCTGGCCCATCGGGCGGATGGGAAACCGGGAAGGGCCAGCTTCAGCACCGAGATTCGCCGCGTCAGTCGCCCGCCCTCCCAGGCCCTCTGATGCGGAATCGCTAATGCGACTGGATGTCGTCAGTCTGTTACCGGAGGCTTTCCTGCCCCTACGGGAGTTGGGGGTCATCGGCCGTGCCTTCGTTGCCGGTATCGCTGAACTCCATACCCATAACCCCCGGGATCACGCCACGGATCGCTACCGCAAGGTCGATGATCTGCCCTACGGGGGCGGCGTGGGCATGGTGCTCAAGCCCGAGCCCGTGTTTGCCGCCTTTGAGGCGATTCCGGTGCGGAGGCGCCGCCGTGTCCTGCTGATGAGTCCCCAGGGGCAGCCCCTGCGGCAGGCGGATCTCCTGCGTTGGGCCGAGAACTACGACCAGTTGGTGTTGCTCTGTGGCCACTACGAAGGTTTTGACGAACGCATCCGGGGCCTGGCGGATGAGGAGGTCTCCATGGGTGATTTTGTGCTGACCGGTGGCGAATTACCGGCCATGACGGTGATTAATGGTGTAATTCGCCTGTTGCCGGGCACGGTGGGCAAGGCGGCCTCGTTGCAGGACGAGAGCCATCGCGATGGCCTGCTGGAACATCCCCACTACACCCGCCCCGCCCTTTTCCGCGGCCAGGAAGTGCCCGAAGTCCTGCGCAGTGGCGACCATGGCGCCATCGCCCAATGGCGCCAACGGCAGAGCCAGGAGCGCACCCGCCTGCGTCGACCCGACCTCTATGCCCGCTGGCTGGAGGGGGTTGCGGCCAACGGGCCGGCCCGCCTGGAAGACTGGCCTGGGACGATGGCTTCCACGGGGGCAACCATGGATCTGCGGATCGGTAACGGCTATGACATCCATCGCCTGATCCAGGGTCGTCCCTTGATCCTGGGGGGCGTCCGGCTGGAGCATCCCGAGGGACTCGGGCTCGATGGCCATAGTGATGCGGACGTCCTGGTGCATGCGCTGATGGATGCCCTGCTCGGGGCCCTGTCCCTGGGGGACATCGGTCGCCATTTCCCCCCGGAGGAAAGCCGTTGGCAAGGCGCCGATAGCCTCGAACTGCTTCAAAAAGTGGTGGCTCTGGTGACGGAGCGGGGTTGGTGCGTGCTGAACGTGGATGCGGTGGTCATTGCCGAACGTCCCCGCCTCAAGCCCTACATCGACGCCATGCGGGCGGCCATTGCGGCCCGTCTTGGGGTCGATTCGGAGCAGGTGGGGGTGAAGGCCACCACGAATGAGGGACTGGGAGCTGAGGGGCGTGAAGAGGGTATCGCTTGTCACGCCGTGGCCCTACTGGCCAGGTCCTGAGCCATGGCTTTCCCCCCAGGGTTGGGTCATTGCGATCACGATCTCGATCTCGATCGCCGCCGTCGTTTAGGACTGGTGGAGGCGGTGTGGGGCGAGCACAAGAGCCCCGCCCAGATCGCCGCCATCATCAAGGCCATGCGGGCCGCTGGCGAGCTGGTTCTGGTGACGCGGGTGTCCGAAGAGCAGGTTGCAGCGGTGTTGACCCTGCTGGGGCCCGAAGGGGATGTCCTCGAAGGGGTATGGCATCACCAGGAGGCCCGTTGCCTCACCCTTCCCGCCCTGCCGGTGCCGGATCCCGGCCTCGGGACCGTGGCGATTCTGGGGGCGGGCAGCAGTGATCTGGCCGTGGCTGCAGAAGCCCATCTGGCCCTGGCCTGCCACGGGGTGGCCAGTGATCTGATCCTGGACGTGGGCGTCGCCGGCTTGCACCGTTTGCTGGGCCGGCTCGCTGGTTTGGGAAGTTATCGCGTGTTGATCGTTTGTGCCGGCATGGAGGGCGCTTTGCCAACCGTGGTGGCGGGTTTATTGCCCCAGCCGGTGATCGGCGTGCCCGTGTCGGTGGGCTATGGGGTCAGCAAGGGCGGGCGGGCCGCTCTTCAGGGCATGTTGGCCAGTTGTGCCCCAGGCCTGACGGTGGTGAACATCGACAATGGATATGGGGCCGCGATGGCGGCCCTGCGGATTCTCCAGGCCCCCAGGGGTGCTGGGGGCTAAAGCCCGCAAGCCCCTGGACGGATTTGAGGCAACTCAGAGGTGTTGCATCTGCGGATAGGCAGTCAGGAGATCCTCTTGGCTCAGCACTTCGCCCCGACCTTCCGGCTGCCAGATCACCTCAAGGGCCAGCAGATCTTCCGAGCGTACCGACCCGAGGCGCTGGAGCGATTCCCGCAGGTCTTCGGCCGTGCCGGTGCCCTTGAGGTCCAGTTTGGATCGACTCGCCACCAGCAGGGTCACGGCGATGAAATCGCTGGTGGCATCGCTCTGCCCGGCGACCCCATCACTGGTTTCGGTGTGGCGACGGCCCGAGACATTGGCCGTCAGTTCCCGCTCCAGTTTGCTGCGCTCCTGCATAGAGAGCCGGTTGAAGGTGGCCTCTGCGGAGGTAAACGGGATCTGGCCCAGTTCGGAATTGGCATAAACCCAGAGTTCCGGGTTTCGCAACAACGAAAGCGTGGTCTCCTGAAGAACCCGCTGCAGCCCGCTGCTGGTGGTCGTATCGGCGGTTTCCGCCATGCGACGTAAGTCGGTCTGTAGCACCTTGGCGGAGGCCAGCAGCCCCACCTGGACTGAGGCCACGGCCACACCGCTTGACCCCAGGCTGTCCTGGCCATCGCGGCCGGGCAGGCTGGCCGCGTCACCGCCGCCCCGAAGGGAATTGAGCATCAAGCCAACGACGGCCATCAGCACCAAGAAGGCGAGTAGGCCGCTGCCGCCGAAGCCGAAGATCGGCACAACGAATGGGGCGCTATAGCCACCGCCGTAATAGCCCCCGCCGCCGTAGTAACCGCCGCCGCCGCCGTAGTAGCCACCTCGGGGGTAGTAACTGCCACGGGGATAGCCCCCTCCGGAGCCGCCGGAGCGGCTGCCGTAACTGCGGGGGGCTGAGGGGGCCGATCGGAAGCTGCCCCCGCCGATGCGCCCGCCGCTGGCCGCAAGACTGGCAGCGGGTTGGGCAAGCAACAAGGTGGTCAGAAGCATTGGCACCACCATCAGGCCGGCAAGGCGCCGCAGCAATCGGGGACCCATAGGAGTTGCAGAGGTTGAACCGAAATCTAGATACCCCCCCCCACGATGGTGACCACCTCCAGCACATCGGATTCCACAACCTGTTGCCCAGGCCAGTGGCTCCGCGCCAGGATGGCGCCGTTGAATTCGACCACCACCAGCTCGGGCCGGTAACCAAGGCCCTTGAGGAGGTCCTGCAACGACTGGCCAGCCGCACATCGGCGCGGCTCACCGTTCACCTGCACGGTGATGGCCGAGGGATCCAGATCTGGAGGAACAGGGTCCGGGCTGAATGGGGTGGGGGGATCAGGGGAGATCAAGGCTGGTTCTGGAGTTGGTGCAGCAACTGCTTGGTGATCAAAGCGGGGTTGGCGGCTTCGGTGAGGGCCCTGACGACAGCGACCCGGGTGGCACCGGCCCCCTGGACCGCGGCCAGGTTGGTGGCGTCGATGCCGCCGATGGCGAAGAAGGGGACCGGACTTTCCTGGGCCGCTGCGGCCACATAGGCCAAGCCCACCGGTGCCCGCCCCGGTTTGGTGGGGGTGGCCTGCACCGGGCCGACACCGACGTAGTCGCAGCCATCGGCAACGGCCTGGCGCAGTTCGGCGATGGCGTGGGTGCTGCAGCCAATCA
>Ga0209598_10001077_pt1 | contig 22262 bp, 11 predicted proteins | sample M_140807_EF_Meta_FD_187317 | JGI IMG/M metagenome (GOLD analysis project Ga0209598, IMG submission 187317) | Freshwater microbial communities from Lake Montjoie, Canada to study carbon cycling - M_140807_EF_MetaG (SPAdes) (version 2) | ecosystem: Environmental > Aquatic > Freshwater > Lake...
GCACGCCGTGCGCAAGCGCGTTGATCGGGGCCTCGCCGTTCACCAGCGAGAAGCCGGCGCCCACGACGAACCCGAACGCCCCGCCCACGGTCGCGCCCGCGACCCCGCAGCGGCCGTCCGGATCGACGACGTGCGTCGGGTCGCCGCGGCTGTGCAGCCAAAGCGTGGGCGCCGGGTCGACGGGCCCGGGGACCACTGGGTCGGGCTCCAGAAAGACGCCGCGCCCCTCCACGAAGCGCCGACCGCCCGCATCCATCACCCAGTCGCCGTCCACGCCCGTCGAGCGAAAGCGCTGGTAGCCGAACGCCGTCGTCGGGTCCTGCGCGGGATCGCCCACCAAGGCTCCCCAGCCAGGGGCCTCGAAGGCGCGGCCGAGCGGATCGTAGACGGCCGAGCGCGTGACCTGCCCCGTGGCGGGCTCAAGCCACGCCAGCGGGCTCAGGGTTGGCGCCGTGAGGCGTAGCTCGACGCGGGCGACCCCATCGAGCCCGGTCGTCCACACGGGCTGCACGCCCTGCAGCGCGGGCCCCATCTGGCGAACGCGCCCGCTCCGGCTCACGCTCCGTAGCCCGCTGGCGTCCCAGCGGAGCGGTCCCTGTGCGTCTTGAATGCGCTGTCCCCGGTCGTCGAAGCGCGCGCCCAGCGCAGACGGCGCGCCCGACGCGTCGCGCGTCAGGTCTAGACCGCCTATCCGCGTCGCGCGACCGTCCGCGTCCGGCGACAGGGCGACGCGGGCCCCCGCAGCGGCCGCGTCGAACCACGCCGACGGCCGGCCGCTGGCGTCGAACTCGACCCGCAGGTCGGCTACGCGGTCTAGGTACGCCGGCGGGTCGACGGGCGGTGGTGCATCTCGCACCACTGCGGGCGGCAGGCGCCCCGTCAGCGCGCTCGAGCGCTCCCCGCCAGGGCCGGCATAGGTCAACCACGTCGTCAGGCCGTCGTCCGGCTGACCCGGCGCGTCGACTGTGTAGGCGCGCAGGCGCCCCGCCGCGTCCCACGTCTGTCGCTCGACGCGGCGCTGCCCGTCCACGCACTGGGTCAGGCGAGTCGGCCGCCCCCCAGAGTCGAGCGCCTCACGGGACCACGCTGCGAGTGCGCCGTCGCAGAGCGCGTCGTCCGCGGGCGGCACCACAGGGCAGGCGTCCGCCTGCAGCCACCGCACCGCGCGCAAGGAGCGGTCGGCGTGCCACGACCAACACGCCGCGAGGGGCGGGCCATCGCCTGCGTAGATCGCCGACGAAGGCCGACCGTCCGGGAGCCACGTCAGGTGCGCCTCGAGCCCAGCGCCCAAGCGCACGTGCGTCGGGCGCGTCGTCTCGGGCGCCCACGCCAGCACCTGCGTGCCCACGCCGTCACGAAGCGTCACGCCGGCCTCCAAGCCGCTCGGCAGGCGCTCCACGCGCGACACCAGGGCGTCGTCCACCCGCGTCTCGCGCACATCGTCCGTCGGCGTCCACGTCCACGCCTCGCGCTGCCGGGCGCCATCCGACCACGTCAGCGTCCGCTCGGTGTCGCGCCCCCGCGCGTCTGGCTCTGCCCAGCGAATGTCGCGCAAGCCCGGCCCGTTGGCGGGCGTGGCGCGCTGGGCCTCAAGCTGGTCGGTCGCGCCGCGCCACGTCCAATCCCAGCCCATGCCCCGCGCGTCCAGCGTGCGGATGGGCCGGCCGAGCGCGTCGTAGGTCGCCGCTCGTACCGTGCGCCCGTTCGCCGTCTGCCGCGTCTCGCGCCCAGCGTCGTCGTAGTCGAAGCCCCGGATCAGCGCCTCACCACCGGCCTGGTCCCTCGCCCACGCGGCGTCGACCCGACCGTCGGCCGTGTAGCCGAGCGTCACGGCGCGCGGCCCATGGACCACGCGCGTCAGCCAGCCACGTGTCCAGACGCGCTCGACCTCGGCATCTCCGCGGGCCTCGAGCACATTGGCCTCGCCCGGTATGCTGTCGTCGTACGTCCAGGTCGCCTCGGCGCCGCCGCCGACTTGATGACGCGTCGTTCGACCCGCGCTGTCGTAGTCGAGCGCCTCGATTTCCCCCGCGGGCAGCTCGCGCAGCGTGGGGAGCGCAGTGTCGCGCCAGAAGGCGGTCGTGTGCGTCACGCCCCCGGCGACGCGCGCCTCGACCTCGCGCCCCGAGGCATCGTAGCGCCACGCCCGAAGCTCCCCTGTCGCCGAGGCGTGGCGGGTCGGTCGACCGAGCGGGTCATAGTCCCAGCGCTCGACCTCGGCGCCCCGCGTGCGCGCCCACGGCTCACCGCCGGGGCCATCGAGCTGGGCCGTCGTGTCGCTTGGGTCGGCCACGCGCGTGGTCGTGCGGAGCAGGCCAGCGTAGGACGAGCGGACCTGCGCCCAAGGCGCGCCGATGGGGTCCGAGACCAGCAGGCGGCCCGCCGCGTCGGTCACGATACGCGTGCGCTCACCCGCGCCGGCGATGGGGCCCACGGCCACGCCCTCCGTCGTCCGCGCCACGGCGTCGAAGCTCAGCGCTTCGAGGCGCGTCGTCCCGCGACCGGGGCTCGAGTGCGCCCGCGGCCAGCCCAAAGCGTCGACCTCAGCGTCCGCGCGGCGCCCGAGGGGGTCGATGCGTACGATGGAAGTCGCGCCCTCCGCGCCGCGCTCGCCCCGCACCTGAGCGGTCGAGACGATGTCCCCCGCGCGGCACGCGCCGACCTCGAGCGGCGGCGCCGGATCCAGAGCGTCCGCCAGGATGGGCGGCCGGGGCTCGCAAGTCACCTCGGGCTCGCCGAGCGCGTTGGAGAGCACGTCGGTCACGAGCGTCGGGTCGCCGCACTCGCCCGTCGAAGAGAGCCGAGCGTGCGCATGGTCGGCCCCGTAGAGGCGGCCATCGGGTGCACGCCGCACCACCCACCGGCCGCTCAGGTCGAGAACAGTCAGCTCCGCCTGCGCGCCCTGCGCAGTCGAGCGCAGAGTCACGCGCCCCAGGGCGTCGTAGTCGAACCGCGCCGTGACCTCACCGGTGCTCACCTCGACGACCCGTCCCAGGCCATCGTGGCGCTCGCGCCGCGTCTGTGGGGTCATCGGCGCGCCGTCGCTCCCCTCACCCGCGTCGACGCGCTCGTGGCCGTCCACGGCCCACGCCCAGGTCGAGCGCAGGTGCGTGGCACGGGCGGGCACAGGACCCAAAGACGGGATGCGTGTCTCGAGGTCGAGCGCGGCCGGGCGCGGGCCCGAGCCGTCGTAGGTCCAGCGCGCGGTGGTGAAGAGCTCACCACCCCGCCAGGCCTGCTCGACGCTCGGCCGCGGGCTGCCGGGACGCTGACCCGGGGCGTCGTAGATTGTCCGCTCGGCGACCTCGTCACCCCCGCCGAGGCGCGTGACGCGCTGCGCCACACGATCCTCGGCGTCGAAGGTCCAGCGAACCTCTGCGCCTCGGCCCGTCGCCTCGCGCACCACGCGGCCCAGCACATCGCGCTCGGTCTCGTCCACGTCGCTCGGCGCGGCGGCGTTGAGAGGCGCGGCGCGCGCGAGCTCGCCTGCGCGGTCGTAGGTGCGCTGCTCGGCGTAGCCCTCGTCCCAGACCACGCGCGGTCGCCCCAGTGCGTCCCACGCCGTCTGCGCGGTGCGGCGGGCCTCACCCGCGCCGTCGAGCGCGCGCAGCCACTGCTCGCGCGGGCGTCCCCGCGGATCGAAGACCACGCGCGACTCCATGCGCGCCAGCGGATCGACCTCGGCGACTCGACGCCCCCGGGGGTCATACTCGAGCCGCTGCTCTCGGGCGCGCGGCGCGAGCCCGCAGGCGGGCAGCGTGGTGCCGAGGTCCGTGGTGAGCACGCGGGCTAGTCGCCCGGCTTGCGGGTCGTAGTCGAAGCGCCTCGAGGCCCGCACCACCGGCGCGCCGGGCGCAGCAACCGCCTCTGCGCCACCGAGCTCACGCGCGCTCAGCCCAGGCTCGTCCAGCCGAAGCCGCCCCGCGGCGTCGTAGACCAGAACCTCGGTCCATGGCGCGCTGCGCCCATCGGCGGGCGTGACCTCGGACGTCACGCGCAGGCCGCCGATCTCGGCGTCCGCGCCGTAGGTCGTGACGCGCGTCGCCCCGCCCGGCGTGACCTCCCGCGTCGGGCGACCCAGGAGATCGACCGCATGGACCCAAGCCTCGCCGTGCGAGTCGACAACGCGCACCGGCGCGCCCGTCACCGGGTCCCGGGCTGCGACCTCGGCTTCGCCCTCCGGGGTGAGCGTCCGCATGGCCAGACCGGCGGCGTCCCGCGTGGCCACACGGTCGGCGCGCGCGCCCGGGCCAAGCACGGCGTCGACCACGGCCCCGCGCTGCGTGTCCTCGGAGCCTGCCGCAGGCTCGTAGACCGCGCGCACAGGGTCCGCAGCGCCGTCCAGCGCTGCGGCGTCGAGCGGCACCTGCTCAAGGGCCCGCCGGTCGTACCACACGAGCGCCGCTCCGGGCGCGGGCATGGGCCTCGCCCAATAGGTCCAAGCAGCGCGACCGCCCACACCCGGGGGCTCACCCCGCAGCGGAGTGTCCTCGGGCAGCCCTCGCCAGAGCTGCGCCAGAACGCGCTCGGCTCGGGGCGGCGCGGCGGCGAGCGCGTCTGCGCACAGGGCGCTGACTACGCCCGGTCGACACAGCGCGGCCTCGGCGACCAGCGCGTCGTCGCGGTACACACGGGCCGGAACATCAACGCCGCGGAGGCGGCAGAGGCGCGTCACCTCGGCCGGCGCGTCGGGGTGCGCGCCCCAGACGTGCTGCAAGAGCGCGCCATCGGGCCCGTGGACGAAGGTCTCCGGGACCTCGACACGGTCGTCCAAAACCGTCGTGACGCGCACGCTGCGCTCGGGCTCCGGCCAGTCGGCGCACTCGGGTGGGCCGCGCGCCGCGACGCCTGCGCTCGCGCGCTCCAACCGATAGGACCGTCGCGTGGCGTCCGGCCGCACCCAGGCGGTGTAGACGATCCGAGGCCGCGTCAACGCCTCGTGGTCGACGCCCGCGAGCGCCCGCCCCCGCAAGCAGACGAGCCGCGCGTTCGCGCAGTGGTCGGCTGCGCGGGCGACGGCATCGCAGTCCGGCGCCCACGCACCGGGCGCGAGCACGACCGCGTCCTCGGGCGCAGAGCCGGCGCGCGGCGGCGGGGCGTCCTCGGCGGGGAGGCCGGTCGCCACGGCGGCCTCGAAGCGGTCCATCGCGGCGTCTGGGTGGACCCAGCGCTCGAGCGCGGCTACGCCCCCGACCACCTGCCAGCCAAAGCGCGAGGTCTGCGGCGCCGTGCCGTCGAGCGCGACGCGGTCAGAGACAGCGACAAGTCGACCGTCCGCGTAGTCGAAGGTCGCTTCGGCCAAGAGCGTGCCGGTCACTCCCTCCGAGGGCGTTGGCGTCCCCAGGCATGAGTCATCCGGGGGCGGAGCGATGGGCGCGGGCGAGGCGTAGAGCGCGACGCGGCGCACGCGCTCGGCCTCGTAGCGCAAGCGACCCGGGCCGCGGTCCACCACCAGGGGCGTCGACTCGAAGCGCAGCACGTGGTGACCGGGCGCCCCCGCGACGACCGTGCGCACCTCCCGCAGCGCGCCCGTTTGAGGATCTCGGGCCAGCTCGACGCCGTTGTCGAAGGCGTCTCGCACGCGTGTCAGCAGCGCCTCGACAGGCCCGCGAGAAGGGCCGCTGGGCGTGGCGTCGCGGCGCGCCCAAGCCCGCGCGCGATCGTGTTCAAAGCGCCACTGCGCGCCATCGGCCGCGTGATAGACGAAGCCCGTCCACGCGGGGGCGCACGCCCCCTCGGGCGCGACAGGTCGCACGACGCGACGGGGCTCGAGGACGCCTCGCTCGTCGTCACGATCTGGGAGCCAGCAGTCCCCAGACGCATCCACGGGGCGTTGGTCGCAGGCGAGGTCGGCGTCCCCGCTCGGCACGACGCGGCGCCAAGTGGTCGAAGGCCCGGCGCCCAGGTGCAGCGTCAGGCGGTCGTCCTCGCCCTCGACCACGCGGGCGTCCCAGGTGTGGCGAAACCCTGGCCCAAGGGGGCTATCCAGGTCGGTGTCTGCGCTCACGAAGCTCAGCGCCAAGCCAACCTCGCCCCCGGCGAAGGGCGCCGAGAGGCGCGTCGGCACGTCGAGCCGGAGAACGCCCGAGTCGGTGTCGATGGGGGCGATGCTCGCCGCGCCGCGGTCTTCGAGCGGCCACGGACCGAACGTGCGGCGCGTGGGGGTGGTGTCGCGCGAGCGGCGGGTGGTGCGCCATGCACCATCGACCTGTTGAACGTGGGCGCAGGCCGTCTCGTCGGGCAGGACGGCGGGCGCGACCACGACTGACCACGCGCCCTCGTCCGGCAGCGTGGGGTGCGGCTCGAAGATCCAGTCGAACGCCAGCCCGCCGCCCGGCGTGCGCTCAAAGTGCGTCAAGGCGCCGAGCTGACCCGCGGCGCGCAGCGATGGCGGCGAGCCCTCTGCGCCTGGGAGCGCAGCGAGGGCTGCGGCAAGGTCGGGCGCGTCCAACAAGGCCGCGACCGGCAGCTCGGCCTTGAAGACCGGGCGGCCGTTGAGGAGCACGACCACCACGCGGTCCGTCGCCTGAGCAGGGTCCAGCGCGCCGCCCGAGGGCCTCTCGAGCGCGATGTGCAGGCGCCCGCCCGCCATCGACGAGGACTCCGCGCCGAGCCCGGGCGCGCTCGACGTGTCGACCCACGAGGTGAGGACGGGGCCGTCTGGACCGGCGGTGCCCACCGGCTGCGCGAGCACGAAGTAGCCCCCGTTCAGCGCCGGCTGCAGGAGATAGGCGCCCGCGCCCGTGCGGGGATCGTACCCCACGAAGGCCGCCATCTGGCCCTGACCCGAGGGCACGCGCACACGCCAGTCGTCGTCGTATGCGAGGCGATACATCTCCCGCGCGAGCTCAGGCGGCGGTCGAATCTGCCCACTGACGAGCAGGTGTCGAAGCTCGATGTCCACGACGTCGTAGAGGCGCTGACCGTCGAGGCGGGCGAGCGCGAGGACGCGCTGGGCCGAGAAGCCGTCGCCTGCATAGAACTCGCCGGGCACGCGCCCCTCGAGGTAGCTGCTCTCATGACCGATGGCACGGACCGCGTCCACGAGGCGCGCTGCGTCGCCGGCGCGGGCGTAGGGGGTAAGGACCAAGCGGGGCACATCGAGCACGACCGCGTCCCGCGTCACACGGACCGGCAGCCCGCCGAGCGTGGTGACGCGGGGCTCGAGCGTGACCAGCGCGACGCGCGGCTCCCGCACTGCCTCGGCGCCATAGGCGTCCAGCAGGCGCGTGGTCGAGGCCTCGAGCGCGTCGAAGTACCGCGCGCCCAGGGCTGCCTCGGTCGAGGCCCCGGAGAACGACGCGCCTGCGGGTCGGCCCGCGGCGACGACGAGCGCGCCTCGGGCGCCGCGTCGCACATGGAACAACCGCGGGAGAGGGCCAAACGCCGGATGGGTGACCTCGACCCCCAGCAAGGCAGCCGAGCCGACCGGGCCACCGCGCGACGCAGCCAGGGCCGCGCCTCCCCGACTCAGGGCGACCCGCAAGCTCAGCGCCGCCGGTGGCGCGTCCTCAAGGCGACCGCCTGCGGCGTCGAGCGCTGCGCGCGTGGCGGCGTCCGCGGGCAGCGCATCGACGGACAGGGCGTCGCCGGACAAAGCCGCGGTGTCGGTCTCCAGCGCAGCCTCCCCGTCGAGAGAGATCCGCACCCGCCAGCGCTCGCTGTCCGGGGGCGCGCGTACCCAGCCGAGGCTGGCCGTCTTGGGCGCAGGCGGCGCGGTGGGGAGACGCGGGCTCACCCACCGAGGCCAGCTGCGCTCGACCTGCGCGGGCGCGCCCGCAGCGTACAGGCGCGCGCTGGGCGCATCCAGAGCGTAGAGGACGTCGTCGGTCAGGGGCGGCAGGCTGACGACCTCGGCGCCGTTCTCGGTCAGGGTCAACGGCTTGAGCAACGGCGCCAGGTGCGCCCACGCGCCCTCGCTCTCGCCCGGCGCGTTGTCGACGGAGAGCCAAGCGCGCACCATCCAGTGGAGCGTTCGCACGCCCACGGTCTCACCGCCGACGACGACGCGCTCGGCCGGCAGCCCCGCCGAGCGGAGGGCGCGCGTCGCCCAATCGACTTCTCGCGTGCCCGTCAAGCTCAGGGCGAGCTCGGGCGAAAGCACCACCTGCGTGAGCTCGAGGCGGGCCGGAACGCCCGCTCGGCGCAGCAGTTCGGCCAGGCACCACGCCGCGTCCAGATCATTGGCGCGCCCCTCGGCGAGCACGCCGCGGGGGCCAATGCGGGCCCCGCGATACACATCGGGTGCGACGGCGTCGTGCACCCGGCGAAAGAGCGCGAGCGGATCACCCGCGACCTCGGCCACGACGGCGTCCAGCGCGGGGTCGGCCTCGACCGTCCACGCCAGGTCGGCCGGCTCTGGCGGCGCGTCGGGCTCGACCAGGTTCTCCAGCGTAGGCGGGCTCACCGGGCGCGGCTCGAGCGAGCGCGTTGACCACGTCGGCTGCGCATCCGGCGCCGGTGCGCGGGCCGAAATCTGGACGAGCGCCGCGGCGGTGCGCAGATCGTCGGCCTCGAGCGCGCGGCGGAGGCGGGCGACTTGGGTAGCCAGCGGTGGTCGCGGCGGCGTGCGCTTGGCCGCCGCCAGCAGCGTGGCGCCCGCGGCCCGCAGCCGATTGCGCGCTGCGGCGTCGCGGTCGAGCGCGGACGCCGTCGCTCGCGCGACCTGCTCAAACGACGCGATGGCGTCCGAGAGCGTCGCGTGCCGGCGATAGGCAGACATCGCGTCGTAGAGCTCGGCTTCGAGCGCGGCCGCGCGCGCCTGCGGCGAGGGTCGCGGCGGCGGCGGCGCGGGCGGGAGCGGCGGCGACTGCCCGAGCTCGGGTGGTGGCGGTGTCGCGTGTCCTCGAAGGGTCGCGATGCTGTGCTGATGCCGAGCGATCAACTGCGCGACGAGCTCGTCTGTGTCGCTCGGTAAGGAGGTCGCCCGCGGGGGAACGACACCCACGGCCACCGAGGACGGCGGCAGAGACGGAGCGGCGACGGGGCTCGCTGCTCGGTGTGGGGCGGAGGCGGGTCGTGGCGCGGGCGGTGGGGCCGATGCGGCTGCCCCCGGCAGCGAGGCAAGCGGCGCGGACACACGCGCAGACTCGGGCTGACCTCCACGGACCGTGAGCGTGAGCGCCCAGCAAGCAAGTAAGATAAACGCGGATATCGACGCGGCTCTTTCTCTCAAAACCACCCCCATGAGCCTCGGGAGCAAGAATCGACCGACCACGCACAGCGGTCAACAAAGCGCGCGCATGGCGCTCGCTGGCGCGATGCCGAGTGTATCGCCCGCAGCAAATCCCACGGCGCCCGCGCGGGCGAAGCTAGGCTCGGATCAGCGGTGGTCGCCGACGAAGTGCGCAGTCTGGCGCAGCAGAGCGCGAACTCTGCGCGCGAGACGTCTGCGAAGCTGCAGTTCTCCGCGCAGAAGCCAAGGCACCCGCGACGCGGCTGCGCAGACAACGCGAAGCCTGACGATGATCCCGGAGAAGGGCACGAGGCCTGAGAGCCAGCCGCGGCGTGCGGACGCCGAGTCGCCTTGATCAGGCGAAGAGGTCGTCGAGCGTCTCAGCGGTGAGGATGCGCTCGATCCAGCGCTCCAGCTCAAGTGTGGTCGCAGCCTCGATACGAGCGTTCAGGTGGTTTGGCATTTCACGGAATCGCAGTCGCACGAGGCGAGTGAGCGTGGACTCGAGCGCGGCCCGCTCGCCTTCCTGACGGCCTTCCTGACGGCCTTCCTGACGGCCTTGCTGGAGGCCCTTCTCGAGGCCCTCGAGCATCCACTCCTGAGCAGCGGTCATGAACGTCTCCTTCTCGGGCTCGGGCAGCGCCTCGGCTGCTGCGCTGATGCGGGGTCGGGGAATCGCGCTCACATGGGTAAGGTAGCACAGCACCGCGCACAGGGTCGACCCGCCGGCGGGCTCGCCCTGCAGCGGCCGGAGCCGCGCCGTCCACTCGTCGAAGAGCGCGCTCGCCTCGGGGCCTGATGCCCCCTGCAGAATCTCGAGCAGCGTCTCGCTCACGGGCTCGGCGTCCGAAGCCCGCAGTGCCTCGCGCGTGAACTCCGGCCCGGCCAAGTCGGCGACGACCAGCTCCAGCGACGGCAGGTACGACCGCACCGCGGCGTCGAGCGGCACGTCGGGCAGGTCGATGAGCGCGCTCAGGCTCGTCGGCGCGCGCTCGGTGCCATCGTCGCTCGCGCCCCCGCGCCGCGGCACCTCGACAATCAAGTCAGACGCCGTGCCGCGCAGCGAGGGGTCGACATGCGCGACGTCGTGCAGCCGAATCCGCGCGGGGTCTAGGTCCAGGAGTGCCCTGAGGCGCTTCGGCAGAACGAGCTTCAGCAGGCCAGCGACGTGTCTCGGGCTACCGAACGCTTGCCGAAAGAAGGCGTCGTGCGGGTTGGGACGGCTCTGCATGGGGTCTCCGGTGCACGGGTGTGCTCAGGAGACAAATCGGTCGCAGCCCGAGACTGTCGCGCATTTTTCGGAGATTTCTGCGCGGTGCACGTCCCCTGCCGATTCAGAACACCCCCGCCGTCAACGGCAGCATCAACGGCGCGTCACCACCCGCGTCCGGTGTCGGGTCGTCGGCATCCAAGTCTCGGGTGAGGTACCAGGCCGTGCCGAGGCCGAGCGGGATGCCGACCGCGACGGCCGAGAGGTACCACGCGCGCAGGTCTTCCTCGGGACCCCAAACCATGAACAGCGCGGCCGGCGCCGCGAGGCCGCCGGCGAGGGCGCCCAGGTCGAGCCACCGGGCCCGTGTCTGGCTCACGCCACGACCGATCGACGTGGAGGCCAACGCATAACCGGTGACCAAGCCTGCGTCGACGGCGAGGGTCCCCGCGAGCGCGTAGCCGTCTCGTGCGCCAGCGGCCGTCATGACGACGAGCGTTTCGGCGCCGAACCATGTCCCGGCCGTGCTCATCAGGCCGACCTGACCCGCGGTGCGGTCCACGTGGGCCGCGCTGAGAATGCCGATGGCCTGGCCCGTCCACCCTGAGACCAGCGTCGACCACAGCAGGCGGTCGGTGCGCGCATCGGCGGCCAGCGCGCCGCCCGTGCCATTCAGGACAGCCCAGAACAGGCTCGCGTTGAACATCGAGGCTTGAGCCTGGTTGACGCCGTAGCGTTCCGTGACGGCGGACGCGACCCAGTACGTGCCGGCAGTACTCGCGAGCGTGAGGCCCGCGCCCGCAAACACCACATCGTCTTCATCGTTCAATACGTCGGCGTCCTTGAGGAGGAGCGTCGTCGCGATGCCCTGATAGAAACCGAACGTCGTGGCCACGATGAGGGCCTCGGGACGACCCGCCTTCGAAGGCGCCGCCAGCGCGGGTGGTGCCCCCCCCGCGACAACGGCCATCACCACGCCGGCCACGAACCGCCGCATCAGAACTCCCCCATCATCAGCGGCAGCATGACCGCGCGCTCGGCCCGCTTCGGCGTGGTCGGCGCCCCCCGCGATGCTCGCCTACGGTCGAAGCCGTGCGCGTTCATCGTGAGCGCAGCACCCGCCCCCATGCCCACCAGCGCGAGTCCAGGAATCGGCGCGCCTGCCTCGATGACGATGCCGACCATCGTCCCGACCAGCCCACCCGAGAGCCCGCCGAGGAGCAGTCCGCCGTCCATGTAGAGGACTTGCTCGCGCGTGGGGTCGTACGCAGCGCACATCGCCGCGCCGGCTGCCAACCCCGAGAGATTGAGGGCCAAGAAGGTGTGCGTGAACGAATCGGGCTCGAGCTCAAAGGTCAGCGCGGTCAGGAAACCAGCGATGGGCATCCAGAGCCCGCCGGAGTTGACCATGGAGAGCTGTCCTTCGCTCGCCCGCACCCCGCCACGCGTGAGCAACGCAGCGCCGCCGCCGAGTCCCGCCGCAGCGAGACCGGCCCAGGCGGCGTGACGCGAGGATGCTGCGAAGGTCCCCGTCAACAGGAACGCGTCGAGTCCGAGCCATCCCGCGGTCGACTCCACATACCGCACGTCGGCTGCGTCGAGCCGAAGCGCCTCGCCGAGGCGATAACTGCCGTAGAGCATGCCCCCACCCGCACCTGCCGCGAGCCAGGCCGCGGGTCGCGCGCTCAAGTCAAAGTCGTGTGCGGCGAGCACGCCGACCCCGACACCATAAAGGGTCGAGGTCGTGACAAGCTCCACACGAGCGTCCCGCGCATCCGTCGCGCCGGCGGCCTCAGGGTGCAGCGTCGCGACGGTCAGCGCGCACAGCAGCGCCCCCGACCACCTCATCCAGGGATTTCCGTCGGCGCGAACTCCGGTCGCTCCCAATGTGGACGAAGCCCACGGATGATCGCGTCCCACGCGGGCTCAGGCGTCTCGCAAAAGGCCGTGAAGCCGGCCGGCGGGTCGGGCTCGACGCCCGTCACGCACCCGACGAGCCCCTCGCGGGCCACGAACGCGTCCACATGACGCTGGAAGTGCTGCGCCGTCTCTTCGGCGTCCGGCCCGAAGAAGTCCCAATGAAAGAATCGCACGCGCGTCGCCGTCGTCGTCACTTGCGGAGCGCCTCCATCAACGCTTGGAGCGGCTTGTCACTGAGGGGAAATCGATCGCCCGAGGTCGCGCCGTTCTCCAAGCGCAGCACGCCCCGCGGGCAGACCGCGGCGCACACACCGCAGCCCACGCACGACGCGCGGACGATGTTCGCCCCGCGCTGCGCGTAGGCGCGGACGTCGATCCCCATCTCACAGTAGGTCGAGCAGTTGCCGCACGAGATGCACTGCCCGCCGTTCGTCGTGATGCGAAACCGGCTGAAGAACCGCTGCAGGAGGCCCAAGATCGCCGCTTGAGGGCAGAAGAACCGGCACCACACCCGGGTGCCGAGCAAGGGGTAGAACCCCACCCCGACGACGCCACTCAGCACCGAGCCGACCAAGAAGCCGTACCAGTGCGTGGCGGTGCTCGACGCCTGCCCGAGCACTTGCCCTTGTGCGGCGGAGTTCGCCCATACGAGGCCAGTCGTGAGCGTGATCAGCACCAGCACCCCGTGAATCGACCATCGCTCGAAGCGCCACGCCGCGAGGGACTTGCTCGACAGATGACGCCAAGGGTCTCCCGCCGTCTCCGCGAGGCCGCCGCAGCCGCAGACCCACGAGCAGTACCAGCGCTTGCCGTAGAAGTAGGTCAGCACGGGCACCGCGACGAGCGCCATGAGCACGCCCCAGTAAGCCATGAAGACGCCGAGCGTGCCCTTCTCGATGAGCCACCGCAGGTCGTTCGGGAAGAGGTACTCCTTCTTCAGCGGCCAGAAGTACGTGAAGTAGAACTCCGGTTGTTGGAAGGCCTGCAGGATCTGCGGCACCAAGAAGCCGAACGTGAGCTGGAAGAAGCACACCGAGGCCGTGCGGGCGAGCTGGTAGCGGCTGTGCCGGTAGCGCATCGCCATGCGCGCGCCCATCACGACGACCGCGACGGTGTAGAGCAGACCATAGAGGAACCACTGCCGCGGGTCCCAGCCCGCCATGCGCACCTCGTCCGCGGTCACGAGCTCGGCGGCCTTGCCCGTAAGCGCGGTGTAGAGCGGGCTGACCAGGTTGATCAGCCCCACGAGGTGCTGCGGCGCCCAGTAGACCGCGCAGTAGAAGGCCGTGATCGCGACCCCGAGCAGCCATGCGGGCCAGCCGCGCGCCTGCGCTGCGCTCTGCTGCACCCCGTCGTTCTTGATGCCGGGCGTTGTCCCCCAGTAGGGCGCCACGGCCCGCAGGCACCCGCCCACGATAAGCGGTACCAAGAACAGCGCGAGCCCGGTCGTCGTGTAGCCTGCGAGGGGGGCGCCTGCGAGCGCCGCGACCATCTGCGCGAGCCCCAGCCCGGCGCCCACCGCGCCCACCACCTGCACCGCTCGAGTGTTCATGTCGCGTCCCCCGCTCCGAGCCATTGACCGTCTGCCCGCACCGCGCGCTCGAAGCGACGCGAGAACTCAGGCTCAAAGCCAGCGCGCCCCAGGTCGGCCAGCACCGCGTCCGCGGGCGCGCCCGCCTCGATCCACCGGGTCCACACATCCTGTCGTTGCCGCCAGCCCAGGCTGTTCATGCCGACCACGGCGCCGTCACGCTCGACGATGCGCAGGGCGCAACGACCGCTCGGGTCGCTCCACCACAGGTGACGCTCGCCTGCACGGACGACCGGCGCGGGGTCGACCTCGCCGTACGTATGCCACTCTAAATCGAAGAACTTCGCGGAATTGAACCACACGCCCCGGGCGTAGGTCCGGCATTCGCCGGCGAGGTTCGCAGCGACAATCTCGCCCTGCGCGCGGCCCGTATACCAGAGCTGCTCAACGCGACCGGACTCGGCGTTGTCCTCGGTGATCTCGGCGCAGTCGCCGCACGCATAGACGTGGTCGACGCGTGTCTCGAGGCGCGAATTGACGAGCACCCCGCGTCGAGTGGGGACGGCACCGTTCGACAGCGCGGACACGTTGGGCGAGACCCCCGCAGTGAGCCCAACGAGCCCGCACGCCAAGCGGTCGCCCGCGCGCGTCACGACCTCGGCAGCCCGACCATTCGCCCCCGCTTCGATCGCTTGAAGCTCCGTGCCGTAGCGCACCTGCACACCCGCCCGCTCGATGACGCGCCCGACGAGGTCGGCTTCGCGTCCCGGCAGCGCGTTGCTCCAGTAGCGCGGCTCTCGCGCCAAGATCGTCACGTCGACGCTCCGGCTGTGCAGCATCTCCGCCAGCTCGACGCCGATCAGGCCGCCGCCGACGACGACCGCGCGCTTGAGGCCGCGGCTGCTCGCCTCGAGCGCCTCGAGGTCTTGCACCGAGTAGAGGCCCTGCACCCCGGGCAGGTCCTGCCCCGGCCACCCGAAGCGGTTGGGCTGCGCGCCGGTCGCGAGCACGAGCTTGTCCCACGGCAGTGTGCGGCCGTCCGTGAACTCCAGGCGCGCGTTCGCGACGTCGACCGCGCCCACCCACCCCCGCACGCGCTCGATGCGCTGCTCGTCCCAGACCCGGCGCTCGTAGGGCTCGGTGTCCCGCAGGCGCATGTGACCCATGAACACATACATGAGCGCGGTGCGGGAGAAGAACGCGTCGCTCTCACCCGACACGAGGCTGATGCGCGCCTTCGGCAACCGCCGTCGCACCCCGAGCGCGCAGGTGACCCCAGCGATGCCGTTGCCCAAGATCACGACGTGCATACTCACTCCGCGCCGGGCGCTTCGACGACGAAGCCGCGCGGCTCAAGCCCCAGGCGCAGGACAAGGTGCCCCGCAGCCTCCACGCGCGCCGCAGCCTCGGCCTCGGCCGCCTCAGTGTCGCCATACAGCCAGTAAAGGTCTCCGCCGCCTGCGCCGGTCGTCTTGAGCGCGCAAGCGGGCCCCATGAGCGCCGTGAGCTGCGCATGGAGCGGCCCGAGCAGCGCAGTGCCGCCCCCGAGCTCGCGGCTGAGCGCCGCCATCGCGCGGTCACCCTGCCGAACAGCCTGCGCGAGCTCAAGGCGAGAGTCTGCGTCGAGCGCCGCCGCGCCCGCATCCGAGGCGTCCGCGAGCGCGCACAGCGCGCGGTCCCAGATGACCGGCCGCGCGTGCCGCTGCGACATCACGGCCTGAATCAGCGCGGGCGTCGACGCCGACGCACCCGAGAAGACGAGGGTCAAGTGGGGGAGCGCACGACCGACAGAGCGAGCGGACACCGCGAGGCTGGCCTCACCCACCGGGAGCGCGTCGGGCGGCCCCCAGCCCGCCTGGGCGAAGAAGGCACAGTCCACCACGCCCCCGAGCGCGCTCGCCGCCACGTCGGCGCCGCTGCCTCGGCCGCCCTGCGCCGCGCGGTGCGCGACGAGCGCGGGTCCGAGGATGTCCTGCGGGCGCGCGCTGAGTCCGGCCAGCGCGCGCGCTGCGCCCACGGCAGCGACCGTGATCGCGGCGCTCGAGCCCAGACCGAGCTTGGTGCGCCCCCCGTCGGCGCACTCGATGGAGAACGCGCGCGAGTCCAGGTCCCAGACTGCGTCCCGCAGCGCATCCACGGTCGCGAGCGCGGCCTCGACGAAGGGCCCGGGTGAGTCCACGACCTGGCCGTGTATCCGGTAGGTTGCGGCGTCCGCGGGCGCGTGTGCGGCGACTCGCGCCCAGGTCTCGACCGCAGCGACCCGGGCAGTGGCGCCTTCGAGCACGGCATACTCGCCGAAGAGCATGACCTTGCCCGGCGCCCGAACGCGCACGCCCGTCACGGGACGCGCTCCTCGATGAGCTGCGCCGCCGCGCCCACCCCGCAGGTCAACGTGCCGAGACACGCTGGCTCAAGGGCCGCACGCACGCGCGCGGCGTCTTCGGTCGCGCAGAGCACCTTCACATGCGGCCCGGCGTCCATCGTCGCCCACGCGGAGACGCCCGCGCGACGCAGCGCGTGCACCGCGTCCAGGGCGGCGAGCGTGCCCGGGGCCCAGTAGCGCAGCGCCGGCCGGCTCGCGAGCATGCAGGCGTGCATCTTCATCGTGCTGAACTCCATCACCTCGCCCAGCGCGTTCAGGTCGCGGGCGGCGATGGCGGCCTCTGCGGCGTCCAGATCCGCCGCGTGCGTGTCGACCCACGCGGCGTAGAAGGGACTCGTATCCCGGCTGTGTGCCATGCCGTCGCGGGACGAGACGTCCTTCGGCCCGACAGCGACGCGGGCGACGACGATGCAGACGGACCACGACGCAGAGCCGGTCGACACAGCGCGCACGCCGCCAGAGTCGCGGTCGAGGCGCACGAAGCCGCCGAGCAATGAGCGAGGCGCTGAGCCGGAGCCGCGGCGCACGCAGTCGACGAGCGCCGCCCTTGGGGGACCGCTCACCTCGAGGCCGGCGGCGGCGAAGGCTGCGAGCCCGAGGGCCGCGAAGCCGCTCGCGGAGCTCGCGAGACCGGCAGCGGTGGGGACGCTGTTGATGCTGCGGACCGCCGCGCGCGCTCGAATCCCCGCGAGCGCCCGGACCTCGTCGAGCAGGGCAGGCACGCGCGTGTCCAAGTGCTGCGCCACGCCGTCGAGCGTGAACGTGTCTTTCGAAAGCCCGGGGTCGAAGGCCACGGACGTCGTGGTGCCCAGCCCATCCAGCGTGAGGCTCAGGCTCCCCACCGCGGGTAAGTTGTCCTGCGCTGAGGCCTTACCCCAGTACTTGACCAAGGCGATGTTGACGCCCGCGCGTGCCGTCCATTCTGTGCCCAAGCGAGACAAGTCAAAAACTCCATCTGGCGCATTCTGTCACAATCAGACACAAGAATTCAGTCAAGCAGGCACATCGCCCGCTCTGGCTGCATGGCATCGAAACTGCAGATGGCTGAACCAACGCCGGCCACCTGGTCCCTCCCTCCTCTGGGTGGCCGGCGCCCCCCATCGCCTCAGGCGAGGGTCGAGGTGCCGATCAGGGCCTCAAGTTCATCGAGTTCTTTCGGCGCGTTCGCCGACAGGACGTCCGGCTCTCCGGTCGTGACGAGCACGTCGTCCTCAATGCGGATGCCGATGCCGCGGTAGCGCTCGGGAACGCTCTCGTCACGGGGCGAGATGTAAATCCCCGGCTCGACCGTGAGCACCATGCCCGGCTCTAGGGTGCGCGACGCGCCGGAGAGCCGGTATCGGCCCACGTCGTGCACGTCCATCCCGAGCCAGTGGCTGGTGCGGTGCATGTAGAAGCGCTTGTACGCCTCGCTCGCGATGCAGGCCTCGACCGTGCCTTGGAGCAGGCCAAGCTCGACGAGGCCCGCGGTAAGGACCTGCACCGTGGCGTCGTGCACCGCCTGAAAGGTGTGCCCACGGCGACAGTGGGCGATGGACGCCTTCTGCGCGGCCAGAACGAGGCGATAGATCTCCCGCTGCGGCGCGGTGAACTTACCCGAGACGGGCCACGTGCGGGTGATGTCGCTCGCGAAGTACTCGAGCTCGCACCCCGCGTCGATCAGGACGAGGTCGCCCGCCTGCGTCTGCCGCGCGTTGTCGCGGTAGTGGAGCACGCAGGCGTTGGGGCCGCTGCCAACGATGCTGGAGTAGGCCGTGCGACGCGACCCCCGCACCATCCACTCGTACTCCATCGCGGCTTGGAGCTGGTACTCAAAGACACCCGGCCGGCCCACGGCCATCGCGCGACGATGACCGACCGCCGCGAGCTCCGCCGCGCGCCGCATGGCGTCGATGGACTCTGGGGTCTTGATGAGGCGCTGCTCCCACAGGAGCTCCTCAGGGAGCACCCACTCGCTGGGCGTATCGTGCCCGAGGCGGCGGTGAATCCGGGCGGCGGCGTTCATCGCGTCGGTCACGAGGGCGTCTTGAGTGGGCCAGCGCCCGAAGGCGTGGTTGATCTTGCGCGCGCCCTTGAGCCACTCCGGCAGCAGCTCCGCGAGCTTCGCGATGGGGAAGGCCTTGTCGACCCCGAGCACCCCCGGCGCGGCGTCCACCCCGATGCGCTCGCCGTCCCAGACCTCGCGCTCGGGGTCTTTCGTTCGCAAAAAGAGCGCCGTCTGGTCGCCCACCGCACGATGCGGGGCGATGACGAGCACGCACTCCGGCTCCTCGCAGCCCGTCAGGTAGAAGAAGTCGGAGTCCTGCCGATAGTCGTGGTGGACGTCGTTGTTCCGAATCTGCTCGGGCGCGGCGAAGACGACGGCGACGGCATCTCGAAGCCGCGCCGCGAGGGCGTCTCGATGGGACTTCCAGATCGACTTGGACACGGTCCGCTCCTGCACAGGGGGACGAGAGGGTATCACGCGCGCGGGCGGCGGCGCACGGGTTCGGCTGCGATGGCGGGCGCGCGCTCCGGCGGCGCGCCGCGTCGCAATCCAGCGGCTTTGCGGGCGACGCCGGGCGAGGTGCGCGCGACGAGCGGCGGCTTGAAGTCGGGCTCGTCTCGACCCGAGGCCATGTCCCAGCCCTCGCGCGTGAGGGACGCCGTGGGGTACTCCCCCAAGCCGACAGCGACCAAGCCACGGTCGACAAGGTCGCGCAGCAGCGCGAAGCAGGCGTCCGCGGACAGCGGCCGGAGGAGGCCAAAGGCGTCTGAGCGCAGCAGCGGCGACCCCGCGAGGTCTTTACTCTTTGAGCCGGCGAGCATCGCGGAGAGCTTGCGGAGACCGTAGCGACCGTCCAGATCGCCCACGGCCGCGAGCGCCGCGCGGATCCGCGCGATGTCGTCCGGGGACGGCGGCTCACCCGCTGTCGCACCCGCCGCGCCCGCGGGGTCGCAGCGGTCACACCCGGGGCACGGGCCCCGATGCTTCTCGAGGTAGCGCTCGCCAAAGTGGCTCAGCAGGCCAGCGTGCCGGCAGACGTTCGCCTGCACGAACTGCCGCACCGCACGCAGGCGGTCATGCTCCCCCTGCGCCCGCCGCGCGAGCGCCGCGAAGTCGATGTCGAGGTCCCGCGCGCTCTCGGGCGCCTCGGGGTGCGCCCGCACGCGCCCGCTGCCGTCGCGCTGCACCGCGCCGACGCCGTCGAGCACGCGCAGGGCCGCCTCGGTCTGTCCGTCGTACTCTTGACCCGCCGCATGCGTGAGGCGCTCGACCTCGGTCCCTTCGTCACCCGCCCGCTTGAGCGCCCGCCAGACGGCGCCCACCCGCACCTCGTCGGGGTGGGACTGGTCGATCATCCGCTCGAGGAGCCGAACGTCGCCCGCGGCGTGCAACAGCAGGCCCCGCGCGGGCTTGCGATCGCGCCCCGCTCGTCCGACCTCTTGGTAGTAGCCCTCGAGCGTCCGCGGCAGGTCCACGTGCACGACCGCGCGCACATCGCTGCGGTCGACGCCCATGCCGAAGGCGTTGGTCGCGACCACGACGCGGGCCTCGCCCCGCATGAAGCGCTCCTGCGCCGCCGTGCGCGCGACGTCGTCCATGCCCGCGTGGTAGGCCGCCACCGCGCGCTGACCGAGGGCGTCGACGAGCTCGGCCGCGAACCGCTCGACGCGCTTGCGGGTCGAGGCGTAGACGATCACGGCGCCGTTCTCGCCCTGGCCCCGCACGAAGCCGAGCAGGCGGTCGGTGCGGTCGGTGTCACCGCTACACAGCCGCGCCTCGAGGTAGAGGTTGTCCCGCAAGAACCCGGCGACGTGCACGGCGGGGTCGCGCAGGCCCATCACCCGCGCGATGTCGGCCCGCACCTCGGGCGTGGCCGTCGCCGTGCAGGCGAGCACGCGCTGCGGCCGCACCCGCTCGATGACCTCGCCGATTCGCACGTAATCAGGCCGGAAATCATGGCCCCACTGGGAGATACAGTGGGCCTCGTCCACCGCGAAAAGCGCCGGTGGGCATCGCTCGAGCATCCGCACGAGGCCGCCGCTCCGGAAGCGCTCGGGCGCGACATACAGCAGCTTGACCTCGCCGCGCGCGGCCCGAACGGCGACCTCCTGCTGCGCCTCGGGCGCGAGCGTGCTGTTGAGCACCTCGGCGGCGACGCCGCGCGCGCGCAGGGCATCCACCTGGTCCTTCATGAGCGCGATCAAGGGCGAGACGACGACCGTCATCCCCGGCACCATCAGCGCGGGGAGCTGGTAGCACAGGCTCTTGCCCGCGCCCGTCGGCATGATCGCGAGCGTGGGGCGCCCTGAGAGGACGTCCTCGACGACCTCGGCCTGCCCCGCGTGGAAGTCGTCGAACCCAAAGTAGCGCTTCAGGGCGTCGCGCACGGGATCGGCGGCGCACTCGGTCGTGACGGTCGCTGACATCATGCGGCTCTTATCGGACGCAGCGGGCGGATGTCGCATGAAAAAGCGACAGGACGCCTAGTGATGGGGGGCTAAGCGCTCAAGCAGGGCCGCGCACGCCCGCTCGACGAGCGTGTGGACCCGCTCGAAACCGTCGCGGTCGCCGCCGTACGGATCGGGCACCTCGCGGACGGGCGCCGCCGCGCCGAGCTCGTCGAGGAGCAACCCGACCCGAGCACGATGCGTCGGCCGAAGGAGCGCCCGAATGTGCTCGAGGTTCTGAGCGTCCATCGCGAGGACCTCGTCGAAGGCGTCGAGGTCGTCTTCCCTAAAGTGACGGGCGCGCTGCGCGGAAAGGTCGACGCCGCGGCCGCGCGCGACCGCCTGCGTCATCGCGTGCGGCGGCTCGCCAACATGCCAGCGCCCTGTACCGGCGGATGCGACCTCGAAGCGCGCTGTCAAACCCGCTTGGTGGACCAGGGCGCGAAAGACCCCCTCCGCGACAGGCGAGCGGCAGATGTTACCCAGGCAGACGAACTGCACACGCACCGGCGGATTCACAGCTTCTTCCAGCCGCCCCGCGCATAGGACCCCACCGCGGGCGGCGCGTTCGAGAGCACGTAGACCGCGCGGCGATTCCGCGCCTCGTCCGTGTTGTCGGGCGTGTCGACGGCGAGGCCGCTCTCTCCAACGCCCAGGTAGTAGACCGGCACCTTGACGCCCTGCGCGCGAAAGTACTCCGCGATGGCGCGCGCGCGCTTTTCACTGAGCGTGAGGTTATCGCCGGGTCCGCCCACCGTATCCGTGTGGCCGGCGACGAAGAGCGCGGCGTCGACCGCCGCCTCACGGCCGAGCTCCGAGCGAAATCGGTCGAGCTCGCGCGCGATCTCGACCACAGCGACGTCGAGCTTGGGCGCCTCGGTCGCCCGGACATCCCAACGGCTGCTCTCGAAGATGACGTCGTCGTGTGCGATCTCGACGTACCAGCTCACCGCGCGCATGAGCGACCACAGCCCGAACGTGTCGATGAACTCCAGGTCGACGCGGCGAATGTCCGGGCCCGTCTCGGGCCACTCGATACGCGTCGGCTGGCCGGGCGGCACGGGCGCGAGCTCGACGGTCGTGTCCACGACCTGCGCCCCCTGCTTGTCGAAGACCTGAACCCGGGTGCTCGCCAGCGTGCGGTTCGAGACCGCCACGACGCGCCCCGCGGGCAAGTTCACACCCGCGCGGTCAAGCCGCACCTCAAGCGGATCGAGCGCGGCGACCTCGAAGTCGAACTCCACCGTGATCGGCGGTCCACCCGAGCGGCCCGTCAGCACGGCGTGCCACTTCGTCACGCCCGCAGGCGTCTTAAAGACGAGCGGATGCTCCCGCCCACCCGCCAGATTTCCCGGCCGCAGCACGGTCTTCTGCTTGCCCACGGTGAGGGTGAGGCTCACGTCCGTCACGTCCGTCTGCGGAAACAGCACGATTTTGCCCGGCTCACCCCGCTTGACGACACCGGCCGTTTTGTAGCTCCACGTCGAAGTCGTGGCGGCGGCAGCGGCCTCGCCCTCCGGCTGCTCTTGAGCGTGAGCGGGGGCGAGGGTCAGCGCGAGCGCAAGAGCGGCGTATCTCATGGGGTCACCCAGTCGAAAGAGAGCTGAAC
>Ga0209598_10001078_pt1 | contig 22257 bp, 17 predicted proteins | sample M_140807_EF_Meta_FD_187317 | JGI IMG/M metagenome (GOLD analysis project Ga0209598, IMG submission 187317) | Freshwater microbial communities from Lake Montjoie, Canada to study carbon cycling - M_140807_EF_MetaG (SPAdes) (version 2) | ecosystem: Environmental > Aquatic > Freshwater > Lake...
AACCGTGTAGTTCAGCCTCAGGGTATCGCTCCGGAAGCCGCCCGTCAGGTCCAGGCGCTCCCAGTACACCTCTGCCACGGTGGTGAGCTTGGTCGGGTCCGTGCCGTTGTTGGCGGCCTCCTCCCCATGGGCGCCTGAAGCGGCGGCGAGGAGGAAGGCCGAGGCGGCGGCCAGGATCACGGTTTTCATCTTCAGTTTCCCGGAAGTGGGCGGAAGTCTACAATTCTAGGGTGTTTACCCTTCCTGACTATCGAAATTCAGGCTCTCGGGTGGGCGCTCGAATAGGCCCGAAGCAGGGCGGCGGAATCCACCTGGGTGTAGCGCTGGGTGGTGGACAGGGAGGCGTGGCCCAGCAGTTCCTGGATCGACCTGAGATCGGCGCCGGCCCCCAGCAGATGGGTGGCGAAGGCGTGTCGCAGGGCGTGGGGCGTGGCGCTGTCGGGCAGGCCCAGCCGTCCCCGCATCCCCTGCACCGTCGCCTGGACATGCCGGGGGGAAAGGGGCCCGCCCCGCCGGGCTCGGAACAGGGGCTCGTCGGGGGAAAGGGGGAAGGGCAGGGCGTGGGCATAGGCGTCCACCGCCTCGGCCACCCGGGGCAGGATCGGCGCCATCCGGGTCTTTCCCCCCTTGCCGGTGATGCGCAGGACCTCCCCGAGCGGAGCGTCCCGCCGGCGCAGGGACAGGGCCTCGGAAATGCGCAGGCCGCAGCCGTAGAGCAGGGTCAGGACCGCAGCATCCCGGGCAGCCTCCCAGGGGTCGAGATTGGCGTCCAGGCCGGGTTCAGCGAGGAGTTCGGCCGCTTGGGTCTCCGTGACCGGGCGGGGCGTGGAGGGGCGCACACGCGGCCCCCTCACCAGGGCGAGGGACGGATTGGGAATGTCCATCCGCCGATCCAGGAAGGCGTGGAAGGTCCGTACCGCCGACAGGGACTGGGAGAGCGACCGTGGCGAGAGCGGCGTCTCGCCCTGGCGCAGCACGGCCAGCCAGGCCCGGATCTCCGCCGCGCTGATCTCTCCCAGGTCGCCCGCAGACAAGGGGCCCGCGCGGTGGCGCTCCAGAAAGCCCAGATAGCGCCGGCCGATGAATCCATAGGCGGCCAGGGTGCGCGGCGACAGGCGCCTTTCCTGCTCCAGGTGCTGCAGCCACTGGTCGAGGGCGGCGCGGGCGTCCATCAGCGCCGGAGCCGCCCCGCCAGCCTCTCGGTCACCCGGGCCATGAAGCCGACAAGCTCCGGGCCCATGTCCGGGGTGAAGCCTTCGGGGTCGCCGGAGCCAAACCCCATCAGGCCCACGCCCCCGTCATCCGGCAGGTCCAGCCGGGCCAGGGCCATGGAGCGGATGAAGGGCGCCTGATCGCCGAACAGGCCCACGGCCGTGGCCCGGAAGCCGAGCAGGAGGTTGGCCCCGGGCTCCAGGAGCTGGTCCACGCCTCCGGGGGGCAGAGCCCGCCAGCCCTCTGGTGCCGCCATGCCCTCGAGCCCCAGGGCTCCGGCCTGCAGCCCGAACCGGGTGCGTGCGATCTCATCGAGGCGTCGGGCCAGGTCCGGGGCGTCCCGGGCGTCGAGGAGGTCGACCACCGCCTCCCGGGTCTGGTCATGGGCGACGAAATTGGCCCGCGCCACCGCCTCGAGGCTGGCCCGGGCCTCGCTCTCCCGGCGTGCTGTCTCGCTGACCCGGGCCAGGGCTGCGGGACCGAAGGCCACCACGCGGGCGTCCGCGCCAAGGGCCAGGCCGAGGGCCTGCAGGGTCTTGGGATCACCCGTCAGAATGTCCGGACGCTTGAGGAGGGCGGCCCGCACGGTCTCGGGACAGGGATCTTCCGTCGGCTCTGCCTCGCCTGCCCCGCGCATTCGCATCTCGCCTCCGTCAGAGAATCGACTGCCCGGTTGCGGCCCAGTCGCTCAGGAATTGAGAAAGGCCCCGTTCGGTTAACGGGTGCTTGAAGAGGGCGGCGAAGACCTCCGGCGGCAGTGTGGCGCAGTCCGACCCGGCCAGGGCCGCCATCGTGACATGGTCGGGGCTCCGGATCGACGCCGCCAGGATCTCGGTGTCAAAATCGTAGTTATCGTAGATGGCGCGGATTTCGGCGATCAGCGACATGCCGTCGGCGCCATGGTCATCCAGCCTGCCGATGAAGGGCGAGATGTATGAGGCGCCCGCCTTGGCCGCCAGCAGGGCCTGGGCGGCGGAGAAGCAGAGGGTGACGTTCGTCGCGATGCCCAGGACCGCGAACTCGGAGGTCGCCACCAGGCCTTCCCGGGTCAGCGGCACCTTGACCACCACGTTGGGCGCGATGGCGGCCAGCTTCGCCCCCTCGGCCAGCATGCCCGCTGTGTCGGTGGCGGCCACTTCCGCGCTGACGGGCCCCTCGACCAGGCTGCAGATCTCGGCGATCACATCGAACATCGGCCGGCCCGACTTCGCGATCAGGGTGGGGTTGGTGGTCACCCCGTCGACGAGGCCTGTGGCGGCCAGGTCCCGGAGGATCGCCACATCCGTGGTGTCGAGGAAGAGTTGCATGTTGCTGCGTCCGCTTCTGTTGTCGGGCTCTTGTAGGGCTGATGGACGCCGCCCGGAAGCCCCGACCTGATCCTGTCGAGGAAGCGGAGGCGGCGCGGGCGCACTCGGGGTATGAAGACGACAAGATGAGCCGCATCGCCTCCGTCCTCCTGCCCCTGCCCCTCCCCGAGGCCTTCGACTACGAGGCGCCCGACGGCCTGGAGCTGGCTGTTGGCGACCAGGTCGCCGCGCCCCTCGGGGGCCGGCTTGTGACCGGGGTGGTGACCGGGCTGCGCGAGGGCGTTGGCGGGAACCGGCCCCTGAAGCCCCTGGTCGGGCGGCTCGATGTGCCCCCGCTGGGGCCCTCCACCCTGGAGTTCGTGCAGTGGGCCGCCCGCTATGCCGCCGACGTCGCCGGCCTGCCCCTGGCCATCGCCCTGCGCGGCGCGAGGGCCCCGCCGCCGCGTCCCGACCGGATGGTGGCGGCTACCGGCCGGCCACCCACCCGCTCTACCCCCGCCCGCACCCGGGTCCTGGAGGCCGCGGCCGCGGGTCCCGCAATGCCCGCCGACCTCGCCCGCAGGGCCGGGGTCTCCGCCGCGGTTGTCCGGGGCCTGATCGACGACGGTGCCCTCGAGCTTCGCTTAACGCCTGCGCCTGAGCCCTTTGGGCCGCCCGACCTGGACCTGCCGGCGCCGCCCCTCAATGTCAGTCAGGCCGCCGCCGCCGCCGCCTTGAAGGCCATGATCGCCGAAGGCGGTTTCCAGGCCGCCCTCCTGGATGGCGTGACGGGATCGGGAAAGACCGAGGTCTATCTGGAGGCGGTCCGCGCTGCCCTGGCCGCGGATCCGGCGGCCCAGGTCCTCGTCCTGCTGCCGGAGATCGCCCTGACACAGGCCCTGATCGCAAGGGTTACGGAACGCTTCGGCGGTGCCCCGGGCGAATGGCACTCCGGCGTCGCCCCGCCCCACAGGCGCCAGGTCTGGGACGCGGTGGCGGAAGGCCGGTGCCGGGTCGTGGTGGGTGCCCGCTCAGCCCTCTTCCTGCCCTTCCGGCGGCTATCGCTGGTGGTGGTGGACGAGGAGCACGACACCTCCTTCAAGCAGGAGGAGGGCTTCATCTACCAGGCCCGGGACCTGGCCGTGGTCCGCGCCAAGATAGAGGAGGCCTCGGTCATCCTGGCCTCAGCCACCCCGTCCCTGGAGTCCCTGCGCAACGCCGAGACGGGCCGCTACCGCTGGCTGAGGCTGTCCGACCGGCATGGGGAAGCCCGGCTTCCGGACATCCGCCTCGTCGACCTCCGGCAGGCACCCCCGGAGACGGGACGCTGGATCTCACCCCCCCTGGCCGAGGCCATGGCCGAGACGCTCGCGGCGGGTGAGCAGACCCTGCTCTTCCTGAACCGGCGCGGCTATGCTCCCCTGGTACTCTGCAAGGCCTGCGGCCAGAAGCTGACAGCGCCCGACACAGATTCCTGGCTGGTCGAGCATCGCTACACCAACCGTCTTGTCTGCCACCTGACGGGCTTCTCCATGCCCCGCCCCACCCACTGCCCGCACTGCGGGGCGGCGGACTCCCTCGTGTCGATCGGTCCGGGGGTCGAGCGGCTCGAGGAGGAGGCCCGCCTCTTGTTTCCCGAGGCGCGGATTGCGGTCTTCTCCTCGGACACGGTGCGCAGCGCGACGGACGCCCGGGTCCTGGTCGAGACCATGGAGACCGGGGGAATTGATATCCTGGTGGCCACCCAGGCGGCCGCCAAGGGGCATAACTTTCCCAACCTCACGCTTGTCGGGGTGATCGACGCGGACCTCGGCCTGCGTGGCGGCGATCTGCGGGCGGCGGAGCGGACCTTCCAGCTACTGGCCCAGGCGACCGGGCGGGCGGGCCGCCGGGATCGCCCGGGCCGGGCCCTCATCCAGACCTGGGCACCGGAACATCCGGTCATGCAGGCCCTCAGGGCGCAGGATCGGGACGCCTTCGTCCGCACCGAACTGGACGAGCGCGAGATCGCCGGCCTGCCACCCTTCGGCCGGCTCGCCGCCGTCATCGTCTCTGGACGGGACCCCGAGGCCCTCGAGGCCTTCGCCCGGGAAATGGCTGCCTCTGCGCCCAATGCCGAGGGCGTCGAGGTCTACGGCCCGGCCGACGCCCCCCTCGCCCTGGTCCGTGGGCGTCGCCGGAAGCGTTTCCTGGTCCGGGCCGACCGGCAGGTGGACCTCTCTGGCTATATGGGCGCCTGGCGGGCCCGGGTGAAGCCGCGCGGCTCGATCCGGGTCACGGTCGATATCGACCCCTATAGCTTCTTCTAGGGCCCCTGTTTTTCTTGGGGGTCCGGCCGGGGCCGGCGGGTCAGTGACCCGCCTGGCCTTCCTTCTTCGTCTTGGCGTTCCGGGCGATGATGTTGAGGCTCTCAACCCCCACCGAGAAGCCCATGGCCGTGTAGACGTAGCCCTTGGGGATGTGGATCCCGAAGCCGTCGGCGATGAGCACCATACCGATCATCAGCAGGAAGCCGAGAGCCAGCATCACCAGGGTGGGGTTCTCGTGGATGAATTTGGCCAGAGGGTCGGCGGCGAGCAGCATGATGCCTACAGTAACGATCACCGCAACCGTCATGATCGGCAGTTGGTCGGTCATACCCACGGCGGTCAGGATCGAGTCCACCGAGAAGACCATGTCGATCAGGATGATCTGGAAGATCACCGCCCCAAAATTAGCCGCGACCACGGCCCTTTTGTCGAGGACGTCGTCGCTGGGCTTGGGGTCGACCATGCCGTGGATCTCTTTGGTGGCCTTCCAGAGCAGGAAGAGGCCGCCGGCGATCAGGATCAGGTCCCGCCAGGAAAAGCTCAGATCAATCGCCCCGTCCACTCCGGATTTCGCCCAGGGCAGAGCGAACACGGGCTCCGTCAGGTGTACCAACCAGGAGAGGGTCGACAGTAGGCCCAGCCGCATGAAGAGGGCGAGGCTGATCCCGATCCGCCGGGCTCTTTGTCTCTGTGCCTCGGGCAGCTTGTTCGAGAGGATCGAGATGAAGATAAGGTTGTCGACGCCGAGCACCACCTCCAAAGCGATCAGGGTGAGCAGGGCCGCCCAGGCGGCGGGATCGGTAAGGAGGGGGGCGATTGCGTCCATGCGCGGGAACTTAAGGCAGGATTGCGTCAGCGCCAGTACAGCGATGAGAATATCCCCGGCAAATTTTCTTTTCGCGGAGGCCGCGGTGCCGTCTTAGCAGGCGCCGGGCGCCGGAAACTCAGGCGGTGGCTCACATGCCGCGCTGCCGCTCTCCTCTCTGGCGTCTGGCCGAACGCCGCAATTTCCCGACTTTTCCTCCCGACCCCAAATCTTAATCGATGCCTCTAAAGCTTTCAGGTGGTCGATCTGGCGCGATTACACGGGAAGTAAAGGTAAACCAAATGCGAAAATGGCTTGAAAGCGTGAGAATATTTTTGATTTGCAACAGTTTAATAGATAACAATATGCGATATTATTTGTAAGTATATCCCACTTATATAGATAGATGGCATTCAATTTGACTTTCAATTCCCTTTCGGAACTATGTGCAATGGGTCAGTCGGACTTGCGGGATTCGTCCCGAGGCGCTAAACGCGGAGTCCTGAAGGCTTGAGGGTAGTGGCTTGATGTTCAGGCGTACCATGCACATCGCCGTCGGGGTGCTCGTCGCGGGGATCGTGGCGCTTGCGCCCCTGTCTAGCGCCGTGGCTGACCGTTACTGGCAGTGCGTGCCCTTTGCGCGGCTCATTTCCGGAATCCAGATCTTCGGCGACGCCCATACCTGGTGGCGCCAGGCGACCGGCCGCTATCAGACAGGCCTCACCCCGACGTCCGGTTCTGTCCTCTGTTTCAAGCCCTCTGGCGCCATGACCCTCGGCCACGTGGCCGTCGTCAGCCAGGTCCTCACTGACCGCGTCATCCAGATCACCCATGCCAACTGGTCCCGGATTGGCGGAACCCGCGGCCAGATCGAACGCGACGTCACCGTGATCGACGTCTCCGCAGCGGGCGACTGGTCCCGGGTGAAGGTCTGGTATGATCCGGTTCGCGATCTCGGCTCCAGCACCTATCCGACCTATGGCTTCATCTATCCGGATGCCCAGGCCGCGCACATGGCCTCCGGCCAGTTCAATGTCGCCCAGAGCGCCGCCCTGACCGTGGCCCAGAGCGCCGCCAGCCAGGTTGCCTCCACCGTCCGTCCGGGCGCCTCGCCCCTGTCCATCCTGGGACAGGCCGCCGACGCTGGCGACCGGATCGCCGCGCTTATCCAGTCGGTTACCGCGCCGCCGCCGCGCTAGCGGTCCGGCGCGTCCCCGGCTGGCTGCGCATGCTCAATTTCCTTCCCCGCGCGACCCGGATTTTCCGGACCGTTCACGCCCTGGACCTGCCCACGGACTGGCAGGTGCCAGAAGATATCATCTGGATCGAACTGGTCAGCCCCGAGCGCCAGGAGGAGGCAATCCTCGAAAGCGCCCTGGGCCTGGATCTGCCCACATCCCGGGAAATGGCGCAGATCGAACCGTCCAGCCGCCTCTATATGGAGGGCGGGGCGACCTTCATGACCGCCAGCCTGCTGAGTCGGTACGAGGAAGAGCACCCCATCCTGACACCCGTGACTTTCGTCCTCGCCGGCGGTCGCCTTATCACCCTGCGCTACGAACCCCTTAGGGCCTTTTCGGCCTTCAGCCAGAGGCTCACGGGTGCCGACTATGACTGTACGTCGGAGGTGGACCTCTTTCTCGACCTCCTCGACGCTGTGATCGAACGTCTGGCTGACGTCCTCGAACGCGGCTCCGAGCGGGTCCAGTCCGCTTCCAACGCCATCTTCGACCGTCCCCGGGGTGCCGCCTTCGAGCCCCTGCTGACGAGCCTGGCCCGGACCCAGTCCCTGGCCGCCCTGGCGCGAACCAGCCTTGCAGGCCTGGCCCGGCTGGCCAGCTTCGCCGCCCTGGCACCCGAGATCGCGGGAAACCCCTCCGCCCAGGCTCACCTGATCTCGGTGCAGCAAGATGTCCAGTCCCTGACCGAGCACGCCGCCGCCCAGTCTGCGCACATCGCCTTCCTGCTCGACGCTGCCCTCGGCCTGATCAACATCGAGCAGAACGTCAGTATAAAGACCTTCTCGGTCTTCACGGTGCTCCTCATGCCGCCCACCCTTATCGGGGCCATATACGGGATGAATTTCGAGGTCATGCCCGAGCTCACCTGGCCCTGGGGCTACCCCCTGGCCCTGGGCCTGATGGTAGTCAGCGGCGTCGCGCCCCTGCTCTGGTTCCGGCACAAGGGCTGGTTCTAGCCGGGGGCAGAAAGGCCCTTCAGCCGGTAGAGCGCCTCGAGCGCCTCACGCGGGCTCATGCTGTCCGGGTCCATGTCTGCGAGGGCCCCTTCGACCAGCGAAGGACTGGCCGGTTCGGCGAGGCCGGGCGCCTGCGCCGCGAACAGGGGCAGGTCGCCCAGCTGGGCCGGGGCGCCCGCCTCCCGCTCCAGGCGTTGCAGGACCTCGTGCGCCCGGGCCACCACCGCGGGCGGCACCCCCGCCAGCCGCGCGACCTGGACGCCGTAGGACCGGTCTGCGGGGCCGGGCCCCGCCTCATGCAGGAAGACCAGCTCGCCGTTCCACTCCCGGGCGCGCATGGACAGGTTGGCCACGCTCGCCAGCCGGCGCTCGAGTTCGGCCAGTTCGTGGTAGTGCGTTGCGAAGAGGCCCCGGCAACGATTGGTGTCGTGCAGGGCCTCGGCGCAGGCCCAGGCTATGGCCAGTCCGTCCCAGGTCGCCGTGCCCCGACCGATCTCGTCCAGGATAACCAGGGACCGGGGCGTGGCCTGGGTCAGGATGGCGGCGGTCTCCACCATCTCGGCCATGAAGGTAGACCGGCCCCGGGCCAGGTCGTCGCCCGCGCCGACCCGGCTGAACAGGCGGTCGACGACGCCCAGGCGCAGCCGCCGGGCGGGGACCGGGCATCCGGCCTGGGCCAGCACGGCAAGCAGGGCGTTCTGCCTAAGGAAGGTCGACTTGCCAGCCATGTTGGGCCCAGTGACGATCGCCAGCCGGGGGGCCGTCACGCCCTGGCCGTCCAGCCGGCAGTCGTTGGGCGTGAAGGCGCCGCCCGCCCGCCGGACCGCCGCCTCCACCACGGGATGCCGGGCGCCCTCGGCGTCGAGGACTGTGCTCCGGTCGATCTCGGGTCTCACGGCGTCGGCGTCCTCGGCCCATTCCGCAAGGGCAGCAGCCACGTCGAGGATGGCGCAGGCCGCGGCGGCTTCCCTGACGGGACCGGCCAGGGCGCAGGCCTGTTCCCGCCAGGCCTCGAAGGTGGCGGCCTCGATCGCCAGGGCCCTCTCCCCCGCCTGGGCGATCCGGGCGTCAAGCTCGGCCAGCTCCACCGTGGTGAACCGCATCTGGCTGGCCAGGGTCTGGCGGTGGATGAAGGTTGCGTTCAGCGGGGCCCGAAGCAGGGGTTCGGCGGCCTTGGCTGTGGCCTCGATGAAATAGCCCAGGACCCCGTTGTGGCGGATCTTGAGGGCCACGCCGCTCTCAGTCGCCAGGCGGGCCTCGAGGGAGAGTACGACCCGGCGGCTGTCATCCCTCAGGCGCCGGGCCTCGTCGAGTTCAGGGCGGACGCCGGGGGCCACGAACCCGCCGTCCCGGGCCTGGGGGGGCAGGTCCGGGCCGAGGCCGGCTTGCAGGCTGGCCTGCAGGCCAGCCAAGTCGTGTCTCCGGCTGAGGTCGAGAGCCTCGAGGGCCTCTGCCAGGGCGATGGGAAGGGGCGCATCGAGGGGACTGCCATCCTGGCGGAACAGGTCGTGGAGGCCGGCGCCGCCCGTCAGGCCCTCGTGCAGGCAGCCCAGGTCCCTCGGCCCCCCTCTGCCCAAGGCCAGACGGGACAGGGCCCTCGCCATGTCCCCCATGCCCTTGAGCCGTTCCCTGACCTGGCGGCGCAGGTCGCGCCGGGCCCGGAAGCCGTCCACGGCGTCCAGCCGCCGGTTGATGCGGTCAGGATCCAGGAGGGGCCGGGCCAGCCGGCTCGCCAGGAGACGGGCGCCAGGTGCCGTGACTGTCCGGTCGATCGTCGCCAGCAGGGAGCCCTCGCGTCCACCGGACAGGCTGCGCTCGATCTCCAGGCTGGCCCGGGTGGCGGGATCGATGGCCATGACGTCGGCCTCGCCGGCCCTTCGGGGTGGCCCGAGCGAGGGCATCCTGCCGGCCTGGGTGGTCTCGAGGTGGGCTGCGATCAGGCCAAGGGCCGAGATTTCCGCTCCGGACAGGGTACCGAAACCGTCCAGGGTCTCGACCCCATAGAGCCGCTTCAGTCGGGCCTCCGCCGCGCCGGGCTCGGCGAGGGCCGACGGCATGGGCTGGACGAGCCCCCCGGCCGCCTTCAGGGCTGCGCTGACCGCCTCGTCGGCGAAGAGCCGATCCGGCGCGAGAATCTCCGAAGGGCCCAGGGCGGCGAGGGCCGAGGCGAGAGAGGCCTTGCCAAGCGCCCAGACCTCGACCTCACCGGTGGACAGCTCGACGCTGGCGATGGCGGCGGCGCCCGCCCTCACGGCCACCGCGGCCAGCCGGTTGGAGCCCCGGGCGTCCAGCAGGCCGTCCTCTGTCAGGGTTCCTGGCGTCACCACCCGGACGATGTCGCGGCGCACGATTGACTTGGATCCGCGCTTTCGCGCCTCCGCCGGGTCCTCCATCTGCTCGCAGACCGCGACCTTGAAGCCGGACCGGATCAGCTTGGAAAGATAGGCTTCCGCCGCATGCACGGGCACGCCGCACATGGGGATGGGCTCGCCGGCGTGCTGGCCCCGGGCCGTCAGGGCGATGCCAAGGGCGGCAGCGGCCTGCCGGGCGTCGTCGAAGAAGAGTTCGTAGAAATCGCCCATCCTGAAGAAGACCAGGGCGTCGGGCTGGCGCGACTTGGCCTCGAAGAACTGCGCCATCACCGGCGTGGCGCCGGACGAATCGACCTGGGGCATGGCGGGGGCGTTCATCTCGACACGTAAACTAGCCGCCAGCCGCCGCGGCGTCACCAGCGTCCGGCATGACTCGCTTTCCTGCAGGCCCAGGCTCCGCTCAATACCGGGCCCGCACGCCGAGGGCAGCCGGGGTCGGCGTGTCAGACAGGCCCTTGGCCCGCTTCAGCACCCAGTCGACCAGGGTGCCCGATATGGCCGAGGCCCCCGGTTCGCCAGGCCGGGCCTGGCCCGCCCGGGAATCGTCCGCGCCCACGAAGTCGGTATGGAAGTAGATGGCGACGTTGATAGCCGGGTCGAGGGGGCTGATGGCCTTGGCCTCCGGGGTCTGCCAGGTCCCAGTCTTGTTCACCTCGGTATAGTCCTTCACGCCCGGGAAGGGGTTGCTGGTCACGCCCTGGGTGAAGCCCTGGCGGGCCACATAGACCGGGACGGCGGCGATGGCGGCCTTGTCGACGTCAAGCTTCACGCCGTCGCGGTCGATCTTCAGCGTCCGGTAGCGGCCCACGAAGCCCGCGTCGAAGTCCCAGCGCTCGGAAGGGTACCAGTTCGAGCCAATCATGTCGGAGGCATCGATCACCCGCCGTCCTGACTGGGCGAACTTCACCGTCACGGGCCGGATGTTGGAGCGGGTGGGCGCGAAGGCCTGGGCGTTCAGCCACAGGCCCGCCCGGCCGGCCTCCTTCGGCCCCTCGGGTCCGGGCTCGATCCAGCCGTGGACCCGGCCAGGATCGACCATGGCACCAGAGGGTACGCACTTGGGGGGCGGACCCATGGCGCGCAGGGGGCCGGCCGCCGCCGCCGGCGGCGTGCGGTCGCAGCGGTCCGATGTCCCGGGCATGGGCGTGAAGTCCAGCCGGCCCAGGCCCTGGCCCAGGAACTGCAGGATCTGCATCTGTACCCCGCCGCCGGGCACGGGGTCGGTATCAAAGCTCGCACCGGCCCGGGCGAGCCAGGTCATGCGGGTGGTCTTCAGGAAGTCGTCCCCCGGGGCGGGCGCCATACCCGCGACGCGCAGGGGGAAGATGGCCTCGGCGTTGGGATCGGACAGGGCGTAGTAGACGCCGGTCACGGACTGGCTGGCGGCGGAGGCCGGCCCGGCTATGGCGCCCAGGAGGCCGTTGGCGTCGGTATAGACCCGGTCCTTGCCGCTGCGCAGGGCGTTGACCCGGGCAAGGTAGGCGTCAAGCTCAGCGGCAGTGGGCTCAGGCTGAACGCCCGCCGACGGGCCGCCGTCGAGGAAGATCAACCCCGCCAGGCCCTCCACCCCACGCTTGCCGCCCGGGCCCCGCCGCGCCGCATAGTTGGAAACGAAGCCGCCGCCCTGGCTGTGCCCGGCAAGGAAGATGTTGCGGGCGCCGGACCGCTCGCGGATCCGCCCGATCATGGCGTCGACATCCGCGGCATAGGCCTCGAAGCCCCAGTCGGCCATAAAGGCCAGGTCCGCCTGGGTCAGGGGCTTCCAGGCCGCAGCGGCGGTGGCGGGCCCCACCTTGCCGTCGGGCCCGATAGCGGTCGCGCCGAGGTAGTGGTTCAGGGCGATCTGCGGGTCGCCCTTGCGCCGGGCCTCGGTCAGGGCCTCGGTCTCGGCAAGGTTGGCACCCCGGCGCTGCAGGACCCAGACCTCCAGCCGGCACGGCTGGCCGTCGCAGCTCTGCTTTGCCGCGCCGGAGACCATCTGGCTGGACAGGAAGAGCCAATGGGGCGGGGTCGAGGAGAAGCCCGGCAGTCCGACGATCACGGCGTTGGCGGGCCGGGGCCGGTCGCCGTCGGCAGAGGCCCGGAGGCGCAGGAAGCTGGCGGTGTTGAGGGCGGTGGGGGTGCCGGGCGCCTTGCCCCCGGGAACCTGGATGTATTCGGCGACCACGTCGGGATAGCCCGGGACCCCGCTGCCGGCGTCTCCGGCCGGTGCGGGGCGCGCCATCGGCGCCGCCATTGCGGCGACGGGCCCTGAGAGCAGGGCTGCGGACAGGCAGGCAGCGGCGATCCGGACTGCGGCGTGGGTCATGGCATCCTCCCTCATCCCGGGTTCAGCCCAGGGCGGAAGCCAAGTCTAGGGCCGCCCGGGCGAATGGGAAAGACGGGCTTCAGCCCCCGGTGACATCTTCCCAGAATCTCTTAGCCCGGTTCAGGAATCCGCTGGATTCCGGATGCTGCTGCTCGCTGGAGATCTCGGCGAACTCCTGCATCAGCGCCTTTTGCCGGCCGTCGAGCCGGGTCGGCGTCTCCACGAAGAGCTCCACCAAAAGGTCGCCACGCTCACGGCTGCGCAGGGAGGGCATGCCCCGACCCCGTATGCGCAGGGTCCGGCCGGTCTGGGTGCCTTCCGGCACCTTGACGGTCACCCGGTCAGTCTCCTCGCCACCTGCGCCCGGGCCGCCTGAAAGGCACGGGGCCTCGATCTCACCGCCAAGGACCGCCGTGGTCATGGGGACCGGTACGGTGCAGTGCAGGTCGAGGCCTTCGCGCTCGAACAGGTCGTGGGGCCGTACCGAGACGAAGATGTAGAGGTCGCCGCGGGGTCCGCCCCGGGCTCCCGAGTCGCCCTCGCCCGCCAGGCGGATCCGCGAGCCGTCATCTACGCCGGCGGGGATGCGGACCTGGAGGGTCCGGTTGCGCCTGACCTGGCCGTGGCCGCGACACGAGGTGCAGGGATCGCTGATGGTCCGCCCCTCACCACCGCATCGGGGGCAGGTGCGCTCGATGGCGAAGAAGCCCTGGGCGGCCCGGACCCGGCCGGCCCCGCCACAGGTCGGGCAGGTGACGGGGCTGGTCCCCGGCTTGGCCCCGCCGCCCTCGCAGGCCTCACAGCTCATGGCGGTGGCGGCGGTGATTTCGACCTCCGCTCCGGCATAGGCCTGCTCCAGGCTGATCTCGAGGTCGTAGCGGAGGTCCTGGCCCCGGGCCGGGCCGCTGCGCCTCTGCCCGCCGCCGAACATGTCGCCGAAGGCTGACCCGAAGACCTCGGAGAAGATGTCGTTGATGTCGGTGAAGCCCGCGCCACCGCCGCCTTGGCCGCCGTTCACCCCGGCGTGGCCGAACTGATCATAGGCGGCCCGCTTCTTGGGATCGGACAGGACCGAATAGGCCTCGTTGATCTCCTTGAATCGCGTCGATGCCTCCTCAGAGCCGCCATTCCGGTCCGGGTGGTGCTCCATGGCCAGCTTGCGGAAGGCAGACTTGAGGGCGGCTTCATCGCTGCCGCGAGGTACGCCCAGGATTTCGTAGTAGTCGCGCATGAGGCGTCAGGCCTTCCGATACATCTTTCCGAAAGGACGCCGACCCCGCCTCAGGTCGAGGCGGGGCCGGGTCCCGGACAGGTTCAGGCCTTCTTGCCGTCTTCGTTGACTTCCTCGAATTCGGCGTCGACGACGTCGTCAGGGCCGGAGCCGTCGCTGTCGCCCTCGCCACCCTGCTGGGCGGCATACATGGCCTCGCCAAGCTTCATCGAGGCCTGGGCCAGGACCTGGGTCTTGGCCGAGATGGCCTCGGCGTCTTCGCCTTCCAGCACCAACTTCAGGTCCTCGATGGCGGAGGTGATGGCCGACTTCTCGGCCTCGCCAACCTTGTCGCCATGTTCGACCACAGCCTTTTCCGTGGAGTGGATCAGGGCCTCGCCGTGGTTCCGGGCCTCGACGACCGCCTTGCGCTTCCCGTCCTCGGCCTTGTTGGCCTCAGCCTCGCGCACCATGGCGTCGATATCCGAATCCGACAGGCCCCCGTTGGCCTGGATCCGGATCGACTGTTCCTTGCTGGTCGCCTTGTCCCTGGCCGAGACGTTGACGATGCCGTTGGCGTCGATGTCGAAGGTGACCTCGACCTGGGGCACGCCCCGGGGCGCCGGCGGGAGGCCGACCAGGTCGAACTGGCCCAGCATCTTGTTATCGGCGGCCATGGGGCGTTCTCCCTGGGAGACCCGGATGGTCACAGCCGACTGGTTGTCATCGGCCGTGGAGAAGGTCTGCGAGCGCTTGGTCGGGATGGTCGTGTTCCGCTCGATAAGAGGCGTGAAGACGCCGCCCAAGGTCTCGATGCCCAGGGTCAGGGGGGTGACGTCCAGCAGCAGGACGTCCTTGACGTCCCCCTGCAGCACGCCGGCCTGGATGGCCGCGCCGAGGGCCACCACCTCGTCGGGATTGACGCCGGTATGGGGCTCGCGGCCGAAGAAGGCCTTCACCGTCTCGACGACCTTGGGCATGCGGGTCATGCCGCCGACCAGGATCACCTCGTCGATGTCCGCCTTCTTCAGGCCCGCATCCTTCAGGGCCTGCTCGCAGGGCCCAACGGTCTTGGCGACCAGGTCCTCCACCAGCGACTCGAGCTTGGCGCGCGAGAGCTTGATGTTCAGGTGCAGGGGCCCCGAGGCGTTCATCGAGATGAAGGGCAGGTTCACCTCGTACTGGGTGGTGAAGGACAGTTCCTTCTTGGCCTTCTCGCCCTCTTCCTTCAGGCGCTGCAGGGCCAGCTTGTCCTTCCGCAGGTCAACGCCGGTCTCCTTCCGGAAGTCCTCGGCCAGGAATTCGACAATGCGCAGGTCGAAGTCCTCGCCGCCCAGGAAGGTGTCGCCGTTGGTGGCCTTCACCTCGAAGACGCCGTCGCCGATTTCCAGAACGGACACGTCGAAGGTGCCACCGCCAAGGTCGTAGACGACGATCTTCTTGCCGTCGTTCTTGTCCAGGCCATAGGCGAGGGCCGCGGCGGTGGGCTCGTTGATGATCCGCAGGACCTCAAGCCCGGCGATCTTGCCGGCGTCCTTGGTGGCCTGGCGCTGGGCGTCGTTGAAGTAGGCCGGGACGGTGATGACGGCCTTGTCGACCTTCTCGCCGAGGTGCTGTTCGGCGGCTTCCTTCATCTTCTGGAGGATGAAGGCCGAGACCTGTTGAGGGGAATAGTCCTTACCCTGGGCCTCGACCCAGGCGTCGCCGGTCGGGCCCCTGACGATGTCATAGGGCACCATGCCCTTGTCCTTTTCCACCAGCGGATCGTTGTAGTTCCGTCCGATCAGACGCTTGATGGCGAAGAGGGTGTTGGAGGGGTTGGTCACGGCCTGGCGCTTGGCGGGCTGGCCAACGAGGCGCTCACCGTCCTCGAGGAAGGCCACGACCGAGGGGGTGGTCCGAACGCCCTCGGCGTTCTCGATCACCTTGGGCGTCTTGCCGTCCATGATCGCGACGCAGGAATTGGTCGTTCCGAGGTCGATGCCGATGATCTTGCTCATGATGGGTCTCAAATGCTCCTATTTGGCGGACCACGCCTGAGGAGCCTCGTCACCAAGCACCCCCCGTTCCTGCGGTCCCCTTGAACAGTCCGGGGTCAACAGCAGGCTCTTTCGGAACCATCCTGTCGCCGTGCGATATGGTGCGAATGCGCCGCTCTGCAAGTGCAAAGTCCCTAAACCGTAGAGGGCTTTGGTGCCGCCGCGAGGGGCGTTCCCGCCAGAAGGGCGGCGTGGACCTCCGGGGCGAAGGGCGTCGGCCCCCCCCGGGCGGCCAGGAAGGCGTGCTGCACGGCCATGGCCTGCTGCTCGATGTTGAGGTCCGAAAACCCCAGTCCAAAGCCCGGTGCATAGTGGTAAGCCTCGGGTCCGTCCCCGGCCCGCAGCTTGGCCAGGGCCAGGTTGACGCCCGTCTGAGCCTGCCAGACGTGGGTCAGCTCATGGATCAGGACGCCCTGCAGGGACAGGCGGGCCTGGCTGAAGTCCTGCAAGGCGACGGAGGCCGGCCAGAAGACCAGGGCCGGGCCTGCGGCGAAAGGACGGCGCCAGACCGGCAGGGCGAAGATCCGGACGCGCTCCAGGGCCAGGGCGGAGCCGAACACGGCCGCCGCCAGCGCCATCTCCCCATCCGTCAGTCGGCGCAGGGCGCCCGGCCTCATCCGTCTTCCGTCCATAGTCAACGATATGCTCCCTCCCAAGCCCCGCCGGAAGCCCCCGGAACCGACCTTTCAGGCATCGCAGGCTTTGACACCGGCCGCACCTGTCGCCAAATGGGAGGCGGCCGGCGAGGGCTGGCGAGGGAGACCCGAACCATGAAGACCCTGACGCGTCCGGAGGGTACCGAACCTGGGGACCTGACCGTCTCGCGGCGGAGACTGGCCCTGGCCGCCTTCGGCGGCTACGCCCTCTATGCCTTCTCCGCAGAGGCCCAGACTGTCACGACCCCCGCGACGGGCCTTGTCGCGGGCGAGGTCGAGGTGGATGTGGGCGACCGCATGGTGCCCGCCTATCTGGCCCGCCCCGACGCCCCGGGCCGGTTTCCCGTCGTCCTGGTGATTTCCGAGGTCTTCGGGGTCCACGAATATATCCGTGACGTCTGCCGCCGCCTGGCGAAGCTGGGCTACGTGGCCATTGCCCCGGACCTCTTCGTCCGGTCGGGTGATCCTTCGAAGACCAATGACTTCAACCAGATCCGCCGCATTGTGGGCGCGGCCTCGGACAAGCAGATCTTCAACGACCTGTCGGGGACCGTCCGGTTCCTCAAGGCCCAGTCCTTCGTGGACAAGTCCCGGATGGCGGTCACTGGATTCTGCTGGGGCGGTGCCATCTCCTGGCTCATCTGCGAACGCATGCCGGAGTTCCGCGCCGGCGCGGCCTGGTATGGCCGGCTGACCGCGCCCAAGCCGGGGGAGTTCCTTGGCGAAACCAACCGCCCTTGGCCGCTCCCCGGCGTGGCCCAGCTGCGGGCCCCGGTGATCGGATTCTATGCCGGCAAGGACCAGGGCATCCCCCTTGCCGATGTCGAGGCCATGCGCAGCGCCCTGGTCGCCGCGCGCAAGACTGACAGTCAGATCATCGTCTATCCGGACAGCCAGCACGGTTTCCACGCGGATTACCGCACCAGTTACGATCCTGCCGCAGCCCGGGACGCCTGGACCCGGATGCTGGCCCACTTCGCCGCCAATGGGGTCAAGCCCCGGCCGTTCTAGGTCCCGGTACCCTCGCCTGGCTTCGCCCTGAGCTCTCCCTTGGGGCGTAATTGGCCCTGTAACTCCGCCCCCAAGGGGGAGGTGGCCCGGGGCGAGAGCCCCGGGACGGAGGGGGTCGACGGCCCCTCAGCTGACCCCCTCAGTCGGCTTCGCCGACAGCTCCCCCTCGGGGGAGCAATGGCTCCCTGAGTCCTCGCCCTCGAGGAACCCCGGCCCCTTTTCGGGCGTCCAGCGGGTTCAACGGAAAATCTTCCGCCCGGCCGTTTCCAATTGACCCTCCCAGTCCTTATCTTGCGGCCCTGAGAACTCCCGCCGAAGGAACCCGCCCATGATCGAGTTACGTGCCTTCGATACCCTCGGCGGTGCCGACCATGGCTGGCTGCGGGCCCGGCATCACTTCTCCTTCTCGGACTACCAGGACCCGGCGCGCATGAACTGGGGTGCCCTGCGGGTCTGGAACGACGACGCCATCCAGCCGAACACGGGCTTTCCACCCCATGCCCACCAGGACATGGAGATCATCACCTATGTCCTCGAGGGCGCGATCAGCCATCAGGACAGCCTGGGAAACCAGGGTCGCACCGCCGCCGGCGACGTCCAGGTGATGAGCGCCGGCTCGGGCATCCGGCACGCCGAGCACAACCTCGAGCCGGGCGTCACCCGCCTCTTCCAGATCTGGATCCTGCCGGCCCAGGCCGGAGGCGCGCCATCCTGGGGTGCCCGGCCCTTCCCGAGGAATGACCGCGCCGGGCGCTTCGTGACCCTGGCCTCCGGCCTTCCGGGAGAGGACGAGGCCCTGCCCATCCGCACTCCGGGCCGGGTGCTGGGCGCCACCCTGCCGGCCGGCGATACGCTGGACTACGCCCTGGCGCCTGGCCGGCGCGCCTACCTCGTGCCGGCCCGAGGCTCGGTGGAGGTCAATGGCGTGACCGTCGGGACCCGGGACGGGGCGGCGATCACCGACGAGCCTGTCCTGCGCATCACCGCCCGGGAGGACGCCGAACTCGTGATGGTCGACACCCTCTGATCCGCGGGGTCAGTGCCGGAAGACCCGCACGCCCGTGAAGGCCATGGTCACGCCGGCGGCGTCGGCGGCGGCGATCACCTCCGCGTCGCGGATCGACCCACCCGGCTGGATCACCGCCGTGGCGCCCGCCTCTGCGGCCTGGACCAGGCCGTCCGCAAAGGGGAAGAAGGCTTCAGAGGCGCAGGCTGAGCCCTGGGCCAGGCTCTCCGGAAGGCCCGCCTGCTCGGCGGCCTCGCCGGCGCGGATCGCGGCAATCCGGGCGGAGTCCCGCCGGTTCATCTGGCCCGCGCCAATCCCCGCCGTCTGGCCGTCCCGGGCGAAGACGATGGCATTGGACTTGACGTGCTTGGCCACGGTGAAGGCGAACAGCATGTCCTCCACCTCCTGCGGGGTCGGCTGCCTTTGCGTGACGATCTTCAGGTCTGCCGCGGTCACCCGGGAGGTGTCGCGGCCCTGGACCAGGAAGCCCCCAGCGACCGGCTTGAAGACGTCGCCCGGCGCCCGGGGATCGGGCATGCCACCGGTCAGCAGCAGGCGAAGGTCTTTCTTCTTCGCGAACAGGGCGATGGCCTCGTCGTCGGCCTCAGGCGCCACGACCACCTCGGTGAAGATCTTGAGGATCTCCTTCGCCGTGGCCGCATCCAGCCGGCGGTTCACCGCCACGATACCGCCGAAGGCCGAGACCGGGTCGCACTGCAGGGCCCGGGCGTAGGCGGTCTTGAGGTCTGCGCCCAGGGCCACGCCGCAGGGGTTGGCGTGCTTGATGATGGCCACGGCCGCGGACCTTGCCGGATCAAATTCCGCTACCAGTTCGATGGCCGCGTCGGTGTCGGCGATGTTGTTGTAGCTCAGGGCCTTGCCCTGCATCTGGCGGGCTGTCGCCACGCCCGTGCGCGGGGAGTCCTCCACATAGAAGGCCGCCGCCTGGTGGGGGTTCTCGCCGTACCTCAGGGTCTGGGCCAGCCGGCCCGAGAAGGTGCGGCGCTTGGGGGCGGCCTCGCCCAGTTCCCGAGCGAACCAAGTGGAGATGGCCGCGTCATAGGCCGCCGTGCGGGCATAGGCCCGGCCCGCCAGGGTCCGGCGCAGGGACAGGCTCGTGGTCCGCTCCGCCTCCAGTTCCACCAGCACGGCCTGCAGGTCCTCCAGCTCGGTGCAGACCGCCACATAGGCGTGGTTCTTGGCCGCCGAGCGGATCATGGCCGGTCCGCCGATGTCGATGTTCTCGATGGCGTTGGCGGCGTCCGCCCCGCCGGCCACGGTCTTCTCGAAGGGGTAGAGGTTGACGTAGACGAGGTCGATTCCGCCGATTCCATGCTCGGCCATGGCGGCGGCATGGGCCGGGGCGTCGCGCACGCCCAGCAGGCCGCCATGCACGCCCGGGTGCAGGGTCTTGACCCGACCGTCCATCATTTCCGGGAAGCCGGTCAGGTCCGAGACGTCCTTCACCGCCAGGCCGGCTGCGGCGATGGCTGCGCGGGTGCCCCCGGTAGAGACCAACTCGACCCCCAGCCGGGACAGGGCCTGGGCCGCCTCGACCAGGCCAGTCTTGTCCGACACCGAGATCAGGGCGCGGCGGATGGGCGCGCGGTCAGGGGCGGGCGGGAAGTCGGGTGCAGCAGTCATGGCGCTCTCCGTGGCGGTTCGGAAGGTCGGCCCAGGCGAGCGGCGCTTTGACGTCCCTGCGCTCCCCGGTGGTGGTCCACCTGTTTCGCCAGTCACGCAGGACAAAAGGGTTCTAGCCCAGCCGGCGATTCCCTGAAACCGCCCTCAGCCCGTCCCGGGGCCTCAGCCGCGCAGGGCAGCGATGTTGGCGGCGTAGGCGTCGGGCCCGCCCCGGAAGACCGCCGTACCCGCCACCAGGGCGGTGGCCCCGGCGTCCACGCACAGGCGTGCGGTCTCGGCGGTCACGCCGCCGTCGACCTCCAGCACGATGTCCCGGCCGCTGGCGTCGATCATCCGCCGCAGGGTCTCGATCTTGGCCAGCTGGGAATGCATGAAGCTCTGGCCGCCAAAGCCCGGGTTGATGGACATGACGAGGATCAGGTCAACCTCGTCCATCATCCATTCGATCACGGCAGGCGAGGTCGAGGGGTTGAAGACCACCCCGGCCCGGGCGCCCAACTGGCGGATGCGCTTGAGGGTCCGGTTCAGGTGCGGCCCGCTCTCCGGGTGCACGCTGACAATGTCGGCCCCGGCCTCGACGAAGGCCTCGAGAAAGGGGTCCACGGGGGCGATCATCAGGTGCACGTCCATGGGGATGGTCGCGTGTGGCTTCAGGGCCCGGACGATGTCGGGCCCCAGGGTGATGTTGGGCACGAAGTGGCCGTCCATGACGTCGATATGCAGCCAGTCGGCACCGGCGGCCTGGACGGCGCGGACCTCCTCGCCCAGCCGGGCGAAGTCGGCGGCGAGGATCGACGGGGCGATGATCGGACGCGGGCTCATGATCCGGATTTAACGGCCCCTGCGCCCTGCGCCAAGTCCCGGCGGGCGCGGCGGTTCGGCCGACGGGCGAAACGGGCGATGAAGAAGCCGTCTGTCCCGCCTGGGCGGTGGGTCGGCAGGATCCGAAGGGTCCCGTCCTCAAGGCGGCTTTCCGGCGGCGCCCCGCCCTCTCCCGGGGCGATGGGATCGAGGGCGAAGTCGGCGCACCGCTTCAGGAAGCCGGTGACCTGGGCCTCGCCCTCTTCGGTCTCCAGGGAGCAGACGCAGTAGACAAGGCGCCCGCCCGGCCGCACCCGCCGGGCGGCGGCGTCCAGAAGCCGGGCCTGGTCTGCGGCCAGGGAGGCGATGTCCCCGGGCTTCACCGCCCAGAGCACGTCCGGGTTGCGGCGGAAGGTCCCGGTGGCGCTGCACGGCGCGTCGAGCAGGACGGCGTCAAAGGTCCGTCCGTCATCCCAGGTCCCGGAGTCGGCAGCGATAACCTCGGCGGTCAGGCCGGTCCGCTCCAGGTTCTCCCGCACCCGGCGCAGCCGGGCCGGAGAGCGGTCAAGGGCGGTGACCTCCGCCCCGGCGGCCGCCAGTTGCAGGGTCTTGCCGCCAGGCGCGGCGCAGAGGTCCAGGGCGGTCAGGCCTGGCCTGGGGTTCAGCAGGCGGGCGGGGACGGCGGCGCTGGCGTCCTGGACCCACCAGCGACCCTCGGCAAAGCCGTCCCAGGCCGAGACCTCGCCCCGCTGGGCGGTGCGCCAGGTGTCGGCGGCGACCCAGGTCAGGCTCAGCGTTTCGGCCAGGGCACCCGGGTCCTCCCTCAGGGTCAGGTCGGTGTCTGGCTCCCCGGCGATGACCGAGGCTACGGATAGGGCGGCCGGCCGGCCCCAGGCCGCGCTCCAGCGGGCCAAAAGCCAGTCCGGCGCCAGGGCCTCGGGGTCGGACAGGTCCGGCGGCTCGCGGATCAGGCCCCTCAGGACGGCGTTGACCAGGCCCTTGGACCGGCGGGCTTCGGGTAGCGACTCGGCCAGGTCGACGCTGGCGCTGACGGCTGCATGGGGCGGGGCGCCAAGGACCAGGGCCTGGACCGCCCCCAGTCTCAGAATATTGCGAACAATCTCCGGTGGCGCGCGCGGGATGCGCGCGTCGAGGGCGCGGTCCAGCGGGCCCAGCCGCCGCAGGGCCGTCAGTACCAGCAGTCGGGCAAAGGCCCGGTCGCGGGGTTCCAGTTCAGCCAGGCCAGGCGCGGCGGACTCGTCCTCCAGTCCGGCGCGGCGGGAGAAGGCGGCGGCCAGCAGGTCGAGCGCGGCGCGGCGGGCGGGAAGTCCGATGGGAATGCGGGGTTCGGTCACGCATAGCCGCCTGCCCGGTTCTGGCGGCCAAGGCAACTGGCGTTTC
>Ga0209598_10001079_pt1 | contig 22234 bp, 21 predicted proteins | sample M_140807_EF_Meta_FD_187317 | JGI IMG/M metagenome (GOLD analysis project Ga0209598, IMG submission 187317) | Freshwater microbial communities from Lake Montjoie, Canada to study carbon cycling - M_140807_EF_MetaG (SPAdes) (version 2) | ecosystem: Environmental > Aquatic > Freshwater > Lake...
ATAACTCTATCAATATCTATTCTTTCCATACATGCAAATTTCAGGAAAAAATAACAAAGGACCTAAGATTTAACTTAGGTCCCTGATTTTCAAATAGATTACAATGAATTCTATCCCCTTAAAATTATTGCAAATCTTCTATTCAAAAAACTTCACCTCACCCGTGCTTATATCATGCACACCCCCAACAATTCCTATTTCATCGTTTTTAACCATTTCAGCAATAATGGGACTTTGTAATAAAATATTTTTTACCGATAAACTCACATTTAATTCAGCCACATTTTCTACAAAGCTGGCATTGCCTGAATTTCTATTTTGAGTGGTGGACATTTCTTGATCTACTGCAGGTTTAATTTTTGCAATAAGGCTTGTTAAATTACCTAATTCAACATTATCACAGGCTCCTTTTACAGCTCCACATTTTGTATGCCCTAATACCACAATAATTTTTGCACCCGCTACCTTACAGCCAAACTCCATACTGCCTAAGATATCTTCATTAACAATATTGCCCGCAATTCTGACACTAAATACATCCCCTAAGCCTTGGTCAAATATTAATTCGGCAGAAGTTCTACTATCAATACAACTTAAGATTACTGCAAATGGATGCTGACCATCCGATGTATCATTAGCTTGTTGTAGTAAGTTTCTATTTATTTTTAAATTACTTACAAAGCGCTTATTACCTTCTTTTAATAAGTTTAAAGCCATTGAAGGTGAAATAGCATTTTGCATTTCTTTAGTTAATGTTTTCATTTTATTTTTTTTATTGTTTTGTTTATTAAAAAGCAGGTTGTTATTTAGATCGTTTTATCATTGATTTATTATGGCTTAAAGTTTATTTTCTCCACTTCAATTGATTTTGTTTTTGCATTTAATTCAAAATCATTAATAATTTCAATGACATCATAGGCAATTGATTTAGAATTAGTGCAATCAATAATTACTTTACTATTAGCAGGTATCGATTCAAAAGTGGTTAATAAACTTGCTTTATTAAAAAATGAAACTTCTTGAGCAAGTACTAAATGATGCACTGTTTTGCCATTTTGATCGCTTACATTATCCTTCACATAGTGAGAATTACGGTAGCTATGTCTTAGTGTATAAAATATGCCGAATAAGATACCCACTGTAATTCCTTTTAATAAATCGGTTGCTATAATGGCTACAACGGTTGCTGTAAATGGAATAAACTGCTCCCAACCTAGCTTATACATTTGTTGAAATAAACTAGGCTTTGCTAATTTATAACCGACCATTAGTAATATGGCAGCCAAAGAAGCTAAGGGGATTAAATTTAATAAGCTTGCTATAAATATGGCACTGATTAATAAAAATACACCATGCAAAATGGCAGATAATTTTGATTTACCTCCGAAATTAATATTGGCAGAACTTCTTACAATAACTTGCGTCACTGGCAATCCTCCAATTAAGCCAGATACAATATTGCCCAAACCTTGTGCTTTTAATTCTCTATTAGTAGGTGTCACTCTTTTATCTGGATCCATTTTATCTGTAGCTTCTACACATAATAAAGTTTCTAAACTAGCTACTATTGCTAATACAATAGCAATTTTCCATACCTCAAAGTTGGTAATAGCTGAAAAATCGGGTAATGTAAATTGACCAAAGAAATCTGACATAGAATTAGGCACAGGAACTGATACGATTTGTTTTGCATTTAAACTAAAAGGTAAAATTCCATTGGTATAAGCAAGGTTAAATAGTATACCTAAAACCACAACTACTATGGGGCCTTGAATAAGTTGAAAAATTTTATGCTTTTTAGTAAGTACAGTATCCCATAAAATTAATATTGCAAGTGAAAACCCTGCAATTAATAAGGCACCGGGTGTTATAAATTCATAGGCCCTAATTATTTCAGAAAAAGTATTTTGACCATCTGCTTGTATAAATGCGTCATCGCCCACAGCGTCCTTATCCCAACCTAGCGCATGCGGTATTTGTTTCAAAATAATTAATAGACCAATACCCGTAAGCATTCCTTTAATGACTGAGCTTGGGAAGAAGTAAGCAATAAAGCCTGCCTTAGCATAACCCAAAACCAACTGAATAATACCTGCTAAAACCACGGCTGTTAAAAAAGCTTGGTAAGAACCACCCAAACTGGCAATTGACGTTAATACAATAACAGCTAAACCTGCGGCTGGTCCACTGACGCCTAATGGAGACCCACTTGCGAAGCCTACCACTATACCACCTACTATACCTGCAATAATACCTGCAAATAAAGGAGCTCCTGAGGCTAAGGCAATACCTAAGCAAAGCGGAACGGCTACAAAAAATACCACAATACTTGCTGGTAGATCGTTTTTTACATGCTTAAAAAGATTCGTTTGACTCATAATTTTAGTTTTACAGGACAAAAATAGTAATATTATTTCAAATAATAGTATTACTATCATAAATAATTGTAAATATTTTAACTATTTTTGTAAAAATTAGGAGTAGACCCCAGTATATGAAGCTAGAATTACAAATAAAAATGAACCCTTCCCTTTATTTAAGGGACCCCGAGCAGTCGGAATTAGGCAAGAATATAATTAAACACAGTATTCAATTAATACATGATAATGGTTTTGAAGCTTTTACATTTAAAAAACTAGCAGAATCTATTGGAACGACCGAGGCCGGGGTTTATAGATATTTTGAAAATAAACATAAACTCTTGGTATATATTATATCATGGTATTGGGGCTGGATTCAATTTCAACTGAACTACCAAACCAATAATATTCAAGACCCTACCGTTAAATTAAAAAAAGTGATTACGCTTTTATCTAAGAACGTAGAAGATGATATTACCACAGGACATGTGGACGAAGCACAATTACATCAAATACTTATTTCAGAAGGCTCTAAAGCTTATCTAACAAATCATGTTGGAATAGATAATAAACAACAATTTTTCCAACCCTATAAAGATTTATGTAACTCAGTGGGTGAAATCATTTTAGAATGCAATCCTAATTATAAATACCCACATTCTTTAGCTTCTACCATTATTGAAATGGCACACCTACAGAACTTCTTCATGAATCATCTTCCTTCCCTTACCGATTTTTCAAAATCAAAGGATGAAAAAGAAATCATTAAATATTTAGAAGATCTAGTATTCAATACTATTCGTATTTAATCCAGCCGAATATAGCTTAAAGCGGTCCTATTCAAAACGGGAAATAAAGTATTGATAATAAGTTATTTATAAAAGCCCGGCATTTTTCATACCCAAAAAAGCTTAAAATTTTAGTGTAATTACTTTCTTTTTTATAGTAATTAGACTAAATTTAATATTCAAAAAACAAACTAATATGAAAAAACTAATCTTAAGTTTTCTGGTATCGGCGTCTTTGATAGCTTGTACAAACCAAACAACTAAAGAAACTGCTAGTACAGATGAAAAATCAAGTACTGTAGAGCACATTTATAAACCAACCTATACAGATAATGTTAAAATAGGTGATCAAAAGAATGTATTGTTAGCTGAACAATTGCACCAAGCAATGTTTGCTAAGGATTTTAAAACGGTTGGAGATTTTTTAGTAGACACTGTTGTATTTCATTTGGAAGACGGAAGTACTTTAAAAGGTAAAACTGCAGTATTAGACTTCGTTGAAAAGAATTTCTCACAAATTAACATCAAGAATTTCAAAATAGTTGCCATATTTCCTACAACTGGAGATAACGGACATCAGTGGGTTCATATTTGGGATGAAGCAGATGTGGAAACTCCAGATGGTAAAACAACAAAATTCCAATGGATGGACGCTTTTAGATTTGAAAATGGAAAAATTGTTTATTTTAATGGATTTGTAAAATCTCCAAAATAATAAGTTGTAGATAACATAAATTTTAAGTTTTTCAGAAATACAACAGAGTCCCGCTCCGAGCAATTGGAGCGGGACTCTTTTTTCCAAAATTCACAGAATATTAAAATGATCGTATAGGACGAACACTGAAAGTGGTACTCTTGTCATTGGCCGTTTGAAAACCATTGTCAAAAATTTGAGAGCATGCATTGTACTTACCTGTTTCAGTTGAGCTCCAATAGCAAACTTCTCTAAAACCTCCAATAACTTTCATTTGTAAAAACAATTTATTTAATTCGTCTTTGCTGGGCAAATACCAATCATCATATCCACCCTGGTTTAAATTACTACATAATGTAGCAGCATTTCCTGCCACAGAACATCCTGATGCAATATCTATGGTATTTTGACTACCTGTTCCTATTGAAGAACGGCCAGCAAGGAATTTATCATTACAACCCCAAGCTACTTCACCCGGAAGATCGGCTACTGCAGCAATAATACCATGCTGTACATTTGCATCATATCCAGGATCTGAAGGGGTTAATAAATAGGCAATTTTACCTCCTTTGTAGTCCATCCCAATTTTTAAAATTTGTACTGCCTCCATTTCATTTTTGCTTTTCTCTACATTATCCGTCGCAGCCATCTCCTCCATTGGTATTTCTCTAACATAAATATTTCTATAGTAGGCAAGCGTACCATGTGCTTGTAATTCAATTTGTTCTTTTTCAAAAATAGGAATACTGCGATCCCAATAATTTTCAAATGTGAGATTGTCTACAGTTAAAAGTCCATTTAAATAAACAGTTACTTTATCGCCTTTCATGATGATATGAAAATTATTCCATTCACCTACTTTGTTATCTGCATATACCAAGGGCATGCTTTTGTTCTTTAGATTATTATATAAACCTCCAGAACCTACTTGTGCACCTACTTGTCGGTTCACAGAATCCCATATTTGTACCTGCGGGCTACCTCTTAAATAAATACCTGCATCTCCTTTTTTCGCAATTTTCCAATCTACAAACAATTCAAAATTGCCATATTTTTTTTCAGTAACTATATTATCGCCATGTCCTTGAAATGCCAACAAAGCATTTTTTACCTGCCAATCTTTTTGCATTTGTTCATTGGCAATTTTTTCTGCTGCTTTTAAATCAGCCGTAGACATTTTATTTCTTTCAATAGGGTTAGCCACCAAACCTTTCCATCCTGTTAAATCTTTTTCATTAAATAAATTTTCAAATCCATCATTGAAAGAAGCACTGCTCATTTGTGCTGTAAGTTTACTTTGCATTACAGCGCCCTCTTTTCCTTTCAAAAGAGGCAAGGCCCTAACTAAAATTTCTTTTACTGCAGGTCCTTTTATATTTTTTTCGTTTAAGGCTAATTTTGTCACCAATGTAGCCGCTACTTTATTAACTGTTTCATCATTTAATGATTTACTAATAAACATAAAACTTGTAAAACTAGGAATTAGAGAAGCTTCTTTAAGTATATTTCTTTTGGCAGCTGCATTTTTTGCATTTTCCATTTGATCTTGCAATTGAAGTAAACGTTGCGTATTAGATGGCTGTGCGTTGACATTGAAAACAAAAAGCAAAACCGTAATGATTAAATAAATTAATTTATTTTTCATATATGATAATTTTATTATACAATCTAAGCTATTCTATTCAATACACAAATTATATTTTGTATTTCAATGAGGCTAATGTGCTTGCTAGCCCACACTCTACCAAAGAAGTTTAGAAAAAATCTTGTTGGAGGATGTAAAAATCTTTACATTTAAGATGCCATTATTGTTCATCATAAATATCAATGAAAATGCAAGTTTTATTCATTTTTTCTTGGCTGAATTTTATAGTTAGTTTTTTTGCTGCGCCTTCTACATCTATAGATAATGCTGCTACGCCCACATTCAAATTAATTCCTGCTCCAAAAATTACTTTCAACTCTTTTGTGGATTGTAATATGGCGGAAGTTTGGATTGGCGATACCTTTAGAATTTTTCCTGGCAAGTATGGCGAGGATCCTTTGTGGGGCTATTCTAAAAACTTGAAATATGCTGATGGCAAAAATGCAGAAGAGGTTTTTAAAAACCCTGCTGAAAAATTCATTGATCCCGCAATGCCCCTGAACGTTCCCGTAGGTCAAAAAGGTTTACATGGTGCAGTATGGTTTGAAACTGTATACCAAGACAAAAAAGACCCATCGGGTAAAACACTATTTGGTCTTTATCATAATGAAAACTATCCAAGTACACTTCCCTATGATACAAAAACAAAAGAAGGCTATAAAAATAAGTTATGGCCCCAGGGTTTAACGGGTCCTGAAAGTCCTGCTGCTGTTTGTCGCATTGGTATTATGAAGTCTATTGATGGAGGAAAAAGTTGGGAAAACAAAGGTATTATCATAGAAGACCTTGATCCTAGAATGATTTTAAAACCTTTTAATAGTTCTAATACTTTTGCAGGTGGTGTTGGAGATCCTTCAGCAGTAGCCAGTGAAGACTATTTATATATATTTTATGGCGAGTATGGATATCCTGGCATCTACAATGAAAAAACATATAAGGCTAAAACGGAATGGAGCGGTCAATGTATAAGTATTGCACGCATTGCATTGAAAGACCTCAATAATCCTGTAGGAAAAACAAAAAGATGGAATGGGAAATCTTTTTCAATTCCCTATAATAGTTATGGGGTGCCTGTTCGTTCCTTACAAATTCCAATAGAGGAAGGCGGTGGGCCATCCTCCTCTCCAACAGGGGGTTTTCATTGGGGTCCATCTGTAAGTTGGAATACTTATTTAAATTGTTGGGTAATGATGATGGGTAAGGTAGAAGGAAAATCATGGCAAGGAGATAAAATATATATATCCTATAATAAAAATAAAGACTTGGGCATTGGCAACAATAGTCAAGATTGGTCAAAACCAGTACTAGTATTTCAGAAGCCAGGCTATATTTTATGGTACCCTTCTTTACAACCTTTAAACGACCCTAGCGATATTAAAGAAAAATACAGTTCTGTTAAACTTGGAAAGCGTGCTCGTTTTTTTGTAAAGCGAATTAAGCCAGGTGATGACGAATATGCTTCTGAACATATTATTGAATTTGAAAAGTAATAAACCTTGGCAGGGAGATTCTATTAAACCAGATATCTTAGTACAATTATTTTATTGTGGAACTTTTCGTTTGAATTTAAGGTAGGATGAATTGACAAATATGTTAATTAATTGTAAATACCTTATTTACAAGAACTTTTTTAAACCTTATTATGTTTAGTTAATAAACAAAACAACAATTATGAAAATGAAATTTTTATTGATGATGCTAATGGGAGGTATTATCTCTGCATCAGCTCAAAAAACAGTTGTAGATGTAGCTGTAGGATCAAAAGCGCATACAACTTTAGTAGCAGCCGTAAAAGCAGCTGATTTAGTAGCTACTTTACAGAGCGCAGGACCTTTCACAGTCTTCGCTCCAACTAACGATGCTTTTGCTAAATTACCAAAAGGAACAGTAGAAAGTCTTTTAAAACCAGAGAACAAAGCTACGTTAGCTAAGATTTTAACGTACCATGTTGTAGCTGGCAATTTAGACGCAACTGCTGTATTAAAGGCTATCAAAGATGGTAATGGAAAAGTTACATTGAAAACAGTAAGTGGTGGCAGTTTGACTGCATCATTAAAAGGTGGTAAAGTAATTTTAACAGATGAGAAAGGTGGAATCGCAACTGTTACTGCAACTGATTTAAAAGCAGGAAATGGTGTAGTTCACGTAATAGATGCTGTTGTATTACCTAAATAGTTTTACAATTGAATTTTTACTAAGGGCCCTTATTGTTAAGGGCCCTTTTTTATTTCAATTTGGAATTTCTTTGATTTACTATATCTACTTTGTGGAACTTTTAGCTTTAATTTTTAAAACGTTAATTGACAAATCTGTTAATTATTTGCAAATAGCCGTTTAAAAGGTATCGGAACAGGTTTCTATGTGATTAATTCACTAACTTATATATTAACTTAGTAATTGTTAATTAATAATTCTACATTGCATGAATCTACATTACATAAAATAAAAAAATATGTTTAAAAAGTTTACATTATCTGATTTTCTTATGTTAACGTCTGCCTTCTTGTCTTTAATATTCTCAGAATACTTATGGTTCAAGGGAGAAAAAGAAGCGGGCATTTTTATAGGTTTATGGGTACCTTCCATTTTAGGGTTCGCTATACTTTTAAAATTAATAAATAATCAAAAATGATTGAAATTATACCCTATTTCGCAGCCTTCATCACTCTCTTATTTGGAGTCGCGTTTCTTCTAGCTTTGAATAAATTTAGAGGCGAAAAATAAAGGCTAAAATATATAGCATGAATAATTTATTACAAAAATCTGGTAATTATTTTGATAAATATTTCAATGCTAAAAATGTTAGAAAAGTAGAACTGTCCATTCTACGTGTTGCAGTCTTTGCTTTTCTAATTCATTTATTCATCATCTTTTTAGGAAATAACTTTTTATATTTTAAAAGTTTTCAGCATAGCTATTTAAAGGCCATCTACACTCCCTTTAGTTTTATATTATTTTACGAAGTTTTTTTGCTGGTTATTATTATTCCAAAATCTATTTCTGAATTTGTGGGTAAGCAGTTTGAAGTAATTACCCTCATAACTTTGAGAAGTTTTTTTCATGATATAGCAGATCTTGAGTTAAAAAATTTTATTGATATTAATAATCCAGAGTTCATTAGTTTGCTTTACGACTTATTGGCTTCCTTGATTATGTTAAGCCTTACTATTTTGTATTATAAAATTTATCAAAGTAATCGTAAATCAGAAATTGTAAATGAGCTAACTAATTTTATTAATATAAAAAAATTAGTGTCAATTAGTATGATACTAATTCTATTGTTACTTAGTATAAGTAGCTTTTTTAATTGGGGCTCAGCCATGTGGGAGGCTTTAAAACTGAATCAAAACTACCCTAATCCCAATACAGTATTTTACGCAGATTTCTTTTCAATTATGATTTTTGTGGACGTACTGCTTCTATTAATATCCTTTACTTATCATTTTTCCTTTTTTACAATTTTTAGAAATGCCAGCTTTATTATTACTACTATTTTAATAAGAATCTCATTAACTATAGAAAAGCCTATGAATTACATCGTTATTTTAATAGGTTTTTTATTCTCCATCATATCTTTCTACTTATATAGCTTGAGAAATACAAAGAATAAGCCAGTTGCATAATGAATATTATATTATTTGATGGTATTTGTAATTTGTGTAATAATACAGTTGCATTTTTAATTAAGCACGATAAAAATAATATTTTCAAATTTACTGCCAGTCAAACAATTGCCGGTAAAAATATTATAAGTCAATATAGTGTTTTGAATGAAGGCAAATCGGTTGTCTTCATAAAAGACGGAAATATATTTTATAAATCTGACGCCATTATTGAAATTGCAAGGCAACTGAACGGCTGGCCTCATCTTTTTAAATATGCCTGCCTTTTCCCTAAATTTTTAAGAGATGGCATGTATAACCTCATTGCAAAAAATAGATACTCTTTATTTGGCAAAAAAGATACATGCATGGTGCCTACTGAGGAGAACCGAAATAGATTTTTAAGTTAAAAGGTTTTGCACTAGAATTTACTTGACCACCATACCCATAAAATTAAAATTGGTTGGCCTACCAATAAGCGTACATAGGATAATAATGGGGTAATGATAATGGACCCTAACGTAAAATTGCCTTTTTGAATAAAATAAATATGCGCTGGTATAAAAGCAATTAACAAAATGATAATACCCTTAACAGCTAATGCACGAGTATATTTGGGAATTAACAATAGTGCTAATAAAATCTCGGCTATACCTGATACTATATTTATCTCTTTGGCCCAAGCAGCTAAGTAAGGGGGTATTATAGGTATATAGAAAGAAGGGTTGGCAAAGTGATTATACCCTGCGAAAAGGTAGAAGAAAATTAGAAAAAAGAAGAGTATTTGTTTAACAATTTTTATTGGCATTTTTAAATTTAAAGAAATTTATTTAAACAAAAATTAAAAATATTTGTTTTTGATTTTATTAAAATTCAGTAGTTATGGAAAGAAAAGAATTTATCGAAAAAGTTGGCCTTAGTGGTGCAGCCATCCTAATTTTTGGATGCATGCAATCCTGCTCCAAAGACAGCGCTAGTCCAAGTAGTCCCAATACCCCGCCCAATTCGGGTGGTAATGGTGCAACAGGTGGTGGCGGATCAGCCAGTACCAAAATAGACTTTACCATAGATATTAGTACCAATCCATACGATGTACTCAAAAAAGATGGAGGATACATTGTATATGCTTTAGCTAAGGTAATTATAGTTAGGATATCAGCTAATGATCTCATTGCAGTAAGTTCACAATGTACACATGCAGGCGAAACATTAGAATATAAAACTAGCACGAGTAAATTTTACTGCCCTGCGCATGGCTCGAATTTTAATCAATCTGGTACAGTTGCCAACGGTCCGGCTACAGCGGCCTTAAAGCAATATAAGACGAGTCTTGATGGCAATAAGTTAAGAGTATACGAATAGTGTACTTACTGTATATTTTAAGTTTAAATAAAGAGTGCTATTAAATTCTTTCGGCTATAAACAAACCACTGAAAGTGGCAATTAAACAAACTACAACGCTTAATAAAATATATAAAAGCATGGTATTGTTTTGACCTTGTTGAATGAGCGAAAGTGTTTCACTGCTGAAAGCAGAAAAAGTGCTGAAACCCCCACAGAAACCTACTACCCAAAATAAACGTGTAGCTGGTGAAAGTAGTTGTTTGTGGTCTGCCAAACCTATCATAAAACCCATAACCAAACAAGCAATAATATTAATTGTTAAAGTACCAAAAGGGAAATTAGAATTGTGAAAAGCATTTACCCACTTACCAAGTAAAAACCTAACTAAGCTGCCTAAGCCTCCGCCAATAAAAACAAAGATTAGTTCTTTCGCAAAAACAAATGAATCAAGATTTCTCATAATAATTTAATTTATAATAGCATCCACTTCAATTTCTACCAAATACCCATTGCCTACTAATTTAGCTTCTACCATCGTATTAGCAGGTTGAATTTGTCCAAATCTTTCGCCATGTGCTCTTGCAATGGCTTCCCATTGATTTATATCTGCTACAAAAATTTTTGTTCTTACTACATCTTCTAATTTTGCATCTAATGAATTTAATGCACCTTCTATTTTGTCGATCACAAAATGTGTTTGTGCAGCAGGATCATTTCCTCCAATAATGGTATTAACATGCGTTGCAGTTGTTCCAGAAACAAAAATATGATTGCCTTTTTTTACAGCTCTTGCATAACCTGCTAATGGCTCCCATTCTGTACCAGAGAAAACTCTTGTTTTTCCATCTTCGGATAATTTTGTTTCATAAGGTTTTGGAAACTCTTTAATATGATGACTTAAATCACCACTCGCAGTTAAAAATGGTGGCTTTCTGTATTCATCACCACAGTTACCCTTAATTGTATTCGCCTTTAATAAAATAGCTTCTATGGTAGTCTTCTCTGCATCTGTCAATTGTAGTGTAAGTATTTTCTTGTTTTCTTCAATATGTTCCGATGCGCCTAATCTTGACCCTATTATAACTGCGCCCACTGCTTGGGCTTCTGCCATATAGGCACTAGCAATAGTGGCTATACTTACATTTTTTGAAACAGCTATTTTTGATAATGTAGATAACAATGTTTGAAACCAAGCCCATCCTCCTGCGGCATCTATAAATCTTTTATATTTCATTTGTGACCAAGTTAAAGATTCAGAAAGTACAGGCTCTTCTTTGCCAATCCATTTTTCCGAAAAGAAACCACCAGCCACTGTGCCATAAGCCAATAATTGAACATTATGTCTTAAACAAGTATCCGTCATTGCATGACTACCCCTTTGGTCTAATAAAGAATAGGCAATTTGGTTACTCACCACGGGTATGCCTGAGGCAATTACCATATTTAAATGAATGTGATCAAAATTGGTAAGCCCAATATTTGCAATCATCCCCTTTTCTCTTAATCTATTTAGTGCATAAAGTGCATTTAACCAATTAGGATCAGCATAATTCCAGGCATGAAATTGTAATAAATCAATTTGAGGAGAAGCCAATCTTTGTAAAGCTCTTTCAACTGCTTCCAAAGCTGTTTTTTCTGTAATTATACCCGGACTTGGCACCCATTTAGTAAAAAATTGAATGTCTGCAGGTGCGAAATGTTTTTTGCAATAACCCGCAATCTCTTCTGATGATCCATAATGATCGGCCATATCAAAACAGGTAAAACCATTTTCATAATATTGCATCATAGATTTTGCTGCAATGGCTGGATCGAGTTTATTGCCCGATCTTTCCATATCAGCAATTTGCCATAATCCTATAATGGCTTTTGGAATTGTAAATTGATTATTCATAAAATTATTCTTTGGGTAGTAGTTTGAATTGTTCATTTAAATCAGGGGCGTTCTTCTGTAATTGTTTCCAATAGCTAAAAAATATCACAGAGGCAATTAGCATTACAATCAACCAAACCAAACTTGGGTAAAAATACCAAGATTTAGCAACACTATTGATGTCTTGCTCAATCATTAGTATTAAAAAGAAGCTAAGTGATATAATACCTGATATTGCTATACATTTTTGTAATGTTGTATTTTTAAATATGGATATTTCTGCTGCTAATGCTGGATTGAATTTTGAAATACTTAATACCGAAATACAGATTAAAATAAAATTAGCCAGCATAGAGATGACCATAATATCAATTCCTAAAAAAATATCCGAAGCAAAATGAGTGCCTACAACACCACATGTTGCTACTAATCCACTAAATATTATTGCTTGATAAGGACTTTGATATCTTGTATGTATTGTCATGAAGCGTTTTGGAAATAATGCATCTTTAGACCATGCAAAAACCAATCTAGAAACTGATAAGATCATTGATGGTAAGTCTTTCAATAATGCAATACAAGCCCCACCCATAATTAAGAAAGACCAACCTCTTGGTAACATATAACTGAGCAAACTTGGAGCAGAAACTTCCTTCTCGATAGCTTCTTTTGCAATAAAATTCCAAGGCACTAACTGATAAATACTATAAGTAAAAACAATATAAAAAAGACCCACTAATATAATAGTGATTAATATAGCCCTTGGTAAATTTTTTGTTGGGTTCTTTGCTTCACCTCCGGCTTGGGCAATGGCATCAAATCCTATAAAACTTGCAAATAAAATTGCACTTGCAGAGACAATTGTTTTTAAATCCCAAGTAGCCAATTGTGGCGTAATTTGAATTCCTTTCTTTTCTAATACTATCTGAATAAATTCTGCTCTTGTAGTACTTAAGCCAAAATAAATTACAAGACCTGATAATAAAAATGTTAAAATCACCAAACTAATGACAGTGACCTGATAAGTTTTGATGCCACGAATATTAATAAAAACAAAAAACCACAATAAAAAAAGTGCAGCCCATAATCTATTGTTTCCTTGTTCAAAAAAATTAAATTGATTTTCTCCTAAAAGCAATACTATCATCTGACTAAAAAAAGGTATGACCATATAAGCCACCACACCCATTACAATAGATAAGCCAAACCATTGTGAAAAACTAGCCGCAAAGCCCCAAAAAGGATGCATGGATCTGCTTGCATAGATATAAGTGCCTCCAGCCCTTGGCATAGCGCTAGATAATATGGCATAAGAAAACGCTGCTAGCAAGGAAGGGATGGCTGCAATAATAAATGCAACTCCAACATAGGGACCAATGCCAGGAACTATTTTTTGAATTTGAAAAGGGACTATGTAAATAGAAGCCCCAATCATTGATGAGATTCCAGTAGCAATGAGACCCAATAAGCCCAAATTTCTTTTCAAGTGTTCTCCACTCATTATAAATTATTTTTTGTCAATTCCATAGCACCTATTGAAGGTGGCACAGACCCAATCTGGTTCATCCTGTCTAAAAAATCCTTGATAGTAAATGTTTTTCCCAATAACTCCAATTGCCTTGCATATTCAGCCATTGCATCATCAATAAGGACTTTCCCAGTGATATAGCTTGTCCCATAGCCCGGTTGTCGCATATAAAGATGCTGTTCAAATTTCAATAATTCCTTTTCGGTTTTCATCCATCCCCTAGGTGTATATTCTGAGTGTATTTTTCCTGCCTCCTCCATGGTCATTTCATTTGCGTGCGCATACAACGAACCTAATCCTCTTGCTGCACGTTGGGCAATCAAGATGTACACAATTTCTCTCACCCTAGGGTTATTATCATAAAGCCCTGCATTCATAAAGATTTCTTCAACAGCAGTAGCCATGCCTTCATTTCTTGAATCGAAAATATTATACAATAATGGAGCACGCCTCATTTCAGATGCATGTGGCTCTAAATCCATTTGGGCCAACTCAAACCAATGATAAAAATGTGAATATAATGGACGTGGATCATAATGCATAGTAATCAAAAAGAAATTACGTTTCTCTTTTGGAACAAAACTTCCTACATGCTCCCTCAAAGCAGGTTCATAATAGTTCTTCATTGTTAGCAATTGCTGTTGATCAAGAAATTGCAGGTAGCTCTTAACAGATTTTTCTTTCAATGAATCATAATCCAAAACCGTATTGGACTCCCTAAGCATGGGTAAATTTCTGTTGCGTTGTTCCTCCAATTTTAAAGAGGCCCAAGCGCGTGCAAGCTCTCTTTTTAATAATACTACCTGGTCATCCCAAGTATAGGGAACAAGATGTACATTTTTTGCATACCAGTTATAATTTTCTTTGCCTATGCCAGAAGGACCTGTCTTTTTAGAAGATGCTACTTCAAGCCATTTTACTAGCTTTTCTGTAGAGGCAATGGATTGATTGATTGTATTTTGAAGCGAGGTATCCTCCTTAACGCCAGGTTTTTCAAGTAATTCATTGAGATCGTTTTTCTGTGACTGAATCACACTGATACCCGCAATCCAAAGCTCTTTCGCATTACCTGTCAAATTCATTTTAGCCTGTTCGTTCAAGGGTATGATCACCTGCAACTGATTTATCAACTTACTCTTCTCGGCAGCAGAAAGTGGAAATCTATATTTCCATAAATCAATAACAGCATGATGCGTAGGCCCTTCATGTGCTGGAACATCACTGCGTTCAGTAAAAATAGTTTTATAAAAAGCTGGATCCCTATTCCATGGTTTTAAAATATGATGATTGAAATCATATCCATTCATTTCAGCCCATACTAGCATCCAATCCACTTTTTGCTCAACAGTTAATGAACTTGTATCTATCTTATTTAATCTTGATTGCAAGGTCTTGAATGCAGGCCATCTTTTATTAAAGCTAACAGCAGTATAATCAGGGGCCCCTTTTAGTAAAGGTGGTTTTTCAAAAACACGCCAGTCCTTAAAAAGGGATACAAGAGATGTATAATTATTTGTTTGCTTTGGTTGGGATATCCCTAATTCGCCTAAAAATAAAAACATCAAAAGCAATAAAAGTCTTGAAAAGGAATTACTGTATTTCATAAAGTAAATTTTTGGAGATCATGAAGATCGTATATTTCATTTAAATCTCCTCCAAGCTACTTAAACAAATACAGTTTGAGACCATTATTTTACTTAAATTCAGGTTCTCAAAATGTATCCATTTTATGCGTTTTATAATTTTTTTCCTTTTATTATCTACTCTTAACTTATCTGCTCAGGTACTTGACCTCAACAAGTTATCTGCACTGAAGATCAGAAATGTTGGCCCAGCCAATATGAGTGGAAGAATCACCTGTATTGATGCATTAAAATCAAACCCAAAGATTATATACGTAGGTGCTGCCTCTGGGGGTGTTTGGAAATCTGAAAATGGAGGATCTTCGTGGAAGCCTGTTTTTGATGAACAGCCTACACAGAATATTGGGGCTATCTCTATTCAGCAGAGTGACCCAAAAGTAATATGGGTAGGAACAGGCGAAGGTAATCCACGTAATTCAATGAACCTAGGCATGGGTATATTTAAAACTGAAGATAGCGGTCGAACATGGAAACATATGGGATTGGCTGCTACTAAAACAATTCATCGAATCATTATTGACCCCCGCAATCCCAATATAATATATGTGGGTGCAATGGGAGATCCTTTCACGGCAGATTCTAATAGAGGCTTATATAAAACCACCGACGGTGGCCAACACTGGAAACAAATTTTATTTTCAAATACGGCTTCTGGTATAGCAGATCTTGTAATGCATGAATCAAATCCAGATAAACTCATTGTTGCATTATATGAGCACCATAGAACGCCCTATTATTTTGTTTCTGGTGGAAAAGGATCAGGTATCTATATCACTAATAATGGTGGTGACCAATGGGAAAAATTATCAGATGCCAATGGTTTGCCAACAGGAGAATTGGGACGCGTTGGAATTGCTATAGCGCCTAGTAATCCCAATAGAGTGTATGCAAAAGTGGAAGCGAAAAAAAATGCATTATACCGAAGTGAGGATGGAGGTATGCATTGGAAAATGATCAATGACAATCCTAGATTTACCAATAACCGTCCTTTTTATTTTCAAGATCTTGCAGTAGATTCAAAAGATCCCGATCGTCTATACAATATTTATCAGCCTTTGTCAGTTAGTTATGATGGTGGTGTGAAGTTTGATCCTACACCGATGATTCCTGCAGATGAAACAAAAGGAATCCATGCCGACTTCCACGCCATGTGGATTAACCCGAATGATGCACAACATTTTATTATTGGCGGAGATGGAGGCTTGGGCATCACTTACGATCATGGTAAGTCATGGTATTTTCCAGAAACTATTCCTGTTGCACAATTTTATCATGTGAATGTTGATTACGAAACGCCATTCAATGTTTATGGCGGTATGCAGGATAATGGAAACTGGTCTGGGCCTGCCTATACATGGAAGCGCGGAGGCATTCGAACATTGTATTGGCAATACTTGGTAGGTGGAGATGGTTTTCATATTGCACCCGATAGAGATGATGCAAGATTTGGTTATGGTACTTCTCAAAATGGAGATTTATATCGTTATGATAAACAAACGGGATATTATCAAAGCATTGCACCGACTGCAAAAGAAATGTCAACACATTTAAGATTCAATTGGAATGCTGGATTTGCAAAAGACCCATTCAATGAAAGTGGTGCCTACTATGGTTCTCAATTTCTTCACAAGACATTAGATAAAGGAAAAAACTGGAAAACTATTTCAGCTGATCTCACCACCAATAATCCTGAACATCAAAAGCCAGATTATGGTGGACTAACGCTCGATGTTTCTGGTGCAGAAAATTATAATACCATCATTGCCATTGCGCCAAGTTTTCTGGATAAAGATCTTATTTGGGTAGGCACCGATGATGGACAAGTGCAACTCAGTGATAATGGAGGTATTTCTTGGAATAATCTTACAAAAAATATTATCGGACTTCCTGATGGAGCTTGGATACCACAAATACAAGCTTCACGATTTGAAAAAGGAACCGCTTGGTTAGTAGCAAATAATTATCGCAAAGGAGATTATGCTACCTATTTATTTATGACAAATGATTATGGTAGAACATGGAAAAATATGCTTGATGCAAATAAGGTTAAGGGTTATGCATTAAGTTTTATTCAAGATCCGGTGGAGAAGCAATTAGTTTTTCTGGGAACAGAAAATGGATTGTGGGTAAGTATCAATGAAGGAAAAGATTGGGTGCCCTTCAAAAATGGTTTTCCCAATGTATCTACGATGGACTTAATCATTCAAGAAAAAGAATCAGCATTGGTAGTGGGAACCTTTGGAAGAGCCCTATGGGTGCTTGACGACCTTAAAAGTTTGCGTGAGATTGTAAAGGGCAATACCAAAGAAAAAATAACTACCCTGCCCATGAATGAAGTTATTCAAGTGAAGGGTTTGTTCATTGCGCCTCCGGGCAATATCTGGACAGGATTTGGTACCACATTCGAGGGGGAAAATAGACCCTTTCAAGCAGCAGTCATTCCATTTTATATTAATGAGCTTCCTTCAAAAGAAGATAAGGTTGAATGCTTCATTATAAATAGTAAAGGGGATACCATTCAAAAGTTAATTGGACAAAATCTAATGCAAGGATTGAATTATATTCACTGGAAGCTTGATGAAGATCGCGTATACTTAGCTGAAAACTATGATCCAAATGAATCAAGAGGTATTGCTGTACTTCCTGGCATTTATAAAGCCCTTTTTAAATATAAAGGGGTTCATTCAAGTACCGACATCAAAGTAATATCAGATCCACGTTTCAAGATGAAGGAAGAAGTAGATCAAGAATTGTATCGATATAATAAAGCCATCAATATTGAAGTTGGAAGATTAAAGTCTCTATTTAACTTAGTTAATTTTTGGGAAAATGAATTGAAAAAAATACATGAAAGATTATCTAAACAAAACAAGTCATTAAAAGCGGTGAATGAAATGATGAATGCAGTAAAGCAATTAAAATTAGCAGGGAAAGATAGTCCTGGTGATCGTCAAGTTGGCGCATGGCAGAGTGTTAGAATTACTCCAGCATCTGCAATCAATGAAGCAGAGAAAGTGGCGATGGCAAGATTAGACGCCCCGTCAGAACAAGATTGGAAGCGAGTAAGCGATGCAGCTGCATTAATTGATGCATACCAGTTTCAAGTAAGTCAGTTTGAGGTTTCAAAGTGGAAGAAATTTATCAAGCTCTAATTGAATTTTCTTCTCTAAGATTTTAATTTTTCTTACCTTTTATACAATGGCAAATCCATTAATGCTGTTACCTTTTCTGAAAGCTTTTCACCCTCTTTACTAAAAGACCAAGTAAATAAGGCCTTTATAGAATGATCCTTTTTGATATTTTCTATTGCTTTTATGCCTAATCTTTGGGCAATTCCTTTTCCACGAAATTCTTCCAACAATAAAGCTGAACATAGATAAATGGCTTCGTATTTAGCATTTAGTGGCGTTAATTCATATAGTTCCCTTTCAGAAATTTCTTTATTTATAAACTGATTCATTAAATCTAATGTGGTAGGAATACACAAAATCCAACAAACAGGACCGTTGCCATCATCATATTCAGAAATGGTATCGGGGTGAATAAGCTGTAAATGCTCCATCACTTTTTCATTTACATTTAACTGATCGGGATCGGTACGACTTGAAAATACTTCATCCGATAATGCTATCATTCTTTCAAAGTTAGTTTTGGACATAATTCAAAATTAGCTATTATACTTTGAAATTTTTGGTGTTTTCAATAAGAAGTGAAGAATATATAAAATTTGCTTTTTAAAAAGCTAAATTTGTAAATTAAAAACCTCAAAAAACAAGAAACTTATGAGGAGTTTAAAGGCCGGAATTTATATCAAGAGCACTGACGCGATGAATGACAGTTTCTTCGAGCATACAACCCTTCTAATTGTTGAACACAATGAAAGCGGAAGTGTAGGGTTTGTAACCAATAAATTATTTGGCAAATCCCTGCATGAACTAATTGAATTCAGTCACAGTAAACAATTTCCACTAATGGATGGCGGGCCCGTTGATAGAGATCACCTTTTTGTATTACACAATCGACCCGATCTTATTGAGGAGGGCAAAGAAATACCTAATGGCCTTTATTTTGGGGGTAATATGGAGCAAGTGATTCAAGCCATCAACACTAGGGCTGCGGATAAAGAAGAAATCCAAGTTTTTATTGGCTATTGTGGATGGGATGCGGGAGAATTAGAGGCAGAGATAGAAGAAGGAAGCTGGACAATTATTTGAAATTATGTTATAAAAACAAGTTAAGCATTAAAAAAAATAGGGCCTGAATAATAAGTAAACTTATTGCAAAACTGTTTATCCTGATTGATTTAAAATACATTTTAACGCCTAATAAAAAAGCACTAATAATAAACCAGCATAGGTAATTAAGCAAAGGTATTTGCCCGTTTTCCCATGACCAAAAATGTAGTTTTACTGCAACAGGTTCCAAAATAAAATCAAAGCAGGTTGTAATGGCTGCACCGCCAATAATCACAAGAATAGAGGATGCAAACCCATTTATTTTTATTTGTAGTTTATTTTTTAATAGTTCTACTCCTTGTGTGAGTAGCGCCCCAGCGCAATAAACAATCACAAACCAATTTAAACCTATTAAAAATGGGACACCATATATTTTTGGACCTAATACTTCACCGTACGCGTAATTACCAAAAAGAAGCCCGGTATTGACTCCAATTATTTCAGTGACCATACCAGTCATAAAGGCAATAAAGGAGAAGAGTATATATGCTTTGAATGATTTTATTTGCGAATTGGTTAGCAATAAAAACATCGTTAAAAGTACAACAGGCGTATTATTGACAAACCAATCTTTATAGGGTGTAAATAAAATGCCTAATAAACCTGTTACATGAAATAACAGCGCTATAAAAAGGGGACTATATTTATGAAATGAAGGCATGGTAAACTAAAAATTGGACTTGTATTTTTCTTTGATTAAATTAGATACGATAGCCGCACTTGATAAACAAAGCGGTATACCACCTCCGGGGTGCACGCTTCCTCCCACAAAATATAAACCAGCTGTTGTTTTGCTGTCATTAGGATGTCGCATAAATGCAGCCATCTTACTATTAGAACTTGTTCCATAAAGGGAGCCCATATAAGAAGCGGTTTTTGACTCTATAGTAACTGGAGAGAGCAGTTCTGAAACCTCAATACAAGATTCAATTTCTTCTCCCAATATATTATTCAATTTTTTGATAATGGCTTTGCGATAAAATGCTTCTAACATAGTCCAGTCTTGCCCAGTATTTGCTGGAACGTTAACCATCACAAACCAGTTTTCTTTTCCCATTGGTGCATGTAAACCAGGTTCTAGTTTGTTGGTAATATTAATATACACTGTTGGGTCGTTAAAGGGTAGTCCTGTATTGAATATGGCATCAAACTCCCCTTTGTAATCTGCACTAAAAAATATATTATGCAAGTCTAAGAGGGGAAAAGTCTTACTCATTCCCCAATAAAAAATGAATGCACTGCTACTTCTTTCCTGTTTTTTTACTTTCTCTGCTTTCGTGAAATCGTTTAATAATTTTTTATAAGTAAAGTACACATCCATATTACTTACTACAATTGCTGCATGATGTTGCAAGTCATCTACCATCACTCCTTTCACAGAGTTGTTTTCTGTTATGATTCGTTGAACTGATTTTCCAAAGAAAAATTCAACACCTAATTTTAATGCTAAACGGTACAAAGCATTGGTAATACTTATCATGCCGCCTTTGGGATAAAACGCACCTTCATTGTGTTCTAGATGTGCTATTAAAGAAAGCATGGCTGGTGCCTTGTATGGGTTGCTACCATTGTAAGTGGCAAAGCGATTAAATAGTTGAACTAGTTTAGGTGATTTAAATGCAGATTCATTATACGCATTCAAAGACTTAAAAAGATAAGCCAATCTTACATTACTAAAAGCTTTAAATATTGGCGCATTAAAGAGTGTTCTAATAGCATGTAAGGAGTGTCTTAAAAAGATATTTGCAATATGATTGTAGGCAGCAGAGGCATGATTTAGGTATTGATATAAGTTTTGGGCAGGCTCACCCGTCTTCTCTTCTAGCTCTAAAGCAAAGGCGTCTTTATTTGTATAGGCTTTAATATTTACGCCATCTTCATAAAAATAATTACACGCCACCTCTAATTTTTCATACGTAAAATAAGGTGCAATGGGCTCCTTTGCAAAAGTAAATAAGTCCTCTATTAATTGGGGGCTTGTAAATAAGCTTGGGCCAGCATCAAACCTAAATCCTTTGGTTTCAAAATGCGTCAATTTTCCGCCTGGATAATTATTTTTTTCAAAGACTTGTACAGTATACCCTTGTAATTTCAGCCTGATGGCGGTGGCCATTCCACCTACTCCGGCGCCAATAATAATTACATTTTTAGAAGACACGTAGTATTAATATTTCAGAGGTATTAGCTTAATGATGCCTATTTTGTTAAATAACTTAATAATTGGATACACAGGATCTATTTCCCACCACTTTGCTGCAAAATTAGGTCTTGCTCCAGCATGATGATGATTATTTTGAAATAACTCTCCCAACATAAGAAAATCAATAAATAAGGTATTTTTTGACTGGTCTTTTTCTCCCGGAAAATTACGATAACCATATTTATGTCCTGCCCAGTTAACAACAGCTCCTTGTATTGGACCCATTAAAAAATGAATGGGTAGCAGTAAGTACATCCACCATTCAGTGGCAAAATTAATATAGAATAATATATATAGTGCAGCAAAGGATAACCTAGTTGCG
>Ga0209598_10001080_pt1 | contig 22233 bp, 24 predicted proteins | sample M_140807_EF_Meta_FD_187317 | JGI IMG/M metagenome (GOLD analysis project Ga0209598, IMG submission 187317) | Freshwater microbial communities from Lake Montjoie, Canada to study carbon cycling - M_140807_EF_MetaG (SPAdes) (version 2) | ecosystem: Environmental > Aquatic > Freshwater > Lake...
AGTTGTCAGCCTGGAGGCTGATTCCAGCGCCCCATGAGTGACGCCCTCACCCCAGCCGATGGTTCGGACCCCCAGGCCCCCCGGAAGGGACCCCTTAATTTCTTGATTGGTGCCCTCACCAGTGGGGTACTGGCCTGGCTGGCCCTGGGGTTGAGCCGGCGAGTCCTGGCCCACTACGCCAGCCATCCACCGCAATACAGTTCGCCGATCGCCCAAAACATTGCCACGGCGATGAAAACCCTGATGGTGGGCATGTGTTTTCTGGCCACCTTCAGCTTTGCTTTCATTGGGTTAGGCCTTCTCCTGGTGTTCGTGCGCTCCCTGGTGGTGGCCAAGCCCGGTTCAGCTGCCTAGAACGCTGGGCCTCGCCGGAGTCTGAGATAGGTTGGCCCAACCCTTGGCCGATGGCGGATCGTGGCCGAAACCCTGCTGTTCAATGCCCTGCGCGAAGCCATTGATGAGGAGATGGCTCGTGACCCCAATGTTTGTGTGATGGGGGAAGACGTTGGTCACTACGGCGGCTCCTACAAAGTAACTAAGGATCTGCACCAAAAGTATGGTGAATTGAGGGTACTCGATACCCCCATTGCTGAGAATGCATTTACGGGTATGGCCGTCGGTGCTGCCATGACGGGCCTAAGGCCGATTGTGGAAGGCATGAATATGGGTTTTTTGTTGCTGGCGTTTAATCAAATCTCTAATAATATGGGAATGCTTCGCTATACCAGTGGTGGTAATTACACGATCCCCACCGTTGTGCGGGGACCCGGTGGTGTGGGCCGCCAATTAGGGGCTGAACACAGCCAACGTCTAGAGGCCTATTTCCATGCGATTCCCGGAATCAAGATCGTGGCTTGCAGCACGCCCACCAATGCCAAGGGGCTGATGAAGGCGGCGATTCGGGATAATAATCCAGTTGTCTTTTTTGAGCATGTACTCCTCTATAATTTGTCCGAAGAAATTCCCGCAGGCGAATATATTTGCGCCCTCGGCCAAGCCGAAATTGTAAGAAGTGGTAAGGATGTAACCATTCTCACCTATTCCCGCATGCGTCATCATTGCCTTAAGGCAGTGCAACAGTTGGAGGGTGAAGGCGTTGATGTCGAGTTGATTGACCTGATCAGCCTCAAGCCCTTTGATCTGGATACGATCACGGCTTCGATTCGTAAGACTCACCGGGTCATTATTGTCGAAGAGTGCATGAAAACTGGGGGAATAGGAGCCGAGCTCATTGCCTTGATTACGGAAAACTGTTTCGATGATCTTGATGCTCGTCCCGTGCGGCTCTCCTCCCAGGACATCCCAACTCCCTACAACGGTCGGCTTGAAAATCTCACGATCATTCAGCCTCACCAGATTGTGACGGCGGCCATGGATCTCACCCAGGGAGCCCTCTGAACCATGGGACGTCAACAGGGTTGGTTTGCTTTTATTCTGGCGTTGGCGATTAGCGCCGCCGTGATTCTTTACACCAATGGCCTGCGCCTGGGTCTCGACCTGCGGGGGGGAAGCCAGCTCACCCTGCAGGTGATGCCCGCCGGAGCCATCAAGCAAGTGGATCGCGACCAACTGGAAGCGGTCAAGGATGTGCTCGATCGGCGCATCAATGGCCTCGGAGTGGCGGAATCCACGCTTCAGACCGTTGGTAACGACCAGTTGGTGCTGCAGCTTCCGGGCGAACAGGATCCCAGTCGGGCGGCCAAGGTGTTGGGAACCACGGCCCTGCTCGAATTTCGCGCCCAGAAACCCGGCACCGAAAAGGAAATGCAGGGCCTTTTGAGCCTGAAGCGCCAAGTCGAATCCATCCTGGCGGCCACCCGTCCCAGCCCGGGTTCCCCAGCGCCCCCGCCTTCCCCCCTCAAGGCTGCCGATCTGGCCAAGGCCATGGCTCCCCTTGGCATCAAGGTGTCCCCCAATGCCAGCGAAGCCGACCAACTCGACCAACTTCTCAATGAGGTCAATCGCCGCATCCTTGCTCTCTATGGACCCCCGCTACTCACCGGTCGCGATCTGACCAGTGCCGGCAGGCAGCAACAGTCCAATGCCAATGCCTGGGAAGTGACCCTGGGGTTTGATCGCGCCGGAGGCGAAAAGTTTGCTGGCCTCACCCAGTCCATTGCCGGCACCGGCCGCGTCCTAGGCATCGTTCTGGATGGCCGTTCGATCAGCGAAGCCACCGTTGGACCCCAATTCAAAACGGCCGGGATCACCGGGGGCTCCGCCAGCATCACGGGTAATTTCACGGCGGAAGCGGCCCGGGATCTTGAGGTGCAATTGCGGGGAGGATCCTTACCCCTACCGGTCAAGATCGTCGAGGTTAAGAGTGTGGGTCCTTCCCTGGGGGCCGAAAATATTCGCACCAGCCTGCTCGCCGGCTCGGCCGGCCTGGGCCTGGTGGGCGTATTCATGGTGGTGGTCTATCGATTGCCCGGCCTTGTTTCGGTGTTGGCCCTGAGTCTTTACGCCCTCTTTAACTTGGCGATCTATTCCGCCCTCCAGGTCACCCTGACCCTGCCCGGTATCGCCGGTTTCATTCTTTCGGTAGGGATGGCGGTGGACGCCAATGTGTTGATCTTTGAGCGGGTCAAGGAGGAGTTGCGCTCAGGTAACACCCTGATCCGCTCGATCGATACTGGGTTCTCCCTAGCCTTCTCGTCGATTTTTGACGGCCATGTTACGGGTTTGATTAGCTGCCTAGCCCTGTTTTTTCTCGGTATCGGGTTAGTCAAAGGATTTGCAGTGACCTTATTCATTGGTCTGGCCCTCAGCCTGTTCACCGCCCTCACCTGCACCCGCACCCTGCTGCGCCTGCTGATGAGTTATCCGGGCCTGCGGCGCCCGACCAATTTCCTTCCCGCTCGCCAGCTGCCTTCGGCGCTCTGACGTCGCCTTTCTTCCCTTGAGTCTCCCTTCTCCTCGCTTTCGCATCAGCCGTTATCGCCGCGCCTGCTGGGTCGGCTCGGCCCTGGCTTGCGCCCTCAGCCTTCTGGGCATGGTGCTCTGCTGGCTCAATCCCACAATCGCAGCACCCCTGCGTCCCGGCCTGGATTTCACCGGTGGCACCCAGATCCAGCTGGAGCGGGCTTGCGCACCTGCCGCTTGTTCGGCTCTGACGGTGGCCGAAATCCAGGCCCAGCTCGGTGGACTCACCCTGCCCCCGGAAGGTCAGGAGCGCTCACCGAACCTCTCCAGCACCGGGGTGCAGCTGCTGGATGCCGGTAAGACAGTGGTGCTACGTCTTCCCGCCCTCAGCCCTGAACAGGGTCGGTCTGTTGTCGATCAGCTCTCGTCTCGTCTTGGACCCCTAAGAACGGAAGGCACGGCGATTAACACCATCGGACCCACCCTGGGCTCCCGACTGTTAAGGGCCAGTCTGATTTCCCTGTTGGTGAGCTTTGCGGGGATTGCGGCTTATATCAGCTTTCGATACAACGGTATTTTTGCCTTTTTAGCCCTGGTTTGTCTGGCCCACGACGTTTTGATCACCTGCGGTGTGTTCGCCTGGTTGGGTCTGCTGAGGGGTGTGGAAGTCGATTCGCTCTTTGCCGTTTCCCTGATCACGGTGGCGGGTTATTCGGTCACCGATACGGTCGTCGTCTACGACCGTATCAGGGAACAACGTAAGGCCTTGGCCCAATTGCCAGTCTCAGAACAGGTTGATGTGGCTGTTGATGCCACCCTCACCCGTTCTCTTTATACCTCTCTGACCACCCTGCTGCCCTTATTTGGTTTAATTTTCTTTGGCGGTAGCAGTCTGTTCTGGTTTGCGGTGGCTTTGGCGGTCGGCATTGGCGTTGGTAGCTGGTCCAGCATTGGCTTGGCCCCCACCTTATTACCCCTGTTCCCTGCCAAGCCCTCACAATGATCGATCGAAAGGGTGAGATGACGCGCGGAGGTTTTCGCCTCCTACCGCTCCTGCTTGGATTACTCGCCCTTCTCGATCTAAGGGTCGAGCTGATTCTTTTGTTCGATCACATCACTTGGATAGCCCTTGCAGAAGGATTGCGTAGCCATATCCTGGCGGTGGCAGTGTTGTTGTCCCTGCCTTCCCTTTGGCGTCACTATCATTAAATCGTTAGATGTTTGGATTCACCTAACTCTGAATCGAGGCTGGATTTTTTCATCGATCACCAACGATCCATGATGTCGTGCACCAGGATTTCCTTGCCCATCACTTGCATCACCACCACCAGGGGCAGGGCCAGTAGCAGGCCTGGTAGGCCCAGCAAGGCCCCTAGGCACAACTGGGAGATCAGGGCCACGGTGGGTAGCAAATTGACGGTGCGACTCAGCAAGACCGGGGTCAACACAAACGCTTCGGCGTTCTGAATCACCAGGCGCAGCAGCAACACCTGCACCATTTTCGCCGGGGACACCAGCAGCAGGGCGACGGCCATCGGCAGCAGGGTGGCGGCGGTGGGGCCAACGGTCGGAACGAAGGTGAGCAGGCCGCTGATCAACGCACACAACAGGGCCAGGGGCACCCCCAAAAGAGAAAGACCGGCCCAGGTGGCCAGAAACACCAGAACGGCGGAGAGGGTCATGCCTGCGAGCCAGCCCCCCAGGGCTTCGCGACATTCCCCCAGCAACACGCCCATGCGGGGGCGGTAAAAATGGGGAGTGGCGGCCAGCAGCAACCGTTGGTGGCTGCGTGGATCAAGGGCAAACAGCACGGCCAGCAGCGCCATCAACAGGGCCTGCAGGGTGCTGTTGGCGGCGCCACCGGCGACACCGAGAAGCTGTTGGCCCAGGGGCTGGAAGCGTTCGAGGCTGGCGCCATTGAGCCATTGCTGTTCAAGACTGCGCAGCCAGGGCAACTTGGTCACCAAGTCGGAAACTTTGCTGGGCACTCTGGGAATCAACTGGACGAGTTGGTTGGCTTGCTCAAGTGCCTCCGGCAGCAGCAGGGAAATGAGCAGGCCTCCAAAGGTCACCAGCACCACGAGTTCAATCGCCAGGGCTGTCTGGCGATTGACGGGCAGGCGGCGACGCAGCAGGGTCACGGGCACATCCAGGGCCACCGCCATCACGATGGAGCCAAACAGCACCAGCAACACCCAGCGCAGTTCCCAGGCCAGCAGCCCGAGCACAACCAGGGCAACAAAGCCGATCAGGATTCGAGCGTTCATGGAAGCGCCGGTGGGCGTCGGGGTTGGGTCCATGGGTCAAGGATGTCCCGAATAAACACTTCCCGCAGGATGACCTGCACGCAGACGGCCAGGGGTAGGGCCAGCACCAGCCCTAAGGGACCAAACATAAGAGTGAACAGTAACTGGGCTGAAAGAGTCAGTCCCGGTAATAGCTTGAGCTGGTGATGCATTACCGAGGGGGTGATTAAATAGCTTTCAAGATTCTGAATAATGATGTAAAGTATTAGTACCAACAGCGCTTTCCAGGGGGCCTCCAGCAGGGCCGCCGAGACTGGAAAGAGGGTGCTTAGAGTTGGCCCGACGTTGGGAATGATGTTGAGCAACCCCGCCAGGATGGCGTTGGCCGCCACCTGCTTCACCCCCAGCAGCGAAAGTCCGATGGCGGCCATGGTGCCGACGCACAGGGAGCTGATCAACACTCCCACCATCCAGGCGCTCAAGGCTTCTCCGCATTGCAACAAAACGGCCCTGGCCCGAGGGCGATAGAAGGAGGGCACCAATTGCAGGGCCACTTCCCGATAGGCATGGGGTTGGGTGGTGATCATCAGGGCCACTGCCACCACGAACAGGCACTGGAGCAGGCCATTGCCGATGTTGCCGGCTAGTCCGAGCAGACGGATCAGGGCCCCGTTCAAGCTCGCCCCCAACGCCTCTTGGCGATCGCCCGAACCGGGCAAGGCCGACTTCAGCCAGGCGAGCTCCTCACCGCTGTTGCCGTAGACCATGCGGGAGGTGCCTTCCAGACCTCCATGCAACAGCTTCACCAGTTCGGCGGCGGCAGCCGGCAGCTTGCTGATCAGCTCACCAAACTGGTGAACAAAGGGTGGAATCAGGGTTGTACCCGCCACCAACACGATCACGAGGACCCCCAACAGGCTGAGCAGCACGGCCAGGGGGCGGGAGCACCCCAGCTTTTTCTGCACGGCCCCCACCAAGGTGCACAGCGCCATGGCAATGACGACACCGGCAAAAATCAGCAGAACGGCCTGGCGAAGCGACCAGAGCAGGGCAAGGGCCGCGACAACCGCCAGCAATCCGAGCCACTTACCGAGGGTCAAGGGTCCGAGTTCTCCTGGGCGTCTTTTTCAGGGCCACCGGAGAAACCAAGCTCGTGGCTGTCGGCGTAGCGCTGGGCAAAGCGCATGAACCGCTCGAAATCAGCGGTGGTTTTCCAGGTGTAGGTGGCTTCCAAGGCGCTGGCCTTGCCATTGACGAAGCGGGCATTGACCTCCCGACTCACCAGCTCCCCTTCCTCATCGACAAGGAACATGCCCGTGATGTCACCAAAGCTTTCGGGCGCCAAGGCTGCGGGCTCTTCAAAAACAAAGGTCGCCTGCCCGGTCCGTCCGTCACGCGAACGGGTGAGACGGATGTCAGGCACGACCGGTTCATCCGTACCGCGGAAGAACTGGATGGCGGCGGCCATGGTGATCGGCGAAAGGGTGATCTTACGTGGGCCGTTGGCCTTGCCTGACATAGTGGGCCTCTGCTGCGTGTCCGTCCGGTCGGTCCACTGCCATGCTTTCCGGTCCCCCGGTCTCCAGCACGCTCCGCAGTGATGAACTGCTGGATTCTTTTCTTTCTGCTTCTGCCCGCCAGCAGCGTTCCCTCGTCGAGGCCCTTGAGGCCCGTTCTGGTGAACTGACCCCCTTGATTATCGGCAGGTTGGCCCAGATGGACCGCTGTGGCGACCGTTGGTCCGCGGGGTTCCTGGTTCAGTTGCTGCTCCGGGGCGCCAGCCCCGAGCAAGAGCAAGATTTCTGGAAACGGCATCCCCAGGGTTGGCTGGAGGCGAATAGCGGGGCCGGCCAGGATTACACCCATCTGCAACGCCATCTCATCAATCATGAATTCGAGGCCGCCGACCGCTTGACCAGCGAGCACCTGCGCCAGTTGGCCGGTTCGGAAGCGATGCGGCGGGGTTATGTGTATTTCAGCGAAGTCCTGTCCATGCCTCCGCTCGACTTGGAAAGTCTTGATCGCCTCTGGGTGGTTTATTCCCGGGGGCGCTTCGGCTTTTCGGTCCAGGGTCGGTTGCTACTGGCCTGTGGTGGCCAGTGGGAACGGCTCTGGCCGCGCCTGGGTTGGAAACAGGAAGGGGTCTGGACCCGGTATCCGAGGTCGTTCCAGTGGTCCATTCAGGCACCGGAAGGTCACATGCCGCTCATCAATCAGTTGCGGGGCGTCAGGCTGATGGATGCTTTGTTGTCCCACCCTGGCCTGGCTCCCCGCTGGCAGCGCCAACGGGAGCCTGTTGGGGGTTAGGTTCAGGAAATAAAGTTGCTGTTTGGTCCTAGCGATGCCTTGGCGCTGGGCCGATTTCATCACTCCTTCTACCCTGCAGCTCTCCACTTTGGTGGAGTTGCTCTTGGAGCCTGCCCACGGCCATGGCTCCCAGGTTGATCTTCAGCTCGGTCTCCACGAAGCCCTCGTCAATGCTGTGCGCCATGGCAACGGCTGCGATCCTTCCAAATGCCTGCGGGTGCGCCGCATTGTGACCACCCACTGGTTGGTCTGGCAGGTCCAGGATGAAGGTCCCGGCTTGCCTGCCCAGGTCCGCACGGCGGTGAAACGACCGGCCATTGAGGCCGTCTCCGGGCGGGGACTATTCCTGATCCAGCACTGTTTTGATGACGTGCGCTGGAGCTCTCGAGGCAATCGCCTCCAGTTGGCCGTGCGTCGCCGGCGCTTCAGCGGCCGTGGGAAGGACAACCAGGATCCCTGATCTCTCCCTTCAGCCAGCCGAGGGCGTGCTCCAACAGGGCAATGGCATCTTGACCAGGGGCCGTGCCTGGGTCAGAACCCTTTGGGGTTGACGGCTCGGATTCACGCAGAAGCAAAACCAGGGCGGAGCTGATCTGTTCGGCGGCTCGGCGGTGGCGCTGGCCCTTGAGGGCATGCCATTGGCGATCGTCGATGCTGAGGCTGCGCTGCAGCTCGGAAGCCAACGGCAGGGCTTGCTCAGGCCAGCGCCGCCGGGGCGACGGCATCGGCAAGGCAGGGGAGAAATCTACCGACACTGGACGGAAGCAAGGGTTCAGGACCATCCTGGCTCCATGACCGCCTTCCCCACGATGGGATCCCCACCCAGCAGCTTTGAGCGTCGCCAAAGGGTACGGCGCCAGGCGGGCCCACTGGGACGGCCCTCCTGGCGGCGCCGCCACCAGCTCCCCTCCCGGCCAGCGCCTGCCCCTGGAGCCACCCCTGGGGTCCTTCACCATCTGGCGGCCTTGCTGACCCTGGCGAGCCGGCCCCGGGCTGCTGTTGAGCCCGACAACCTGGGTCGCCAACAAAGGCGCCGGCGCCAGCACTTGGCCCTGGCCCAGCGGTTGTTGGATCCCCTGCCCGTTGCCTTGAGGGCGGGCGGCCAGGGCGCCGAGCTTTTCTGGCGGGCGGTGCGCTTCGGCGGCGCCGGAGTGCTCCTAGCCTGGTGGCTGATGCGTTAGAGGGGTTTACGGGCTGCCCAGACCCGACTCATGAAATGGGTTTCGGCCCTGATATCCAGGAAGCCGGTTTGACCCAGTCGGGCTTCAATGTCGTCAGAGATGTAGTCGCGGTAATAGGGCTCGTGGAAAACCCGACGGAAGTTTTCCATGGCCACGGTGTACTGGGGCGAATCGGCCAGTTGAACCGAGTCGGCCAGAACGAAGACGCCCCCTGGCTCCAACACCCTGAAGGCTTCGCGAAGCACATTGGCCCGGGCTGCAGCCGGGAGTTCGTGCATCAGAAAAACACAGGTGGCTGCCTGCATGCTGGCATCGGCAAAGGGCATGGCCTCGGCGTTGCCCTGCACCAGCTGGGGAAGCTCGCCGGGAAGCTGACTCAGCCAGCTATTGGCCTGGCGCAGGTAGGCGGCGGAGAGATCCAGTCCCACCAGGTGGCCCTGGGGCAAGGCCCCCCGGATCTGGCGCAGGGTCCGTCCGGTGCCGGCGGCGATGTCGAGCACCCGCAGGGAACTGGCCGGACGCTCGGCAAAGGCAGCCAGCCCTTGAACCAAGGGCTTGAGCAATCGACGGCGCATGGGATCGGCCGCCCCATTGAAAAGGATCTCCACCTGTAGGTCGTAGAGCGCGGCGGAATGGTCGCTGAGGTAACCGTCAGTCTGGTGGTGGAAGTTTTGGAGGTAGTAGTCCGGAAAGGCGTCCGGTTCCACATCTTGAGGTAAGTCGCGGACCTGGCGCCTGGCCCGGCGGTTCCAGGTCAAGGGCATGTCAAGCCAGACGAGGGGATAGCGGGCGGCCCAATCAAGCCAAGGCGCATCAAAAAGCAGCGAAGCGGGATATACGCCCGCTTCGGCCTCCTGCCAGTCCTGCTCGAGCAGCCGTTCCATGGCCGCCCTCAGCTCTTTGAGCATCTCGGGCGGTACTGGCACGGTGAGAGGGGCGGCGGTGGGTGCCACCCATTGCAGGAGCTTGGTGCTCACCTCCTTGTGGGCCAGCCCCATCAGGCTCCTGCCTCCCTGCAAGCCCAGATAGGCGAATTTGGTAAGGGTGTCGGCCATGCTGGGGCTTGGGGGGCCCTTCATTTGAGCAGGCGGGGATGGGGGACTGTGGATCCTGCGCCCTGCCCGTTTTGATCAAGCGTCGTAATACATCACGAATTCGTGGGGATGGGGGCGCTGGCGCAGCTGCTGCACCTCGTCGTATTTGAGTGCGATCCAGTTGCTGATGAAGTCTTCGCTGAACACACCGCCGGCCAGCAGGTAATCCTTGTCTGCATCCAGGGCTTCGAGGGCTCCATTGAGCGAAGAGGGAACGGTGTTAATGCGCGCCAGCTCATCGGCGGAGAGTTCGAACAGGTCGACGTCGGTGCCTTCGCCTGGATCGATCTGGTTTTTGATGCCATCAATACCGGCCATCAACATGGCTGCAAAACCGATGTAGGGATTGGAAAGGGCGTCGCCGGAGCGGAATTCGAGACGCTTGGCCTTGGGATTGGGACCTGTCAGGGGGATCCGAACGGCCGCGGAACGGTTTCCCTGGGAATACACCAGATTCACCGGTGCTTCGAAGCCTGGCACCAGACGTTTGTAGCTGTTGGTGGTGGGGTTGGTGAAGGCCAGGAAACTGGGGGCATGCTTGAGCAAGCCGCCGATGTACCAACGGGCGGTCTGGGAAAGGTTGGCGTAGGTCCCTTCACCGAAGAAAAGGGGCTGACCGGCTTTCCAGAGGCTTTGGTGCACATGCATGCCAGAGCCGTTATCGCCAAAGATGGGCTTGGGCATGAATGTGGCAGTTTTACCATATTTCTTGGCAATATTTCGGACAACATATTTGTAGATCATCACGTTGTCAGCTGCGCTGATCAATTCGGCAAACTTGATGCCTAATTCGTGTTGGGCTGTGGCAACTTCGTGGTGCTGCTTCTCGATCGGAACCCCTAGGGAGCCCATGGTGAGAAGCATTTCGCTGCGGATATCCTGAAGAGTGTCGTTAGGCGCAACGGGGAAATAGCCTTCCTTGAGTTGGATCTTATAGGCTAAATTGCCCCCTTCTTCCATGCGATCGTTGTTCCAGGGGGCTTCAATGGAGTCAACTTGGTAAAAGCTCGTGCCGTTGCTGCTCTTGTAGCGGACATCGTCAAAGATGAAAAATTCGGGCTCGGGTCCGAAATAGGCCGTATCTGCCAATCCCGTTGAAGCCAGATAGTCCAGGGCTTTTTGTGCCAAGGCCCGGGGGCAGCGGGCGTAGGGAAGGCCGCTGCGGGGTTCCTTGATGGAGCAAATCAAGCTGAGGGTTTTGTGGCTGTAGAAGGGATCGATCCAGGCCGTGGCGGGGTCCGGCACCATGTTCATGTCGGATTCATTAATCGCCTTCCAGCCTCGGATCGAGGAGCCATCGAAGGCCACGCCTTCGCGAAAGGCGGCTTCATCGATGAGGTCTTCGCAGACGGTGAGATGCTGCCATTTGCCGTGGAGATCGACGAACTTGAGATCGATGAGTTCGATCCCTTCTTCCTTAATGCGGCGAAGAACATCCTGGGCGGTCGGGGCCATCTGAAGGATCCGTGGGAGGGGACCGCCCGAGGGGGACGGATGGCTCGGAAGGTAATCAGCGATACCAGCCGCCTTTGTATCCGTTGACACCAAACAATAGTGCGGGCCTGAGGTCCCGGGCCGCGGCCCGGGTGCTTCACCGCCGCTGGGCCTGCGTAACCGTTTCTGTCAGATTCTCGAAAACCTGCCTCCAGCAAGGAATCTGTCCGTTTGCGAGTGCTAGCTTCCGCCGAAGGTGCTTCACCCGGTCTCCTTTCCATGCGCGATGCCATCAGCGGTGTGATTGGCCGCTACGACCAGCTTGGTCGCTACCTCGATCGCGATGCCCTCGCCCGCATCGAGGCGTTTTATAGCCAGTCCACCGTGCGCCTGGCTGCCGTTGAATTGATCAATCGCGAAGCGACGACCATCGTGCGGGAGGCCTCCCAACGGCTCTGGCTCGACGATCCCGAATTGATTCTTCCCGGAGGTAACGCTTACACCACCCGACGTCTGGCGGCCTGTCTGCGGGACATGGACTACTTTTTGCGCTACGCCAGCTATTCGCTGCTCGCCGATGACGTCACCATCCTCAATGAGCGCGTCCTCAACGGACTGGACGACACCTATAAGAGTCTGGGTGTTCCCACCGGTCCGACGGTGCGTGCCATCGCCCTGCTGGCCGATGTGGTCTCCGAAATGTTGCTGAGCCAGGGCCTTGGCGAGGCCAAAGCCATCGACGATGTGGTGCGGGCTCCGTTCCTGCACCTTTGTCGCGGCCTGGCCTCCACCAATGTGCGGGCTCGCTGAGGAGGGGGCCCCTCGCTTAATCTCCCCTCACCCGTTTCCCCTACCCGCAGGCCTTGGCCCTTCCTGTTCTGCCTACTGTTTCCACCCAGCACCGGATTGGGCTCGCCCCGATTGCCACGCCGGAACGGCTGCTGCTTGGTCCTGGCCCCTCCAACGCCCATCCCCAGGTGTTGGAAGCCATTGCTCGCATGCCGATTGGTCACCTCGATCCGCTCTATTTAGAGCTGATGGTCGAGGTGCAGGAGTTGCTGCGTTACGCCTGGCAGACCGATAACAGGCTCACCCTGCCCATGAGTGGCACCGGTAGCGCTGCCATGGAAGCCGCCATCGCCAACATGGTTGAACCCGGTGATCGGGTGGTGGTCGCAGTCAATGGCTATTTCGGCCTGCGCTTGGCCGACATGGCCGGCCGCTATGGCGCCGAAGTCATCACCATCGAACGTCCCTGGGGCGAGGCCTTCAGCCTCGCGGACATCCGGGTCGCCCTGGAGGCCCATCACCCCACCATGCTGGCCATCGTCCACGCCGAAACTTCTACAGGCATCTGCCAGCCCCTGGACGGCATCGGCGACCTCTGCCGAGCCCATGGCGCTCTCCTGCTGGTGGACACGGTGACTTCCCTGGGGGCCGTTCCCCTTTTCCTCGACGATTGGAAGATTGACTTGGCCTACAGCTGCAGTCAGAAGGGACTCAGCTGTCCCCCTGGACTTGGTCCCTTCAGTATGGGCCCTAGGGCCGAGCAGAAGCTGGCCAGCCGCAAGGGCAAAGTCCCTAATTGGTACCTGGATGTCTCGTTGCTCAATAATTATTGGGGTAGCGATCGTGTATATCACCACACGGCTCCGGTGAATATGAACTACGGCATGCGGGAAGCCCTGCGGCTGCTGTCCGAAGAGGGCTTGGAGCAGGCCTGGGCCCGTCATCGCAGCAATGCTGAACGGCTCTGGGCTGGTCTGGAGCGGCTGAATCTCCAGCTGCTGGTCCCCGAGCCCCTGCGCCTGCCCACCCTCACCACGGTGAGAATTCCCGAAGGCGTCGATGGCAAGGCCTTCAGCCGCCATCTCCTCGACGAATTCGGAATTGAAGTCGGTGGCGGTCTGGGCGTGTTGGCCGGCAAGGTCTGGAGGATCGGCCTGATGGGGTACAACAGCAACCCAGCCAACGTGGATCGCCTGCTCAACCTGCTGGAAACCGAACTTCCCGCGTTCCTGCCGACCGCGCCTGCCGCCGTCGCTGCCTGAACCAGTTCTCCAGCAACTGACGCCCCTCCGCTGCCAGCACGCCGCCCTCAACCCGCATGCCGTGGTGGGCACTGGGGTGGTTGGCGAGATCTAGGCAACCCCCAAGGGCGCCACGTTTCGGATCCGCTGCCCCATAAATCACCTGCCCCATCCGGGCCTGCACCAAGGCCCCAGCGCACATGGGGCAGGGTTCAAGGGTCACCAGCAGGCTGCAGTCATTGAAACGCCAGTCGCCCCGGAGGTCTGCCGCCTGCCTGAGGGCCACCAGTTCGGCATGGCCCAGGGGATCCTGGTGGCGGTGGCGCACATTGCTGCCCCAACCGATGGCGGTACCCTTCCCATCCAAAATCACCGCCGCCACCGGCACCTCCCCCTCCATTCCGACCCGGTGGGCAAGGCGCAGCAGGCGCCCCATCCAGAGGATGTGGTCACTGGCCCCATTCATCGCCTTGGGGACCTCCTCCCTGGTGTTGTGCATCCACTTTGGGGGTCCCTGGCGGACGCCAGGCACAATGGCAGGACGAAAGAATCCAACCGTTGGCCAGTGCGCCCCCTTTCCAGCGGCAGGCTGACCCGCTGATCAGCCTTTCTCCGTTCGCCGATCCCCAGGGAGTTGATCCGGCCCTCGAAGACTTTCTGCACCGTGCCTCCAGCCTGCTCTGTGGCTGGTTGGGACGCAGCACCAGTGGCAGCCCCCTGCCTGGCTTCAGTGCCATGCCGGCCATTGAGCCGGAAGGGTTTGGATTATCCCCCGACCAGTTGCTCGCTGACCTGCAAATGGTGATGGAGGGTGCTTACAACCCCAACCATCCCGGTGCCCTTGCCCACCTGGATCCCCCCCCCTTGGTGGCGGGCCTGGCGGCCGAACTGATCTGCGCAGGTCTGAACAACAATCTTCTGGCCGAAGAGCTCTCCCCCAGCCTCGGCCGCCTGGAGAGGGGTCTCTGTGGCTGGTTAGCCGGGCAGATCGGTATGCCGGCCGGTGCCGGTGGGGTGGCGGCCAGTGGCGGCACCCTCAGCAATCTGATGGCCCTCGTGGTAGCCCGCCAACGGGCCGGTCTGGCCACCAATGGCGATGGGGTGGTGCTCTGCAGCGATGATTCCCATCTGTCTTTGCTCAAGGCCCTGACGGTGATGGGCCTTCCCCAGCAGGCGCTGATCCGGTTGCCGGTGGATCTGGAGGGGGCGCTTGAGCCGATGGCCCTCGAGGAGACCTTGCGGGTCCTTGACCACCAGGGCCGTCCCGTGATTGCCGTGGTGGCTACGGCCGGCACCACGGTGCGCGGCGCTGTGGATCCACTAGGGCCCATCGCCGACCTCTGCCAGCGCTACGGCCATTGGCTCCATGTCGATGGGGCCATCGGGGCGGTGTTTGCCCTGGCCCAGTGCCCCCTGCCTGCTCTGCGCGATCTGGGCCGGGCCGATTCGATCACGGTGAACCCCCAGAAGCTGCTGGGAATTCCCAAGACCTCCTCCTTACTGCTGCTCGCCGAACCTTCGCTGCTGAAGGTCGCCTTTGCCACCGGTTTGCCCTACATGGAGCCCAGCTTGGGTAGTGCCCATGGCGGGGAAGAGGGTCTGCAGGGGACCCGTCCGGCCGAGATTCTGAAATTGTGGCTTGGGTTGCGTCACCTGGGTCAGGCCGGCATTGGCACCCTGCTTGAGGGGGCGCTGGCCCGGCGGCGGCGGCTCCAGGAGTTGCTCCACGTTGATGGGCGGTTGGAGCTGCGCAGCGGCTCCCTCCATCTGCTGGCTTTTGCCGCTGCGGGCCTCGATGCGCCAGCCAGCGACGCTTGGAGTCGGCGGTTGCGCGAACGTCTTCTGGCCGCAGGGCTGCTGCTTTCGCGCCCCCTTTATCAGGGCCGACACCACCTCAAAGCCGTCCTGGGCAATCCCCACACCCAATCCCACCACCTGGAGCACCTGGCGGCTGTGGTGACTGACCGGCAGTCTTGATCGGCTGGGGGCAGGTCTGCATCTACGGTTGGAGGCTGCGGCCGATTTCCCTTTGATGGCAACGCCCCCCAGCGATGGCCGTTCCCGCTGGGTGGCCCTTGTCACCGGCGCCCTATCGATTCTCATCGCCATCGTTTATTTGCTGATGGTCACTTGGCTGGATCGCCAGGGCCCCTTGCTGCCTCCTCCCCCCGAGGCCCTGGGCCTCGCCCCGGTGCCCGCGGCGGCAGCCGCAGTTCCTGCCGACGTTGCCAGGGTTCCACCACGCGGCTGAGGGCTGCCTCCAGAAAGCGGCGCAGGGCTCCTTCCCGTTTGTTGAGCTCGTATTGCTTCTGCAGCACCTCCCGGACGCCGCCATCTCCCCAGTCCTGATCCTGGCGAAAGTAGGTGATGAAGCCGCGTCCGGCCACCCGCGTTAGCCAGGCGGCTGTCACCGCCTGCACCGCCCGACTCAGGAGCAGGGCCGGCAAGTTCAAGCTCAGGGCTCCGCTGATCAGACCGATTCCCCCTTTGATCAGACCCAACCCCGCCAGGGTGCGGCCCACGGACAGGGCCAGGTCCTGGGCCGCCTCCCGACTGAGGCTCACGCCGTAGATGCGGCCGATCTCGATCACCATCTGGGCATTGACCGCCGCCGTCCCCAGCAGGTCCACCCCCGGGAGGGGATTCACCAGCAACACACCAGCCCCGATCCACATGTAGCGCTCCACGATGGTCTCTGCATCCCGGCCCCGTTGGCGGTCCAGGAGCTGCTGGCTGGCTTCCCCCAGCTGGCGGCTTTGGAGCAGCAGGTTGTCGGCGATCAACTCTTCGCCGTCGGCCCGTAGGACCGCTGCCATCCGCCTCAACAGCCCCTGGACCTCCGGAGCCGGTTGGAGGGGGCGGCCCCCTGGCATCGGTACGCTCTGGGGGGAGGCGCTGGCCGCAATGACATCTTCCGGATCGATCCGGCCCGCTCCCCGCTGCCGCAACAGGGCCAGCAGCCGTTCTTCCTCCCGTTCGCCGCGCAGGTCGCACTTGTTGAGGACCAGCAGCAGACGTTTACCCAGGCTGGCCAGGGTGACGAACACCTCCAGCTCCGCTGCCCGCAGGTCGCCATCCACCACCAGCAGCAACAGGTCGGCTTTGGCGGCTCGGCGGCGGGCCAGTTCTTCGCGCTGCCGTCCTTCCTGACCGCCTTCGAGAATCCCAGGGGTGTCCTCAAGGACCACGGCCCGGGGCAGCCCCTCCAGCCGTAGGCGGTAGCGCGCGCTCTGCTCCGTCGAGCCCATGGCCGCCGCCACGCTGCCCACCAGCTCGTTGAGCAAGGCTCGGATCAGGGAGGTTTTGCCCGTGGAGCCGCTGCCAAAGACGGCGATTTCCAGGTCCCCCCGTTCCAGTTCGGTCTGCAGGCGCTGGCGTTCCTGGCGCAGGGCTTCCCGCTCCACCGCGTCACGCACCCGATCGAGGGTTTGGTCGATGGCCTCAAGCTGGCGGGAGGCCGCCTCCCGGCGACTGTTAGCGGGAGATGGGGGCGGGCTGGAGGGCCCAGGGCGGGCCTTGCCGCCGCGGCGCCACCAGGGCAGGAGCAATGGGGCCAGCCCCAGGACCAGGGCCGCCAGCAGTAGCAATACCAGGGGGGCCACCAGCCAGCCCGGCAGCCAATAACTCAACTGCCAGATCAACTGGTTGAAGCCCTGCAGCACGGCAGCGACCAAGAACAGCGCCACCAGGCCCAGGCCGATCCCCATCCACAGGCGCAGCCTGGGCATCAGGGTGCGGCGGCGGTACGGATGATTTCACCCCAGAGGCCGGCGGCTAGGGCGCTGGTGGCTCGGCTGGGACGGTTGTCGTCATTGCCCATCCAGATCCCCATCACCCAGTGCCGCGTCGGCTCATAGCCCACGAAAAGTAGGTCCCGGCCATCGTTGGTGGTTCCGGTCTTGCCCCCGGCCCGCCCCCCCACATAGGCCGCCGTGCCGGTGCCGTTGCTCACCACTCCCCGGAGCAGTTCCTGCATGGTCGCCGCTGTGCTGGCGGCCATGGCGCGCCGACCGATGTTGTGGAAATTGGCGGTGTCCCGCCCGCCAAGGCAGGGGGGCTCCCCGGTTTGGGCGGCGCTGCTGCCCTGTCTTCTTTTGCCCCCAATGCCGCTGCTCGCTTCCTTGTCGCTGCCATGGCAACGCTCGGCGTCCGTGAGCTTGCGAATGGTGCTCGGGGCATGCCAGATGCCGTCGTTGGCCACGGCCCCGTAGGCGGCGGTCAGCTCCAGCAGGGTCACCTCACTTTGGCCAAGGGCCAGTCCAGGCACCGGTTCCAGGGGGCTGGTGATGCCCAGGTCCCGCGCTTTTTGGGTGAGGGCGGTGAGGCCGACGCGACGGGCCAGGCGCAAGGCGGCCGTGTTGCTGCTGATGGCCAGGGCCTGCCGCAGGCTGATCATGCCCCCGCAGGCACTATCGAAAAACTGTCCTTGCCAGCGCAGGGGGCCGCAGGCGATGGAATCGCCCGCCCGGGCTCCCTGTTCAATGGCCACGACGTAGGGAATCAGCTTGAAAGTGCTGCCCGGTTGCCGTTGGGCCATGGTGGCCCGATTGAACTGGCTTTGGCGGTAATCACGGCCACCGGCAATCGCCAGGATGCCGCTGGTGCGGCTGTCGAGCACCACTACGGCCCCCTCGCTGACGCCCAGCCCCGAGCTGGCCAGAAGCTTCTGACGCAGCAGGCGCTCCACCAGGCTTTGTAAAGCTGGATCAAGGTGGGTATCGATGAGGTAGTTGCCTTCGCCGGCCACGTCGGCTCCCACCAGGTTCTCCAAATCACGGCGCACCTGGTCGCTGTAGAAGGGGGCCACGTGGCGCGCACTGGAACGGCAAGCGTTGGCCGCCAGCTCAATGGGGGCCCGGCGGGCGCGGTGGGCTTGGTCGGAGCTGATGCGGCCGGTGGATTCCATCTTGGCCAGCACGCCGTTGCGGGCGGCTAGGGCGGCCTGGGGGTCAAGGCAGGGGTCGTAGCCATTGGGGGAGGGCAACAGCCCCACCAGCAAGGCCGCCTGCTCGAGGTTGAGGCGGCTGGCCGGACGATCGAAGTAGCGGCGGGAAGCATCTTCGAAGCCCCAGCCCACCCCCAGGTACACCCGGTTCAGGTAGCTGCGCAGGAGTTCGGCCTTGCTGAATCGGGCTTCCAGTTGCAAGGCCACTAACAGCTCGCGCCATTTGCGGGCAAGGGTTTCCCCCTGGCCCACCTGGTCGGGGTAGAGACTGCGGGCCAATTGTTGGGTCAGGGTGCTGCCCCCTTCCCGAACCCGGCCCCCGACCAGGTTGGTGACCAGGGCCCGACCCGTTCCGATCGGATCGACCCCTGGATGCCACCAAAAACGACTGTCCTCACTGGCGAGGAGGGCCTGGATCAGCACGGGTGAAAATTGACCCAGGGAGCCGAGCTCGCGATGGTGCTGGTCCTCCGCTGAGGCGATCGGGCGGTTTTGCTGGTCGTAGAGCACGAGGGGGCCCCGGATCGGGGCCAGGCTGCCCCGAATCGGCACCCGCAGGCAGGACAGCGTCAACAGCAGCACCCCAGCCAGGGCACTGCCCGCCAGGCTGGCCACCGCCAAACGCCGCCAACGGTTCTGGCCAGGTCCACGGGGGCTCTCAAAGGTGACTTCCGGCAGCCCCCCCTCTTGGTTGGGTCCAAAGCGCACGCCGTCGCCGTCGCGCAGCAGCAGCTGTTGCACCCTGCGGCCCTGCCACCACAAGCCATTGGTGGAGTCGCAGTCGCTTAGGAGCCAGTTTCGCCCCCGTTGTTCCAACAGGGCATGGCGGCGGCTGACGGCGCCATGGTCGATCACCACATCCGAGCCCGTCCCCCGGCCGATGCGGTAGCAACTGCCATGCAGAGGGACCGATCGCGGTTCTTCCCCAGGAATATGCAGCAGCAGGTGGGCCTCCCTGCGGGAGTGGCGCGTCAGGGGGCTGGGGCGAGGGAGGTCAGGGGGTGCTGGAACCACGGGAGCGGCGCTGGGGCGCAAGGAGATGGAGGGCGAAGCAGGCCACGGCCAAGTTGATGGCGACGTCGGCGACGTTGAAGATCGGAAACGCGATGGGCATGAATTCCAGGAAGTCGACCACCGACCCCAGCCGCCAGCGGTCCAGACCATTGCCTGCCGCTCCCCCGAGCAGGAAGCCGAGGGCCAGGGCCTGCCAACGGTCGGTCGGAGGCTCCCGCAGGATCCATAGCACCAGGCCCAGGCTCACCAGCAGGCTGATCCAGCCCAGTAATTGGGGATTGCCGCTGAACAGGCTCCAGGCTGCGCCGGTATTGCTGACCCGACGCAGCTGCAGCAGTCCGGGCAGGAACGGATGGTCTTCCCCGGCAGGCAGGTGGCCCAAGGCCCAGGCCTTGCTGAGTTGATCGAAAAGGACCAACAACGTGGCCAGCAGCAAGGCCAGAAGCCTGCGGCGATTAGGCCCCGAACCTTGGCCTGGGGATGGGGGTCTGGCGTTCACGATTCAATCAACAGCAGGTGGCGCAGGGGCCAGGCCAGAACGCCGGCCGCACAGCAGAGCAGGAGCTGGGGAAACACCGCCATCGCATAGCCACTGAGCAGGGGAATCACATTGGCCCCCCAGCGGCCCACCAAGGCCCCCAGCAGCAGGTTGGCCATGCCGCAGAACTGCAGCACCAGCAAACCGATGGCCGCGGCCCCAGCCAGGGTCAGCGGATCATTCATGCCGTTCTGGCGTGAAAGTTTTCCGGTGACCCAGGCCGCTGGAAGAAAGCCGGCCAGGTATCCGAAGCCCGGATCCAGGAGGTAACTGGGACCGCCACCACCGTGAAAAACCGGGAGCTGGAATAGGCCGACGCTGAGGTAAGCGGCCGCCGCTAGCAACCCGGCCCGATGCCCCCCCACCAGGGCTGTGAGCAACAAGGCGGGTACCTGCAGGGTGACACCGAGGGGCTGTAGGGCCCAGGTTCCTTGGTCGGGGAAGGGGAAGACGGCAGGAATCAGGCCACCGGCCAGGATCAGCAAGAGACCGGCGATCGCACTGCTCCAGGTAGCAAGGGCCCGCAACATCGCAATACCAGGGGTGCAACCCATCCTGCAGCAGCTAAGTTCGCCTGAAAAGGGCGTGAATCCGCGTCCCCTGCCGCCATGCCCGGCTCTTCCCCTACGTCTCTCTCGGGTTCCTCGGGCCCATCCCCCGGGGCCAGCCAGGTCCCGCCTGCTTCTGAGATCGCCTTGGCGGTCGGTGATGCCGTGCGGCTGGTCGGCGTGCCGCCCTATCTCAAGACCGCAGATCCGATGCCCATGTTGCGGCCATCGGATCTGGTGGAATCCGATGAAATTGGCCATGTGACCGAAATCCGGGCCCTCGGCCAGTTCGCCGTGCGGTTCCGCCGCGGTGCCTTTCTGTTCAGTCGGGCGGATCTCAGTCCCGTGGAGGCCCCTGGCTAAGGCAGTGATCACCCCAGACGGCCGCCGCCGGTTCGAGGCCCTCAGCTGGGCCCACCAGGCTGAGGCTGGGATGGCCTAACCATCGCAATGCGGCCAGTTGGAGATCGTCCGGGGTGAGGTGAGAGGCCCGCTCCAGGGTGCGTTCGACGTGATTTTCGGCAAGCCCGTGGCTGAGAACCAGGGAAAGACGGTCGGCGATCTGGGAACAGGTCTGGCGACCCATGGCGTCCTGGCCGCGGAACTTGGCCTGGGCCAGCTCCAGCTCTGCTGCGCTGAGGGGCTCCTCCAGCAGGCGGCTCCATTCGTCCAGCAGGCAGTGGGTGGCTTCTTCGGCCCGATCCGCCGAACTGGAAAGATGCATCACGAAGGGCGCAGCTCCGCATCGGGCCGGCATGTGCACCCCAACGTCGTAGGCCAGGCCCCGCTCCTCCCGCATCACCTGAAACAGGCGGGCTGACATGCCCGCACCCAGATGGGTCTGGATCAACCGCAAGGCTGGGCCATCGGGATGGCCCAGGGGCAGGGTGGGGGTGCCCAGCATCAACACCAACTGCTCGGTCTCCTGCTCCTGGAGCTCGATGCTGCCGCAGAGCTCCGACGGGGGTTGGCTGTTTTCGATGCCGAGGGAGGGCGGCAGGGCCGTCGTCCAGGGGCTGAGGTGCAGGGGGGTCTCCAGTAGCGCCTGGAGGTCGGGCGGCACGGTTCCGCACAGCACCAGCACGGCCCCCTTGGTCCCCAGTCCGGTGACGAGGGACTGGAGATCCGGGCCCTCAAGGGCCGCCAGTTCGGCTTCCACCCCCAGGGGGTCATGGCCGTAGGGCCCATCGCCATACAGCAAAGTGCGCAGGCCGTCGTGGGCCAGTTGGAAGGGGTCTTCCCGCTGGCGCCGCAGGGTTTGCAGGTTGAGTTGGCGCTCCAATGCGACCTGGTCGGCCTCCAAGCGGGGGCGCCGCACCATCTCCAGGAGCAGGGGCAACAGGACTGCCGCGTCTTCGGCGGCGCAATGCAGCCCCACCGTCAAGGCGTCCTCACCGGCCTCTGCGCGGAGGGAGGCCCCGCGCCCTTCGACGCAATCGGCCAGGGCCTCGGCATCGAGGCTGCCGCAACCCCGGGTCATTAGTCCGGCCAGCAGCTGGTGGGCCCCCCGCTGGTGCCGGGGGTCGGCGCTGCTGCCGCCCCGCATCACCAGCCGGGCCGCCAGCAGGGCCGGGCCGGGCCGTTCCTGGACCACCACGGGCAGTCCGCCACTGAGGGCGAAACGTTGCTGGATCGTCATGCCGGCACCGCTTCAAGGACGGCGGCGAGGGCCGGATCAAACCCAATGAGCACCTGGTGCTGCAGGGTCTCGGGGGTCCAGCGCTGCAGCATTTCCAGGGGGCTGGCGAGGCGGTGTTGCCGCTGCCAGAGCTGATTACTACCGATCAAGCCGGCCACGCCAGCCGACGATTCGAGGCTGAAGCGATAGCTGTTGGCCACCAGCCGCTGGGCCCGTTCCCATTCCTCCTGCGTGATCGGTGTCGCCATAACCTCCTGCCAGACCTCCGTGATCGCTTGCCGCACAGCCTCCAGATCGTCGGGTTCGCAGACCGCCTCCAGCAGGGCCAGGCTGCCGCCCTGCATGGCATGGAGATCGAGATCAATGCTTTCCACCAGCCGTAGGTCCTCCCGCAG